>ERZ1027194.28-NODE-28-length-63248-cov-9.829570_pt1 | contig 63248 bp, 87 predicted proteins | sample MGYA00519246_ERZ1027194 | MGnify/ENA primary metagenome ERZ1027194 (study PRJEB26926, sample SAMN06164505) | human gut metagenome | biome: ENVO:00009003; feature: ENVO:2100002; material: ENVO:00002003 | host: Homo sapiens | place: USA | collected 2012 ...
TGCCATAATTTCGTATTACTATGATTAATTTATAGGATCACTTAAAATCTGTTCTCATGTTGGTTGGGGTACTTACAAAAAGTACTACGCTTTTTATAGGCACGTTTGCAAATGTCGGAAAGTTATGCGACTTGGCAAAATCTTTTTGAGTTAATCTGTGATTGTGTTCTAAAAGAATTGAGAAATGAGTGTTTTTTGATATTTGGAGTGAGCAAAACTTTGACTATGTGTCTGACTTGAACGAATAAAAGTTGCATATTATCATTTGTTCTACTGATGCATGTGTTGACTAAATGTAAGTATAAGCGCTTAAATTAATGCTGTATGAAGCTGTTTTGACTTTACACTTTGATAAAATCTTGTGTTGCTTGTATTTTCTTGACTTCTCGATAAAATCTTCGTTCGGCCTTGTGAAATCGGGAGAATGCCTTATCTTTGCAACCGCAAATGTTGCTGGTCCTGTAGTTCAACGGATAGAATAGAAGTTTCCTAAACAGGTACTATCTTTTGAGCCAAAGATAGGCAAATTGATTGGAAAGCAAAAGAGTTCTTTGATAAAATGCAATTAAAAAACACTATAAGCCCTTGTAGTTCAACGGATAGAACAACGGTTTCCTAAACCGTAAATATGAGTTCGATTCTCATCGGGGGTACAAAATGACATATTTTGGTAGTGTATGGCTTTTACAGAATCCGCAGAATAAGGTTACTTTTGCAGTGAAATGTTCTACAAATATTCTACAAAAAAGATATGGCTACATTTAAAGCGGAGGTTTACGCCCATCAAAAGAAGAAAGACGGAACCTATAACATAAAGATAAGAGTTACCCATAATGGCGAAAAGCGTTATCTGGCTACACCTTATTATATATACAAAGAAGATATTACTCAAAAAACGTGTAAAATCAAAAATCAGCATTACATAGATCTTACTGATGAGTTGATTAAGAAGTACCGTCTAAAATGTGATGTATGGGGTGAGAGGCTAAAAAAGGTGAATGTGGATAAGATCGTAGAGATAATAACCTCAGAGGATCCTGGAGAAAGATTTGATTTAGACTTTATCGCTTATGCTCGTCAATTCGTAGATAAACTGATACAGGAAAATCACGAAGGAAATGCTAAAACTTACAAGGTAGCAATAAATAACCTGGTGAAGTTTGTAGGAAGGGAATCTATCAGTATTCACGAGATTAATTCAAAATTCGTTTCCGATTGGATCACTTGGATAAAGAAACAGCCAGCTCCATCAAAAAAGAAAAAGGGTGAGAGAGCGCAATCCTCATACCCTTCTTGTTTAAGGGCTGTACATAATCAGGCAAAGGTTGATTTTAACGATGAAGATTCTGGAATGATAAGAATACCTTTATCTCCATTCAAAAAAATTCCTAAAGTGCCAGTTAGCCGAAAGAGAGCCTTAGAAATAAACCAGGTGAAAAAAATAGCTAACTTGGAATATTCCCAAATTAGGCAACCTGGAAACAATAGGTTTAATTTGGCTAAAGATATATTCATTTTGAGTTTTTCTCTGGTAGGAATGAATACCGTAGATTTATACGAATGTGATTTATATAAAGACGGACGTATAACATACCAGAGGAGAAAGACAAAGAATAGAAGGGAAGATAAGGCTGAGATCTCTATAAAGGTTGAGCCTGAGATACAAAAGCTGGTAGAAAAATATCGGGATCCTAAAGGAAAAAGAGTTTTTTGCTTCTATCATTCTTATTCCAGTGTTGATGCTTTTTGCGCAGCTCTGAATAAAGGGTTAAAGAAAATTGGGGATCTGATCGGAGTTGAGGATCTGGAGTTTTACGCAGCTCGCCATAGCTGGGCTACAATCGCAAGAAATGATGCAGACGTAGATAAGTACACTGTACATTCTGCATTGAATCATGTGGACGAAGAAATGAAGGCAACCGATATTTATATAAAGAAATCCTGGGATCCTATAGATAGGGCAAACAGGAAAGTATTAGATCTTGTGAAATTAGATCTCGGAAATTTGGAAGAGCCAATGACTGAGAAATATATAAAAAAGCATTTTTGCTTAAGCAATTTGCCTAAGCAAAAATAAACAAACAACATTGTACTTAAATTTAAGGTATAGTGTTGATAATTAGCGTTTAGGCTTTTGCTTAAGCAATTTGCCTAATCATTTTGCTTAAGCAATTTGCTTAGGCAAATATAGTAGCAAAATAGAGATTTTGCTTGTACTTTTGCTTAGGCAACTTGCTTAGGCAAAATTTGTTGTATCTATACGTTTACTATAATTATGTCTTTTAATGTGTTGTTTTATAGTGATTTATAGGCATTTATTTCTTTGCCTGTATTTATCTAAAATCTTATTTTGCCTAAGCAAATTGCTTAAGCAAAACTAAAACGGGATAATATATACTATTATATATAATAGATAAGTAAATATTATAGAGAATATATACATAAAGGGTTATAGGGGAAATAATAAAGGTGATACTATCGTACCACCTTTGTTACTATGAGAACATTTTTCCTTTTCCTGTAAGTAGCCATCTGGCATTTACTCCATATTCATCAACCAGAGGAATCAGCCAAAAGGTTTGAAACAAATTTCGTTCTTCACTTTTGCGCAAAACATCCAAATTTCTTCTATCTATACCATAGCTGGTACAAAAGGCTCTGATGCTTTTTATTTTACTCATTGTTGCCAGTGCGTCCAGAGCTTCAAAGAATCTTGCTACTATCGGTCTGTTAGCTTCTGCACTATTCATTATACCAGTATTTGATATTTCAAATAATCAACATCTTTTTTCAGCTTCTCCAGGTAATCTGTTGGAAGGTTGTTTATGGTTGCTTTGTCAATAGCTTTGCTAAGGCAAGTTTGCACCTCAAAAATACGATCTACATTTACTGGGGATCCACTTACATAATCGGAAAACTGATTCTTATACAGTTCTATTACAAGGTTGCTATACTCTTCCATATATTAATATTTTATTTGTTTTATTTCAAAGGCTATACGGCATCGGCACATTTGGCATTGCCTCCCTCCTGGGCATTCATTTTTTTGCCTTCCTCTAATCTTGCTTCGAGGCGACCAATTTCCCTATTTAACCTTTCTATCTCTTTATCCTTCTCTACAAGCATTGAATAAGGAGCGATAAGTTTCTCATTCATCATTTGTATTATCTGCCTGGAAAAAGCATCTGCTCCAGCGAATAACAGATCTTTGGCATCCGTCCTCACCTCTTCCATTTTTTTAGGCTGCTTTTGCTCTTTATTTACGGAGGTAATATTACCCAAAATGTAACTGCAAATATTACCATAACGTTCTTCCAAAATGTTCATTTTATCCTGAGGAAGATCTTTAATACCCTTCTCTACATGAGAAATAAAAGCCTGGCCGCACGAAAGAATGTCTGCCATCTCTTCCTGAGTTAATTTATTATCTTTCCTAAATCTCTTTAAATCAAACATTTATGAATTATTTTACTGGTTAAATAAAAATATTACCTAAAATATTACCCAATTTACTTGGTAATATTACCAATACTACCTATATTTGCATCGTAACAAAAGTAATAACACCACAAATATAGGAAATATTACCTGTATGCGTGCTAATTTATAACGTGAAATGAGCAAAATAACCCAAACAGACTATACTACTTTCGCTCAGATGTACAAGGCTTTACCTGAAAGAAAAGTAGTCAAAGCTCCTAAAACTGAATTTGTGGAAAGGATAGCTCGTATTACCTTGAAATCTAAGAAAACGGTCTATTGCTGGATCAACGGCTCACAAAGCCCTGATCCACTTACCCAATCGGTAATAGAGAAGGAGCTTGGTGTTCCTGCATCCATTTTATTTCCACCTAAAACAAATAAAAAGTAAGCCTATGAAGCCTATTGAATTTTATACTACGCCTGAGGGAGAAGTTACCATGCGCCCAGTAGGAGAAGCGGAAAGGCAACTGGTAGAAACCGATGTAGATTTTATCCAGGCTTTTCTTTCGGTATTGAGAGAGTTCTATCCAGGATCCTATGATGCTTTGATGGAAGAATATTCTAAAAGCTCTAACAATAAGCGTTATCGGGATTTTTTGGCTGTAAGGCGATTTATCAAATGTAACTTAGGGCTGTATGACAATATGATAGATGTTGATGAGAACTGGAATTTCAACTTTGAGTTTGTTGGTTGCCCTTTGCGTGGTGAATGCAAATATGATAAAATTATTTGTGCTCCAAAATTCAATTCTAAGTTATCTGATCGACAACTGGAGGTAATGGAAATGCTTTATCATGGAAAAAGTGATTCAGAAATAGCAGAAAAGCTATTTATCTCTCTCGACACAGTAAACAATCATCGTAAAAATAGCTATCGGAAAGTGGGTGTACATTCAATGCCAGACTTTATGCGGTACGCTATGACAAATAAACTTTTCAAATAACCATAATGCAACACTGGTATGAGTAAAGAAAATCTTTCGTGGGAAACCACATTTAACACTGCGGAAAACCTTATGATTCACACGTTTTCGGATCGTATAAAGGTTGTTTCTAACATTGAAACTGGTCTGTCAAAAATTCTAAGGGATGGTAACGTAATTAACTCGGTGAATAATCCTGCCATAACAGAATATGAAAAGTTTCTGAAACAGGTTGCTGAGGATGCTAACAAGCTGAAAGAGTTTTCTACTGAGTGATGATAAATCTGGAGCTATATGAGCTTAAGAATCTCTGTAAAGATATGGCTGAACTTGGAGCTGCTAATTATGCAAAGATGCTCTTTCCAGCTAAAGATCTTATCTCACAGAGAGAGGCTTATAGATCCTTTGGTGAGGCTCGTGTAAAAAGGTGGGTAACTCAAAAACTTGTAAATAAGTTTAGAGGTGGCACTACAACACGCTCCAAAGTTCTATACTCCAGGGCTGAGTTATTGGCTGTAGATAAATCGGAACAATTAGATAATTACATTAATAAGTTATGAACAAAGAAGTATTCCTTAAAAAGTTGATCCTTAAGAATTTCAAGAAAGTTCAGGATCTTACTGTTACCTTCACCGATAAAGAAACTTTTATATGCGGTGATAACGGAACCTGTAAAACAACAATGGTAGATGCGTTCTACTGGTTATTGTTTGGTAAAGATAGTACCAATAGAGCAGATAGTAACTTTAACATTAAAACACTTGGTAAAGATGGAAAGCCTATTCTACGTCTGATCCATAGTGTAACTGGTGTTTTATCTGTAAATGGTAGAGAGATTGAGCTACAGCGTAATTATGTTGAAAAATGGGGTAGCGGTGTAAATGCTGACATATTACAGAATCATGCTACAGAGTTCTATCTGAATGGCGTAAAGCTGAAAACCAAAAAAGAATACGATTCGGAGGTAGCTACTATCATGCCTGAGGAAGTATTTAGGATGGTTACAAATCCCTTCTTTTTCCCTTCAATGAAAGCAACCGATCAGAAAACTATGCTTATGAATATGGCTGGTAATGTTTCTGATGAAGAAGTTGCTGCGCTAAAGCCTGAGTTTTTGGAATTGCTTAGCAATATTACAGGTAGATCCCTGGAACAGTATGGGAAAGAAATCGCTGCTAAGAAGTCTGCTATAAAGGATGAGCTGAAAGGTATTCCTTTACGCATTGATTCGGTACGTGATGCTATGCCTGAGGCTGAGGATTGGGTAGCTCTGGATGCTGAGATAGCCAATAAAAAGGAAAAGCTGGCAGATATAGATAACCAGATAGCCGATAAATCAAAACAGGTAGAGGCTGTTTTGGATGGAAAGGTTAAAATTCAGCAGAATATCAATACAAAGAAGCTGAAAAGATCTGAGAGAGAAAATGAGATCAAGCAAAGCCTTAACTCTTCTCGTAATGAGGTTCAAACAAAAATATCTAACCTGTCATATCAGATCACTACAAAAACGGGTGAGATTGAGCGTAAAAATAATGAGGCTAACTATATACAGGCTGAAATAGAACAGTTGGATAAGGATATGGCTGTTTTAAGAGTACAGTATGGAAAAGTTGATGAAGAACGGCTACAATATCCTGAGGGTGCTTTTGTTTGTCCGACTTGTAAACGCCCTTTAGAAGTAGAAGATATTCAGGCTAAACAGGAAGAACTACAGGCTCAATTTAACCAGGGAAAATCCTTTAGGCTAAAAGAGATCCAGACTAAAGGAAAACAGAAGGCTGCAAGAAAGGAAGATCTTACAAAAAAACACTCTGTTATCATTTCCGATCTTGCTAACCTGGAAAATGAGAAAGCACTTCTGGTACAACAGGTGAATGATTTGAAAGGGAATTTACCTGAGCAACAGAATGCTCAAAATGTTATCTCCTCAGATAAAATCTGGATCTCATTATGTAATGAAATTGAGGATCTGGAAAATCAGTTAAAGATCGAAGCTAAGCCAATCGACACAACAGAACTAAAAGAAGCAAAGGCTATTCTCTCTGATGCCATAGATGAGCTTAACAAACGGCTTGGTAGGCGTTCTACCATTGAAAGATCAGAGAAAGTTATTGCTGATCTGGAAAACAAACGGGATCAGAATAACCAGGCTTTATCTGATCTGGAGAGAATAGAATCCATAACTCTGGATTTTCAAAAAGCCAAAGATAACAAGCTGATGGAGAAAATTAACGGCATGTTCTCTCTGGTGTCTTTCTCATTCATTAGTGAAAGGTTGAACGGTAATGAGAATATAACCTGTATGTGTACTGTAGATGGCGTGCCATTCCCTGATCTCAATAATGCTATGAAAATCAATGCTGGGCTTGATATTATTAATGCCATTTGCCGATCCAAAGGTATTTCAGCTCCTATTTTCATAGACAATAGAGAGAGCGTTAATGAACTTATCCCTACTGTTTCCCAGATTATTAATCTGGTGGTTAGCAAGGATAAAAAGCTAACTATCCGAAAATTAACGGATGGTATAATGGAAGAATTACTAATCATAAATACCCTATAATTATGACACAGCAAGCAACAGGAACAGCCGTAGTATCGGCTGGTGGGCAAATGCCAGCAACAACAAAAAAGATAGACGTACTGAAAAATATTCTTAGTGCGCCTTCTGTATCGGAACAATTCAAAAACGCTTTGGCGAAAAACTCCAGCACTTTTATCGCTTCTATCATTGACTTGTACAACTCCGATTCAAACTTACAGTTATGCGAGCCAAAAGCTGTAGTAATGGAGGCTTTGAAAGCAGCAGTTTTAAAGCTCCCGATTAATAAGGCTTTAGGATATGCCTATATTATTCCCTACAACAATTCAAAGAAGGATCCTAAGACGGGTGGATATGTGAAAGTTATGGAGCCTACTTTTCAGCTCGGATATAAAGGATATATCCAACTGGCTGAGAGATCTAACCAGTACCGTACCATTAATGCGGACGTGGTTTATGAAGGTGAACTGAGAAAGGTTAATAAGCTCACTGGAGAGATTGCTTTCGATGGTGAAAAGACTTCTGATAAGGTGATAGGCTATTTCTGCTATTTTGAGCTACTAAATGGCTTCTCTAAGACTTTATACATGACGGTTGAACAAATGGCTACCCATGCTAAACGGTATTCCAAAGGGCTTAAGAAAGAAGCTACTGTAGAAAGTTTGATGAGCCTGGCTAATCTTCCATTCACTGAGAATAAAACTGTAGGCTGGCTGGGTAATTTTCATGGTATGGCTATTAAGACTGTGATAAGAATTTTACTCAGTAAATACGGCTATTTATCAGTTGAGATGCAACAGGCGTTTGAACATGATTCCGAAGGAACAGAAGAAACTACTGAAACTACAGCCGTTGAGGTAAAACAGTTCGATGTTTCCGATGTCAGCTATGAGGAGGTGGATCACACTAACAATACTGCAAGTGCTGGCACTCAAAAAAACGATCCAGGATTTTAATGTATGAGTAGTATGGAATTAAAAGTATTAGGTAGCTCATCAAGCGGTAACTGCTACATTCTGGATAATGGTGGTGAAGCTCTGATTATTGAGGCTGGGATCCGATTTATGGAAGTAAAGAAGGCTCTGGATTTCAATATTAGTAAGGTTGTGGGCTGCCTAATTACCCACTGGCATAACGATCACTCAAAATATATAAAATCTATGGTTGATTGTGGTTTTCATGTATTGGCTCTTCCTGAGGTGCTGGAAAACAAAAGTATTAGCGGATCCAGAGTAAAGGCTATCCAGGTTGGTAAGGGTTATGCTCTCGGAGGTTTCAAAGTTATTCCTTTTCCAGCGTACCATGATGTACCATGTGTGGGATTCCTGATAAATCATACTGCTTGTGGTAATATCATGTTCCTAACAGATAGCTGCCAATGTGGGTATAGTTTCCCAGATCTCAATCATGTATTAGTTGAATGTAATTATTCTGATTCAAAACTGATAGATAGCATTAATGCTGGTCGTGTGCTTCCTTCTCAGAGAAACAGATTGCTGGGTTCACACATGGAGCTGGAGAGCTGTAAACAGACACTAAGAGATAATGATATATCCAATGTGATGAATATTGTGCTTTTGCATTTATCCTCAAATAATAGTGATGAGCCGTTTTTTGTGTCTGAGGTGCAAAAGCTAACAGGAAAGGTAGTATATGCTGCTAAACCAGGTTTAAATATACCCTTAAACAGAATTTAGTATGATACAAGGATTTTCAGAACAGACTAAGCCACTTACTCCCTACGAGAATGATGTAATACTCCCTTTGATCTTACAGGGGTTTCACGCTAAGATAGGTAAGGAGAAGGCTATTACAAATCAGCAAATTTGCTCTACTCTCAAAAAGCAGGGCTATAAAGTAGATAATGCCAGGTTGCGTAAGATCATTAACCATATTCGGATAAATGGTATGGTAATAGGATTGATTGCCACCAGTGAAGGATATTACATAGCTGAAACTCGTAAGGAGCTGGAAGTTTATCTGAAAAGCCTGGAAGGTAGAGAAGGAGCTATACACGCTGTTAGGAAGAGTTTGGAAAGACAACTGCAACTATATGAACAGTAAGATCCAGATACAAAAGATAAATGGGCTATTCAACCTTAGACCATTGTACGACCTGCTTTCCCAGTCTGTAGATGGCGTTTACCAGGTGGTAGTGAAAAAGGTTAGAAAGCCTCGATCCTTAGACCAAAACGGGTGGCTCTGGGGTTGCATTTATCCGATACTGTTAGATGCCCTTTTAAACGAAGGATGGGAGTTTACCAGTGTAGAGCAAGTACATGAGTTTTTTAAAGCTCAAATGACTGCTGATAAAGTAGTAAACAAGCATACTGGGGAGATCATAACATTTCCAGGATCCACCGCAACTATGGACACTGTTACTTTCTCAACTTATTGCGAAAAGCTCAGAGAATATGCTTCTGAATATCTGAATGTAGAAATACCCGATCCTGATCCAAACTGGAGGATAGCCGATGAAAAAGATACCTAACTACATGGTAAATGAGCTGATTCGGCTTATACCAGTGCTAATAGAAAATATTCCACCTGGTAAAAGTACCAGAGTTGGAAATGCGATACGATTAATTAACAAGATTGTCAAACGATTAAAAACTTTGAAAGATGAAGATTGAAATTGAAAAATCAATGTTGGAAGCTGCTTATAATGTAGCTTGTGGTAACACGAAGGAAGTTCTAACAACTTTATTCGGTAAGGAAAATTGTAAACCGTCTAAGGCTACTCCTACCCTGGATAATTACAAAACGATCCAGGAGTATGCAGATGCTTGTGTGGCTTTAGGTTGTGAGCCTCTTAATGAGAGTGCTTTGCGTTCTGCTGGAGTACGAAAAGGTATTATAGCCTTAATCAAGCTGGAAACTATCAGTCGTGCGCTTTGGGGTAGAAACTATCAGCCTAAACCAGAAGCTAAAGGTGAAAGCCGTTTCTATTTTCCCTGGTTTTGTCTATGGACTGAGAACGAAATTAGTTCAACCAGTGGGCTTGTGCATATTCCTGTAATAGATGCTCTGGGAAGGCGTGCGGGCTTCGGTTATGCGAATACGTATAACGCCTCCTCGAGTGTGAGTGCGATTGTCGGCTCTCGGCTTTGGCAAGAATCAAGCGAAAAAGCGAAGTATTTCGGTCAGCAATTCATTGGATTGTGGTTCGATTACCTGATGTGTAACGTAAAAAAAGCCTAAGCCATGAAAGATATAATGTTAGCAGATACTCCTGTAGAACAGAGAGCCGAAATTTTGAAAAACAGTTGCGATCAGATTTTAGAAAAGAGTTACCTGGCAAAATTCGATCAGGAAGAAACAAACGAGCTTCGGGCTGAGCTGGCTACCGTCCACATTCAGATGGGAGAACTGGAAGAGGAACTGGCTGGGATCAAATCTGATTTCAAAGGCAAAATCAAACCATTACAGGAACGCATTGGAAAGATCCTTAGTGATCTGAAAGTGGGAGGTGAATATGTTAAGGGTGAATGTTACAAGTTCATTGATCCAGACGAAGGTATGGTAGGCTTTTACACTCCAGAAGGCTATTTATTGGAGGAAAGACCAATGAAAGCAGAAGAAAGACAAAGAACTATCCAGATGGCGGTACGCCTAACTGGTACAGATAACTAATTTATTAATCATTCAAATTTACAGAAAATGGAAAATCAAGAAAAAGGTTTGACTATCAACATTGAAAATTACTCTGGTGAAAAGCCTATCGAAGTTGTTTACAGAAAAGGAGAAGCTGCACAAGCCCAGCAACCGCTTGCAACAAAAGCACCCGAAAGTATTAGCAAATCAGGTGTGATCTCTACCCCGTTTGATTGGCTGGAGAAGCGTATTGATACTATCGACCAGAAAAAAGCTAACATTGAGGTGAATCGTGAAAAGATGAATATCAAACTCACTATCAACGAAGATAACTATTACACGAAAGACACTATTACAGGTAGTGTACAGTTGGCTGAGGTGTTTGCTAAGTTCGGTATCAATAACGAAGAAAAAGCCTGGGTTCCGTCAAAATTAGGTCAGTTCTTACGCTTGAATCGTGGTGTGTTTGAGGACAAAGAGAAATGTATGATTATGGTTTCCAACCTCAAAAACTTCTCAGCTAAAGCTAATGCGGAGATCCAGAAACAAAAAGATCCGTCTGGCTCGGTAGCTGAGGTGTATAGATGCCAGGTTGAAAGCAATTTGCCGAAAAGTTTCTCTGTATGCCTTCCTATTTTCAAAGGAACTGCAAAACAGCGTATTGAAATTGAGTTCGACCACTACCTGAGCGATGGAGATGTTTATCTCCAGTTAGTTTCTCCAGGTGCTAACGAGTTGGTAGAAACTTATCGTGATAGCTGTATAGATACAGTTTTGGATAAGATCAAAGCTATCGCTCCTGATATTGCAATTCTGGAAGTATAACCATTAACGAAGGATCAGGCTGGAGTATTCCAGCCTCCCTTCAAAAATTCTATGTATGGCAAAAAAACAAGAAATACCGATGCCCTTTTTCACTGGCGACTGGATTAGATGCCCAGAGCTAAGGGTATTACCTCCAGATGTGAGAGGCTTGTGGATGGATATGTTATGCTATATGTGGGAAAGCGTAGAGCGTGGTGTAATGGTTATGCCAAACGGACAACCTTGTACTAAAGATGATGTAGTACGGATAATCGGAACAGATAGCTCTGGATCTACTGACTGGTTAGATGTATTGATTGAAAACAAAGTATGTGAGGTTAGAGAAGATGGAGCCATTTACAGTAGGCGTATGGTTAAAGACAACCTAATTAGTGAAAAACGTCGGCTGGCTGGTAAAAAAGGTGGAGAATCTACCAAAGCTAAGGTTTTTATTCCTAAAGCGGAAGCTGCACCACCAGATCCACCACAACAGCCAGAAGAGGCAACAGATCCGCCACCGCTTTCACCTGAGCAACAGGAAAAAGTGGAGAAGGCTAAGAAGTATAAATATGCTGAGTATGTAACTCTTACCAGGGATGAATACGCAAAACTCTGTGTGGAATATACAGAGGAAGGTGCTAAGGAAATGATTGATATGCTGAATAATTACAAAGGTGCAAAAGGCAAGAAATATAAATCAGATTACTTTACTATTCGTGGTTGGGTGAAGGATAAGTATTATGAAAATTTACAGAAAAATGGATATAGACTTAAAATGCAGAATCCAGAAGATTCTGGACAAGCAGAAGGAGCTGGATATAGGGACACGCTTTAGGATTACCAGCTATTCCAAAGATGATATTTTTGAAATGCTGTTTATGTGCTATAAACACGAAGTAGAAAAAAGACGTATTCCCTTCCATGATGATAAAGACACCAGGGAGAAGATAGAAAAGGCTGCAAAATGGCTTACTGGAGATTATAAGGTAGGTTTACTTTTGTACGGATCTATTGGATCTGGAAAATCAACCCTGGGTAGAGCTATTTCTAAGTTGATTGGGATCCTATATAATAGTTCTATTACCAGTGAAAGAAAAGGAGTATATAGAATTTCCGCTTTAGATTTGGCAAAGAATGTAACAGATGATCCAGCTTACTTTAATAAGTTGAAAAATCAGGATTTACTTTTTGTAGATGATATAGGAACAGAGCCAGCCAGCGTAAAAAGCTGGGGTAATGAGTTTTCACCTGTTACTGAGTTATTATATGCCAGATATGATAGACAGCTTTTCACCATTGCTACCTCTAATTTGAAAGATGCTGATTTTGGAGATCGTTATGGACCTCGCATTAGTGATAGACTGGAAGAGATGTTTGAGCGTGTATTTTATCAAAATAAAAGCTATAGAAAATAATGAGCGAAATAAAATGGAATGAACTTCGGGACAAAGCCCATGCAAACGCTGTAGAACATGGATTTTGGGAAAATAAGCCCAGTGATGAGCATTTTCTTTGCCTGGTTATATCTGAGCTGATGGAAGCTGTAGAAGCAGATAGAAAAGGGAAGAGATCATACAGTAAGGAGGTCTATAACAGACATATACAAGAAAATCACGAAAAATACGGTGATGATTGTACTGGCAATGATCTGTGTACTTTTAAGGCTCTGATAAAAGACACTGTAGAGGATGAGTTAGCCGATGCTGCTATACGCTTGCTGGATCTCGCTGGAGCAAATAATCTGAACTTAAATAGGTTCTGTTTGCAACACGTAGTTACTCCTAATAAAAGTTTTACTGAGAATATATATGCTATCGTGAAAGATATGGTGAACTATAAATATTCCCAGGAAGAACAGATAAACTATGCTCTCCACCAGATACGAAGATTATCTGAGATTCTTAAGATTAATCTGCTGTGGCATATTGAGCAAAAGATGATCTACAATGAAAGTAGAGAGAAGATGCACGGTAAGAGTTACTAATTCACTAAGTAAAAACAATGATGGAAAAGAAAAAAGTAATCCTGACTTTATGTAAGTCTTTCCCTGTAACTCATAGTAAATCTGGTGAGGCTACAGGTTTTGAAAAGAAGCTGAAAGAAGGTGCGAAGATCCATACTATCCGATACAATGCAAAAAATGTGTGGGATGAACGGTACGAAGGTATAACCTCTGGTAAAAAGTATCTCTCAGTGAGGGAATGGACTGGCAGACCTTATAACTCAGAACAAAGGGAGTTATCCATGTTTGATAAGATCGGACTGCAACACGTTACCATGACTTATAGCTCCGATGATGCTTATCCTCAGATTTGGATAGATGATAAGCTGGTTCCCATTCAAGAAGTCGCTAAGAATGACGGTCTGAGTGTTGAGGACTTTGTAGAGTGGTTCTTTGGTAATAACAAAGAGAATGTGTTTGAGGGTGTAGTTATTCATTTTACAGATTTTAGGTATTAACAATGGAACTAAAAAGAGTTTGGGAAATGCCTAATAGTAAAACTTTTAGCGTAAAAGCTATAAGTAGTATTATTGAAAAGTATGCTCATGGGTGTATCATTGATCCTTTTGCTAACAATAGCAAAATTGCTACTATAACTAATGATATAGATACGCAATTTGAAACAACTTACCACATGGATGCTATAGACTTTTTAAATATGTTCGCTCCCAATAGCATAGATACTGTTTTGTATGATCCACCATATTCTCCTCGTCAAGTTTCAGAATGCTATAAAAAATTAGGGGTAACAGTAAATATGCAAACTACTCAGGCTTCATATTGGAGTAAGCAAAAAGAAGCTATTAGCAGAATTGTTAAAAAAGATGGCATAGTTATCACTTGTGGTTGGAACTCTGGTGGCATAGGCAAAAAATACGGCTTTGAGATTATAGAAATATTGCTCGTAGCTCATGGTGGTTGGCATAATGATACAATAGTAACAGTAGAAAGAAAAATAAATTAATGATTATGGAAACTAATGCAACAAAAAGAACTGATATTTTCCAGATAGATCCACGTAACATAGTGGTAATGGATAATTTCAATGCTCGTAGAGATTTTGATCTGGAAGAGTTGAAAGAACAGATTAAGGCTAAAGGGGTGCTGAATCCAATTACCGTTATTCCCTTCAAAGATGGTAACGGTATTGAGTGCTATAAGCTGGTGGATGGTGAAAGACGTTATAGAGCTACCATGCTTGCTATAGAGGAAGGTGCTGCTATTCCCTATATTAAGGCTATGAAGCTACCGAAAGATACTTCTCCAGAGGATCTTTTGATAGAGCAGATGATGAGAAATGAAGGTAAGCGGTTTTCTGAATATGAATGCGGTATCATGTTCAAGCGATTTAAAGAGGAGTTCGGATATAACCAGGGTGAAATAGCTGAAAAGTTTAAAAAATCGCCAGCTTTTATCAGTAAGTGCCTTTCCCTGCTGGATCTTCCTATAGAGATTCAAGAAAGGATCATTAACAAGCAGATCTCAGCCAAAGCAGCCAAAGATATAGTAGCCAGCTATGAAACAGAAGAGGAACAGGTTAAAGCCACAAAGAACGCTGTAGAAATAGCCGAAAAACAAGGCAAAAAGACTGTTACCAATAAAGAGATCAATGCTGTTCAAAAAGATGCTAAGGAAGCAAAAGAAATAGCCAATTCGCTCCGTAAAATCTGGGCTTATATGGATGGTGGGGATATGATTAACCTTACTGAACTGGCAAAGCTGCTGGATAAAACAGAGAGTTTAAGAATGGCAATGAAACAATATAAAAAATCAGTAGAATGAAAGTAGTATTTTTTGACCTGGAAACTACAGGTACGTTAGTGAACAAACATGGTATTCACCAAATTAGCGGTGCAATAGTAGTAGATGGAGAAGTGAAAGAGGAGTTTGATCTTAGGGTGCAACCTAATCCGAAAGCCGAAATTCTCCAGGAAGCTCTGGACGTGGCTGGAGTTACTAAAGAGCAGATTCTATCTTATCCTCCGATGGGTATTGTCTTTAGTTCTTTTATCGCCATGCTTGATAAATATGTGGATCGTTTCAATAAGAAAGATAAGTTCTTTCTGGCTGGATATAACAACGCATCTTTTGATAATCATTTTTTGCGTGCTTGGTTCCTTCAAAACGGAGATAAATATTTTGGTTCCTGGTTCTGGAGTAACAGCATAGATGTTATGGTACTGGCTACTCCTTATCTGGCTGCACAACGTTCTGAAATGGAGAATTTCAAGCAAGGTACGGTTGCTAAAGCTCTGGGGATCCAGGTAGATGATAGTAAGCTACATGATGCTTTGTATGATATTCAAATATGCAAAGCTATTTACGATATTGTTTCACCTTATAAAATTTGAGTTATGCAAGATCTGAATGAGAAAATGCTAAAAGAAGCAACAGTAGGCGTTGATTTAGGAAGTAAAGCTGGTGATTGCTCTGTAGAAAAGGGTGTATTTCAGCCCAACAAAGAAACGAGGAAAGGCGTATATTTCCCTGCTTACTGGAAGAAAAAGAAATTGAATCGTGCTTTCGTGGATGAGCTGGAAAAAGCTGCAACCAGTGAGCCTTTTATGAAAGATGAGTTCGGAGAGTATCGGTTAGGTACATTCCTTCATGGTTGCGCTATAGTAAAAGTGGAGATAACGGATGATCTTTTGAACATCGCCATTCATAGCGAGCATCCAGTAGGCTTTCCGATGGTAAAGGAGATCCGTTATAAGTTCTCACCAGATTCTTACCTTATGACTATGCTAATGCCTTCCAGGGAGCAGCAGATTAGCGATAATACCGTAGTTCTTTATCAAATACCCGGTTCTTTTGGTGAAGATGATACAGAGAAGGATCCAATCTTTGAAGAAAAGGAAGAGTATGGAGCTAAATAACATGGTAGAAGTTACTCTCACTAAGAAGGGAGCTGATATTATTAATAAAATCAATCGTGATACATTGGCTTATTTCCCGTCTTTAGAGTTACGCACAAATTATAAGGAGGGAGATAAATACGAAGAGCAGCTATACGAATTGTTTTATAAGTTTGGTGTTCATTGTTGCCCAGGATCCGATTTAATATTTACTAACTTAACAGAGGTAATATGATCTATGTAGGTGTAGATACAGGTGTTAATACTGGTTTCTCTGAATGGGATTCTAAAAAGCGGTGTTTACTTAGTGTATGTTCCTTGCCGATACATAAAGCTATGGATCGGGTGAAAGTATTGCATGATCTTCACAAGGAAGAGCTGGTAGTGAGGGTGGAGGATCCCAGACAAAGAAAATGGTTTGGCACTGAGCGTATGACACGTGAGGAGGAACGTAAGAAGCTCCAGGGTGTGGGATCCGTTAAGCGTGATGCCGTAATATGGGAGGATTTTTTAAAAGATCTCGGAGTTAGGTTTGAAATGGTCGCTCCTAAAATGAATGTTACCAAACTTACCCAGGAAACTTTTAAAAGATATACTGGGTGGAGTTCTAAAACAAATGAGCATGGTAGAGATGCTGCCATGTTGATTTATGGCTATTAATCAATTTTTTAGGATCAAAAACGGTGTATATATACACCGTTTTTGTATCTTTGCAACAACAGATAAATAATGATCTTATGACAACAACCATTTTAATAGCAGCAAGTATCTTAATAGGCTTTTGGCTTATTATGCACTATGCTAATCTGTTTTTACCAAAGGATCCAGTGGAGCCTGGCAAAGTGGCTCACATATACCTGGATGGAAGATACAACAGAACAGCTACAATCAACCGTATAGAGGGTGATTGCATCTACTTGTATGGTAAGTTTCCTGTTCCATTGCACTACAGAGGTAAATTCTATTCGGTTGGGAAAATGAGCGATGGGCATACTCTTATGTATCTGGGTAAGAGAAAGCTGTATATTCTCATGCGTTTTGTTGAGCTGTTCCGCAAAATAGCTCGTACACCTGAGTATCTGGATAATACGCCAGCAGATCAGGAAAATTTGGAGGCGATGGATCCTAAAGAGGAGGTAGAAGATGGAATGTAGCGAAATTGTTTACCGAAAAATTTCTGATCTGACGGTATTAGAGAATAATCCCAGGAAGATCACAAAGAAAGATCTGAATAGATTGGTAGATTCCATTCGTATCAATGGATTTTGGAAGCATCGCCCTATAGCTTTATCAGAGCGTGATGGTAAGTTGATGGTATTGGCAGGACACCAGAGGATAAAAGCTGCAAAAAAGCTGAAAATGTCTGAGGTTCCTACAATTCTGTACCATGATCTGACCGAAGAACAGGAAGCCGATATAGTTCTCAGGGATAATATCAATAATGGGGAGTGGGATTTTGCCATTCTCCAGCTTGATGATTGGAAGGAGAAAGCGGATTTTGATTTCATCGGTTTGGAAGTGCCAGTAGAGGAGAATGAGGATGAGCCAGAAGATAAACCTGGTGAAGATGAGGAAGGCGAGCAGGATCCAGAGGATGAGCCGATAGATGAGGATAAGATGGATTTCTATAATTCCATGCTTAACGATTGCCTCTATGAGAGTAATAATAAGTTTGATATTCCTAACCTTTTGTTAGAACAGCAAGCTGGAAAACTGCTTTTGCCATTTGCGCCCTGGGGGGCTGATAGCCGATTGAGGAAAGATGTAGTTACTTATCATTTTTATGTAGATGATTACCGTTTTGAGGCAATTTTCAAAGATCCGATCAAAGTACTTACCAGTGGAGTAAAAGCCCTGGTAGAGCCTAATCTTTCCGTATATGATACAACGCCTATTGCATACGGTTTACAGCAGATCTATAAAAAACGCTGGATCAGCCGATATTTTCAAGAATGTGGTATCAAAGTATATGCGGATCTCAATGTGTCGGTAAAGTTCAGGGAGTATAACAAAATGGGATTACCAAAGGGGTACAATGCGTTTTTCACTCGTGGTTATGCTGGTCGGCTGGAATATTTGAAAGGAGAGCTTGAAATTGCCAGGGAGGTATCAGGTTTGCAAACTCCGAATTTGCTTGTTTATGGTGGTGGCGATGAGATCAGAGATTTCTGTATAGAAAATAACCTGGTTTACGTCCAGGACTTTATTAACGATAAAAGTTCTAAGAAAGATGGCAAAAACAAGCGGAAGTAACGGAGGATTGCCTAATGGCGATTCTAATTACAAAGGGAAAATAGGGAAACTGGAGCCGTTGGCTACAATCAAAAACCCTAAAGTGTACAAGGCTGTTAAAGAAGGTATCTCACGTTTTCACTCCGTACTGGGAGTAAGGCAGAAAGATATTAAGCTCGGACAGCTTGAATCTGGTGTTGGCGGTGTTCACATTAGCCAGGGAGGAGTTTCTAAACAGGTAGTTCTAAGTAAGTCTATTTTCAATGGAAAGAGTACCACCACTCAAAGCGTGGCTGGCTGGGCTGAGAAAGGATATAAAAGCGGACACCTGACGAAAACCAACAAACCAGTAGCTCATATTGTAACTCACGAGTTGGCACACGCTACATGGAATAACCACCTTACCAATCCAAACGCTAAGGCAGCTACTAAAAGCGTGAACAGCCTTTATAAGAAGTGGAGTAATGATAAAGCGAAGTCTGGCTATGGTAAATATGCTAAGACTAACGTAAATGAGTTCTGGGCTGAGGTGTGTACAAAAGCTGTTCATGGTAAAGCTGATAAGTACACAAAAGCAGCTAAGAATATTATCAAAAAGTACAAATTATAATCATATCTTTGTAGAAGATGCTAAAAAACAGAATATTATGAATAAAATAGAATTAACCGAATTACAGAAAGCTCTTATTCAAAAGCAGCTTAATGAGCAGTACGATCCGTTTATGTCAAGTGAGGCAGAACAGGAGGCTTTTAATGATGTGATAGATAAAGCTGAGGCTTTGGCTGATGAACTGGACGCTGTGGATGATTATATAGATAATTACGATGGCGATATGATAAAGTGGTTCTGGGCTAAGTACCAGGAACAGGAAAAGTAGTAATTAACCAGGTAAAGTTTAATCAGGTGGGGATCCTATCTGATTTTTCTTTATCCAATAGTGGTGTATATATACACCAAAAACAACGAAAAAACAACGAATGGCACAATTTGAGAAAGGAAATACTAAAGGAAACAGATTCTCTTCTGATAACCAACCAGCAAAAAATGGTAGGAAGCCTTCGCTGTATAAACAGCTCAAAAATCTCACTGGTAAGAAGGTGGATTATGAGCTAAGTAAAGAGGATTACTTTAAAACGATCCGTTTCCTCATGGAGAGATCCAAAGGGGAGCTTAATAAGATTATGGCTGATGCGAACAAAGAGGATAGCACCACACCTATTTGGGTGTGCAATATCATTAGTGCTATTTTCTCTGATATTCGCTTTGGTCGTACTTCCACCGTTGAGATGATCTTTGATAGGATCTTTGGAAAATCAACCCAGCCGATAGAGGGTGATATAAATGCGAATGTTTCGGGATCCCTGGAGGCAGACTTATCTAAGCTATCTACTGAGGAGCTGTTAGTGTATCATGGTCTGTTAGAGAAGATCAATGGCAAAAAGTAAGGACATACAAATACCGATAGCCCTTGCAGTTAAAATAGAGCTGTTCAAACGTGGCTGTTTTGACTTCATTACGGTTAAGGATGGTAAGAAGCATGAAAAGCAAGATGAGGCTTTGCGGATCCTTACCGATACTGAACACGTAGAGCTATTGTATGGTGGTGCTGCTGGTGGTGCTAAATCATGGACTGGAGCCGCCTGGCTTCTTTTCATGTGCCTTTGTTATCCTGGATCCAAATGGTTTATAGGTCGTGCCGAACTAAAGCGTATCACTCAATCCACTTTAATCACTTTCTATAAAGTCTGTAACCAGTACGGAGTAGATGATACCCTTTATAAGTATAATGGGCAATACAACTACATAGAGTTTTATAATGGTTCCCGAATAGATTTGCTGGATCTCCAATATAAACCTGGTGATCCTCTTTATGAGCGTTACGGTTCCATTGAGTACACTGGAGGCTGGATAGAAGAAGGTGGAGAGGTGAACTTTGGTGCTTATGATACCTTAAAAACCCGTATAGGTAGGCATTTGAACGCTGAACTGGGATTGAGGCGTAAGCTCTTTATCACTTGTAACCCTAAGAAAAACTGGATGTATGATACATTCTACAAACCAGCTCTCAGAGGTGATCTTGCTGATTATATGTGTTACCTGGCTTGTTTGGTTCAGGAAAACCCGTTTATAGATCCTGACTACATAGAAGGGCTTAGGACTACCAAAGATAAGGTAAAAAAGGAACGCTTACTTAAGGGTAACTGGGAGTATGACGACAACCCGAATGCCCTTTGCTCTCACGATGCTATTGTAGCCATTTTCGGCAACCTTCTGGCTATTACTACAGGATCTTTCTACCTAACAGCCGATATAGCCCGATTCGGTTCCGATTATGCCCGTATTTGTGTCTGGAATGGCTACAAGGTTGTAGATCTCAGGTGCTACCCTGTTAGCAAAACCACCGACATACAAAACTGTATAAGGCATTACCAGAAAAAGTATAGGATCCCGAAATGGAAGTGTATAGCGGATGAAGATGGTGTAGGTGGTGGAGTTGTCGATAATTGCGATATACAAGGCTTTGTGAATAATAGTAGTGCTTTGAATGGTGAGAACTACTGTAACTTACAAACTCAGTGCGGTTATAAGCTGGCTGAGCATATTAACGCTTCTGAGTTTGGCATAGATGAGGATCTGATAAGCGAGGCTGATAGAGAGCAGATAATCCTGGAGCTGGAACAGTTGCAAACATGGAATGCAGATAGCGAAGGAAAATTGAAGCTAAAACCAAAGGATGAAATAAAACTGGATATTAAATGTTCGCCAGACTGGAGAGATGTATTCTTAATGCGCTGCTGGTTTGACTATAACGAGTTTAATATTCCAGATGATATAGAGGCACGATTAGGAGTTAATTATTAATTGATTGAATTATGGGATTACTAAATGTTGTAGATGCTGTAAAAAATGAAGTGAAAGCTGCTGTAGGCTATCAGCAGAATTTTACAAGCCTATTAGGATCTAAAGATATAGCCAGGGCTTTGAGTATGATGCAAGATAGATCTGGATTTGCTCAGAAAGCCCTACTGGAGTACAAGGTAGAAAACCATGAGGTTATGAAACGCCAGGATAAAGCGGTACTGGATAAGAAAGGGAATTTCCTCAGATGGCAAAAACGCTGGAAAATTCCAATTCCCTACCAGGTGTTTATAAATGAGATTGCTTTGGTTTTCCTCTATGGCAGACCTGTTAAGTGGTTACAGCGTAGTAAAAATACAGATTACGCTTTTGAACGGTATAATCAACTGTTAGAGGATCTTCGCTTTAATGCTCATGTGAGAGAGGCTAAGCGTGTGGCTGGTGCTGAGGGTACTTCTGCTATGCTTTACCATGTTTACAAAAATAGAGAAGGGAAACCAGCCGTTTTGCTTAACGTATTATCAAAGCAGAATGGAGATGATATTTTCTTAATCAAAGATCAGTATAAGCGAATGACTGCTTTTGCCTGGGGGTATTATCTTACTGAATCAGGTAATAAAAGCGTGTACCATGTGGATATATATCGGGATGATACAGTTTACTACTGTAAACGGCTAAACATGGGCTGGGAAGTAATGGCTATCCCTAACATGGTAGGAAAGATCCCTGCTATCATCTTTGAACAGGAGCCTGAACACGAGGGTACTCAGCCTATGATTCATCGTGTAGAGAGCCTGGAATCAACCGATGCGGACGTAAACGATAGGTTTGCTAACCCTGCTATGGTTGCTACTGCTGACGTTATTAATAATTTGCCGAAAGCTGAGGAGGAAGCGAAACTCTTTATCCTTAAGAATGGTGGTAAGATCGAATACCTAACCTGGGATCAGGCTTCTGAAAGCAAGAAGAATGAGTATGAGCGTTTAGATAAGCACATTCTTTCTAAATCCTTCACTCCTAATATTGACTTTGACAATATGAAAAGTCTGGGCAATTTGTCGGCTAAGGCTATCAGAAAGATCATGCTTCTTGCAGTCATTAAGGCAGACAAACGAAAGGAAACTCACGATGGTTACATGAATAGAACAGGCAACCTTTTACGTGCTATATTGGGTAATGTTCTGGACTACCAGCATAAGGCAGAATATGAAGCTCTGAAATTAGGGCATGAATTTCAGGAGCCTTTTGGTGAAGATGTAAGCGAAACGCTTTCTGATCTTTCCAAACAGTACAATGATGGAGCTTTGAGCCGACAAACTTATGTAGAGATGAGCTACCTTATCAAAGATGCTAAGGCTGAAATGGAGCGTTTGAAGAAAGAGGAGCTGGAGGCAATAGCCAGACAGAAGGAAATGGAAAAAACAGATGTTTTTGGGGAGGGTGAATAATGGAGGCAAAATTTAACAGAGGTGATATAGTACGGATCCTTTCAAATGAAGTACAACCCCAGTATGTAGGTAGAATAGGTAGGATCAGTAAGGTTTATCCTTCCTACAGTGAAAAGTTGGGTAACAGTTTTGTGTATCGTGTGAATGTTGGAGGTAAGCTGCTCCAGGGTGTTGCTTGTGAACGTGATATTGAATTAACTAATAAATAGAATGGATATGAGAATTAAAGTACAATGGACTGAATTTAACCAAATGGCTTATAGGATAGCTTTAGAAACATACCCAGAGGCAAACCCGAAAGACTTTGAGCACACCTATGAGGGTGAGGTTATTGATAAATACCATACTTTTTGGGGTACTCCTAAGTTTGTAGTTGCTAAGCCTAATGGTGAAATAGTTTCAGTAACAATGACGGATTGTAGAGTATTGGAAACGGAGGTGTGAGCGTGGCAAAGAAAGTAGCTAAACAGGTAAGCCCTTACCACTGTAGGGATTGTGAACATTCATACGACTGGCACGAAAAGGATTGGAAAGGTGATTTATTTATGTGTCGATGTAAGTTTAGCCAGTGGAGTAAGTTTTTGAATAGAGATATATGTGATAAGTTTAAGCTAAAGGAAAAGGATAATGGCTAAAAATATCAATTCTACGCAGTTACAGATAGAACTATTTAAACGTACTGAGGGCTACGCTGCTAATGTACGTGAGATCTATAGAGTTTACATGAATCGACTTATTAACCTGGTAAAAGGTGTTGAATTGGAAGAAGGTAAACCGTTCTCTTTTTCTGGATATGGCTATGGCGATGAGGCTACAGCCATATTTAGGGAAATGTACAGCAGTTTGTACCAGGAGATAAGAAAAGACGTAGAAAATGAATGGATCCTTTCAAACAATAATAATGATGATCTGGTAAAAAGCATCTTCGGAGAAAGTTCTATCAAAAGCAATCTGTTTGCCCGATTCTTTAAAAGGAATAAGGAGGCTATGGATGCTTTCTTTGCGAGAAAAACAGGTAAGGAAGGGCTTAGCCTATCACAAAAGGTATGGAGGTACACAGGGCAATTTAGGGAGGAGCTGGAGAACTGTTTAGATCTGGCTATAGGTGAAGGTACTGGAGCCAACAAACTTGCTTCTAAGATCCAAACATACCTACAGGATCCCGATAGATTCTATAGACGTTTCAGGGTGAAGGCTGGTGAGGATGAAAACGGAAATACCATATATGGGAGGCAGTGGAAACGTAGAGTATATGACAAAGAGAGCCAGGGCTATAAATGGATAGATGATAACCCTAAAAAGTTTCATCCAGGTAGAGGAGTTTATAGATCCTCATACCGAAATGCTCAACGGTTGGCACGTACTGAAACCAATATAGCCTATAGAACAGCCGATTTTGAACGCTGGGAACAATTAGATTTTATCATAGGTTACGAAATAAAGGTATCAAAGAATCATCCTCATTATGATATTTGCGATGAGCTTGCTGGCAAATATCCTAAAACTTTTAAATGGACTGGCTGGCATCCGAATTGTAGATGCTTTATGATCCCTGTTTTAGCTGGTGGAGATGAGATAGCGGAAATGATAGAAAGGATCATGGCTGGCGAGGATCGGGAAATAAGCCAGAAGCAAGAAATTAAAGAGTTTCCTGGCTCTTTCTCCAGGTGGATAAGGGAGAATGAGGATCGAATTAACGAAGCCAAAACAAAAGGTACTCTACCCTATTTTATCAAAGATAATCCAGGTGCTATAAAGAAGATCCTACACCCTTCTAAGTCAAAATAAAAGGCACTATCAGCGTAGATAGTGCCTCTGGGCTATCAATAGATAGCTCTCATCAGCTCTCAACAGATGAAATATTAATCAGGTTGAATAGTTTTAATAGCTTCTTAGCGTTCTTTTCTGACACTTTGCGCTCTATATACCCATCGGTGGTATAAAACCTCACATTACTTATCTTATGCGTTTGTAAATCATGTATTTGCTCTTCCGATAGATCGTATTTGGTTTTCAGAAGGAAATGAGAGATACGGGTACTTCCTACGTTTAAACTCCTATACTCACCTACGGCATCTTCCAGGTTTGCCAGTGTAACTATACTATCATTTTGTAACCGAAACATAAACTGAGCGTTCTTTTCCATTGTGTAGATCTCATCCCCACCATTGAAGCTAACCAAAAGAACATTAATGCCATTAACAGCTCTGACGGAACACGTAAGCCCATCGCTAAGAGTTACATAACTTGTTTCTATCACATGGCTACCAGTGAAAGCATCCTTTTCGTTTTTTACAATCTTCTGAGAGTAAGCGGATCCGCAAATACTCAGAATAGCCAGAAATAAAATAAATCGTTTCATAATATTGCATATTAACAGGTTACTACTCTAAGACTGGCTACCTGTAAACACACAAAAAACGTGGGCTTACTTTGTTGGATCAAGAGGTACGACCAAGCACCCGATAGCCCATAACAAGAGTAATGCCCACGTATAACGCAGGCATTAGCACATTGCTTTTGAGGACTATCTAAAAAATTGGTCGTTTTCTTGATCCCTAAAACAATAGCCAATGCTATATTAGTTGATATTTAATTATCTACTGCAAATATAATGGTATTTGTTATAAAAATGACCTGGTTATGTTATTTATTTGGGTACGCACGAAAAAAGGAAGGCTGTTTAAACCTTCCTTTACCTGGTAAATGATCTCTGAGTGTTAGCCGTTGTACCCATTTTTAATTTGCTGTCTTATCATAAGATCCTGAGCGAATATGCTTAAGATGCAAAGCAGATCCTCGTAGGTTATCTTTCCATCGGTACATAAATTGGCTACAGCCTCATTAGGGATTCTCAGAATAGTTACTAATATTCTTGCTATTGGGATCCCCAAACTTGTAAGCTGCCTAAACTCCATGATACTTACTACTCCACTGCTTTTACATAGTTGCACTATCAGATGTAGCTTTTCTCTATCCTCTTTATCCATTATCATAGAGCGTGCAATATCATCTATAATCTTATTTATTATATTCATAATTAATTATTTACGATTAATGTTTATACCTCTATTCGTCTGTTTTCGCCTAATAAATCCCATACGGATAGTACAAAACTTATTCTGGTACTCCACCTTATCCAGATCCACATTCCAGAGGCTTTCTTTTTTGATACCGATTAGATCCTCTGAAAGATCTTCATAGATAGCTGCCTTTGAGCCAAAATAATAGTGCCTTTTACCGTTGAATGGTTCTTTCAGCTCCACATGAATAACTTTTTGTTCCTTCATATTGTTACCTCCAATTCTTTGCCTGTTAATGCAAAATATAGGTTTTGGAATTGATGGAGTGATTTTAGTTCTAAACTCACTCCATATCCACCTAACCACAATCTGCCATCACTCCATCTATTTACTATAAAAGTATCTCTTTTATATGCCATTCCTACCTTTTCAAAGCCATATTTCAAAAGTAATTCCTCTGTAATGGGGATGGACTTAAGTATTTTTTCATCTTTCCATCCTTCACATTGCCTACACCCACCCAAAACTACTTTCAATCCCATGCCATCAATGGCATAAATGGGATAGAAAGCAGCATCGTTAGAGGTTTTGATCTTTACCAGGTTTCCTATTCTTAATTCTGATACTTCCATGATTTTATCTATCTTTAATTGGCACACCAAGTAAAACGTATTGGGCACATTCTCCCATTAGATAGTCAATAGCCAGAGCAGCAATAGCCCTACCCTGAACTGTTTTAAGCTCCTCCAACTTAGCCTTTGTTATGTCGGTCTGTAGATCTCTCAGGATCTCAATAGACTTTAGATAGCCTTCCTTTACTGGAGCATTCACAAAGCGGTTTATTCTTAGATCCGCTAACCTCTCCTCAATCTTAGAGATAGTTTCTTGTATTTCTTTTTTTGTTCTCATATCTCATTATAATATTTTCTATACGCAAAAGCGTTTATTAGTTCATTAATTTTCACGATCTTAAACGGAGAAATAATTTTTCTTAGATTCCTTGCTACTGAATCTTCTGGTAAATATCCTGTATTGATCTCTACCTCTAAATTGAATTGAATATCAATATCAGCACCATTTATATAATAAGGTGCTTTCTCTTCGCACAAATTAAAGGTAAACAGAACTGTTTCTATATAATTGCAATCACTAAAACTTTCACATGATAATACTTTGATTCTTTTTAAACTGAATGCTCTATTATCGAAAGTCATTTTTATTTCTTTCCCTGTTTTCGTAGAGGAAAAGAAGAATTTCTTTACTCCTTCCATATCCTTTAATCTGAGGCTTTAAAATTGTATATTGGCTTTATTGTATCAATGATCTCCACTGTATCAGTGATAGTGTTCTTTATCTCATCCATAGCCTTGTACGCTTGTGGAGCTTCATCTATAGTAGCAGTACTTACTGACGTTGTGAAAATGCCATTCATGGAGCTTACAAACTCATCCATTGAAAGCGTTTCTTTTGCCTTACTTCTGCTCATAAGCCTACCAGCTCCATGAGGAGCAGAGTAATTCCAATCCTCATTTCCCTTGCCTATGCAAATGAGTGATCCATCACGCATATTAATAGGTATAAGTAGCTTTTCTCCAAGCTCAGCACTTACAGCACCTTTTCTAAGGATCATACGTTTAAAATCAATGTAGTTATGTATGGTTTCAAATCTGCTTTCCTCTTGAAAGCCCATTTCTTTAATGATAATGGAAGCCATCGTTTTACGATTCAGCATAGCAAATCGCTGAACAATTTCCATATCATTCAGGTAGGATCTGAAATAATTGCCAGATAGATGAGCCAGCTCTTTATCTGCTATAGGCTTTTTTAGTTTCTTTATCTCGCTCTCAATATCCTGTACTCTACCTTCTGCTTTTAATTTGCTGATAAGATCCTCTCTTACTTTCTTCATTTCATTGGCACTCTGAAAAGCAAGATCCTGATAGTATTTGCAAACATCTCCACCCAATTTTCTACTACCAGAGTGGATAACAAGGTAATACTTATTATTTTTCTCTGAGTAATCAACCTCTATAAAATGGTTTCCTCCTCCAAGAGATCCGATAGAAAGCAAAGCTCTTTCCAGATCGACCTGTTTAGCGCATATAAGGCTCTCAAAATCAAAAGTTGCTTTTTGCTCTTCGTGAACATTAAAACCATTTGGTATTTTTGTTCGTATTACAGAATCCAGCTTTTCACAATCTATATACCTATCCTTTAGTTCAATAGTAAGCATTCCACAACCTATATCTACTCCTACCAAGTTTGGAGTTACTTTATCTGTAATAGTCATGGTTGTACCAACAGTACAACCTTTGCCAGCGTGAGAATCTGGCATTATCCTAATAATAGAATTTTGATAGGCTTCGTAGTTAGCAAGTCTTTTGATCTGCTCGTAAGCCTCATATTCAAATGTTTCAGCAAAGATCTTTACCTCTTTGCCTGAATTTGTTCTAATCGTTTTCATATCAAAACGTGTTTATTATGTACAAATATAATTTGTTTTATTTAGTATAACAAATAAATTATCGTATTACTTCCTCTTTTTACCAAGTAAAGTAACGTGCCTTTTTAGTTCTGATCGGAGGTACTTGTTATCAGCTCGTAGCTCTTTGATAATGGCATTTCTTTTCTCCAGCTCCTTATTGTACTGTTCACGTTCAAACTGGGCAAAGGTTAGATCTTCACCTCCAGAGGAACAGGTGCAATCTCTAATATCATCGCTCATTACCACCGACCAACAGCCAGGTATCAACACCTTGCCAGCTATCTCATCATATACATAATGGCACTTCATATAACACCTCCAATCTTATCCAAAGCATGAATAGTAGGCTAACGTTAGTACATCGTACTTCACCCTGACTACTGCAAACTGAAAACAGCTATCTGTATTCGGTTGTACATTGGGAACGTCTATGATCTGGTACTTTTCGCCTTCAATACTATACATCTGGATCTCTTCACTGTTTTTAAAATGCTGCTTAAGGCTTTCTATAAGAAGGTTGTAGTAACTCTCATCGAAAGCCTTTATCAGCTTAGTTTTATTTCTTAGGGCAAACCTCATATATCACTCTTCTTCCTTTTTACGACTACCGTATTTGTGTTCAAAATAGCTATCCAGCGTGTTGTACACACAGATAGATATAATAAGAATTATAACGGTAAGCCAAAACCAATTTACTTCCATGTGTTACAATTTAAAAAGGCATTGTTTCTCTGAATACCTGGAGCTTTCCTACTAATAGATAGAAATCTCCATTTGAATAAGTGAACTTAAAACCAGGCTTCCTATTTCGGTAATAGGAAAGTCTGTAAATCCTTCCTAACCTGGGATCCGTTTCAATCTCAAAGTAAAAGCCAGTTTTATCTTTATTGAATGTCCGTTTCATCTTCACCTGGTTTATAAGTATTGAGTTTCAAATTTACCTTTTACGATCAGCCCATGATTGAGCAGCCCAACAAAATAGAGATCTTTATCCTCTATGCCCAGAGAGATCTTAACTTTCTTCATTGCATCCTCTGTAGATAGCCCTGGCATCATTGCTATAGACTGATCCGATGTGATCCGAAACATGAATATCATGGTTTACCTCCTTTCTCCTTTGAATCTTTTTCATTAAGGTAGTTTTCGGTAAACTCTACAATACTTTCTAAAAAGTATTCTTCGGCATTATCCGAAATAAGACAAGCTGCTTTATTCGGAGTTGTATCAAAATCTACATATCCATTATTGACTACAAACACCGCATACTGACCTCCCTTTAAGATATGCCAAATAGCTTTCACTTTCTCTTTAAATCGTTTCATTTCTTTCTTGTTTTACGTTAAATCGTTCCTAAATCAAACTCTGAATATCTCTTGTTTATTTCTTGGCGCATCCATTCAAGGGTGGCACAATAATCATTAAATCGAGGTGAATTTTCTTCCGGTACATAATCTTCCAGTCTTTTAATCATATCCCGGAGTACCCATGCACGTTTTTTGGTTAGTCTTATTCTTCTACCAATGATACCTTTTTGGCTCATTTGGTACAGCCCTTCTCCAAGTGAAAGATATTCTTTACCTTCAATCGTTTTACTCATAATTTACACGTATTTCATATAACTATTTATCAGGAGTTGTTTATCAGATTGTGGCGTAACAATTAACTTTTTATCGTTAAATAATAGGATTACATTAATATTGTATTTCACACAAAAATCATAACTTTCGGAAACTGCTTTATCAATAGTAGAACATGCTAAAGCTTCTACTCTTATAATATCATCCATTATTCTAATATTTTTCATAATAATTCATTACTTTATTTATTTAAGTTGTTTTTGTTTCTCTACAAATTGCTCGTAGGATAATCTGAGTTTATTTCTCTTACCAATACCGCATAATCCTTCGTTTTCTAAATATTGGTTGTATCTTGCCTTCAACTCCATGTTTGAACTCTTCTTTTTTATTAACTGCTTCACCTTGTTAATATTTATTTTTATAATTGCTACACATAAGTAATCACATAGGGAATAGTATCGCTGATCTCAACCAACTTATTTCCATCTTTATCCTTTGCCAAAAAAGTTCCAGGAAAATATGTACCAGAGCCATCTTCATATCCAGAAACACGCTCTATACTGGCTATTACCTTTGTACCACCACTTTTCCCCAGCCCTACTTGGTAGGTAGTAGCCATTCCATTAATCACTATTGTTATTGCACTAATTTTATCCATGTTCTTTATAATTTATGTTTTCCAATTCATTTTTAGACCAGATAGGGGTATAATCCTTTAGGCAATCCTGAAAACAGTAGGTTGCATTTGAATTAGGATTAGGTACATACCTGGGTGTATCATCCCTGGATAACTCAGTAGGATGCTTCCAGAACAAACACCCAGCACTTGTAAGGAAAGCAATGGGATAAATAGGCTCAATGCTCCTAACGCTCAAATTCGGGATAGGAAAAGCCACATTATAATCCTGCCCACCTTTTCCATAATCATACAGGTAACACCAATTTCTTTCTATTTCCACCCTGCCAGTAGCCTTTTGGGTGTACCCCATACTGTTTGTATAGGTTATCTCTACATACTGGTGATTAAAGGCTATTGCCTGTAGCACCGAAAACACTTTCTCTATTATCATATTCACCTCCTTAAAATAAATTCAGTTGAACTCCCTGGTGAGTTTGCAGTGTTCTTTCATACACTGGGCACTGGTTCCGATAATTACAGGATCCAGCCTTAGCTTCATTGAAACGGGTAGCCCATAGTTCAGAGAACTGTTCAGGATCCAACTGGTTAGCCTCCCTTTCCTGAGAGAGATAATTTACCAGGTGCATACAGAAAAAGCTGTTCTCTTTTCCTCCGTTCTCAAATGTATGTATGCTATCTCCTTTCATTTTAGATCGAATAGTTTTGCTATCATAGGTTTATCAATGAATCCAAAACGAGTACCAGAACAGAATTGCTTTTCTAAGCCGAAATACAATTTATCCCCATGACACGTTTTGCCATATAAAGAGATCTGTTCTATCTGTTTATCGGTGATAGGCACTAATGGCATCCTGTATAGGCTCTGCATATAGCCATCATATAGGATCCAATCGCCATGTATTTTTACCCAGCCATTTTTACCTAACCAGGTATCAGGATTCTTGCTTACGATTGTATCTCCATCCTTTAGGGGTATTATGTGAGCAGCTACCAGAGCATCCGCTATCTGATTATGAAGCATATTAGCAATATCTCCATTGAGAGCATAATATTCGCCATCTGGAGATAGCCAGCCAGCAGACCAGCCCTTAGTTATATCTACTGGCTTTATTCCATCATTCAGCGTTTCTTTGATATTCATTTCGTTTTTAATGAAGCTATCCACCATTTTCATCTGGATAGTATTTTTGCGAATAAATTGCTCTACTTCGCTATCTCCATATATTAGCTCCATTAGTCGAGTACTTAATCCTCTAACTTCAACAGGTAAAAGTTTGTACCCGTCTGGGATATATCCAGGGTAGGCTTTATATAGCCAATCTATTACAGATAAGGTTTTAAAGCACTCACCTAAAAAGTTTTTGATACCTACTACGATCCCTTTAACATTACTAATAATATCATCATCTATTTCTATTAGATTATCGGCATCGCCATCATAGAAATACTTAACCAGGTGATCGTACTTAACAGTTATATCAAACCGACCACTATTTTTTATTATGGTGTTTTTAAAGTGAAGTAGTGCACTATCCCATTCCCTTCCTATACGTTTCATTTTAAGCAGTTCGTTTTCTGCCCATTCCTCAATATCTAACATGGGAAATTCTTTTTTCATTTCTGGCGTGTACTGAATAGCATTGAGAGAAACTTTATCCTCATTGGTAATCAGAATTAGTTTGCCTATAAGAATATCTAAGGCTATTTCTGTTGGGCATCCAACCAGAGAGCCTTTAATCGCTTCTACTGCTTTTGTGGGATTTAGAGAATAGAGTAAATGTTCCCTGGCTATATTAACAATTAGTTGCCCAGCGTTCTCACCTAAAGTAAAATGAACCTTTCTTGTTTTCATATCCTGTTATTGTTTGGTATTGCATTCATTCCAACGCCTGGCTATTTCTTCACCAAGTTTCTTAGCATCCTCAAATGTGGCTTTAAAATCCACATAGAGATCTTTAGAATGGAGCTGGATCTTAGCTATTGGAAAATTCCAATTATTTCCAGGCTCTTTTATGCAAAGCTCTACACGTCCATGTTTATCACTGGGCACGCATAGCATTTCTACTCTCTGAGTATCAAAGCTACCCTCTACAAAATCAAATTTCGGTGTTATTATCATTGCTATAAATTGAATACTCGTTTATATAATTCAAAGTGTCTTTCCTCAAAGGGAATATCCTCAGTATGCCTAACAGCTCTTTGTAGCCATTCCCGATAACATTTAGGGCAATACCAGCGATTAAGCACAGCTATGTAATAGCCATTCGTATCTGAATCTCCACAGTAATCACAGATACCTACAGATCCGTATTCTGCCAGCTTTTCTATGATCTCAATTCTGGGTACTTCGATAACCTTAAAGCCCTTACTGTTTTCTACTATCTTTGCCATAATTCAATCTATTGCCTCTGGAATGTTATTATAATCCTCTGGATTGGCTGGGTGTTCTGTTACCCAGCCAATCCCTACCCAGTGCTTTACTTGCTTCTCGTGGATAACACGATAGCCAGAGTTTATAACTTCCAGTGGTGGGTTTACACTCATTTTTATTGCGCTCAGATCTGATACTTTTACCTTCATTTCTTAGCCTTCTTTCTTGCTTTGTGAACTCCATTAGTATAATTACGCTCTACCTTTCGGAGATCGTTATACTTTGCCTGAGCTGACGTTTCTAAGACACGTGGAGCATTACCCACCCATTCAGCATTAACACCACTTTCGGCTAACGCTTGTTTTATTGCATCTTTTAAAATTCCCATATTAATAACTGTTATTGGTTAATACAAATTTGTACAGGTATAAGCAACTCTGTAGTACAACCTTTTGGAAAACATTCTTTTATAGCTTCTTTTATCTCTTTGGAGTTTGGGACACTGTTACGTTTCCCAAACTCAATTTTACCCAGACGCTTACCGTCTTTCAGAACTATATAGGTATATTCGTACATAGCTATCCCTCCTGATTATTATTACTTGTTAGAGTTCCAATGATATATTTTTTATCTTCACTCCAAAGCTCTAAATCCATTTCTATAGTAAGTCTTACGATCATATTTTCTCCTAACAGGTCTATGGCTTCTGATCTCATAGATTTATCATTGACCTCACGTGATTTCATTAGTAAGAACTTAGTTACTTTCAACATACTTCTATCTATCAACTTAGCGCAAAATTTACTGTCCTCAGTAAGTTTATAGAAGTATGCAAGTAGCTTACTGTCTTTGTGCTTCTTGTAATCCTCACAAAATTCGTCCTTATCCATATCTCCAGCATTCATATACATATCCTCTACTCTTTGGTATTGCTCATTTGTGAGTTCAATGCCAGTACGCTGTTCAAATTCAATCTTTTGCATAATCCGATATTTTTAGTGTTACACATTCTTTTGATGTAACCAAATTGATTACGATGCAAATATATGTTATGTTGGTAATATTACCAAGTAAAATAGGTAATATTTTGCAAGAAAGATAATAAAATACCTAAAATAGTCATTTTTAATGGTGCTTTAAGGTAATATTTATGTGGTTTTTCCCTTCATTCTGGTTTTTTTGATCTGCTGATTGGGTAATATTCCACTGCAAATAGCGAAAATATTACCAAGTGAATATTTTTTTTCAAATATTACCTTTCATCTCTTTTGTTTGATATACTTAATACAACAAACAAAATACTACTAAATGGCTGATATTAAGAATTTTTGCCCTAAAAAATACTGGCGTATATATACACCGTTTATCAGAAATATTACCTACATTTGCCACATAACATTAAAACTTAAGTGAAATGAATAAATCACTCTTTGTAAAAGTGAAAGACTTGTGTAAAGACACAGGGCTATCAGAGAAGTACCTTAAAGTGATAACCGAAAAGATCGGTGGCAGCATTGAGGATGATTCGACTGATGAAACGGCAATCGGTAACATGGCAAACCAGATCGCAGAAATCGCCAAAGAAACACAAGGCGAAGCTACCAGGTGGGCTTCTAAGAAAAAGGAGGATCCTAAGAACGATGATGATCCTAAAAAGGATGATGATCCGAAGAAAAAGGAAGATCCTAAAGATGATCCGAGTGCAAAGAAGATTGAGGACATGGAAAAGGAGCTGGAAAACATGAGAAAAGAACAGGCTGCTAAAGATCGTGAAAGTTCGGTTAATAAAGCCCTGGATAAACATGGTATTCCTGCATGGCGTAGAAAAGGTTTGGTTATTCCTGAGAACGAAGATCCAGACAAATATTGCGCTGCTTTAAAACAGGATCTCATCACTGAAAACCTGCTTCCAGAAGATCCTGAGAGTGTAAAAACAGCATCGGAAAAGAATGTAGATGAGGCTTCTGATTCGCTGCTGGAGTCAATTATCGTTAAATAAACCTGTAGTAAAATGAAAAGAAAAAAGTATTCATTTGTCGGTGAGAAACCGATTTTCACAGGCAGTCCCCAGATCGTACAAGGTGGTTTTAATCTGGAAAGAGAAAAGCAGCGTTTTTCAGTGGGTGATCTTATCCCTATTGGAACACCAGCTATCTTCAACGAACTAACCAGAAAGGTGCAGATCGTTAAGACTGCAAAAGTGAAGGCTGTAGATACGGAGGATGCCAAAACTATCACTCTGGTATCAAATGCTTATTGCCAGCCTGTTTTCGCTGTTGGTGATAAACTGTTGAAAGCTGATGCTGTTACTGGCACTTTCGCAGATGCACCTTCAATCGTATCTATTGAAAAGCCAGGTGTAGCTGATGCTGCTTATGTTATCACTCTCTCAAAGGAGATCACAGGATTAGCTGTAGATCAAATTTTGGTAGAGGTTGTAGCGGTCAATGCTAATGCTGCTATCATCGGTGAACCCAACTGCTTAACTATTGAGGAGGTTACTGTTAGAGAGTTTGAAACTCCTATTGATGTAACAGAGGACACTATGCAATATGCTGTTATGGAAAGACGCATTTTGCCGATCCCTGATAGCATGAAGGATAGCACAAAACGCTACCTGAAAGCCAACTCTCACATTCGACTTTCACAAACTTACTAAAACAAGTTATTAGATGAAATCAATTTATTCAACATTCTCAGGTTTGTTCAAAGATGGCAAACCTATTGACTTCCTGGCAACCTGGAAAAAGGCACTGGATAAGGCTTCTGAACGTGAAGTAGCCCTGTTCCAGAAAACCTATTCTGATGAGTGGTTTGATTGGGAGGCTCCGCAGCTTTCTCTGAGAGCTGAGGGTATTATGGGTAAATACCATTTGCGAGTAATGGCTACCCTGATCGGTGATGAATCTCCTACTCCGTTAAGACGTTCCGATGGATTTGATATTTGGAATGAAGAGATCCCACGTGTAGGACACAAGTTCTTTATGAAGGCTGCCACTTATCGTAAGTTGCTGGAAGTTTATAAATCTCCGTTCCTGAAAGATGGGCAAAAGGTTAAGCAAATCGAAAAGACTTTGCGAAACGATCTTGAAAACGCTTATCTGGGCTGTAAAGATACGGCTGATTTTATTATCCTGAATGCCATTTCCAACTTTGGTATTTGCCGTTTCAAACCAGAAATTAACAATCCTGGAGGTCGTGATTTTGAGATCGACTACCTGATGGAAGAGGCTAACAAACTTGTTTCTGCTCTTTTGTGGAATGAAGCCAATTCAAAGGCTGGTAAGCTGGATATTATTCTCACGCTTACAATGATTGTTACCCTGTTTAAAAACATGGGTGTCTATTTTGAAGAGATGCTGATGGCTCCTGAGCTGATTGCTTTTATCCGTAGAGATATTAACATTCGTGAATCTGCATACGGAAAAGATAAATCTGCTAAGGTCGTAAGTGTAGCCGATTTGAACACTCTGTTTACTGACAATGGTTTGCCGAAAGTACGTGAAATTACCCGTTTGGTTGCCATTGAAAAAGATGGTGATCGCCAGGCTTTAGATCCCTGGAATCATAATATGATCGTGTTTAAGCCTGCTGGTAAGATGGGCTTTATCCAGCCAGCCATTGAGGATAACGAACTCTTTGAGGAGGACAATGTGGTGTATATGGACGCTGGTAACGGCATTCGTATTGCTAAATGGCGTACTGGTGAATCTACAGGTCAAAAGGCTGGAGAGTGCACACAGGGATCTGCTCGTTTAATCCCAGTTATCAATGAGATTAACGCTTTAGTTTGCTTCCAGGTTAGAGGCTTTGAGGAGCTTAAGACTATTGAGGAAGGTGTTACTTTCTTCAAGAAGGAAACATACGATTCTAAAAAGACTTCTGAGGCTTCCGCTACAGGGGTAAATATCGGTTAATTAAAATTTTATTGAATCATGTTTGAATTAAAAGTTTTAAAACCTCTCACGGATAAATATGATCCTGAGAAAAAATATAAGGAGGGTGATACTCTCCTTACCGATGAGATCGGTAGAGTGAATGATCTGGTAGCTCGTGGCATTTGCAGTATTGTATCTGTAAAACCTGTTTCCGAGAAAAGTCAGCCGGGTACAGAAGGATCCACAAAGATCCAACTGTTTGAGAAGGAGTTTGAAGTAGAAGAAGTAAAAGCTGCTTTGAATGCTATCGGTGTAAGTATAGCTAAGAACGCTGGTTTACCTGGTGTAACTAAGAAGCTAACTGAGCTGACAGAAGAGCAAAATAAAGCTCTTTCCGAAACTCTTTGTAAGGATCCTGAATAGTTGAGCCATGACAAACTTAGATGCTATTCGTGCATTATGCACCAAAATTTGTACAGGCTTCTACCCAGATAAGAACGTACTGGAGTTTACCCTTATTGATAATGGCATAGAGGCTACAGATCCTTATAAGCCGAAAAACGCAAAGCTCGTGAGGCTGGCTATTGGTATTGTTAAGGGTATGGCTGAGAATAGCCATTCAGAGAGTGGTATATCTGATTCATGGGATAGGGAGGCAATAGAAAGGAATATTGTATTTCTCTGTAAGGAGTACGGTATGGATAGCTCCGAGTTTGTCGATGAGCCCTCTATTACGGATGGATCTAATCAGTGGTAAATTATGCAATACAACGGAACAATACAGTATAAGATCTTATCTGGTGGAGGATTGGATGAAAATAGCGAGCCTATTAAATCTGATAGTAGCTGGAGTGATCCCATTCGCTGTTTGTACAAAACCGTAAAGCATACTCATGGTATTTATCAGCAGGGTAAGTTTACCGATTCAAGCTATGAGATCCTGATCGAAAGCCAGGAAATTGAGGCAGATACGGTAAAACTTACCAATGATAAAAATAAAATGCTGGGAGAGTTTGAGGTTCAGAATATTGTGTTTGTAGAACGCTCTGGTAGAGTAAAAATTACCGTTTAATGGGATTCACTAAAAAAACACCTGATAGCGCATTTAGTAACTTCCTGAATGAAACAAAACAGGTCGTTCTTGACAGAGCTTTAAAGGCTTTTGTGTATGTCGGTGAAGCGTGTTTGAGAGAAGCCCGTTTGAACGGTAACTATATAGACCGAACTGGAAACCTTAGAAACTCTATCGGTTATGCAGTCCTTTTCAATGGTAAAGTTATCCATGAAAGTACCTACGCTAATACCGAAGGAGGGCAAAAGGGTAAAAAGCATTTGGATGCACTCAAAAAAAAATATCAGACTGGTATAGTCTTAATTGTATCAACTGGTATGAGTTACGCAGCCTATGTAGAAGCCAGAAACTACAATGTTATAACCTCTGCCGAATTGCTTGCAAATAAACTCGTACCTCAGATTATGAAACAGTTAGGCTTTGAAATGAGATGAATAAAACAGGTGAAGAAGTAGAGCTGGACGTTTTTAATATCATTAAAGAAAGTCCACTGGCAAAGGAGATTACAGGGATCGTTTACAGAGAAGGTACACGCCCATTGGATTCTAAAAGTGAAGATATTGTAGTATCATTCCTTACTGGGATTGATGGGCAATTTCAGGCTGGATCCGTAAACGTGAATATTTATGTTCCCAATGTCGATAATGGTAGTCAGGTTCTCGTGAAGGATGCTGCCAGGTGTAGATATTTGGCACGTAAAGCCGATGAGGTTGTAAGATCCTTAAAACCGTCTGATTATTCTTTCTCTCTGGGTACAATGATACAGAGTTACAAAGCTGAGAAACTGGAACAGTATTTTGTGAATGTAAAAGTCAATTTCAAATTAAAAACATTTTAGTTATGTCAAATCAAAAAATTACATGGGGTAAACCTTTGGTTGAATATGGCAAAACTGCTGCTGAGGATGCAGCACCTACCAAATTCGATACAATGCCTACAGCAGAAGAAAACACCGTTCTTTTGACTACTGTAAAGGGTAGTGTCCAGGAGCTTTATGGAGAAGGGCATGAGCTTGTTGGTCGTAAGATGCAGAAGTCTTACAAGCAGCTTGCTATGAGTATTTTCGTACCGTCTGGTACTGATGATCCTATTCCAGAAGAAGATGGCGTAATAGCCGATGAGTATTGTGTTAGACTTACTCCAGAAGATATTACTCTGGATGGCTTTATTATGCGTAAATGTGCTGTAGAAGTAGAAGAAGAATGGTCGTCTGCTAAAGGTAAGCAGTTGAAGTACATTTTTACTTCTCTGAAACCGAAAACAGGCAAAATGCTTGAAAAGTACGTTAAGGGATCTCCAGCGAATGTAGGCTAATAAAGTAGGTAAGAGCATGGATAATATAGAGAAAAAGGTAGCTGATACGGTTTTACAAAAGCCTTATTGTGTGCAGATCGGAGAGGAAACCTATAAAGTTGCTCCTCCTTCTATCGCTACTATTATTCTTGCTTCTGAGTTGATAGCTCAGCTCCCAGGATTGAAGTTAGACAATAAACAGGTAATGTTTGAATCCTTATTTGTGGCTAAGGATTGCAATATACTTGGTGAAATTGTAGCTACTCTGATCCTGGGTGCTGATAACTTAACCTCAGAGGTGGAGATTATAGAAAAACATTGTTTCGGGCTGATCCGAAGAAAGAAAAAGGTACAGGTTGATAACAAAGCGATTCTTTCCGATAAGATATTGAAAAAGCTATCTCCCAGTAAAGTAAATGCAATTACAATTTCAATACTCAACCGTATGGAGATTGGCGATTTTTTCGGGCTTACCGCTTCCCTGATAGAAGTAAATCTAATCAGACCGACAAAACCGATGGAGGAAGCGGAAATGATAGTATCTGGTCAGTAATAGCAGGAATAGCTAAATGCTACAACCTTCCATTTGACTACATTCTTTATAAGATGAGTTTTGCTAATGTTCAGCTCTATAATGCTGTAATACCAACATTCTCACCTAAAAAAGATACAGTAACAAAAGCAAATGAAGATAGTACCATAAATGGCGATGATCCAGCTAACCAGGAAGCAATAAGAAAAGCACTGTTTGACGAAAACGAAGATGAATAATAACGAAGGTACAACATGGTGGGCTTTAGGGCTTGATAACTCTAAGTTTGAAAGCGATGTAAATAGATCCAATTCTCTGTTTCAAAGCATTGGAAATACAGCCGAAAAGGAAGGAAGTAGGATAGATAGTATATTTCGCAAACTAACTATTGCTGCTGCTGGATTTTTTACGGCTCAACAGGCTTTGGAATACGCTAATAAGATCGCCACTATCAGAGGTGAGTATCAGCAGTTAGAAGTTGCCTTCAACACCATGTTAGGAAGCAAAGCGAAAGCTGATGCCCTTATGGATAAGGTGATAGAAACGGCTGCAAAAACTCCATTCGATCTACAGGGTGTTGCTTCTGGTGCAAAACAGTTACTTGCTTATGGTGTCGCTTCTGAGGACGTTACTAACCGTCTGGTACAGCTTGGTAATATTGCTGCTGGTCTATCTATACCTTTGAATGATATTGTTTACCTGTATGGTACTACAATGGTTCAGGGTAGGCTTTACGCTCAGGACGTTCATCAATTCATGGGTAGGGGTATTCCTTTGGTTAAGGAACTGGCTAAAGAGCTTGGAAAAACCGAAAACGAGATTAATGCTATGGTTTCTGCTGGAAAGGTTGGCTTTCCAGAGGTTCAGAAAGTCCTGGATAATCTCACTAATTCAGGTGGTATGTTTTACAACCTCATGGAAGAGCAAAGTAAGACTATATCAGGCAAGATCTCTAACCTGGAGGATGGCATTTCTGTAATGTTCAATAATATAGGCAAGTCAAGTGAAGGTATTATAAATTCCGTTCTTGATTCTGCTGCTACTGTAGTGGAAAATTACGAGGAGATTGGTACTACTATACAGGAATTGATCGTTACCTATGGTGCTTACAAAGCTGCTATTTTGACTGTAGCAGCCACAAAGAATGCCGTTACCACTATTAAAGCTACTGGCGAAGCCGAAGAACTTGCAAAGCTGCTTACCATAGAACAACAGGCTGCTATCTCCAAACAGAATTTAACCAAAGGCACAGTAGAATATGCTGCTGCTGTAAAAGCTGAAATTACGGCTGAAATGGAGAGGCAGACCACTATAGCTACTGGATTAAATGCAGAAGTATCTGCTGCTCGTGAAGCTCTGAATGTTCGTAAAGAGCAACAGATAGCTGCTGCCCAAATGGTAGAAACAAGGAAACTGGAATTAGCTTCTGTTATTGAAAATGCGAAGTCTGAAAAGGTTATTTCTTTACAGAAAGAGATGGCTATAGCCAGTGAAAAACAAAGCCTTGCTGCTCTGAGTGTTCAAAAGCTGAAACAACAGAAAGAAACAGCTATTGCACAAATGGAAGAGATGAAGTATGAGCAATGGCTACAGGCTTCGTCTGGCAAAGATACGGCTGCTACTCAAACAAAAATAAGTGCTAAACAGAAAGAAATTGCAACCATATCGGAGAAAATAGCAGTTGCAAAAGCAGAAGAAATACAGTGTTCAAAAAATGTTGTAGCCTTACGTGCTGAGGCTAAAGCTGTAGATTCTAATATATCTTCTAAACAGATAGATGCTGCTCAGACCAGACTTAATACGGCTCTACAGGATGCAAATACGGCTGAATTAAATAAAAATTCTGCTGCTCGTGCGCTTAGTTCTAAAAGAGGAGCTTTAGATTCTGCTGTAAGAAAGGCTAATACACTTGAAACAGGGCTTAATACGGCTGCTCAGGCTGCCAACATGACAACCACAAACCTTCTATCCACTGCAAAGCTCCGCTTAACTGCTGTAGCAGCAAGGTTGAACGCTGTTATCATGGCTAATCCTTATACTATCGCAGCAGCAGCTATAGCGATTTTGGGATATGGTATTTATAAACTCATTACCTATCAAACCGATGCTGAGAAAGCCCAGGAAAAGCTGAATACAGCTATCTCTGAGAGTGAGAAGGCTATCGGTGCTGAAAGGCTACAGATAGATGCCATGTTCGCACGCCTAAAAGCAGCCAAAGAGGGTACGGATGAATATCGTGCTGCTAAAGAGGCTATAATGAGCAAATACGGTGAGTACCTGAAAGGCTTAGGCGATGAGAAAAACGCTTTGGATGATCTGGCAAAGGCTTACAAAATAGTTACCCAGGAGGCTGAAAAATCAGCTCGTGCCAGGGCTATGGAGAAGGCTATTAGTGAGGCTTCTAATGATTATATGGAGAAGGAGATCAAAGGAAAGGATAACGTAGAGGATCTTCTTAAGGATAAATTCAAGGGTAAGAAGGATAAGGATGGTGTAGATCTCGCTGAAACTTACTATTGGAAAATCAAACCTGTTCTGGAGGGAAAAGGTGAGATTACCAAAGAGATCCAGGATATTATTAAACAGTTCGATGAGGAAAAGTATATTCCTGGTGATCCTGAAACTGGTATAGGAGCCATGACCTATACAGCAAATGACCTACAGGAAGAAATAACTAAGGTGTTTAAGGCTCGTGGGATCTATAACAAGGTGTTGGAGGAAGCCCAGAAACGCTTTGGAGAGAATCTACCTGGTAAAGATGAGGGTAAGACTGAAACAGAGGCTTTTGATATGCAAAAGGCTTCTCTCTCCGAATTGGATGCTGAGCTGGTAAAAGCTAAAGCTACTCTGGATTCATACAATACAGCAGTTGAGAAAAACAATGGTTTAACCAAAGATGGGAAAGCCGTTACCAAAGACAATGTAGATAGCCAGAATACCTATGTTTCCAATCTTAAAAAGAGGATATTAGAGGAGGAGAAAGATCTAAAGGTTATTCGTGAAGTTGAGGAGCGTGTAGCCAAACTCAAAAAAGATCAGAAAGAAACTGTAAAAGGTAGCTCTGAATACAATAATTACCAGAGCCGTATAGATTCACTTAGTAAATTACTTCCTTCTACGAAATCCACCAAAGCGAAGAAAGATTACTCGGATGAAATAAAGAAGGATGCTCAGGAAAAGATTCGTATTGAGAAAGATATGGAGTTCGCCATTCGCCAGGCTAAGATCAATCTGGATAAGGACGGATTTTCTAAAACAATGGATCAAAACCAGCTTAATTATGAGCAGGAAATAGAACAGCTTAGAAGGCAACAGGAAGATAAGCTAAACAAGATTCAGGAATGGGAAAAAACAGTATGGGAATCCAAAGGAAAGAAAGGTAAGTTTACTCCTACTACTACTGAATTATCGGATGATGATAAAAAGAAATTTAAAGAGCTGGAGGATCTCGCTGGTAAAAAGTTAGCGTTCAATAACCAGAATGCAATAGAGGAGATGCTAAAGCAGTATCAAACCTATGCGGATAAGCGTAAGGCTATCGAAGAGAAGTATAATAAGGATATTGATGCTATGAAGGCTGCTAATGAAAAGGCTAAAAAGGAGGGTAAGGATCCTGTCTTTTCAGAAGATAATATAAGCCAGGCTGAAAAAGATAAGAAAGATTCACTTGAAACTTTGGATCAGGAAATAGCTTCTCGTGAAGCATCATTTGCCGTTTGGGTAGATCGGATCTCTTCAATGGGATTAAAGCAACTCAAATCGGCATTAGAAACAGCCAGGGCTTCACTTGATAAAGATGGTAGCAAGCTGAATGAAAAGGAAAAAGCCGTTCTCAGAGCCAAAATAAAAACTTTGGAGAAAAAGGTAGAAGTAGCTGAGGCGAAAGATGCCAGTACCTCTTCTGCTGAAAAATCAAAAAAGAAATGGGGTGATACTCTAAAGGTAATGAATGAGGTTCAGGACACGGTAGATGATATTACTTCCAGTTTTGACGGTCTGGATGATATTACTAAAACAGTGTTATCTTCTGCTACTAATATTGCTGGTGGTATTATTGCCATGATCTCAGGTATTCAGGCATTATCTGTAGCTGGAGCAGAAGCTATCAAAGGTGTAGAACGTGCCTCTGTTATTCTTGCAGTTGTGGGAGCTGCTATTTCTGTAATAACTACCTTATTTGGAATGACTTCTAAAGCTGAGAAGGAACACCAGGAATCACTGAAAGAAGTTGCCCAGAATAAGCTGGAAATGCAACGTAAGTATAATCTTTTGTTGATGGAACAAAATCTTTTAATGAAAGAGGCTACTTCGATATTCGGTGAGGATCAGATCGCTAAAGCTGCCAGATCTGTAGAGATATATCGCCAGGCTATAGAGGATTATAAAGAAACTTTGAAAGGTGATGCTCCAACACTAAAACTAAACCCTTTTAATTTGAAAGGGAGCCTGAATGAGTATAAAAAGCAGAAAGAGGCTTATGATAAAGGTGTAGGCGCATTAAATAATGTTACGGTAAAAACAGGAAGTTACACTACTGGAGCATGGTTCTGGAAAAAACAGCATGATGTATATAGCTCTGTTTTGGACGTTTACCCAGATCTTATAGACGGTGAAAACAAACTGAACAAAGAAAGGGCACAGGCGATCATAGACACTCAAACGATGAGTGATGAGAATAAAGCCTTACTGCAAAACCTTATTGATCTGCAAGAACAGGCTGAGGAAGCACAGGAAGCACTTCGGGATTATTTGCAAAATACATTCGGATCCCTGGGTGAGAGTATAATGGATTCCTTAGTGAATGCTATTGAGAATGATGGTGTAGATGCCTGGGAAAAATTCGGAGAAGCTGGTTCCTCTGTATTAGAAGATCTCGGAAAGCAAATAGCCTATTCCCTGTTCTTTTCGGATAAGTTTAAAAAGCTCCAGGCTGATCTGGAAAAGATATACGGTTCTGGAAAAACAGAGGAGGAGATAGCTAAAGATGCCAGGGATTTAGTTGCTTCTTTCTATCAAGGTATCGGAACGGATATGAATAATGCCCAACAATGGATGGAGCAATGGAAGGAGGAAGCTAATAAACAGGGATTCAATTTATGGGAAACTGCCAATCGTGAAGTTTCCGCTAAAGGAATTGAATCTGTAAATCAGGAGAGCGTGGATGAATTGAACGGACGTACAACGGCAATACAAGGGCACACCTACCTCATAAGTGAAAGCATGAAGCTACTTGTAGCCAACGCTGGGAAAATGCTTGAACTCCTTACTGGTATCAGGGATAATACTTCTCATTTGGAAGATATAAAGCTGAGCAATAAGGAAATGCTGTTAGCTATTGATAACATGAATAATAAGGGTATGATCTTAAGGAAAAGCTAAGGATATGAGAGAGGGTAAACTATACATAGATAATAAAGATGCCTTTATTTATTATGGCGTTTTCATTCAAGAAACTGGCTATAATGGTGTTATGGCATATCCACCGCTTAAAGCTCCAGAGGTTTCTAATGATTGGGCTGAATATGATGGTATAGAAGTAGATTTGTCTGATCCTAAACTCGACCTTAAAGAGTTTGAGATAAAATTTGCTGCTATTGGGGATTATCGTACTGGAGATTTATTTGTTCTCCTCTCTGATGGTGCTTACCATACATTTGATTTTAGAGAGATCCAGTTTACTTGTAGATTGAGGCTGGTATCTGAGGTAAGTAATTTATTATATGTAGGAGCCAAAACATTCACTTTGAAGTTTTCCGATGATTTTCCTATGTCTGGTTATACCTACCAAGCTCCTTCCTCTAATACTGTTCCCACACAAGGGTATGAATTGGATGGTGTTGATTTCTCCGTTTATGGTATTCGTGTTTTGGAAGGAAGCGAGGCTCAGGTATTGAAAGCTCCAGTAGTGAAAAAGAATATGCTCCGTAATCTGGTTACAGAGAATGGCGTTATTTACGATGGTAAGAATGTAACATACCAATCTAAAGAGGTAACTCTTAACTGCTGTTTGATCGCTAACAACTTCACTGAGTTTTGGAGAAATTATAGAGCTTTTCTACATGATCTGATAAAGGTTGTAGAAGTTGATGAGGGGGAAGGCGTAAAGGTACAAACGGCTGAAAGATCTCTTTTCGTAGATAGTACGTATGAGGAATATCCATGCTATTATAAAAACTCTAAAGTAAGCCTGTTCTCTCCTATTGGTAAGATCTGGTGTGCCTTTACGCTCACTCTGGTATTTACTGTATTTAGGATCGGAGAGGATGAGTATTTGCTTGCTTCTGAGGATGGAGAATTGATAGTTACAGAAGATGGTGAGTTTTATATAGATCTAAAAAGTTATGGCAATTAGAAAAAAGAAAATCAGTGAATTAACGCTTTCGGATAGCTTAACAGGGCTGTACACTATTGGCGTAAAGTTGATAAATGGTGTGCAAACGAGCGTGAAAGTAAGTCTGGGAGTAATACAAACAGCTTATGATAATATGCTGAAAGCAACTCAGGACGCTATCACTGCAACTAAGAACGCTATTACGGCTACAGGCAACGCAAATACCGCTACCAGCAATGCTAATACTGCTACGGGTAATGCAAACAAAGCTACTGCTGCTGCTAATGAAGCTACCAGGTTATCAGGTATTGCTACGGGTAATGCCAATGATGCTACAAACAAAGCTAATAAGGCTGCTGAAAATGCTGATAACGCACGTGTAGGATTGGATAAGATCAAACAAGATGCGATCACTGCTACCAGTAATGCCAACACTGCTACAGGTAACGCAAATAAAGCTACAGAGAATGCGAATAAAGCTACCCAAAACGCAAACAATCAGGCTGATAGAGCTAAGCAGCACGCTGATAATCCCCCTAAAATGGGAGAAAACGGTAACTGGTATAAATGGAACGAAGCAAAGCAAGCGTATGAGGACACTGGTATTCTTGCAAAAGGAGGAGTACTTTACCCTGTTTTCTCTATTAAACCTGAAACGATGGAGCTTGAAATGTACTATCAGGATGAAGTATCTGCTGATATGTTCGCTATTGATGAAAACGGAAATTTAACTTTTAATCCCAAATAATATGGCAGAAGGAAAATTGATATTAGGAAAGGTTGCTTTCGTTGATAAGGGTACTTATTCAGCAGCGACTACATATAACACCTTTGATTTTGTCGTAACAGAGGATAGTTGTTTTCTCTGTGTGAAAGACGGAAACAAAGGTAACGCTTTGACCGATACAACCTGGTGGAAGTGTATCGCACGTGGTACTCAGGCTACAGCAGCAGCCAAAAACGCTAATGATGCTGCTAAGCTGGCTAATCAAAAAGCTGGAGCAGCAGATTCAGCAGCAGGGAACGCTGTTTCAGCTACGAATAATGCAAATGCTAAAGCCAATGAAGCCGAAGTAAAAGCTGGTCTGGCTAATGCAGCAGCCAATAACGCAAATGTGGCTACTGGTGATGCAAGAACTGTAATAACCAGATTGGAAGATCTGGAAGATACCCTGGTTTCAAAATATAAGCTGGTTCCTACTTCCATGCTCCTTACGTACCCTAAAAAGGTAACAATGAGGAACACACAAACTCTTAAGATCCAGTTTGAACTGCTTCCTGTAAACACTGGTAGGAATGTACTTTTCCTGGGTGATGATCGGGCTATTACAGTTTCGCCAGATGGCTCCTTTACGATCAAACAGGTAGGCATGAGCAAAATTCATGTTATCCCAACCGAAAATACAGCATTATACCAAACAATTCAGATCAATGTAGAGGAGCCTGGAATGAGATTTACTTCTGGTAGGGGTATTCGGTTCTCTGGATCTGGTGGTATCAAATTAACTTAGTAAAAATGAATGTTGAACTATTAAAAATTTGTTATTATGGCACTTACGGCAGATGAAGAAGCTAAAGTAAAGCAGATTATTACTGCTTTCAACAACGGGAAGAGATTGAATGAACTTCCTGTAGCGGATGGCTCAAACCCATTCGATTTTATCACTGAGGTATTGGATAAGACTGGTGAATCAAAACAAGCTGGTTTGGCTGCTATGCTTCCTTATGCAGAAGATCAGTGTAGTTATGGCGTGGAGCTGGACGTTACTGTTTCCTCTCCAGTGCTTACCAGAACGGGTAATGTTACACTGCATAAAACATTACCGATCCAGAGTAAGATGAGAGGTTGTTTGTTATCGGATGCTGGTACGGTTGTAGAGTACCTGAATCCTACCAACTGGAAAGCTCATCAACTGGACGGATCTAACGGTATGGTAATGGTTGAGATCCCAGCCCACTGGAGAAGATTTTATACCAATGGCAATAAGAGAGGCGTTCGGATCAGTGAATACCCGTTACCAGGCTATTCCTTCGTGAACAAATGCTATATCTCAGCTTATGAGGCAACCGTACAAAGAAGCACTGGTAAGTTGGCTTCTGTAGTCAATACAGCAACAGATTATAGAGGTGGTAGCAATCAAGCGGATTGGGATGCTTTGCCTAAATCTCAGTTGGGTAAGCCAGCTACTAATATGTCGAGAACTTCTTTCCGTACTGCTGCTCGGAAGCGTGGTACAACAGAATGGAACTGTATGGATTATAACGCATACATTACCCTGGCATGGCTTTATTACATTGAATACGCAAACCTGAATAGCCAAGCTGCTTTCAATGCTCAGAAGGATGCTAACGGTTATTCTCAGGGTGGACTGGGTAATGGAGTTACTACCTGGGATGGTACGAGCTGGAGTAATTTCAATGGCTATTACCCTGTTATTCCTTGTGGTACGACTGATGAGTTAGGTAATGGATCTGGAGAGGTCGCTTATAGCTTGCTTAATGCGGATGGTAGCACTCTGAAAACATTTACAGCTAACCGTTATCGTGGTATTGAAAATCCCTTTGGGCACGTATGGAAGTGGACGGACGGGATGAACATGGAGGTTAAAACGGATGCCAATGGGGGCACAAGCAAAGTCTATGTAGCTACGGATCCAGCGAACTACAATGATAGCAACTATAACGGCTATACATTCAGAGGTCTGGCGGCACGTACTGAGGCTTATGCTAAGGAGATGATCTTTGGTGAGTATGGCGATCTTATTCCTTGTGTTGTTGGTGGTAGCTCCACTACTTACTGGTGTGATTACTACTATACCTATAAAAATGAGAATCGTATGCAGGGTGTCCTTTTCGGCGGTACTACGAATGATGGCGATCCTGCGGGCTTCGGTTATGCGAATACGGCTGACGCCTCCTCGACGGCGAGTGCGACTGTCGGCTCTCGGCTTTGTTTTATCCCTAAAGCGTGAAGCGGTCGGGCTTGACTGCAAAACATAAGTAATTAATAAACGAATGAATAAAATAGGTTGGTTGCTGGTGGGTGTCCTTTTCAGCGGTAATACGAATAATGGCGATCATGCAGGCTTCGGTTATGCGAATACGAATAACACCTCCTCGAATGCGAGTGCGAATGTCAGCTCTCAGCTATGGTTTTCTCAAAATAACTCAACAAACGAGGCAACGACCTTGCCAATAGGCAGAAGATAACATAACTCAAAAAGGTGCTGGTAGGGAAACTGAAAGCTCCGAGTACGAAAAACAAAGAAAATGAAGAGAATTAGTAATTTATATGAGCAGATTATTTCATTAGAGAATCTACGCCTGGCAGATGAGAAAGCCAGACGTGGAAAGTTACGCTCCTATGGAGTGAAACGGCATGATAGGAATAGAGAAGCAAACATACTGGCTCTTCACGAATCTTTAAAGAATAAGACTTTTGTAAATTCAAAGTATGAGGTATTCGTTATAAAAGATCCCAAAGAGAGATTGATTTACCGTTTACCCTATTTCCCTGATCGAATTTTGCACCATGCTATAATGAATATACTTGAACCTATATGGGTGTCTATCTTCACGCAAGATACTTTCTCATGTATAAAGGATCGTGGTATTCATAAAGCAGCAGCCAGGGTAAAGAAAGCTCTAAAAGAAGATCCTGAGCATACTACTTACTGCTTAAAAATGGACGTGGTGAAATTTTATCCCAGTATAGACCGTGATGTTCTTAAAATGATCCTAAGAAAGAAAATAAAGGATCAGGATCTACTCTGGTTACTGGATCTGATTATAGATAGTGCCGATGGCGTTCCCATTGGAAACTATCTTTCTCAATATTTCGCTAACATCGTTCTGGCTTATTTCGATCACTGGTTAAAGGAGGTGAAAGGAGTTAAGTATTATTTCAGGTATGCGGATGATATGGTGATTCTTGGTGATGATCCTAAGGCATTGCATAAACTCCGAGTTGAAATAGAAGAGTACCTGAGTAATAATCTGAAACTATCTCTTAGAAAAACGGATCCTGTAACTGGAAAAAAGAAATGGAAATTTCAAGTGTTCAAAATTGATGCTCATAGGGGTATTGATTTTGTCGGATATGTCTTTTTCCATACTCATACTAAAATACGCAAAGGGATTAAAAAGAACCTATGCAGACAAGCTGCAAAACTCAATAAACGAAAGAACATTTCAGATATTGAGTATAAACAAACTATTTGTAGCTGGTTTGGATGGGCTAAATACAGTAATTCAAGGCATTTATTAAAAACAATAATTAAAAAGCAAGTTTATGATACACTACGATTTTAAACCTGAGAAATTACAGGCTAATGGCGATGGTTCTTATACTTATCGCTGGGATATTAAAGAAATTCAAGTAGAGAGCCATTCTTCTGAAAATTCAGATACGGATCCTGAGGCTGTTAATACTGTAGCTAAATGGACGTGTGATGAAGTTGTAGTATGGGGCACTGTTACCAATGACAAACTGAAAGAGGCTGTTATCAATCATTTATGGGGATCCGATAAGGAAGCTAAACTCATCAATGATTATAACGCTGTTCAGTTTGGTATTTTGGATGAATCACTGGCTGATCCATACGTGGAATATCTGAGAAAAAGAAAAGAAATGAAAGATCAGGTAGATGCTGATTGTGTAGAACTTCAAATTTTATTGTAGTATGAAAAAGTTTAGTGAACTTGGTGTTACCGTTCAGGATGAACGTAAAATGTTTAATTGCCAGCAAGTGTCAATATCGGACGTATTGAATTGTGAGATTATCGTAGAGGATTATATACCTGACATGAAAACTTCTCATGGCGAAGGCAGATACCTTGTGAAGTTTAAAAATTCCGATGGATCAGAAGGTAAATTCTTCACAAATGCAACCTCTCTAAAACAAACTCTGGATAAAGTGCCGAAAGAATCTTTTCCTTTCAGCACCACTATTAAGGGTATGAAGTGTGGAAACGGCAAACTTTATCAATTCACTTAGTAAACATGAAAATCTACTTTAACAATAAAGAGATAGATATTCTGGTAGATACCAGTAGTTATAGGTATTTGGGGATTCAAAACGCTCATTCCCTTAATCTGTATTTCTCCAGTGAGGAGTATATAGATATACCTGTAGGAGCCTATTGTATCTACCAGGGTTATACTTTCTATCTAATGGATCCAAACGACTTTAAAAAGAACAGCAGTAGGGAATATGCTTATACTTTGGTGATGTATGATATTGGTTCTACATTGGGAAAGTACAAGTATAGGGATATTGTTTCTAAGCGTTTGAAGTTCGATTACACTGCAAAGCCTAAAGAACATCTCCAGATGCTTGTGGATAACATGAATATGCGTGATACAGGTTGGAGTGTTGGAGAGTGTATAGAGGCTGATGAGAAGCTAATAGCCTATAATCATACTTTTTGTGATGAGGCTCTACGATCCATTGCCGATACATTTAAAACTGAGTGGGAGATAGATGGAAAAACCAAAACTATCCATTTAAGAAAAGTAGAATATAATAAAGATGCTCCTCTACCTCTGGAATATGGGAAAGACAAAGGTTTCAAACCTGGATTAGGTAGATCTAACAGTGAGAATAGCCGTCCTGTTTCCATTCTGTATGTACAAGGTGGTAGCCAGAACATAGATCCCACAAAGTATAAATCAAGCGAATTGCTTTTGCCTAAAAGTCAAAGCCTGGTATATGAAGGTCGTACCTATGTAACGGATGCAGATGGCTTGTACATTAAGCGATCTGATAAAATACTTTCTACTGTTCAGGAAGATAGTTTAGACTGTTCAAACATCCACCCTAAGCGTGTAGGTAAAGTTTCTGATGTTATCGTTTCCGATGCTGATAAGAATTTCTATGACTTTGTGGATAATTCGATACCAGATGATCTAAACTTTGAAGATTATCTGATAGCTGGTGAAACAATGACGGTTATTTTCCAGTCTGGAATGTTGGCAGGAAAAGAGTTTGAGGTTAAGTACATTCATAAAGAGCGCAAATTTCAAATTACACCACAGGAAATAGATGGGCAAGTTATGCCTAATGAGATCTATAAGCCTATTCTGAAAAATGAATATGCTGTATTCGGGATCCAGTTGCCAGATGCCTACATTTGCAATAACTCCACAAAAGAAGGTGCAAGTTGGGATATGTTTCGTGAAGCTGCTCGGTGTTTATACGAGAATGAAGATCCTAAATTTACTTTTAAGGGAGAGATGGATGGGATCTGGTCTAAGAAACGCTGGCTTTCCATAGGTGGAAAGATTAGGCTGGGTGGCTATATTCTTTTCAAGGATCCTCAGTTTATCCCAGAAGGTATAAAGATCAGAATCACGAGCATAAAGGAATATGTTCATAGACCTTATAGCCCTATTATTGAATTATCAAATGTAACAGTAGGAACCTCTGTATCAAGCGAGCTTAATAAAATTGAGGAGAACGAAGTTATTACAGACAAGAATTTTAAAGAATCTATCCAGTTTACAAAGAGAAGATTTAGAGATGCTAAGGAAACTATAGCTATGCTGAATGATGCTTTGTTACATTTTTCTGGATCCATTAGCCCGATCTCAGTACAAACGATGAGTTTACTGGTTGGTGATGAGAGCTTGCAATTTCGCTTTGTCAATAATAAAACGAATCCTGTTCAAGTAGAGCATTTGGTTACTTATGACAATACCCAGAAAATATTAACGGCTCCAGGAGGTATATTACAACACATGACACTGGGCATAGATTCTGTTTCGTCCAGCCATAAAGTCAGTGAATATAAATTCTGGAATATGGAAAGGTATATTTCTCCAGTTCTCACTGAAACAGTCGGCTATTACTTATATGCTAAAGTAAGCAAGTCGGATTCTACTGGATCTTTTTTACTTAGTAAAAATGCAATTAAGTTAGAAGGAGAATCTGGCTACTATCATCTTTTGGTAGGTGTGCTGAATAGTGAATTTGAAGAAGAGAGATCATTTGTAGAGCTATATGGTTTTACAGAGATTCTTCCTGGTCGTATCACAACGGATCGTGTTGTTTCCAGTGATGGGCAAAACTTCCTGGATTTTGTAAATAATGCTTTCCGTGTTGGCAATGATGCTAATTTTCTGGATTTTAATACTAAGGGTGATGGCAAGTTACGTTTAAAGGGATCTATAGTACAGAGTGAAAGCGGAGATGAAAGCCCTATCGGTTGTTTTAGAGGTACATATAACAGTTCATATACTTACTATTGGGGTGATGAAGTAACCTACACAACTGCAAATGGCATATCAACTTACCGTTATGTAAACAAAACGCCCAGCAAAGGTAATGCTCCTACAAATTCAGCCTACTGGATTATCGTAGCAGAAGGAGTTAAAGGTAATAATGGTGATTGGAATAAACTTGTTTATAGGTATAGCATGGATAAGCCGGGTATTCCTACTGGCAATAATCCTATAGGCTGGAGTAATACACCTGATAAAGAAAATATTTCATTCGCTCATGGATCCACTTTTTACTTGAAGGATGGATATTATGTTTCTCCAGTTATCAATAATAATTATATATCCAAAAACAAAGTATCTTTTTCTACTCAAAAGCCCAATCAGGTAGTAGCGGTTGAACTGGTTGTTTCTTCTGAACCTAATTTTGATTTTGCATTATTGGGATTACTGGATAATGAGAATTTAACTATAAATTCTAATTATACAGCAAGGATAAGCGGTGTAGCTTCTCAACTGTTTTATATTGTAGTACCAGAGCCAGGATCTCATTTTTTCTATGTTGGTTATGCTAAAGATTCTTCCAATTCCAGAAATGAGGATTATGGTAAATACCGTATTGTAAATATTGAAAATTGCTGGATTAGTACAGGTAATGTAGATGGTGTAACAGGTAATGTAGGCTATTGGAGTGAACCGATACCGTTCTCATTAGATACAAACGACACAGAAAGAATCTATTATTTATCAAATGAGGATTCAATACCACCAACTCCTAAAAGTGATTCTTATATAGATGATTTCGTTCCATTGATTAGTTATGTAGATTACAATTCTGATAACTATTACTCTATTAGTAGCATTGTTCGATATGGAAACAGATTTTATAAATGCCTTTTGAGTAATGATAGTAATAATGTTCATGTTCCGATTGATGCAACTTATTGGAAGCTGATAAAAACCTGGACTGATAACCCTACAGGCGTTTCATACGAATATCCTTATGAATTTGAGGCGGTACGCCATAAAACAAATGGAAAATGGGGTGCTTTCTCTACTCCCGTTTCATGGATGAAATACTCTTCAAATGGAGATTACTACGAATATAGATTTGCAGTAAACGGATCACGAACTACACCACCAGCATTATCCAAAACAAGTAGAGTGCCTTCGGGATGGACTACTACCATGCCCAAAGTAGGATCTTTGCAATATTTGTGGTGTACGATTGCTAAAATCAATGGTGAGAATAATAAGCTATTACAGAACTGGAGTGCACCAGCCCGACAAACTCCTTATGACGGTATAGATGGGAAGATAGGCGCAACTATGGTATATCGTGGATTATATGATAGTTCAAAAGTTTATTATGGAACAGATAAACGTGTGGATGCTGTTAAGTATAATGGGCATTATTACGTTTCCAGGGTAGATGCTGGTAATGGTTTTCAGAATCATGTACCTACAGATACAGATTATTGGAATGATTTCGGAGCCGAATTTGAGAGTATAGCTACTAACTTACTATTGGCTGAGGGTGCAAATATCGGTGATTGGTTTATGTCAGGTGGAAAGATTGTATCTACACTATCAGATGGCAATAAGATAACTCTGGATGCTTCTATGTCGAGGATCTTAATTGAATCCAGTCGATCAGGTGGTGATTATAGCGAATCCAGTAATCAGGGTGCTATTATTAAATTGGATGCTTATAACGGACTTATTGAAGCCAGGAATAAATCAAATAATCGTGTAGCCTATATGTCGCCTACAGGGATATTCTGCAATAATGCAGAAACACAAGCGGTGTCTGCTGTATTAGGCGTAACACATAAAGCTGCGATGGTTGGTTTAGGCTTTGGTACAGTCAATAAATCACAATGGGATAACGAGAATTTTATAGCAGGTGTTTACGGTAGGGCTTCTAATAGTGGTACGGCTCCAGCTTACGGTGGTTTCTTTCAAAATCTTATGGCTGCTGGTTTGCTCTTACATACGAAATTTGTAGAGGAAGTATCATCTTCTACATATTTATATGAAACAGATAGCCTCGTTATAGGGATTTCTCGTAATGGGCAAACTGTTTATTTACCTTCGGACGGTGTAATAGGTAGAATTATTTTCATCAAACAATGGTGGTCTGGTTATATGAGAGTTTACCCCAGAAGCGGACAACACATATATGATGATACCTCTGAAAATAGTTACTACGATTTTGGGGAGGGACAAATGGGAATTTTTGTTTTCGCAATAACTTACATTGGTGGTGTTAGAACGGAAGCCTGGTTAGTGAATAAGTTTAAATATTGATATTATGACTGAATACGGATATATAAATGAAGATGGGTATCTGGTATCAAAGATGCTGGAGGAGTATATAGAAAGGTATCGTGATGATGAAGATGGGGAGATCAAAGAAAGAGTTATTTCTATTGAGGATCAAGTAAGTACACTAACAGGATGGAAGCCTGTAGATCTTGTAGATGATACCCAATTAGAATGCCCTGATAATTATAGTGTTCGTATAATCCCCTATGATGCTGGCAATAAAATAGGTTACAGATATGAGAAAAGTTTTAATGTCAAAATTGTAAAAGAAAAAATATCTCTTCTCAAAACATCTCTAACCAGTAATGATAGTGCGATTGGCGATTATCGTATAACTAAGTGTTATGAGGCTTCTTTAATAGGTAAAGAAATGCCTTATGATGTTTCAGAACTACATAATAAAAGACAGGAGGTAAGGGATGAAATAAACAGATTGGAAGCCCTAATAGCTTCAAACTTATAATTTTGTCTTAAGTGGCGTATATATACGCCACTTAGTTGTATATTTGCAGTAATTATAGTAATGTTTACCAAATACTTTATAGAAACTCATGGAAGATGTAACAACTATTGCAAAAGGAATTAGCGACTGGGGTATGATGGCTATAACAGCAGCTTTTTTCCTTGTTTTATCTGCTGGTTTAATGATAGCTTGTTTTAAGTGGTTTAAATCAATCATAAATGGCATTATCAACAGTACGGCTAAAACTATGGCTGATTTACTAAATGAAACTCGTGTTCAAAATGAGATGCTTGCTGATATATCAGAAGGATTGCGACCTGAAACTCAACTGAGGATCAAAAACACTTCTTCGACTTATTTTGATTTATCGGTGGAGAAGGTTTGCCGATTGATTAAGAAGATCAGAGAGGAAAACCATATAGTAGATAGAAAGGCTACAGTTGATAAGATCCGCAATTTGGTAAGGAACTTACATGAGGATAGAAATAGCCGTTTTGATTGCTACACTTACAGAGGTAAAAAGTTATCATCTTATACTAATCCTGATTGGGTAGAATGGGTAGCAAAGGTTATTGAGGATGAGATCTATAATGAGAATGGTACTAACAATGGAAGAGCCTATACAAATGTACAGGCTGTATATGAGAATATAAAATTAGATTTTTATCACCGAATAAATAACTAAGTTATGAAGATTTTAATTGATAACGGACATGGTGAAAATACACCAGGTAAACGCTCTCCAGATGGAGTGCTTAGAGAGTATTTGTATGCACGTGAAATATCCGATGATATTGTACGTGAACTTGTGAAAAGAGGCTATGATGCTGAGCGTATAGTAAAAGAAAATGTAGATGTTTCTTTGTCTGAAAGGGCACGTAGGGTAAATGAAGTTTGCGGAAAGTTAGGTACTACAAATGTGATGCTTATCTCCGTTCATTGTAATGCTGCTGGTAATGGTTCCGATTGGATGAATGCACGTGGATGGTCTGCTTACACTTCCAAAGGGCAAACAAAAGCGGATAAGTTGGCTGATTGTTTATACTCCATTGCTGAAAGTGTTTTTGTCGGGCAAAGGATCCGTAAAGACATGAGCGATGGGGATCCAGACTGGGAAGAGAATTTCTACATTCTTCAAAAAACTAAATGCCCTGCTGTTCTTACTGAGAACTTTTTCCAGGACAATAAAGATGATGTAGCGTTTCTCCTTTCCTCTGAGGGGAAAAAACAGATCGTGAAAGTTCATGTAGATGGTATCATTAAGTACATTACAGAACTATGAAAAAGATACTGATATACGCTAATATAGCCATGATAATAGCTATTGTAGCATTATCTTATTGGTTGAATAACACAAGGGAAGAGAAAAAGCGATTGGCTAATAATCAGGAATCTCTTTTGTCAGACGTTGAGTATTATAAAACTGAATCTGGAAAAAACGCTGCCTCTGTTCAAAGGCTGGAGCTTACTAAATCTGAGCTGGAGAAACATTGTGTAGATCTTACTCAGACTGTAGAAGATCTGGGCATAAAAGTAAAGAGGCTTCAATCAGCTTCTACCACTGTAACCAAAACAGAGGTGGAGATCCAGACAGTTGTACGTGATAGCATTGTATATCGTGATCGCCCAGTTGTTTTAAAAACTATCAACTGGAAAGATCCCTGGATAAAATTAGATGGCATTCTGGACGGAAAGGATTTTTCCGCTAAGATCCAAAGCATAGATACTCTTAACCATATAGCGCATAGAGTACCTAAAAAATTTCTTTTTTTTCGCTTTGGAACAAAGGCGGTGAGGCTGGAAGTAGTAAATAATAATCCTCATAGCCAGATTGTATATACGGAATATATAGAACTAAAAAAATAGGTATTAGTAGAACTTTTTGTTTTTGAAACGTGCCTGCTGTGAAGTATGCACGTTTTTTTGTATCTTTGCACTATCCGAAATCAAAATCGGTGTTGCATTAGTGAGATCCTTATTGCTTTCGGGTGGTGAGGATCTCCTTTTTTTGTATCTTTTCTACAAATATTCTACGAAAATAAGAAAAATGGCTGTAAGTTGCTGATAATCAAATATAGAACGAAGGTTTCCTAAACTTTAGATAGGGGTTCGATTCCCCTCGGGACTACAAAATAAAAAGGGAAGTCGATTCGTTCGGCTTCCCTTTTTTATCGTTAACTTGTATAGTCCTTATTTAGCTACTTCAGCAGCCGGCTCAGCTATTTTTTTGTTCTTCAACATCATGTATGCGATAGGAGATGCAATGAACAAAGAAGACAATGTACCAATTACAACACCGAGGATCATTGCGAATGCGAAGCTGCGGATAGAGTCACCACCAAGGATGAAGATACACAGCAATACGATTAATGTACTCAATGAAGTATTGATAGTACGTGCCAGAGTAGTGTTCAATGAGTCATTGAACAACTGTTTCTTGTCGCGTTTCGGATACAGGCCGAAGAACTCACGTACACGGTCGAAGATTACCACCTTGTCATTGATAGAGTAACCGATAGCTGTCAGAATAGCACCGATGAATGTCTGGTCAATTTCCAGTGAGAATGGCATCCAGCCCCAGCAGAGAGAATAAGCACCCAAGATCATCAATGTATCACTTGTCAGTGCAGCTACAGAACCCACACTATATGCAATGTTACGGAAACGAATCAAGATGTACAGGCCAATTGCAATCAAAGCAAGTACTACAGACCACATAGCGGAAGTCTTGATATCATCTGCAATGCTCGGACCTACTTTCTGTGAGCTGACGATACTACCACCAGTATGGTTTTCACGATCGATAAATGTTTCCAGAGTAATGTTTTGCGTCAATACGGGCTTCAATGTCTCATAAAGATATGCTTCTATTTCAGAGTCAACATTGTTGCCGTCTTCTTCAATACGATAGTTTGTACTGATACGTACAGTTTTCTTATCTGTACCGATAGCGATTACACTAACGTTAGCGTCACCAAATTTACTGGAGATTAACTCGCGTACTTGTTCTGGTTCTACCGCATTCTCAAATTGTACCTTGAAGTTACGTCCACCTGTGAAGTCGATACTTTGGCTTAGACCGCGTACAAAGAGTGAACCGATACAGATTACAAGAATAACACCTGTAATTGTCAACCACTTCTTGTTGCCACCCATGAAGTCAAAATGTACATTCGCCATCAAGTTCTTGGAGATCTTGGAAGAGAAGGTCAGGTTCAACCATTTATCTTTATTCATGAAGTACTCATAAACCAAACGTGTCATAAACACAGCGGTAAAGAATGAAATCAAGATACCGATAATTAAAGTCGTGGCGAAACCACGGATAGGACCTGTACCGAAGTTGAACAGGATTATACCTGTAATAATAGAAGTTAAGTTAGAGTCGAAGATAGCTGAGAATGCGTTGGAGTAACCATCTGCGAGTGCTTTCTTCACCCCCTTACCTGCACGCAATTCTTCTTTGGTACGTTCGTAAATCAATACATTAGCATCCACAGCCATACCCAATGCCAACACCATACCGGCAATACCGGACATTGTCAAGGCCGCCTGGAAAGACGAAAGGATCCCCAACGTAAAGAACATGTTCAGTACCAATGCACCATTGGCAACCATACCCGGAATGAAGCCATACATGGTACACATATAAACCATCAACAGTACCAATGCCACGATGAATGAGAATACACCGGCGTTGATGGAAGCCTGTCCCAAAGACGGACCTACGATATCCTCCTGAACGATACGTGCAGGAGCCGGCATCTTACCTGACTTCAATACGTTCGCTAAGTCTTTTGCTTGCTCAGGAGTGAAGTGTCCGGTAATTTGTGAGTTACCACCTGTAATTTCAGTATTTACATTCGGTGCGGAATATACATAACCATCCAATACGATAGCAATGCTCTTACCAATGTTTTGCTTAGTCAACTGAGCCCAGCGGCGTGAACCGTCTGTGTTCATAGACATACTTACAGCTGGTTTACCAAATTGGTCGTATTCGTCTTTAGCGCTAACAACAACGTCACCTTCCAATGGCGCACGTCCGTTACGTTCGGTTGAACGGATAGCATAAAGTTCGAAAGTCTGACCCTTCGGATCATATTCATAAGCAGAAACGCCCCATTTCAGACGGAGGTCTTTCGGGAGTTCAGCTTGAATTTCTCTCATAGAAAGATACTTGTTGATCTCAGCAGTATCCTTATAGTTAGCATAAGCTACAACCGGGCCTTGTCCGCTGGAGTTAACCTGCAGAACGGCCAGCAACGGATGTTCTTTCTTGATTTGTGCAAGATCGACAGTTTGTGCTTTGTTTTCACCTTTCAATGCTGCAGCAAGACTATCGGCAGTGCTGGTAGCTTGTGCCATAACTGGAGCAGCAGTGCTGTCAACAGCTGCACTGTCAGCCGGTGCTTCATTAGCTAAAATGCTGCGGAGTTTGTTATCAGCAGCTTGCAGATAAGGTGCAACATCCTTTGCGTTGTATGTTTCCCAAAACTCCAGATTAGCAGAACCTTGTAGTAATTTTCTTACACGCTCTGGCTCTTTGATACCCGGAAGTTCCACCATGATACGTCCCATCTTGTCTTCCAGACTCTGAATGTTGGGCTGAACCACACCAAAGCGGTCGATACGAGTACGGAGTACATTGTATGAGTTATCAACTGCGGCTTTTACTTCCGAACGTAGTACTTTTTCTACTTCAGCGTCAGAAGTCTTTTGGTTAACTTTGTCTTTTAATTGTTGAGTGGCGAAAAGTTCGGAAAGACGTGCATCCGGAGCAATTCTGTGATACTCTCTAACAAACAGGGTAATGACGTCATCCTGGCTGCTAATAGCCTGTTTGGCGGCAGTTGCCAATGCTTGGTTGAATGCTTCGTCGGTTTTGTTGTCCGCCAATGCTTTGATAACATCAGGAACAGAAACTTCAAGGATAACGTTCATACCACCCTTTAAGTCCAAACCTAAACTGATCTCCATCTCACGACACTGTTTCAGTGTCCAATTGCCGAACCACACTTTCTCGTTTGACAGAGAATCCAGGTAGTCCTGCTCTAACTTCAGATCGCCTTTTGCGTACTCTTTTGCCTTATTGTTATAATGGCGAGTCACAAAAGAGAAGGAAAGGTAGAACACACATACCAGTGTGAGCAAAATTGCAAAAACCTTTACAAATCCTTTGTTTTGCATGTTACTTTTAGTTTATTATGATTACTTTATTAATTGATTTCTATAGCGTACAAGGCTGCAAATATAGTTTTTTTTTCACATTCGGAAGTAAAAGGAACTCAAATATTTGCATCTGGCAATGATTTTGCTGCCTTTGTATAGTACTAATTTTACTTCATTCCACGATTTTTTAACATTGGTTCCAGTTGAGGCTCAGCACCACGGAAATTCTTGTAAAGTGTCATCGGGTCTTCGCTGTTACCTTTTTCAAGAACATTATACCGGAAAAGATCTGCTGTCTTTTTGTCGAAGATACCATGCTCTTTAAAAGCTTCAAAAGCATCGTTATCCAATACGTTTGCCCATAAATAGCTGTAGTAGCCTGCAGCATAACCACCGATGATATGATTGAAGTAGGTGGTACGATAACGCGGGGCTATTTCGGGGATAAGATTCAATTGATTCATGGCTTCTTTCTCGTATGCCAATACATCCAGATTCTTGGTGTCAGTCAGGTTGTGCAGATTCATATCCAGAATAGCTGCAGCCAGTAATTCTGTGGTCATGAAGCCTTGATTGAAGGTTTTCTGATTCAGAATCTTTTCGATAAGGCTGTCGGGAATGGTTTCTCCTGTCTGATAATGCTTGGCATACATTTTCAGTACTTCAGGTTCAGTAGCCCAATGTTCATTTATCTGGGAGGGCAATTCAACAAAGTCACGTACGACATTTGTTCCGGAAATGCCTTTATAGTTGCATTTAGTCAATAATCCGTGCAGAGCGTGCCCAAATTCATGGAACAGAGTTTCTACCTCGTCAATTGTCAGCAGTGACGGAGTGTCGCCTACAGGTTTAGTGAAGCTGCATACGTTGCATACCAGTGGACGAATATCGCCTTGTTGTTCACGATAGTTACTCATCCATGCACCACCGCTCTTGCCCGGGCGTGGGAAGTAGTCTACATAGAAGATACCCATATGAGAGCCATCTGCGTCTTTTACTTCGAATACTTCTACGTCAGGATGATATACGGGAATACCTTCCAGCTTCGTTAATGTAATGCCATAGAGCTTGTTGGCAACTGCGAAAGCTCCTTCACGTACGTTTTCCAGTTTAAAGTAAGGCTTGATTTCATCTTCTTCAAGATTATATTTCTCTTTGCGAAGCTTTTCAGTATAATACCACCAGTCCCATGCTTCCAGTTTTTCTCCTTTGCCTTCTTTATCCATGATCTTTTGCAAATCAGCAGCTTCGGCTTTTGCTTTCGGTAAGGAGTAGCTCCACAGGTTATTCAGGAAATTCATTACAGTAGTGGAGTTCTTAGCCATTGTGTTATCCAGAACGAAATTGGAATAACAGTCAAAGCCCAGTAATTGTGCTTTCTCAAGGCGAAGACTTACAATGTCCGTAATGATTTTCTTGTTATCGTTCTTATCATTGTTGTTACCGCGATTAATATAAGCCTTGTATATCTGTTCACGCAACGGGCGGTTTTCTGAGTATTGCAGGAATGGGAGTCGGCTGGCATTTCCTAAAGTGAACAGCCATTTTCCTTCCTGACCGTCTGCCTTTGCTTCTTCTGCTGCACTTTGGCGGAACCATTCGGGCAGTCCGGCAAGATCTTTTTCTTTGTCGATGTATAGTTTGAAAGCATTATTTTCATTCAGAATATTATCGCTGAATGTAAGACCTAATGTGGATAACTGTTTGTTGATCTCACGCAGACGTGCCTGCTTTTCGGAAGAAAGGTTTGCACCGGAGCGAACAAAGTCTTTATAAGTCTCTTCCAACAGACGCTCTTGTTCAGTGGTCAGTTTCAAAGATTCTTTTTGTTGGTATACGGCATTTACTTTTTTAAAGAGCTCTTGGTTCAATGAGATATTATCGCTGTGCTCTGATAATGTCGGAGCTATTTTTATGGACAGTTCATTCAGGCCGGGTGTTTTTTCGGCATCCGTCATATTATAGAAAATAGCACTAACCCTGTCCAGTATCGGGGCGCTATTGTCGAGAGCAACGATTACATTTTCAAAAGTAGGTGTTTCAGAATTATTCACTATTGCATCGATATTCGCGTTTTGTTCTTCGATCCCTGTCTCTTATACACATCTGACGCTGCCGACG
>ERZ1027194.30-NODE-30-length-62308-cov-9.837020_pt1 | contig 62308 bp, 56 predicted proteins | sample MGYA00519246_ERZ1027194 | MGnify/ENA primary metagenome ERZ1027194 (study PRJEB26926, sample SAMN06164505) | human gut metagenome | biome: ENVO:00009003; feature: ENVO:2100002; material: ENVO:00002003 | host: Homo sapiens | place: USA | collected 2012 ...
CGTTTAAGATGCACCATTGCTTGTTGTTGCACTTGATGTAATCGGAGTTATAAGGGCAGAAGTCGACGATGGAATAAGTGTGGCAGACGCGGTTTTGATAGGATTCATAGCCTTCGTCTTTACACTTTTGGGCATCAATGTTAGAATCGGTATTTGTTACCTTATCGCCGCAGTCGGGCAAAAAGCAGATAGCCGCGGAAAGAGGAGAAATCATAGAAAAGAAAACCAGGGCACAACAAACGGCCCCGGGCAACAGTCTTGGGATGATAAAAAAACTTCTCAATTTTATTTTGAGACAATCCAACATTGCAAATTTCTTTCTCCGAAAAAAAACTAGACAAAATATTAAAACATTGTAAAACGCCTGAATAAAAGGTTATACAAGTCTATCCATAAGAATAATGGTAAAATAAATTTCGGGAAATTGCAATAATTAATTACCGCACCCCAAGGAAATTTGTCTATTGCATTAAATGTGAAAATTGGCACGAGGTTTGCATATATAACTCTAGATAAACTTTTTACAGGTGAGACTGCAATGGAAGTTAAAGACATAAATAATCAGAACAACCCTCTGGCTATTTTCAAAAAGAACAGCGGAGCAGTTAGTGCCTTGGATTTTTCCAGCCTGATTGCCGGAAAAAAACAGGATTTCGGCTCGGCATCCGTTGGCTTGGATTTGGACAGGGCACCGAGCGTTTCCGAAAAGTCTTTCGCGAGTAAGGCGGCATCATCCGTCCGGCCTGAGAACTCGGCTTCCGATGCGGTCAATGTCAAGCCTCGTAAAGAGAATAAGCGTAAAGAGCGTACCTCGGCGGAAGAACAGGCCGCCCCGGTGCCGGCTGAAAACCGCCCGGTGCCTGAGCGTGCAGAAGCACCGGCAGCTCCGGTTGAAAGCCGGTCGGTGGCCGAAGGTGCCGCCGACCCGGCTTCTGCCGATAAGATGTCCGCTCCGGCGGATGCATCGGTTGTTCCGACTTCCGAAAGCCAGCCTGGGCGCCCGTCCTCCGCGGTTCCTCAACAGAATGCGTCGGTTCCGGTTATGCCGGCAGATGTCGAGAACTTGGGCGATATAATGTATTTTGACGCGGCAACCGGTTCCTTTGTTCAGACGACCGGCGCTGAATTGGCCGCTGCGCTCAAAAGCGGAGAAATAACCGGCCTGACAATGGCTGATTTGGCCGATGTTGACGGAAATCCCCTTTCTTTGCAGCCGTCTGCCTTACCGTCTGCCAGTTCCGAAGGAATTGACATAAGTGCGATGGCGCCGGTGTCTGCAGAAGAAATGGCTGAAATGCCGGTTATGGCGACGGAAGGCGCTCCCCGTCAGGCAGCCGCCGAAACCACAGATGTTGCAAAAACAACTGTTGTCGGTGCCGATAATGAAAACGGCGGAGAAATTGCCGAAGAAACAACCGCCGAAGCCGAACCGGAAATCATTGCCGACGGCAAAAAGATTAAATTGGACGTAAAGGTTAATGCCGGGGAGGAAAAAATTTCCTACCGCAGCCGGCAGGAAATGATTGCCGATACCGTTGCGCTCAGCGAAGCGGCCGATGTGGCGGAAGTTTCCAATCCGGTTCCCGAACAACAGGCTCCCCGTACAACAACGGCTGCCCAGGCAAATTCCCCGGCCGCAGCCCTTTCCCAGGGAACGGTCATGCCGCAGGCAGCGGTTGTTCAGGCTTTTGGCGAGGCCGCTGTAGCTCCGGCTGCCGCTGCTTCGGCTTCCGTATCTGATGCCGCGGTTGTTTCCGTGGCTCCGGCCGGTGCCGGTACTGCCCGCCAGGCCCAAACGCTGCCCGGAGCCGAAGTCAAGTCCCCGGCCGAAGAAGCCCTGAAGGGCATGAGCCGCGAGGTGGTCGAACAGGTTAAGGTAAACATTACCAAATCCGCGGTTAAAGGCGTAGATAAAATTGATGTTACCTTGAAACCGGAAGATTTGGGGCATATTGAAATAAAAATGCAAATTTCCAAAGACGGCAAATTGCAGGCGCATATTATCTCCAGCCGTCCGGAAACCATGGAAATCCTGCAAAAAGACATGCAGATTTTGCAAAAGGCGTTTGCCGACGCCGGCTTTCAGACCGATGAAAACAGCCTGAGCTTTTCTTTCCAGGATAACGGACAGGCTTGGCAGCAGCGGGAAGAAGAAAGCGGATTGCGGCAGTTTATGGGAAAGATCTTTGAGAACGAAGGCGGAAACGACAATCTCCCGCTGTCAGAAACGGCATGGGACGGAAAATCTGCCCTCAATATCAGAGTATAAACAGAGGAGTATGGAAAAATGACAACAGATATCAGCGGACTTACCGGCTATACCCAGAGCAATACGGGAAGCAGCAATTCCAGCCGCCAGACCCTCTCTGCGGACATGAACACCTTTTTGACCCTGCTGACGACCCAGCTCAAATATCAAGACCCGCTTGATCCGATGGATACGGCTGAATTTACCAATCAGCTGGTTCAGTATTCCAACGTCGAGCAGTCGATTCAGACCAACGAAAAGCTTGATACCCTGCTTTCGCTGAATATTGCCAACCTGGGCGCGCAGGCCGTTTCCTACATCGGCAAAACGGTTCAGGTATTGGGCGACGTTATGCCGCTCGAAAACGGCAAAGCCAAAGCGACTTATACGCTGGATAAAGACGTTACCTCGGTAATTGTGACCGTGAAAGACATGAACGGCAAGGTGGTTTATTCCGAACAGGGAAAAATCACCGCCGGTACGCACGAATTTACCTGGGACGGCAAAGACAGCAACGGCAACCAGCTGGAAGACGGCGCTTATCAGATTTCGGTCTCGACCAAAGTTCCGAGCGGCGAAACCAGCGCCAGCGTTATGACCACGGTTTTCGGTAAAGTTACCGGGGTTGCCAGCGATGAAAATAATGTTTACGTCGGGCTTGGAGATTCCGTAACCGCCTCTTTGGGAGATATCGTTACTATCCGCAATGATGATTATTTTGATAAAACCGACGGCCCTTCCGGAGGCGGAGAGGCCGGTGACAATGAAGGCGGCAGCGGCGGCGAGGCCGGCGATGAAACCGGAAACGAAACGGAAAATGCATAAAATATGCCTTCCAAATATAATTAATGAAAATAAGACTTTAGGAGAAATAAAATGAGTATTTTTGGTGCAATGCAATCCGGTATTTCGGGGTTGGCCGCTCAGTCCAGCGCGATGGGGGCGATTTCCGACAATATCGTGAACGTCAATACCGTGGGTTACAAAGGGGCCAATACCTCTTTCCAGACCCTGGTGACCAAACAAACGTCAACCTCCAGATATTCCCCGGGCGGCGTTCAGCCGTCGGCCAAACAGGGTGTTAACGTTCAGGGGCTTTTGGCTTCAGTATCTTCGTCCACCTCTATGGGCATCAGCGGGCAGGGCTACTTTGTCGTCAACCAGGCGGCCAACCCCGGAGAAGGTGATTTGTGGGCCTATACCCGCGCCGGAGACTTTGACATTGATAACAACGGCTATCTGAAAAATACCGGCGGCTTTTATGCTCAGGGTTGGTCTCTGTTGCCGTGGGACAAGAACCCCAATGCTACGGTTGTCAATATTAACGGTATTGACTACATGAAAGCCTATTATGATACCAACGGCAAGGTTGTGTACATTAACGACAATATTATTGACAGCCGCAACCTTCGCCCGATTAACCTGAATACCATCGGCGGAACCGCCACGGCCACCCAGCAGATCAGCTACGGCGCTAACCTGCCTTCCGGCGACCCGATTTATAATGCTTCCAATCCGGATGCCGGCGGCCGCCACTCTGTTTCGGCGCTGATTTATGATAGCTTGGGTAATGCCAGCAACCTGAGCCTGACTTATACTAAAACGGCATCCAATGCCTGGGGAATGTCTACTTCTATTCCTTCCGGCGCATCTAATATTGTTCTGTCTGGTTCCCGCGAAACGCACGGCGATACGGCCAGCGACGTATACTATGCGGCCGGCCAGCTCGAATTCAGCGGCATTCCGTCAAACGGTTCCACGATTACCATTACCAGCGGCGGCAAAGAATATACCTTTGAATTCTTGAGCACCAAAGGCGCTCACGCGCAACCCGGCAATATTGGGGTTGATATTTCAACCGGCATTGCCTCAGCCAGCGATTTTGCCAACAAGTTTTTGGAGGCTTTGCAGGCCAACATGCCCGGAGCCAACCGCTTTAGCGCCAACGGCAATAAAATTGAAATTGTTCAGTCTGTTTCCGGCGAAGCTTTACAGATTGATGCCAGCAAAACCTTGGCCTGTATTCAGAGTGCGGCCAATCCAAACCTTGAAACCGGTATTGCCACGGGTATCTTTGACATTCCGGCGATTGACGAAGACATCAAAAACTGCGGCCGTCTGGATTTCACCAGCAATGACAAGGCCGATTACGTCAACACGACCGTAAAAGTCGGCGACAAGACCTATAAATTTGTCGACGGTGCAACGGCAACCCCCGGTGAAATCGACATCAGCTCGGCTTTCGACGGTAGTGCAGCCAACCCCGCTGCGGCAGTAGCTGAGCTTTTGGTAAAGAGCATTAAGGCGGATAGTGTTGAACCGGAAAGATTTACCGCCAGCGGTTCCAGTATCGAAATCCTGCCGAGTTCGACCGGTCCGGATATCAAAATTACCGTTAATAACACCGGCGGCGGAGATGCCATTACCGGACGGATACGTTCAACGGCGCCTTTAGGGTGGAGTGACGTGGCCAACGGTACGGAATATACTCTGTCTAATACCTTTAATGTTAATGATAATGAAATTGAGACCGGTTCAATTGTTCCTTCAGTCCGTTTTAATGCTGACGGCACACCCAAGTACTTCTTTGTTGACGAAGTTTCCATCCAGTGGGCTAACGGTGCCCAAAACATGGACGGCGGTTATCAGCAGGGGACAACCATTACCCTCAATGCCGGAAACGTTGGAACCAATGACGGCTTAACCAGCTTGTCAGGTGACTTCACCACCAACTATATCACCCAGGACGGTGCCAAGTTCGGAAGCTACTCCGGGGTCAGCATCAGCGAGGACGGAGTTGTGACGGCATTGTTTGACAACGGCGAAACCCGTCCGATTGCCATTCTGCCTCTGGCCACTTTTGCCAACCCCAACGGCATGGAAGCCCTGACCGGCAACTCCTGGATTGAAACCGACTACTCGGGGCAGGCCATGCTGAAACAGGCCGGAACCAACGGTGCCGGACAGATTAGCTCCAACTCTTTGGAGCAGTCTACCGTCGACTTGGCGACCGAGTTTTCTAACATGATTGTAACCCAGCGTGCATATTCCGCGGCCACCAAGATTATTACGACCGCAGATGAAATGCTCGACGAGTTAACCCGGATGAGCTAGTAGTATACTAAAAAATCCGTTTCCTAAAGTCGCCCCGGGGAAGAATTTCCCGGGGCTTTTTTGCGCCCGGATGCCGGAGGGCCGAAAACAGGCTGTGAATATGTCCTTTTTTGTGTTTCCCTAATCGGAATTTTTGCGTTAATCATAATTTCGGGGAAATTTTATAAATTTACAGATTGGGGAATCTCGTGAATAATTTTTTGCAAAGCATCAAAAATTTGTCGCCGGGGCGTTTGGCTTCGATTGTGGCGATTTTCATCTTTCTAATCAGTTTTTTTATCTATATCGCCATGCAGATGGGCAATGCCGAATATGGGGTGCTGTATACGGATTTGGAGCTTGAAGATGCCAAGCAGATTGTTACCCGGCTGGAGTCGGCAAATGTCAAATATCGCCTGGCCAAAAACGGTACCGAAATTCTTGTCCCCAAAGATCTGGTCAATAAAATGCGTGTCGATACCGCCGAACTGGCGCTGGCTTCCAAGGGATCAAATGTCGGTTATGAGATTTTTGACAATGCCGATGCTCTGGGAACTACCAATTTCGTACAGAATGTCAATCTGGTCCGTGCTTTGGAAGGGGAGCTGGCTCGCACGATTCGTTCCGTCGACAACATCAAGAGCGCCCGGGTGCATCTGGTGATGCCCAAGCGCGAGATGTTTTCCCGCGAAGAACAGGCACCGACCGCTTCGGTGGTCATCAAGACCTATCATGGCAAGCTTAGTCCGCAGAGTATCCTTTCCATTCAAAAGCTTGTGGCTGCAGCAGTTCCCAAGCTTGATGTAAAAAACGTGGCGATTGTCGATGCCGCCGGCAATCTGCTGACTAACAATTATGATGATGAACAGACGCTGAACAACACCAATAACGAGCTGATGCGCCAGGAACAGGAGCGCAAAATGGCTGCTGCGGTGCAAAGTTTACTCGAAAAAACTATTGGGCCGGGCAAAGTGCGTGCCCAGGTCAATATTGAAATGGATTTTGACCAGGTGGTCACCAATGAAGAAATCTTTGACCCTGACAGCCAGGTTGTCCGCTCCCAGGCGTCTGTAACCGAAGAAGGAACGGCTCGGGACGGCGAAAAAACCGTAACGGTGGCTCAAAATATTCCCAATGGCGATAACCTGCTTAACGGCAATGGAAATTTTTCGCAGAATTCCCGGGTTGAGGAAACCGTAAACTACGAAATTTCCAAGGTCGTCCGCAACAAAGTCCGCAATACCGGCATTATCAAGCGTTTAACTGTTGCCGTAATGGTTGACGGGGTGTATGATAAGGATAAGGACGGTCAGATGGTTTACCGCGACCGGACAAAAGAAGAAATGGAACAGCTGACCTCTTTGGTCAAGTCTGCCGTTGGCTACGATGCCGATCGCGGCGATTTGATTGAAGTTGAAAATATGAAGTTCGTCAGCGTCGACAATGCTCCGGAAGCCGTAGAAACCACAATGTTCTTCGGGTTCACCAAAGAAGAGATTATGCGGATGTTGGAAGGTCTGGGTGTTGCAATTGTTGCAATTCTGGTTATCTTATTAGTCATTCGCCCGTTGATAAACAACGCCTTTGACGGCGGCAGCGGAACGGATAACCGCCTGCTCGGCGACAATGCCGAAGAGGAAAACCTGTTGTTGTCGAATTTTCTTAATGAAGACGACGGCGGGCTGGATGAACTGATTAACCTCAACAAGGTTGACGGCCGGGTTAAAGTTTCTTCGCTGAAGAAGATTAACGATATGGTGGCCAAAAATCCGGATGCCGCGGTTAATGTAATCCGCAGCTGGCTTTATCAGAACGACAATTAAGCGGTAGGAATTAAACATGAAGCAAAATGTTGTAGACGATTATAATTTGATTTCCGGCCAGCAAAAAGCGGCAATCCTGATGTTGTCGCTGGATGAAGAACGCTCTGCGGCGCTGTTTTCCCTGATGGACGACGAAGAGATTAAAGAGTTGTCCGTTATCATGGCCAGCCTCGGCAAGGTCAATTCCGGCGTTGTCGAACAGTTGTTTCAAGAATTTACCGACCGCCTGTCAAGCAACAGTTCGCTGATCGGAACTTACGAAACGACAGAGCGCCTGTTGGCCAAAGCTTTGGACAAAGACCGTGTTTCCGCCATTATGGACGAGATCAGCGGTCCGGCCGGCCGAACCATGTGGGACAAGCTCGGAAATGTGAACGAACATGTTTTGGCCAATTATCTCAAAAACGAATATCCGCAGACCATTGCGGTTATTCTTTCCAAAATTAAGGCCGAACATGCCGCCAAGGTAATCGCCCTGCTGCCGGAAAATTTTGCCATGGAAATTATCATGCGGATTCTCAGAATGGACGCGGTTCAAAAAGAGGTTCTCGACAGTTTGGAAAAAACCCTGCGCAAAGAGTTCATGAGCAACCTTTCCAAATCGACCCGCCGCGATTCCCACGAGCTTATTGCCGATATCTTCAATTCTCTGGACCGCAATACCGAAACCCGGTTTATGGAAGCTTTGGAAGAGCGTAACCGCGAAAGCGCCGACCGTGTTAAATCGCTTATGTTTACCTTTGAAGATTTGGTTCGCGTCGATGCCCAGGGCATTCAGATTTTGTTGCGCAATATTGATAAGGATAAATTGGCCGTAGCCCTGAAAGGTGCTTCCGATACCATCAAAGAGCTGTTTTTCAACAATATGTCGTCCCGTGCCGGCAAAATTATCCGCGAAGATATGGAAGCCATGGGGCCGGTTCGCCTGCGTGATGTTGAAGAAGCTCAGCAGTATATTGTTACTACGACCAAAGAATTGTCCAACTCCGGCGAAATTGTTATCAGCGAAGGCAAGGACAATGACGAGCTTATTTATTAGTCCGGTGAGTTAGATGAGCGGCTACAAAAAATTTGAGTTTGACAACTTTGTTATTGAAGAGGACGGCGAAACTGTCGAAAAGGCTGTGGCTGAACCATTGGAGCCCGAACCGGCTTCCGAAGAGCCGGAACCGGTTTTTGCGGCGGCGGAAATAGTTGCCGAACCGCCGGTTCCCGAAACCAGGAGTTATACGGAAGAAGAGCTGGAGCAGGTTCGTGAAAACGCCGAAAAATCCGGTTATGAAAAAGGGTATCGCTCTAAGGCGGAAGAAACCGACAATCAAATGGCAGGGCTGCTGATTGAAATTGATGGCCGCCTCTTTGAGCTGCTGAATGAGCGTAACCGGATGCAAAAGGAACTTGAAGCTGATTTTATGGCGTTGAACCGCGCTGTGCTGAAAAAGTTGCTGCCGCAGTTGAGCGAGGAACATGCCGGCGAAATTTTAAACCGTTTTCTGGCAGAAAATTTTGCCAATTTCCGGGCGGAGCCTAAATTGGCTTTTTATTTTAATCCGGAAATCGTCGGCGCGATGCAGGAACAGATTGCCAAATTGGCGCGGATTAACGATTTTGAGGGCAAAATTTCCCTTCATAAAGACGCCGCGCTGGGAAAGGCCGATTGCCGGATTGAGTGGGAAAACGGCGGTGTCTGCCGCAGTTCTGATAAATTATTGGAAAAAGTTGATAATTTGCTTGAAGAAAAACCGGCTGAAAACTAAGCTGAATTAAAAGAACCGCAAGCTTTTGGGATGAGAGGAATATTATGGCAAATGAATTAAATTTGGATGAAATGGATGAAAGCAGCATCGTTAACAGCGATCCGGTTTTGAAGTCTGATAATGGTATGGAAGATTACGACATTCCGAGCTCAACCAGCGACTTGGAAGCGGTTTATGATATTCCGGTTAGAGTTTCTGCCATCTTAGGCAAAACCCAGATGAAAGTCAGCCAGCTGATGAAACTGAACAAAGGAGCCATCATTGAACTTGACCGCAAAGTCGGGGAGGCTATAGATATCTATGTCAACAATAACCTGGTCGCGCGCGGTGAAGTCGTTGTTGTTGATGATAAATTGGGTATTACCATGACGGAAATTGTAAAGTCCGTCGCAAAGTAAAAAATACTGGTCAAAGCGGAGCTTTGACGCGGGAATGTCATTCTCGGAGCGAGCAGAGCGCGAGCGAATGTGAGGCCTGGGGCCGGGGAGGGAAATCGCCCGTGCGGAGTTTTGGGGTAAGAGGAGCCGATTAAGGATAATAAAATGGAGTTGCTGATTGTTGGAACATTGGACGGGCAGATAGGAGCGGCCAGCAAAATCGCCATTTCTCAGGGCGGTCAGGTATCACTGGCGCAGGATATTGACGCTGCGTTAAATATTCTGCGTTCCGGCAAAAGTATCGAATTGGTTATGATTGACGTCAAATTAGACGTTTATAAGTTTATTTCTTCTTTGGAAAGCGAACGGATTAACGTGTTGGTCGTTGCTTGCGGCGTAGCCAACGATCCGACTTTGGCGGTTAAGGCAATCAAAGCCGGCGCCAAAGAATATATTCCCCTGCCGCCCGATCCCGAACTTATCGGCGCCGTTTTGGCGGCGGCCACCCGTGAAAACCACGCGCTGATCTATGGGGACAAAAAAACTGAAGCGATTTTGAAAATGGCCAAACAGATAGCTCCTTCGGAAGCCAGCGTTCTGTTGACCGGAGCGTCCGGAACCGGCAAAGAGGTTTTTTCCCGCTTTATCCATGACAACTCCAAACGCGCCAACAAAAAATTTGTTGCCGTCAACTGTGCCGCCATTCCCGAAACCTTGTTGGAATCCGAATTGTTCGGTTATGAAAAAGGCGCCTTTACCGGAGCGGTGGCCCGGCGTATCGGCAAGTTTGAAGAAGCTTCCGGGGGAACCTTGCTGTTGGATGAAATTTCCGAAATGGATATCCGCATACAGGCCAAGCTGCTGCGAGCCATTCAGGAAAAAGAAATTGACCGCATCGGCGGCAAAACCCCGATTAAGGTCGATACGCGCATTATTGCCACTTCTAACCGCAATCTGGCACAAAGCGTTAAAGACGGTGCCTTCCGTGAGGACTTGTATTATCGTCTGAACGTTGTGAACATCAATATTCCCGACCTCAAAGACCGTCCGGAAGATATTTTGGTGCTGGCCAAACATTTTATCAAGAAATATGCCGAACTGAACGGTCTGCCGATGAAAGATTTGTCGCCGCAGGCTTCGGAAATGCTGCTGAATTATCTTTGGCCGGGAAATGTCCGCGAGCTGGAAAATACCATGCATCGTGCCGTGCTGCTTTCGACGGCTGAAGAGATTGAACCTTCGGCAATTATTCTGACAGACCCTTGCGCCGTCCGTAACCCGCAGCCCCAAGGCGAAGCGGCGCCGTCTCCGGCAGCCGTTCCCGGCGGGCAGACTTTGGCCGGCATGGAACGCAATCTGATTATCGACACGCTCAAACATACTTTCGGCAATCGGACACAGGCGGCCAACCTGCTCGGAATATCGATTCGCACTTTGCGTAATAAGTTGAAACAATACCAGGACGAAGGCTACGACGTCCCGGCATCTAACGGATAGGAAAACGCACTCGGACCATGGCTAAAAAAGCAGAAAATGTCAGCAGTTCAATGTTCGGCGGTCGCTCGTTCAAAGACATGATTATTGCCTCGACCAAGCGCGGCGATATTTTCTTTGCTTTGGCAATTATCCTGATGCTGGTTATTTTGATTCTGCCGCTTCCGGCCTGGCTGTTGGATATTGCCCTGGCTTTTTCGATTACCCTGTCCTGCATTGTGCTGATGACTGCCATTTTTATCGAAAAGCCCAACCAGTTCAGCGCCTTTCCGCTGGTTTTGCTGATTACGACCATGTACCGGCTATCGCTGAACCTCGCCTCCACCCGCCTGATACTGGCCAATGGCTATATGGGGCCGGATGCCGCCGGCGAAGTCATCAAGGCTTTCGGCGGATTTATTATGGGCAATAACTTTGTCATCGGCGTTATCGTGTTTGCAATTTTGGTCTTGGTCAATTTTGTGGTCATTACCAAAGGTTCCGGCCGTATTGCCGAAGTTGCCGCCCGTTTTGCTTTGGATGCCATGCCCGGAAAGCAGATGGCGATTGATGCGGATTTGTCTTCGGGGCTGATTACCGAAGATGAAGCCCGCGCCCGCCGCGAAGACCTGTCCAAAGAAAGCTCTTTTTACGGCGCAATGGATGGTGCCTCAAAATTTGTTCGCGGCGATGCGATTGCCGGATTGATTATCACCTTTATTAACGTTGTCGCCGGTATTATTATCGGTATGGTGCAAAATGGCATGAGCTTTTCGGCGGCGGCAGAAACCTATACCCGCCTGACGGTCGGCGACGGATTGGTCAGTCAGGTTCCGGCGCTGATTATTTCGGTTGCCGCCGGTATTCTGGTTTCCAAGGCCGGCATGACCGATTCGACCGACAAGGTTTTGTTTGAACAGGTAACCAATTACCCCAAAGCCTTGGGAATGAGCTCATTTTTGGCATTGGCGCTTGGAATGCTCCCCGGTACGCCGGCGGCGCCGTTTATCCTGTTGTCGGCTTTGACCGGCGCAACCGCCTATTATCTTGACAAGCAGCAAAAAGCGGCCATGGCCCGGGCACAGGAGGTTTTGGAACAGGAACAAAAGCAGGGCAAGGTTGCCAAAGCTGCCGATGAGCCGATTGCCACAGCTTTGCGCATGGATTTGATACGTCTGGAAATCGGCTACGGGCTGTTGCCGTTGATTAATGAAGAAGCCAACAAAAAGCTGACCGACCAGATCAAGGCCTTGCGCCGCGCCTTGGCTTCCGAACTCGGATTCGTCATGCCCTCTATCCGTATTCAGGACAATATGCAGCTTGAGGCCAATGAATATAATATTTATATCAAAGAGGTCAAATCCGGCAAAGGCGAGCTGCGCCCCACCCAGCTGTTGGTCATGGATCCGCGCGGCGAACCTATTACGCTGCCCGGCGAACAGACCTATGAGCCGACTTTCGGGCTTAAGGCGATGTGGATAGACCAAAGCTATCGCGAAGAAGCCATGTTCCGCGGCTATACCGTGGTCGACCCGGCAACGGTTGTTACCACGCATATTACCGAACTGGTCAAGGACAATATGCCCGAATTGCTGTCTTATGCCGAAACTCAAAAACTGCTGGAAGAAATGGACAAGGAACAGCAAAAATTGGTCAAAGAGCTTATTCCGAACAAAGTCAGCCTCGGCGCCGTCCAGCGTATTTTGCAGAATCTGCTGCAAGAACGCGTCTCAATCCGCGACTTGCCGACAATTCTGGAAGGCATTTCCGAAGCCGTTTCTTCAACTCACAGCCTGATGATGATTACCGAACACGTCCGCTCGCGGCTGGCACGGCAGCTTTCTAATGCCAATGCCAATGAGTTCGGCGTTATTCCGCTGATTACGCTGTCGCCGGAATGGGAACATGCTTTTGCCGAAGCGATTGTCGGCGAGGGGGATGACCGCCAGCTGGCGATGGCGCCGAGCGCCCTGCAGCAGTTTATTACCAAGGTGCGCAATTCTCTTGAGGAATTGGCGGCCAAAGGCGAAACAGCGGTGCTGCTGACCAGTCCGGCAATTCGGCCTTTTGTTCGTTCGATTATTGAGCGTTTCCGCCCGTTGACGGTAGTAATGTCGCAAAATGAAATCCACCCCAAAGCCAAAATCAAAACTGTCGGGCAAATTTAGGGGTAAGGACAGATGAAAATAAAAACCTTTACCGCCGCCGGAAGTATGGAAGCCATGAGCCAGGCTCGCGAGGCTTTGGGCGATGAAGCGGTTATCATCTCCACCGAAACCCTTGATGACGGACAGGTTCGGGTAACCGCTGCTGTCGATGAGGCCGAAGAAATCAGTTTTAATGACAATCAGGAATTGGAGGTCTGCGATAACCCGGCGCGCTATACCGATCGCCTGCTTCGGGAAAGCCTGGAATATCATGATACGCTGGATTTGGTAAAACAGCGGATTTTGGCGGCTGTCCGCAAATTAAGCGCCGAAAAAAAGATTTACGACGATCGCCGACTGCTGGAATTGGCTTTGGAACAATTATATGGTTTTAGCGATATTCTGAATTTGCAAACGCCCTGTAAAATTTTCATGGGGGCGCCGGGCAGCGGCAAATCGACGGCTATTGCCAAAACGGCAGCTCTGGCCAGAATGAAAAAAATTCCCTGCTGCATTGTTTCGACCGATAATGTCCGCGCCGGTGCCAACAAGCAGCTGGAAGCCTTTGCCGGAATTTTGGAACAGGATTTCTTTTTCTGCCAAAGCGAACGTAATTTGTATGAGCTGCTGAAAAAAGCCGAAACCGCCTATGGCTTGGTTTTGATAGATACCCCTGGCATTAATCCGTTTTTGCCCGAAGAAGTTGCCAAGGTCAGCCGCTGGCTGGAGGTTGTCAAAGGCGAGGCAGTTTTGGTAATGTCTGCCGGAACCAATACTTTTGAGGCGATTGAAGTTGCCGAAGTGTTTACCGAACTGGGCGCATCAAAACTGTTGCCGACCCGTTTGGATTTGACCCGGCGGCTGGGATCGCTGCTCTCGGTTGCGGCCTGTTGTGAACTGGATTTTTGTGCCGGCAGCGTCAGTTCGAATATTGCCGGCGGCCTGGCCGAAATAACGCCGGGCGGCTTGGCTAAACTGATTTTAGCTTAATTTTTTTAAGTGAAAAGAGGAAACCATGGAACAAACCACACCTGAAGAACTAAAAATCATGCCCCGCGGAATGGCGCCGCGCAGCGTCAAAAAAGGCAAGAATATGATTGCGGTGGCTTCCGGAAAAGGCGGGGTCGGCAAAACCTGGTTTTCAATCACGCTGGCGCATTCTCTGAGTATTCTCAAACAAAAGACCTTGCTTTTTGACGGCGATTTGGGGCTTGCCAATGTCGATATCCAGCTGGGGCTGATGGCCAAGTATGATATCGGCAGCGTGGTTTCGGGAAGCCTGACCCTCAACCAGGTGGTTCACCATTACGACAAGGGCCGTTTTGACGTTATTGCCGGCCGCTCGGGATCGGCGGGGCTGGCCTCAATGCCGGTCGGACGTTTGCAGATATTGGGTGAGGATCTGAATGTTTTGGCCGCTTCATATGATAAGGTTATTTTGGATATGGGAGCGGGAGTCGAAAAGCCGGTGCGGATTTTGTCGGGGCTGGCCGAAAAGATTATTGTCGTCTGTACCGATGAGCCGACTTCTCTGACCGACGCCTACGCTTTTATCAAAATTATGACCATGCAGTATACCAAATGCGATATCAATATCGTCGTCAATCAGGCCAATTCGCTTCGTGAAGGCCAGCGAACCTATGATACGCTGCTCAAAGCCTGCAATAATTTCCTCAAGATTAATCCGCCGCTGTTGGGGATTGTCCGCCGCGATACCCGCGTGCGTGATGCCATTCGTAACCAAAGCACGATTTTCAACCGCTATCCAACCTCCGAGGCGGCCGAAGACGTTTACGCCGTTGCCAAAAGGCTGCTCAGCCATGACTAACCTGGTACCTCCGCTCAACCAAACGCTCCCCGAAACCGGCGGAGTATCCGGGGGACTGACGACAGAGGTCGAAAATCCGTCCGCTTCTTGGGCAGGACTGAATTTGGGACAGCAGATAACGGTACGTATCAATCCGCAGAGTCTTCAGGCCTTGTCCGGGAAAATCCTGGTCAGTCTGGATTTATCCGTCGGCAACGTCGGCACGGACAGCCAGCCGCCGGCCGTGGCGGAAATAAAATTGCCGCCGCAAATGAAGCTGCCGGAAAACGCCGCGGAAATGCAGTTGCGCATAACTGCTAAAACGCCCCAGCGCCTGGATTTGCGGATTTTAAGCGTTGACGGCCGGAAGGCCGAAAGTTTTGTGATTGCGCCGGAAACGGCACCCGCCGGAAAAACGATGTCCGGCCTACCGACGGCTGCTGCCGCTTTGGTCAAAACCGTTACCGAACCGCAAAACCTGCCGTTGGCGCCGTTGCGTTTGCAGCCTTTGCTGGCGCGGGAATTGTTGTCCGCCGGTATCGATCCGGCCAGTCTCCGCCAGATATCTGCGGTTATTGAAAATCTGGGGGTGAAAGTCGAAGTTGCCGTTCTGCCGGAAAACCTGTCAGGAACCTCTGTTCCGGAAATTTCCGCAGATTCCGGCGCCGTTTCGGCAATCGGCCGCGATTTGGCCGCGATATTGAAACCGCTGCTCGTCGGAGAACAAAATAATGAAAAATACAGACCGTCAGCGTCCGGCGGACAGCCGCTTCCCCAAAGAATAACCGGAGAAATTGAAAAATTTTTTGCGAATTTGGACAACCGCAGCCTGCCGGCCGAAACCGCGCAGCGCGGCGAACGAACGGTGTTGAAGACCCCTCTGGGAGAGATTATTCCCGAGCAGCCGCTCAAAATTGCCGTCGGCGAAAAACTGCTGCTGCGGATTGGCGGTTTAATCGGTCTGCCCGCAAAAGAAAGGATCGTCCCTGCCGGCGAAACTGCCGTGCAGCCCCCGCTGGGCAATAAAATGGCCGAAATTCTGACGCCTCTGCAAAATAAGCTGCCGCCTGATGTCTATGCAGCGGTTATGGAAAAAATTCCGGCCAATAATTCTAAGATGCTGTCTAATATCATGTCTTTTTTGAAAGCTTCCGGCGAAGGGCGGGTTGAACATTGGCTCGGGCAGGAAATTGTGGATAAAATGCGAATATCCGGGCCGGAAGGGCGCCAGGCGCTCTCGCAGCTGGAGAATCTGATTGTCGGCCGCCGTGAAGAGAATGCGCAGTGGCGGATTATTGAAATACCTTTTTACGGTGCTGAAAATCTGAGCCGGATTAAAGTAGCGGTTCGCCGTTTTGGCGGAGAGGAAGGGCGCCGGTATCAGGGGCGGCGGCAAACCGGAGCGGCCCGCTTTGTGGTCGATACGTCTTTTACGGTTTTGGGCGGTTTCCAGTTTGACGGCTTTTCCCTGCCGGCCGAAAAGCGTTTTGATCTGATTATCCGTACCGAAAAAGAAATCGATAACGATTTTTGCGCGCAGATTATGCAGCTTTTCCGAACCTCCCTTTCCGCCGTGGACTATGCCGGAAATATTCGTATTAATATTAAAGAAAAGTTTATCAAATTGTGTGAAGATGAACCCGAAAAAACGATTTTGCAGGATGGAATATTCATATGAGCAGCAATGACCCCTTGGGATATTATCGTATTTTTGACCTGACGCCGGCGGCCACCGATGCGGAAATCAAGGTCAATTACCGTGAGCGCGCCAAACTCTGGCACCCCGACCATAATACCAGCGAAGAAGCAACCGAAAAGTTTCAGCAGCTTTCCGTTGCCTATGATATTTTAAAAGACGGCAAAACCCGCCTGTTGTATGACCTTCTGAGCCAGGCGTATACCAGCCGCAATTTTCCGGACATGTTTGCCCTCAAGGCCTATAAAGACCGAGCCGGAGCCGAAAACCCGTTTGTTCGCACTTTTTCTCTGCAAAAAGTGTTTGGCCGGGTGGTCAGTACCAAGCTGCGCCAAGATGATGAAATCTGCAATGCCGTAGAAGCGCCGGCCGTAGTGCTGAAAACCTCGGTCAGCAACTGGCTGCTCGGCTGGTGGGGTATTCCGGCGGTTTTCAAAAATATTTCCGCCATCGCGCATAATTATTCGTCAATCAATCATAATCGTGCGCAAAACCTGACCCTGCTTATTCATAATGCCGTGGCGTATTATCAGGATAATAAGATGGAAAAGGCCATGCTTTCGGCAGTACAGGCCAAAGAATACGCCGATGCCGAACAAAAGGATTTGCTCGAACGCTTTATCCGCCTGACCGGGTTGAATGCCGGCAATGTGCGACTGCCGCATTGGAACTATGCCAAGTTGCGCGTCTTGCAGTTGGTCGTTCCGGTTGTGCTGTTTGTGATAGCGCTGTTTCCGCTGACATCCAGGGTGGTGAGCGAAGCGGAGCTGATGAAACTCTTTGCCGAAAAAGATGAGATTACATATTTTCAACGGGTCAAGTTCAACAGCGGCGAACAGACTTTTGACGATATTGTGGTGTCAAAAGTTTTGAATATCCCGGTTGACGTTAATGATACCAACAAACTTTATCATTTCAAAAACGCAGCTAAAGTTATGTATGGCCCTGCCGAAGAATTTGACGTCATGGCGGAGTTGCCGAAAAACCATACGGTGCGTATCAGCGGTATTACGCCGGATGATAAATGGTACCGGATAATGCTTGATAACGGCGACATGGGATTTGTTCCGGTCAAGGCTCTGGAAAAAGGCATTGGGGCGCCGATACCCGAAAACAGCAAAATTTATACGCCGAATTAACTGTTGTGGCCGGGTCGTCCTATGCGTGCCTGTCTCTTTCTATAGCGTCATCCCTCGATTGCGGAGAATCGTCAAGGGATTTGCGAATTTCCCTCTTCCTGTCACAGCATGGCGTTTTTTCTCTCTTCTGTCATGCCATAGCGTTTTCTTCCTCCTGTCATTCTGGGCTCATTTTTTTCTCTGTCATTCCGGGCTCATTTTTTTCTCTGTCATTCCGGGCTTGACCCGGAATCCAGGTGGCTAAGGAATCAATATTAACCTGGACTCCGGCTCGGAGCCGGAGTGATAGTAAAAAAATAAGGCCGGAGTGACCAGTATATTGAAGTCATCCCTCGATTGCGAAGCAATCGTCAAGGGATCTTCGACTTTTCCCCTTTCCTCAACCGCAAGCGCGCCATTGCTGACGTTCAGAAAAAACTCGCAGACCCCTTGATGGACACTTTTCTGCTGAAAAAACGAGGGGTGAGGGTTATTGATTGATAGTTGCTGCCGCACCAAATGGTAACCATTATTGGCAAGTCGAGATAGTGCACATTATAAGCAACGCGCCTTCATGGCACCCAAACATCAGTAGCAAGTCATGCCTCGGGCGCTGCCCGCAACGCGGATTCATGGCACCCAAACATCAGTAGCGAACCGTTCGCCGCGGGGCGTCCCCGCCCTCGGGCGCTGCCTGCGCTCCCGCCGTGCGGGTGCCTCAGGTACTGCCCGCGTCCAGGCCGAAGCAGTCAGCGGCTGTAAGAAGCTTCAATAATCCGTGTATTGCGCAGTTCGTCAAGATCATAGTTTGCTTTGAGATTAAGCTGCGGCGCAATCGCTTCAATAATTTTTCCTGCCGTCGGAACCGTATTCCAACCGGAAGTCACAAATCCCCAAGTTTCTTTGGTTGCTTTAGGCTCATCGAGCATCAGCAACAGGGCGTATTTGGGATTGGAAATCGGAAAGGCAGAAACAAAAGTGGTGCGGACTTTCTTGTCAACATATTTTCCTTCCGCCGAAAGCTTATTGGCGGTTCCGGTTTTCCCGGCAACTTCATAACCTTTGACATTGGCGCGCTTTCCGGAACCCTCAACCACCACCAGGCGCAGCAGTTTACGCATGGCTTGCGACGTATTGTAAGAAATTACCCGCCGCCCGTCATCGTTCTGCTCTTTTTTTAGCAGAGTCGGTTCATGATAAAGGCCGCCGTTGATCATTGCCGAAAAAGCGGTAATGACATGCAGCGGCGTAACCGCCAAGCCATACCCGAAAGCAACCGTTGCAATCGTCCCTTCGCCCCAACGCCGCGGTACCAGCGGTTTGCCTTTCTCGGGAACTTCAATCGGCAGCTCGTTAAAAAAGCCGATTTTCCGCATAAATTCTTTTTGTTCGTCGCCGCCGGCCTTGAGTGCCATTCGGGCCGAACCGATATTGGAAGAATGAATCAAAATTTCCGGAACCGAAAGCCAGCGGTTTTCGCCGCGATAGTCCTTAATGACGTTATATTTGAGTTTCAACGGCTGCGTTGCGTCAAAAGTGTCTGCGACTTTGACTTTGCCGCTTTCCAAAGACATTGCGGTGTTAAACACCTTTAAAACCGATCCCGGTTCGTAAACTCCTTTGGTCGCCATATTGAATTGCGCTTGCGAACTGGGATTTTGTGTGCGGTTGGGATCAAAATCAGGCAGCGAAACCATGGCTATGACTTCGCTGGTGTTAACGTCCATTAAAATTGCGGTAGCACCGTTGGCGCTGAATTTGCTGACGCCTTCGCGCAAAATTTCGCGAATTGTGTCCTGAACCCCAAGGTCAATAGAGAGCTTAAGCGGAATATCCGAATGTGTCAGACGCTCGTCAAGCTTGCGTTCAATGCCCGATATTCCGGTGTTGTCGATGTTGGTATTGCCGATAACATGGGCAAACAGGTTTTTGTGCGGATAAATGCGTTTTTCGCCGTTTTCAAATTCCAGCCCCGGAATGCCGAGATAATTAATTTGGTATTGCTGAGAAGGGGTGAGGTTACGTTTGATATATACAAAACTGCCCCGGCGTTTGAGTTTGGCCAAAATGTCTTCATAACGCAAATCGGGAAGAATCCGTGCCAGCTCAACGGCCGCCTTTTGCGGGTTTAACATTTTTTTGGGATTGGCAAACAAATTGACCGTGGGTAACGAGGTGGCAATAATCGTCCCGTTACGGTCGACGATATCGGCGCGCTTAATCGGATTTTCCGGCATGACCTCCAGGTGCATGGCTTCTTCAATATTGCGGCTTCGGCCGAGATTCCCCGAGAGGCAGACGTCAAATAAGCGCAAGGCAATAACCAAATACACAAACATAAAGCCCATAATGGCAATCAGCACGCGAAAACGGCAGGTCGAAAGCGGATCCTTCTCACAGGTCAGGTTCCTGAGAGCCATGCTCCTCCCGATTTTTATTTCTTGTCCGGGGAGATAAAAATTGTCCCTGTTCTCCCTGGAAAAATACTTTCCCCACATAATCCGCGCTTCTGCCACTATAATTTGTGTTGTTGTTTAGTTCTTTTTTATCTAACGCTGAGCCTTGGCCAGCCGCTTAAGTTCTTTGTTGCGGGCTGCATAGTCGGAAATATTTTTCTGAGCCAGGCGCCGTTTGTCAGATTCGTTATTCTCGTATTCGAATGGTACCTGAGAATAGTTAATAATTTGTTCAGCCCGAACCGGATTCAGCGAAATATGTTTTTCGGCAAGTTTGCGCAGCCGCGACGGAGAGTTCAAATGGCTCCATTCCGCCTGCAGAATATGAATAGTCTTAATATCGTCTTCGATGCCTTTGTTGATACTGACAAGGCGGTTTTCGAGGGTTTGAACCTGGTTTTTCATCACCAGCAGTCCCGAACCGAGCAGAAAAGTCAGCGTTACCCACAGGGCCAGGGTTGCAGATTTTGTACTATTCATGTCACGTTTCCTTTCTGGTCTTCGTGTTTTGTTACTTTTTGACGGCATATCTTAATTTTGCCGACCGCGAGCGTTTGTTGAGCCGCGTCTCTTCCTGAGACGGTTCAATTGCCTTTGAACAGCTGGCAAAGATAATGTCGTCAGTTTCCTGAGGTTCCGGCATATAACGCGAAACATGGCTGTTTTTGCCGGATTTTTCTTTGAAATAAGACTTGACGATGCGGTCTTCAAGAGAATGAAAACTCACCACAACCAGGCGCCCGCCGGGAACAATCAGCCCGGCTGCTCCGTCCAGTCCTCTTTCCAGTTCGCCCAGTTCGTCGTTGACCGCAATCCGCAAAGCCTGAAAAGTGCGGGTTGCCGGATCAATGCCGACGGGCGTTTTGTGAATGACCGTATAAATGAGTTCGGCCAGTTCACGGGTTGTTTCTATCGGCTTAAGCTTGCGCGCGGCGGCAATTTTGGCCGCAATCTGCCGGGATTTGCGTTCTTCGCCATATTTGTAGATCAGGTCTGCCAGTTCTTTTTCCGGCATACGGTTGACAATGTCGGCGGCAGTAGCTCCGTTGCACGACATCCGCATATCGAGCGGCGCGTCTTTTGAAAAAGAAAAACCACGTTCCGCCTGATCTAATTGCATGGAAGAAACCCCAATGTCAAAAACGGCGCCGTCGACCGCTTGTCCGACCAAACGGGAAAAATCGCCGAAACGCCCGGCCCGAAAATCAAAACGGTTGCCGTATTTCTGTCTGAATTCTTCCGCCCGGGATAAAACGTTGGGATCGCGGTCAAGCGCAATTACCCGACAGTCGGCGGCATCCAAAATCGCCTCGCTGTAACCGCCGTTTCCGAAAGTGGCATCAACATAAATTTTTCCGGCTTCGGGTTTGAGGCATTCCAACACTTCATGCAGCATGACCGGAAAATGTTTTTCATACCCGCCGGGAATCATCATTTGTTCTCCTCTGATGAAACCGGACGCAAAACCGGACGTTTTTTGAGAATTTCGGCACGGATGCGGGCTTCTTCTTTTTCCCAGTTCTCGGGACTCCAGATTTGAAACTTGCGCCCTTTGCCGACAAATACGGCGCTGTCGGCAATGCCGGCATGTTTGAGCAGCTTTTCCGAAAGGCCGATGCGCCCGGTGCTGTCAAAAGGAAAACGTTTGGCGTCGCCGAATATCAAATTGGTCAGATCATCTTGGGTTTGGGAGAAAAAATCGGTGGAAGTCTCAATTTCGGTGGCCAGCTTGTCGAGCAAATCTTCCAGACAGCCTTCAATGCAAGGGGAGGTCAGGCTGCGATAACAAACAATTTCGCTTGACGTTTCTTTAACAATTGCGCGGTAATCTGAAGGCAGGGAAACACGCCCTTTGGCGTCTACCTTGTTGATTATTGTATCCATAAAGAGAAAAGTTTTTCTCATTTTGCCCCCTATAGCACCACCGTTGTTTATGGTATAACATGGGATTTTATGGGATGCAATGGGAAAATTTAGTAATTTATAAACTTTTTTGCATCATTGCAATATATGGTATATGGCGTTTAAGATTATACAATATGTAGATTCCCGACTTTGCGCCGTGTGGATAATTATTTCTTGCAATTAAATAAATTAACCGTTACAGTACATTCCGGGTGGCCGGATAGCTGCGCCGCGGAAAGGAAAATCCGAGGGTGAGGAAAGTCCGGGCTTCAAGGGAACAAAGCACCAGATAACGTCTGGCTGAGGAAACTCAAGGGAAAGTGCCGCAGAAAATTACCGCCTTTCTATATGGGAGGTAAGGTTGAAAAGGCGAGGTAAGAGCTCACCGCGGAGATGGTAACATCGCCGGCCGGGTAAACCCTGCTTGAAGCAAGACCAAGTTAGGACGGATTTCAGCAATGGAGTTCAGATTAGGAGGGTTCCCACTCCTTCCAGAGGTAGGTCGCACCGAGCCGGATTGTGAAATCCGGCCCAGATGAATAGCTATCGTCATAAATCTTTGCCTCCGGGTAAAGCAAATATGATACAGAACCCGGCTTATAGGCTGCCCATTTTTTTTACCTGAAATTTGTCTTTTTGTTCCAGTATCTCTCAGCCTCTCCGCTAACCGAAAGGTATTGCAACGCCTTTCGCTTGAATGATAAAACATAAATTCTCGTTTTTCATTTCTTTTTTATCGTACAAAGGATCTACAAATTTTCTTCTTTCTTGTCATGACAGACAAGAGGAAACAGAAATAAAAAAGGCAGATTGACTGCATTCATAAGCCGAGATAGTGCACATTATAAGCAACGCACTTTCAAGCTCTCCCGTCCTTTCAGCAGCAAACCCGCCGCGCACCTGCCGAGCAGGTCATTGCCAGATTAGCTTTGCGCAGAATGTCCGGACTGTAGAGCAGAGCGATTTCTTCATCCTTTGACAACTCAAGCTTCAACTGATGATTAATAAAATTTTCCAGCTTGATTTGAGCCATTTCCAGAGCCTTGTTGCTGAATTCCGGTGTCGGACCGTTTACCGGGAGCATCAGAATATGCAATGCGTTCAAACGGCTGTCCGCAACAACGGCTTCAATATTGCAGCTGTATACCGGAACTTGTTGCAGTTGCAGCAGATAGGACTTGGCTTCCTGTAAAATTTCCGGAATTTGAATTTCTTCGGGAATAATGAAAAATTTATGCCGCCGGGCGCCAATACCGGAAGTCTCACGGGAAGAAAACATCGAAATCGGAATTGAAAGCATCAGCCCGACCGTAATCGGAAGCATCCACCAGAACAGGGAATGGGCATATTTCCAAACAATAACCGTGGTTGCCAGCCCCAATGCCGTGTGCCAAAAATGGCGTTGCAAGGCCTGCCGGAACGGCGTACCCGATTCTTCACGGTTTTGCGTGTTCCAACCGGCATCAATCCCGGCAAAAATATCAAATACGAACTTGCTCTGAAACATCATCATAATCGGTGCTGACAAGGCGCTGAAAACGATTTCTGCCAAAACGCTTTTGACTGCCCCGAAAAAACCGCCGATGTCCTGGCCCCTGTTTTCTTTAAGATAAATGATCAAGCCCAGGAATTTTGGAAAAATCAACATGAACATTGAAAGGATAAACAAAGCGATAGTCCCGATTTTATCAAAAATCGGCCAGGTCGGGAATAACGTGTAAGACTGAGGAAAATATGCCGGTGGAAAAATTTCCCGCCCCAATGCGGTCATCAGCCCCACCAACAGGAAACTCAGCCAAATCGGCGATGACAGATAAGACATGATGCCGATAATGAAATGAACGCGGCTTACCGGATGCAGCCCCTTGGATATCAAAACCTTAATATGCTGCATGTTTCCCTGACACCAGCGGCGGTCGCGAAGGGCAAAATCAATCATCGTCGGCGGGCATTCTTCGTAACTTCCTTTCAATTCCGGCAGCAGCCAGGCCGACCACCCGCCGCGCCGAATGAGCGCCGCCTCGACAAAGTCATGGCTGAGAATGTGTCCGCCAAACGGTGCCCGTCCGCTCAAAACCGGCAATTTGCAACATTCCATAAACGCTTTGACGCGGATTATGGCATTATGCCCCCAGTAATTGCTGTCGCCGACCTGCCAATAGGCCAGCCCGGCTGAAACAATCGGTCCGTAAACTTTGCCGGCAAATTGCTGAATGCGGGCAAACAGCGAATTGCGGTTAATGCACATCGGCGGAGCTTGAATAATTCCGGTTTCCGGATTGGCTTCCATCAGCCGGGCCATTGTCAGCATTGTTTTTCCTGCCAGCAGGCTGTCTGCGTCCAAAACAATCATAAAATCGTATTTTGCGCCCCATTTGCTGCAAAAATCTTCAATATTGCCGCTTTTTCGTGCTGTGTTTTTAGCGCGCCGCCGATAATAAAGATTAATGTCGGGTGACATCATCTGCCGAGCCTCCAGCCAAATCCGTTCTTCTTCAATCCAAACTTCCGGATTGGTCGTATCGCTCAATACAAAGATGTCAAAAGACTTTTCCTGACCGGTTTTTTTCAAATCCTGAGCCATCGCCAGCAGGTTAGCAAACACGTTGACTGGAGACTCGTTATAAACCGGCATCAAAATTGCCGTCCGGGTTGAAAGGTCGGTTGTCTCGTCCGGCCAATGAATTCCCGGAACATTGCGTTTGCGCAAAAGTTCAAAAAAGCCAAAAATGCTGGACCAGAAAAACAGAGCAATCCAGGCAAACGTCAGCATAAACAGAATAATCATCAAAAGCTGGGTAAATACGGTGGAATCACTGGGAATAACCGTAATCCACTTCAGCGTTGCCAATAATGTGCTGATAATCATCAGCCCGAAAACGACAACTCTTCTCCGGCGGATTTGTTTCGGGGAAATAGGGATAAACTTCTGCATGACAAACTATTCCTTGGTTGGACGGTGAAACAGTTTATGGAAAAAACGGGACGGCTGCGGTGTTTCAATCTTTTGCAGTGCCATGTCAGAAAAACAATATCCAGGCGCTGTTTCAAAAGCAGCCAGTCGCATTTGCTCGCTCAAGCCGTCCGGCAGCCGATGATTTTTCAGAGCCGTTTCCGTGCATTTTACAGCACCGTTGCAAAGCAGGAAAACCAGCTTGAACTGCGCCAACAACTGTTCGGGCGGCAAAACCGAATGCGGAAAAACCGACTGTGCCAGCAGCAAAACCTGCTTGTCAATAAAAGCAATCAGCTCGTCCCCATCTTTGGGGATACTGCCAAAACGTTCGTCAATAAGGCGGGTTAATGACGGCAGTTGCTTTTCGGTAAAGCCCAAATTCATAAAATAGGCTCTGATAATGTCATCGCCGCTCTGAATTTTTAAGGTAACCATTGATAACTCCAAACTTCTGAAATCGCTTTTCCTTTTTTGACAATTGAAATCCTGAGTTCCGAAGTTTTGCCGTTTGGTTCAAAATCCACATAAGCCGTAACCCCTCTAGTCAAAGGGTTATAAACCAAATGTTTGCCGACGATTTTTCCTTCGCTGGCAGATGCATCAATGGTGGCAATGCCTTTTTCGACTTCAGATTTCATATTGAGAATGTCAAAATCAATGGCAAATTTGCGCTTGTTTGTTTCCAGCATCCCCGATACGCCGCCGATTCCGGTATAAGTGGCCGTTATCGACCCCGGATGTTTTTCAACCGGAAAATCATTAAACCAATAGAGTTTGTATTTGTACGAAAGCTCTTCGTTCGGCTCCGGCGATTTTTTGGGAACCCAGTAGGCGACGACATTATCGTGAATTTCCTGAACCGAAGGGATTTCAACCAGTTCAACGCTTCCTTTGCCCCAGTCGCCTGTCGGCTCAACCCAAACGCTCGGACGTTGTTCATAATGAGCCTCAAAATCCAGATAATGCTCCGGATTCTTGTCCCGCTGCAACAGGCCGAACCCTTTGGGATTATTGTCCACAAAGGAACTGATGCGCAGATATTTGGAATTGTCCAACGGGCGCCACAGCCACTCGCCGGCACCGTTTTGAATCAACAGCCCGTCGCTGTCATGAACTTCTGGCCGATGGTCGTCAAACCTGTTTTTGGTGTTTTCTCCGAACAAAAACATGGAAGTCAGCGGTGCAATCCCCAGCTTGTTGATTTTTTTGCGCGGATACAGCAGGCTTTCCACATTCATAACGGTTGTTTTGCCGGGTGTTACCACAAATTTATAAGCGCCGGCAATACTTGGGCTGTCAAGGAGAGCATAAATGGTTACCGAATCGGCTCGCCGGGTCGGACGTTCGATCCAGAATTCCCTGAAAATCGGAAATTCTTCACCGGTTTGTACTGCTGTGTCAATCGCCAGCCCGCGGGCGGAAATGCCGTATTTCTGGTCCTGTGCCAAAGCACGGAAATAACTGGCTCCCAAAAAGGAAATCAGTTCATCGTAATAACTGGAAGTGTTAAGCGGCGTATGCAGCCGAAAACCGGCATATCCGATGTTTTTGAACTCTTCGGTGTTAAATTTGTTCTTGCCGTAATCAAAGTAGTTGGAAGAATATTTAATCGGCCGGGTTTTGCCGTTGATAACCTCGTTAATCGGTACCGAAACCTGAAACAACGAACCCAAATGGAAAAATTGAATCTCAAACGGCAGTTTTTTTCCAAACCACGGGCCGTTGTCCCTGGCAAAACGGATGTCCCGGTGCTGGTCGTAATCAAGCTTTTTCAGGCTCTCCGGAAGCGTTTCTGCCGGAGCGACATAAGCGCTTTGAGAAAGTTTGCGTGCCATCTCGGATAATTTTTGAAAACTGAACTCTTCGCCGTCAATCGTCAGCGTTTGTGTCATCTCCTGGCGCAGATATTCCTGATAGGCCTGCCAAGCCTTGTATCCGCCGTAACATACGGTCGCAATAATCAGGAAAAATAAAATTAACTTAGTGATTTTTGCAAATTTTTTCTTCATATCTAACCTGTTGGGATTGAGTCGCTTTAACTAACCTAATACAGAGCAGATTGCCCCAAAAGTCAAGGCAAAACCGTCAGCGTCGGTTTTTAATGGATAATTTATAATGTAAATGGAAAACACAACAAAATATTAAATGTTGCCAAACCTTAAATAAAAGAGTACAACAAACATACAACAAAAAATTACGGGAAGTCCCGCCTTAAAACCGGACTTGTAAATATGCCCGATGAAATGTGGATTATTTTATGATAACAAAAAAAGACATCAACAAGCTTGACGGACTTTTATATTTGTATGCTCTCTCAAAAACCAACAGCAAACGCAGTGTTGCCGAAAAGTTAGGAACTTCTGTAGATACCATCAATAAATATATCAGTGATTTAGAGCAGGAAACCAAAACCATATTCTTGGTCAGCAACGGCCGAGGAACCACCATCACCCCCGAGGGGGAAAGGATTCTCCGCACATCCGAAGATATTGTCAGAGCACTTCACAGTATCAATGACTACGCCGATACGGCTGCCTCCTGTGCCGGTATTGTCCGCATCGGAACAACCGATGCCATTGCCGGTTATTTGGGCAACGAAGGGCTTGCCGGACTTATGGCACAATACCCGGATTTATATATCGAAACCCATATCAGCAATCAGATTCCCGATATGGCAACACTGGAAGTAGATATTGCAATCAGCTATGAACCTCCGAAACATCCGGATTTGGTATTGGCCGGTGTGCGCAAAGTCCGTTGCGGATTGTTTGCGTCGCGCCGTTACTTGGCTTATTACGGCAAACCGCGGAATATGCAGGATCTGGTTCTGAACCACCGGATTTGTGATAAAGGCAGCCATCAGACATATGTTCCCGGCTGGAAAGAAATTGTCGACAATGCGCGGCATATCGTCTATCGCACTAACTCTGTCTTTTCTTTGCACAATGCCGTAACCAATGGTATCGGGATTGGCATTCTTCCCTTGGGGAACAGCTTTGATAATCTGATGCATCTGGATAATCTGAGTTTCAATTTTGATTTTAACATTTATCTGATTGCCCATAAAGATACCAAAGATATGCCCCGGATTCGCCTGGTTCTTGATTTTGCCCGGGAATTTCTTCAGACCCGGAATGCGTATTAATTCTTATTTAATTTGTTTTCCCTACAATATTTATTCATAATCTGAGGAGATATAAGATGGAAATGTGGCAAATGTGGGCGGTCGCCGGTGCCGTTCTGGTTATTTTGGAAATGTTAACCCCGGCAATGTTTTTCTTAAATCTCGCTTTAGCCTGCTTTGGTGTGGCCGCTGCCGCATTCTTTACTGTGGATTTATATGTTCTTGTTCCGCTTTGGGTTGTTCTTTCAGCCATTTTTTTGCTGTTTTTGCGTCCGCTTTTGAATCGGCGCCATGCCGCACAAAGTACTGCAACCGGAATGGGGCAGTATGTCGGCAAAACCGCAAAGGTATTGGAGACTGTCGGCAAAGACAGCGGCGTTATCGGCATTTTCGGTGAGCGCTGGGAAGCCCGGACGGAATACAATGAGAAAATTCCGGTCGGTTCAAATGTTGTCATTGAACGCAATGACAATTTAACTATGTATGTCAAAAAGGAGAAATAAAATGGTGTTCTTGTGGATTCTGGTGGCGGCTGTCATCGTATATATCATAAAAGGTGTTATTATCGTGCAGCAGGCCGAGGCCGTAATTGTTGAACGGTTGGGCCGTTTTGAACGCGAATTGAGTCCGGGGTTCAATTTTATTTTTCCGATTTTCGAAGCCCCACGATCAATCGCCTGGAAAATTACCCAAAAACTTCCCAACGGCGAAAGCTATTCTTATATTAAAGAAAGAACCAAAATCGACCTTCGCGAAGCCGTTTATGACTTTCCCCGCCAGAACGTGATTACCAAAGACAATGTGACCATCAGCATTAACGCGTTGCTGTATTTTCAGGTTATCAATCCCAAAAGCGCCGTTTATGAAATCCAAAATTTGCCCGAAGCCATCGAAAAGCTGACGCAAACGACGCTGCGTAATCTGGTTGGGGCTTTGGACTTGGATGAAACGCTGGTTTCCCGCGACAAAATCAATCACGAACTGCGGGCAATTTTGGATGATGCAACCAATAAATGGGGCGTAAAAGTCAACCGTGTCGAACTTCAGGATGTCATTCCGCCGGCAGATATTCAGCAGGCAATGGAAAAGCAAATGAAAGCCGAACGCGAACGCCGTGCCGCCATTCTGGAGGCCGAAGGGTTGAAAAAAGCCTCGATTTTGAAAGCCGAGGGCCAAAAAGAAGCCGAGATTAACCGTGCGGAAGGCGATAAACAGGCGGCTATCCTGCAAGCAGACGGTCAGGCCGAAGCCAGAATAAAAACTGCCGAAGCGGAGGCCTCCGCCATCAAAATGGTTATCGAGGCTATTGGCAATAAAGGCCAGCCGGACAAATACCTGATTGCCATGAAATATTTGGAAACGTTAAAGTCCATTACCGAAGGCGAAAACAATAAAGTTGTCTATATGCCTTATGAAGCAACCGGGATTTTAAGTTCGGTCGATGGCATCAAGCAAATGTTCAATGCCGGCGGAAAGTGTTCCTGAACAAACAGCTAATAAAAAACCCCGCTATAGCGGGGTTTTTTATTAGGCTTCGGTTTTTTTTGCCGCATCTCCGTCAGAACTGTCCGGAAACTGCAACATCAGCCAAAAGGCCAGAGCCGTAACCGCCGCCAGGAAAAAGATGCCCGATATTCCAAGTCCGGCATATCCAAGCAGCAGGTTGAGAACCGAAATCGCAAAAACCGCCGTTGAACCGACTCTCATCCGGCTGCTGAAAGTGGGCTTTTCCGCCCATTTCCCCGTAAATAAGAAAGTAACCGCGGCATAGAAAAGAGCAATAAGCAGGTAATAAGCCAACAGTATGACAAAACAGGCAACGGCAAAAATATTGAGATAATGCTCGGAAACATCTTTCATTTTTTCTTGATAATCCTGTTTTTCAAACCGGTAAGACGCATCGCCCAACGAACGAACTTTGACTTCGCCCTTGCTGACGACGTAAACGTTTTTCCGGGAAATCTGAATACTGCTTTTGGATTTCAGGAGTTCGTCAAAGTCCAGACTGTCGACACGCGTGTCCAGAATAACCGGCAAACCGGCATATCCGGGAACAAAAGGAACTTTAAGCTTAACGTTTTTAACCGTATCGGCCGGCTCAATGACAACGCCGTTCTCAATTTCTATCGGCAAGAGCTGATCAAGGGTGTTTTGTACTTCCGGAACCATGGCCAAAACGACTTTTTTTGAAGCGTAAAAGACTTGAACGGTAATGATAACGGCCAGCAATGCCAGAAAAAGCGTGCCGATTCCCCGTCCGTTTTTAAGATAATTGATAATTCGGGTCATTAAATTTCTCCTGAAATTGTTTTTTGCCATTCTAAAGCGTAAGGGATAACAAATCAATCTTATTTTGGATAATCCGCCGCAGGGTTTAAAAACCGGTTTTGGAAACTATATACAGAGCGTGTCGTGTTATCAATTTTCAGGAGATAAAATAATGGTAAAAACGCAAGCCGCCGCTCCGGATCGCCCGGTTATCGGCATCTGGCACCTTATCGCCGGGATTATCATGGCGGTACTCGGAATTTATGTCTGGTTCAACCCGGTTGTGTCTCTGGTCGCCTTGGCGCTGTACCTCGGAATTGCTTTCATTGTGGTCGGTGCCGGATATTTGGCGGTTTCTTTTTCGTTCCAGTCCGGCTGGTACTTGTTGGTCGGATTGTTGGATATTTTCGTCGGTATCATTTTTGTCGGCAATTTGGGAGTAACGGCCGAAACGCTGCCGATTATCTTTGCCGTTTGGTGCCTTGCCGTCGGCATTGTCCAATTGGCCAATGCCTGGCAGCTTCGCCGGGACGGCTTTGACTGGGGCTGGAGTGCCGGCGTCGGAGTTTTGGGAATAGTCTTTGCTTTTCTGATTCTTGCCTATCCGGTTTTGGGCGCTTTGACGATTACGGCGATCATGGGCGCTTATATTCTGCTGTATGGGCTGGTCGAGATTGCCGAATATTTCTATGCCCGCCGCATTTCCGCCGTCTGAAAACGTTTTTTTGCCTGCGGATTTATTCTTTGCCGGAAAATACCGTAACGCAAAAGCCTTCCGGCGTATTGGCAAATTCAATCCGGCAGCCGTACAGGGCGGCAATTTTTCCGATGATGGAAAGGCCCAGCCCGCTGCCGGTTGTTTTTTGTCCGGCCGGTCGGTAGAAACGCTGTCCCAAATGGCAAATTTGTTCTTCGTCGACGGTTGTTTCCGAATTGCAAACGCGGATACGGCCGTTTTGAATTGTCAGTGTGACTTTCGCTCCCTCCGGACTGTATTTGACGGCATTGTCAATCAAATTGCGCAGCATCAGGGCCGCCCAGACCGGATTCCCGTTGTCAAACGGAGCTTTCCCGGAAATGTCGGATATAATGGTAATGTTTTTTGCTGTTGCCATCGGCTGATACTCTTCCGTAATCTGCGCTGCCGTTTGTACCCAGTCTATGCGATTGGCTTCGCCCGGCAAAACGTCAAATCCGGCTTCAATCCGCGAAAATGCCAGCAGTTGCTCAACCAGACGGGTCGAACGGTCAATCCCCTGTTCCAGCTTGCGCAGAGCTTGCGCCAGAGCTTGCGGATTGTCGGCTGACATCTCGGCGACCTCCAGCTGGACTTTAAGGGCGGTCAGCGGGCTGCGCAGCTCATGCGCTGAGTCGGCAATAAAGCTTTTTTCCCGTTGCAGCATATCTTCAATCCGTCGGAAAAGCTGATTGACAGCCTCGGTCAGCGGTCTGACTTCTCCCGGAATGCCGGTTTCGTCGAGCGGCGAAAGATCTTCAGCTTTCCGTTTTTTCAATTTTTGAGCCAAACGATTGAGGGGGGAAAATTCTTTGGTCAGCATCAGAATAATCGCCGCCAGCAGGACGGCCAGGCCAATTCCCCAGGGCGTCATAAATTCTTCAAACATATCTTCGACAATTTCGTTGCGATAGTCCAGCTCCTGGCCGACGGCAACAATATAGCTGCTGTCGGTGGACATCAGGCGGATAACGCGCCAGTCCTCGTCGTCAATCCGTTCGGTTCCAAAACTGCCCGTCCGTCCGAACGGCGGAAAGTCTTTGCCGTTTTCCCCGTCATGAAAAATCCGTTTCCCTTCGTTGCTGAAAACGGCAAAGCCGATGGATTCGTCTTCATCATCGGCATTGTGAATATCATCAACCAGTCTGTCGCTGATTTTTTGGATTCCCGGCGTAATGTGACTCCAGTCGGCAGTCGAAAGCTGCCGGGCAAGGGCAATCTGATAAGTGTCAAAAAACTCGTCGACTTTTTCCCGGCATTCTTTCCACGACAAAATGCCCGCGGTTACAAAAACGGCGGCCGAAATCAGCACAAAAAAAACCATCAGCCTCAGGCGCAGATTAAGCTTTTTCATTCAGTCCTCCATAATGTAGCCGATTTTATTAATGGTTTTGACAATGTCTTTGCCGAGTTTTTTTCGCAAATGGTGAATATGGACTTCCACGGCATTGCTCGAAACTTCGTCGTCCCAGGAATAAATTTTGTTTTCGATGCTTTCTTTGGACAATACCTTGTTGCGGTTGAGCAGCAACAGCTCCAGCAAAGCCGTTTCCCGGGGAGATAAAATAATTTCTTTGCCCTGATAAAATGTTTTGCGCGTCTGCGGATTAAAAACAACCCCCCGGTAAACGATTTCCGGAACCTTTACGCCGCTCTGCCTGCGGATAAGGGCATTGAGCCGGGCTTGTACTTCCTTAAGCGAAAAGGGCTTGCCGAGATAATCGTCAGCCCCGCTGTTCAGTCCGGCAATCCGCTCGTCAACGTCGCCGCGTGCGGTTAGAATAAGCACCGGTTCGCCGCAGCCCCGGCTGCGCCAGTCTTTCAGAATTGAGAGACCGTCTCGGCCGGGCAGGCCCAAATCGAGGACAACGGCATCATATTTGGCTTGGAACAGGGCTTCGTGCCCGTCGTTTCCGTCTGTAAACCAGTCGACTGCAAATCCGAGTTTCTCCAGTCCGGTTTTTATCCCGTCGCCGATAAGGCTGTCATCCTCGATTAGTAAGACCCGCATTTTTATCCTATTTTTTCAGAGTTACGATATCAACGTCAACTTCGGCGTCTCTGAGCATATCTTTGTCAACTTCGCCCTCAATGATAATTTCGTCATTCGGGGTAGCATTTACGCCGTTCCAGTCATCGTCGTCAATTTCGATTGTAATCGTTCCGGTAGCATCTTTAAACAAATATTTTTCATTGCCCAGGCTTTTTTCAATTTTGCCGCTCAGCTTGACCGGGGTATCGTCAGAAACCTTCAGGGCTTCCGCAACGCTCATAACCGGCAGTCCGGGACCCTGAAATCCGCCGCGGGCCTGCTGTTGAGCCATGGCATTTGCGGATACGCCGAGAACCAAAGCCAAAGATGTAGCTGCTAAAAATTTATTCATGTTTCATCTCCTTAAAAAAATTAATTATGGTTTATCTTGATTACATTCTTAGTTCAACATTTCAAACTTAAGGAACGCTTAAGTCATTTTAATTTTTTCTAATAATTTATTTTTGTCAGAAATTTCAGAGAGTTGCTCTTCATCTGGTTGCAGGTGGATAACTTGCTGCGGAAAAGGGATGTTAATATTCAGCTCCCGGAAGTTAATAATGATTTTCTCCCGCAAATCGTTGGAAATCGAGCCTTTGTCATAAATGTTGGCCGTAAAACAGTTGAGCTGAAAATTAAGGCTGTTGTCCGCCAAATCCGTAAAAGCGACCGATGGTGCCGGATTCGCCAAAACCTTGGGATTGCTTTGCGCTATTTCCAAAAGGGTTTTTTTGACCAGTTCGATATCGCTGTTATAATCCACGCCCACTTTGATTTCGATTCGCCCCAGCCGGTCGGTGTAGGTCATGTTGATAACGCTTTTTGAAAGGATTGAGGCGTTGGGAATGATAATATTTGATTTGCTCCAGGTTTCAAGCTCGGTGGAGCGCATGTTAATCTGTTTGACGATTCCTTCTTGCCCGTCAATAATCACCCAGTCTCCGACCTTAATCGGCCGCTCAAACAAAATTGTCAGTCCGGCTACCAGATTGCTGACAATGTTCTGCAGCCCGAGACCGGCGCCGAAGGACAACGCGCCGGCAATAATCGCAATGCTGCTGAGGCTTCCGCCCATGACCGCAATTGCCAGGATGCCCGAAAAAATAAAGCCGACAAAACCGGTCAGCGACATAATTGAATTGCGCACGCCGTCGTCCATGTCAATTTTGCTCAGGTTTCCGGAGGCAAAACTGTTTTTGAGCATTTTAAACAACGACAGCGAAATAAAGAAACAGATGATGCCGAGCAGAATCGAGGTGATTGAAATCCGAATGCCGCCAATATCAAAACCGACCAGAAAATTTTTGACATTGTTCAGCATAATGTCGACCGAAACGCCCCAAACCGCCAGCAGGGTCAGCAGGCAGACGAGTGCCAGCGCCGGCGTCAACAGCAGCCCGAACCAAAACTCGGTCTTGACCAGCGTCCGCCGGGAAATGCGAAATGTCCGCTGCCAGAATTTGAACAGCAGCAGTTGGTGAAACAGGCCCCTCAGCAGCTTTCCGGCAATATAAAATCCTCCGGCAACCAGAACTGAAATAATAAAACGATTGATGATAAATTCCGACAGGCGGATATATCCGAACAGCGACAAGCCGAAAGCAAGCGCCATCAATAACGAAACCAGCATTCCGGCTTTGGCTTCGGTGCTGAGCTGGGGATCGGCCTCGTCTTCGGCAGTATTGCCGTCGGCGGCTTTGGACTGTTGCAGAACGGCTGCGGCGGCATTTTTTCCGTCATCAGTATTACAGTTGGTTCCCGTATCGTAAAAGAAACGGCGTGTAACCAGAATAATACAGAAAGCCTTGACACCGTTGGCAAAAATTTTCAGAGCGTAAATCATCTGCGGCGCATAGTTCATCTCTTTGGCCAAAGACTGAAAAAAGGAGACGGCGCAAACTGCCGCAATCGAAAAAATCAGCGATGAACTGATTTTGCGCGCTTTGTTATCGCAAACTTCAATAATCCGCCACTTGCCGTTAAAAGGGGTAAAAGTAACTTTGACAATCGCTGCCGAGAGATAATAATAAAGCAGATAAACGGCAATTGTCTTAAGCAGAATGCCAAAATCGCTGCTGATAATCAGCTTGGTATTGAGCAGCCAAAGCAAAAATGCGCCGAAAAACGCCGCCGGAATGATGCCGCGTCCGGCCAGCATGCCGACTGCTGCCCATACTTTTTGCGAATAGGTCGGAAATTCAATGCCGCGCTTATATCCAAAATGCCGTTTGACCGTCCGGCTCAAATAAATTCCGCCGATCAGCGCCGCCAGCAAAATCAGGCTGACCGCCAGAATATTGCTGTTTACGACTTCTTTTTTGTCAGCGGACAGATTCTGATACCAGCTGAGCGGTGATTTGGCCAGTTCAAAGGCAAATCCGGCAAAACCGGTCAGAGAATCCCAAAATTCCTGTGGTTGAAAAATGGAACTCTGTTTAACCATAATCTGATTAAGCAGTTCCTGATTGCGGGTTTTTACGATTAGGGCGTTAATTTCTTCTATTTTGGTCTTGATTAAATCCGCTTGCGCAATTTCTGCCTTATATTTGTCGGCTTCGGTGTTGAATTTGCTGCGTTGTTTGGCAATCGCCGCCGGTTCGTCTTTAGGATTCTGCGGAATTTCGCCCAGGGCGTTGATTTTTTTCTGAACGGCTGTCAGTTCCGTGCTGAGTTCGCTCCGTGCTTGCAGAATGCCGGTTTGAATGTCGTTTACTTCCTGCAAATAATCGCTGATCTGCTTGTTGTCTGCTTTTCCGGAGCCAAGCCGAGACGAAATCTTGTCCAGACGGGTGCTGATTTTGCTGAAGTCCGGCGGCAGGGCAGAAAGATCCTGCGCATTTGCCTCAGAAATGGCCATAATTAATAAAGCCAAAATTGCTGACAGTAATTTTTTCATCATTCGCTCCTTTGATAATCCTGTCATAATATGGATATGAATTAAGGATTATCAAGGAGCACAGAACAAAACTTCAACCGGTTGGGCCGGGCGTCGGAGGACGTTAGCGCCTTTGCCGGAAATCAGATGTTTTTGCCGGCTTCGTATGCCTCCTGCATTGCCGGTGAGGTTTTTATGTCGCCGATTTTCCAGGCGCCGGTGCCGTAAATGACGCCTTTTTCCGTTGCGCCGGGCAGACAGTCGTTTGTAAAGCCGCGAAAAGCCTCCAGCGTTTTCTCCATGTTGGCATGGCTTGAATCTGCGGCCGCAACAATAAAGTAAAACTCTTTGCCGCTGATTTCCTCATATCGCGGAACCGTACGGTCAATCAGGGTTTTCATTTGCCCGTTCATGGAATAAAAATAAACCGGCGTTCCCATTACAATAACATCGGCTTCAACCATTTTGTTGAGTATTTCTGCCATGTCGTCTTTCTGAATGCATTTGTGCGTCGTGTTGCAAACGCCGCAGCCCCGGCAATAGCCGATGTGCTTGTCGTTAAGAAAGATTTTTTCAACCGCATGTCCGGCGTCGCGGGCACCCATGGCAAATTGGTCGCATAAGGTGTCGGAATTTCCGCCTTTCCGAAAGCTGGAAGACAGGATTAATACTTTTTTACTCATCTTTTAGTCCTTTTTAGTAACTTCGTTAATAACGTTGATTGCGTTCAGGCTGCGTGGATAGCCGATGAACGGCAACAGCTGCGTAACCGTGTCAATCAGATTTTCCCGGCTGTTTCCGACATTCAGATTCGCCTGAACATGGGCTCTGGCCTGAGGTTCGGCGCCTCCCATCGAAACCAGAACCGCAAAAGTCAGCAGCTCCCGGGTCTTAATGTCCAAACCGTTGCGGGTATAATAATCGCCGAAGCAGTTGGCGGAAAGATAGTCCTGAATGTGTTTCAGTTCGGCCGGCGCCGATTCTCGCATGGCACGGATATTTTCGGCTCCGAAAATGTCGCCCTGAACAGCAATGCCTTTTTTCAACCGGGTTTGTGGCGATGTCGTGCTTTGCCCGGCAAGGGGAAGTCTGATGCCGCGGGATTGCAGAACCTCATTGGTGGCAATCAGAAAGTCGTAGGCTTTGGCCATTCCGGCATAGGGAATCGTCTGGTATATCGCTTCTTTGGCTTCAACCGGAGATACGCCGTTGTCCAGCGCCTGAGCAAGAAACATTTTGTATTCGTTGACCGACCCGGCGGCCACATGTCCGGCAAACAAAACCAGGGCGCGCGTTTTGACCTCAAGGCTGCCATGCGGTAAAACATCTGCGTTCATAAAATTGTTCCATAATGCCGCGAGTTCCGGATCTGTTGTATTTAAGCTGTTCATTTTACTGTCCTTTTTGAGTAAGCAAATGGCTGCGGCCGCCGCCAGAATAATGGCCGCCGAAATAAAGAAGTAAATTTTCTTCATTATTTATATTCCTTGTCGTTGACCGGTTCAAGCCAGGTCGTCTGGTTATCGGGAACATTGGTCTCAACCGAAATATGCGTAAACCAGCTGTCAGGGGCTGCACCGTGCCAATGCTCGGCCTGCGGCGGAATCCGAACCACATCACCTTTGTGCAGGATTTGGATTTCTTCCCCGCGTTCCTGATACCGCCCTTCGCCGCCCAAAACCAGCAGAATCTGTCCGCCGCTGTGCTTGTGCCAGTTGGTCCGGGCACCGGGCTCGAATGTAACGTTGCCAATCGGGGCATTAAAAGTGCCGTCTTTGGCGCTGAGCATGTTCAGATAAGTTTGCCCGGTGAAAAATTTGCCGTAAGGATTGGGTTCGCCTTGCTCAAAAATAGTGTCAATCGGTGCCTGTTTCATTTCTTTTGCTCCTGCAGTCGTTGAAAAAATAAAGATTCCCAAAATCGGTAATGTTTTTTTGAAAAATGTAAAAATCATGAGTGATGCTCCTTTGACGGTGTTAAAGTGACAAGCGCAATTTCAGCCGGAGATTTCCAGGTCAAAATTGTTATCCGCACCGAAATCTGCCGGCGTATGTGACATCAGCAGACGGAACTGCCGTTCCCGGGCGGCGGCGAAGGGTTTTTCTGTATTGGGGTGTTTTCCGAAGCTTTTGCCGCTGAACAAGTCGGGAATGCCGGCAATATAAAGTTTTCCGAATGCTGAGGTCGTAATAGCACAGGTTATCATTGTTTCGCCTCCTGAAAGTTCGATTCTGTTTTTATCTTAATTTTTAGAGTTTACTCTAAGTCAAGACGTTTTTTTAACTCAAAAATAATCTTCCCTTCAGGCTTGACTTTTCACGGAAAAAATATAACACTTCACTCTGTTTGATTTTATTTTATCTATTAATAATTAATTATTAAAAACATTTGTGGTATGAAAAAAATACGAATTGCCGTTGTTGCAACGGGTTTGTCGTTATTAACGCTTGTTTCTTGTGTGCAAAAGGAACAGCTGCCCAAAAACCCCAAGGATAAGGAAGAATACAAAGATTCCTCCGGTCATTCCTGGATTTATGATGCAATGCTGATGCGCTGGATGTTTACGCCCTCCGGCGGCGGCCAGTCTCACTATTATTACCCTGCCAGCGGCAATTGGACCAACAGCAGCGGTATAAAGGTAAATCCGCCGGCTTCGGCCAGTCCGAACCTGTATCGGTCTTCTTCGGTAAAGCCGAGTACTTCGGGACGGATCAATCCTTCCCGGACGCAGGGAAATAAGCCGGCCTCTACGGGAAAATCATTCGGGAGCAGTTCTAAGGGTTCATCTTTTGGCGCATAAGGTTATGGAAAGAGTTAGAATAAATCCTCGTCATGATTATAAAAAGATCATCGAGAACGTCGGTTTTGATTTTCATCAGGATTATTGGCTGGAAGATGCCTGCTACCTTTTCAGCACCGATGAAATTGCCCTGCTTGAAAAAGCGTCAAACGAATGTTACCGGTTGTACTGCGAGGCGACGGAAGCCTGTTTGTACGACGAACATAAGCTGGATTTGTTAAAAATTCCGGTTCCGATGCGGGATTTTATCCGTCAAAGCTGGGAAGATGACGATTTGTCGCTTTACGGCCGGTTTGATTTCGCTTTTGTTGACGGTGTTCCGAAACTTTTGGAATTCAATGCCGATACGCCGACCACGCTGATTGAGTCTTCCTTGGTACAATGGTATTGGAAAGAAGACGTCTTTCCCGAAGCCGATCAGTTTAATTCGCTGCACGAGGCTTTGGTTCGGTCTTGGAGAGATATTCATGCACAATACGGCTGCGAGCGCTATTTCTTTGCCTCGCTGAGAGATTGTATGGAAGATTACAGTACCATGGCCTACATCATGTCCACGGCTTTTGAAGCCGGGTTAAATACGGCGGAGCTGGATTTGCGGCAGATTATCATTGAAGAGTCGCTGCTGACGCCCAACCGTGAGCCGATTGATTGCATGTTCAAGCTTTATCCATGGGAAACCATGTTTGAAGAGAATATGGGCGGCTGCGTTACCGAAATGTGCTGGATTGAACCGTTGTGGAAATCATTGATGTCCAATAAGGCCATGCTTCCGATTTTGTATGAAATGTTTCCGGACAGTCCATATATTTTGCCGGCTTATTTTGAGGCAGACAGGTTGTCGTCTTACTGCCGGAAACCGGTTTTCTCAAGAGAAGGCTGCAATGTCGAACTGATAAAGAATGGTTTTTGCATTGACCGTACAAACGGTGACTATGGCAAGGAAGGCTATATTTATCAGCAGTTGGTGGATTTGCCCGATTATGGCGGAAAATATCCGATTTTGGGCTGTTGGATTATCGGCGGTGAAGCTTGCGGAATGGGAATCCGCGAACATACTTCCCGGATTACGGTCGATGCCAGCACTTTTGTACCGCACATTTTCAGATAAGGTCTGAATTTTGAAAAAGGCTGCCGCTTGTCGGCGGCCTTTGATTTTTTTTATCTTCTTTGAGTTTACTCTAAGTCAAAAGTTTAATTGACCAAAGCCAAAAAATTTATTAAACTTCCGGCAACGGAGGTAATGGATTATGAGATATTCAATAGGGCAGGTTGCCAAAAAAATGGGGTTGACGGCTCACACGCTGCGCTATTATGACAAAGAGGGGCTTCTGCCTTTTGTAAAAAAGAACAGTTCCGGGCTGCGGATGTTTTCGGATGAGGATATTGATTGGCTGGTTGTGATTGAATGTCTTAAGGGAACCGGCATGCAGCTGAAAGACATCAAACAGTACATTGATTGGTGTCAGGAAGGTGATGCCACCATCGGTCGGCGCTTGGAAATGTTCAAACGCCAAAAAGCCAAGCTTGAAGAACAATTACGCCAACTGCAGCAGTATATGGAAAAAATCAATTATAAAATAGCTTATTATACGGAAGCTGCGGCCAAAGGCAGCGTTGATCAGGCGCAAAAGAACAAAAATCTGGCCGCCGAAAGGGAGCGGATATTCAGACGGAATAAATAACCGGCAGTTGAGGCTGCCGGCTGATTTGTCATTTGGAAAAATATCCTAACGTAGGGGGAATCTGTTTATAACGGCGGATTCCTTAATGGGTAATAGCGTCTTTTGCCTTTGCCGCGCCTTCCTTGGTGGCATCCCAGGCATCGCCGCTTACTTCTTTGGTCTTGTCCCAAGCTTTGCCCGAAACGTCTTTGGTCGCTTCCCAGGCATCGCTTGATTTCTTGGAGATGGCATCTCCGGCCTTTGCCGCGCCTTCCTTAGTAGCATCCCAGGCATCGCCGCTTACTTCTTTGGTCTTGTCCCAGGCTTTGCTCGAAGCGTCTTTGGTCGCTTCCCAGGTGTTGTTTGCGGCTTCTTTAGTCTTGTCCCAGTTGCTTTCCTGATTGGTATGCAAATTATTTTCGGCCATTTTAAATTCTCCTTTTGATAAATCAAATATGTTTTGTGAGTAATTAGCCGGGTTGATAACGGCCGGATTGTGCTGGGAAAAAAGAAGTTCTTTCCCCGTCAGAAAAACGGCGCCGGCTAATATGGTGTAAAAAGAGTATTTTATTAGTGGACTCATGAGATATCTCCTCAATAATTTTTACCCCAAGGAGATAATCGCCGTGTCGGATGTTTCAATTTAACCTATGGTTTAACGCTATTGCCGCAAATATTATACTGCCAAGGTTTTAATTTTGATTTTTGGATATATATGTATCAAATCGTTGATATATCTAAAAGGGTAAGGAATATGAAGAATTGGCCGGTTATCTGCGTTTTGGCGCTTGTTTCCCAAACCGCTGGCGCCATAACAACCGAGATTCCCGCCGGAACGGTTGTTAACGGCGGCGATGTTCATACGATCGTGACGCAAAAAGTTTACGGCGAGGCCAATAATTTTACCGTATCGGGCATTCAGCAGGTAATGAACGGCGGAAAAACGTCCGGCAGCGTCATTTATCCCTACGGGCAACAGGATGTTATGAACGGCGGCGTGTCTTATAACACGGCAGTTCAGTACTATGCCGTTCAAAATATCGACGGCACCTCTTATTCCTCCACAGTTGACAGCTATGGAACCGTTGACGTAAATGCCGGCGGGTATGCCGAAGGAACAACGGTCAACGGCGGATCGTTTTTTGTATCTTCGGGAGCAAATTCCGCACAGACAATCTTGAATTCCGGGCATGAATATATATCGGGCATTGACCGGAATACCGTTGTCAACGGCGGTATCCAGGAAATACGCTCCGGCGGAACTGCCGCCGATACGGCGCTCAAAGGCGGAACTCAGCAAGTCAATGAAGGCGGAAAATCCGAAAATACGACCATTTCCGGCAGCGGTCATGAAATTGTGTACGGGACGGCAGTCGGAACGGTTGTCGAAAATGATGGAAGCCTGAGCGTTTATGGTACCGGTTATGCAGAAAATACGGTCGTTTCCGGCGGATTTATGGAGGTAAACGGCAATGCTTCTTCAAAAGCGACGACGATTACCGCCGGAACCCAGGAAGTATATGGTGTAGACAGTAACAGTATCATAAAAGGCGGTACCCAATCTGTCTATGGCGGCGGAAAAGCGGAAAATGCCGTCGTGCAGGATCGGGGCGTACAATATATTTCTTATAACGGCAAGGGGATAAACAGCCAGGTCGGCAACGGCGGACTGCAAGAAATTGGCTGGGGAGGCAGCTCTGAACAAAGCACAATTTCTGCCGGCGGAGAGCAAAAAGTTTCGGGAACGGCCGTTTCTACCCGGCTTGACAGCGGCGGAGCCATGGAGGTTGAAACCGACGGGAAGGCGGAGAGTACGGTGATATCCGGCGGACAAATGACGGTCGCTGCCGGCGGTTTGTCCGCCAAAACGACGCTTAATTCCGGAACCCAGATTGTATCGGGAACCGATGCCGGAAGCACGGTTAACGGCGGCGTCCAGCAAATTGCCCTGGGTGGAAATGTGTCCGATGCCGTTGTTAACGGCGGTGTTCAGGAAGTTTACGGTACAGCTGTAAATACATTATTGTCCGGCGGTCGACAGGATGTCAAAAGCGGCGGTATTGCTCAAAAAAGCCGGATAGAAGGCGGTATTCAAAACATTTTTCAAGGCGGAATTGCCGAAGATTCGGAAATTGCCAGCGGCATGACGGTATTGTATTCCGGCGGAAAGCTGAATGGACATACCGAAATAACCAAAGGTGTTTTGACAGTCTACGGAAATAATGACATTTCCAATCTCACCTTAAACGATTCGCTTGTAAACATGCCTCACGGCAATGGTTATACCAATCTGCAAATTGATGAGTTGAACGGAACCGGCGTATTTAATTTAAGCAGCAATCTTGCGGAAAACGTCTCCGATCACCTGAATATTAAAAGCGGTTCCGGCAATTTCGGACTGATAATTCATGATTACAGTACAGAGGGAAACCTGCCCCCGCAAATTAAAATTATTGACGAGAATAGTGCTGCCGCCGATAATTTTTATTTGGTCGGCAATGCGGTTGACGTCGGCGCCTTTCAATATGACCTCCGACAGGAGGGCAATGACTGGGTGTTGAGCCGCACGCCGGAATTAACCGATAGCTCTCTGATTGCCAAAAATACCTACAATTCTTTGTCTTCCCTGTTCTATACCCACCTGAGTCCGGTGTATGGGCGGCTGAAAGTTTTTCACCGGCCGAACGGGCACGACAACGGATTATGGATTAAAGGCATCGGCCGGCAGATAAAATTTGATTATAAAGACGCGACTAAAAGCGATATGGATATTTACGGAACATCACTCGGTTTGGACCGTCAGATGAGTATCGGTAGCGGAAATTCCTTAAAACTGGGTGTTTACGGCGGTTATACCAACTCGCGCCAAAAATACGACCGGGCCGGACACGCCGACGGAAGCACCGAAAGTTTGGGATTATATGCAACCATGATGACCCCGCGCCAATGGTTTTGGGACGTTGTCGGCAGTTATTATTGGCATACTCAAAAAATCCGCAGCTATACGCCGTCCGGTTCGCCGGTTGACGGTAAATACAAAAATAACAGCTGGCAGCTGTCAACATTTTTCGGCCGCCGTTTTGACTTTGACGGACAATGGTTTTTGGAGCCGGTTGTCGGCCTTCGTTATATGCGGATTGAAGGAATAAGTTACCGGACTAATTTCAATACCTTGGTTTCTGCCGATGATGCCGATTTCCTCAGCGGCAGCCTCGGCTTGTCAGGCGGCAAAAGCTTTGCCGTTTCCGAAAAGACGCTGCTGGATGTTTATGGGCGTTTTAACCTCATACACGATTGGGACGGAAAAAATGTCGTACAGGTTGCCGATTATCGTTTTTCGGAAGATGCGTCGTCCTTGCGTTATGAATTGGGAGCCGGCATGAATTTTTCCCTAAACGAAGGGGCAAGCGAAGCCTACTTTGACATAGCCACCCAATTAGGCAGCAAAATCCGCTATCCCTGGGAGATAAACGTCGGGCTGATGTTTAATTTCTGAGCTTGCGGCCATCCGTCAGGAAACCATTTTCAACCCGACCACACCGACGATAATCAGGGTGACGCTGATGATTCTCGAGAGCTTTCGGCTCTCCCCGAAAAACATCATGTTGACAATAACCGCCCCGGCTGTTCCAAGTCCCATCCAAACAGCATAAGCAATGCTCATATCCAGATAATCCAGAGCAAAATACAAAAACAAATAAGAAAGGGCAAATCCGCTGGCAAAAAGAACCAGATTAGGCAGATTCTTTTTTTGGCTGAACAATTTCAGACCGATAACGCCGGAAATTTCCAAAGAGGAAGCAATAAGCACATAAATCCATCCCATTTTATTTCTGCTCCTGTTTTGTTTCGTTTTCGGCCAGCTTCAAACTAATGACACCGACAATAAGTATGGCAATAAACAAGCCTTTTGCAAATGAAAATTCCACTTGGAATAAAAACGTATCCATTAACGCGGTACAGATTGTGCCTACTGCGGAAAATATTGCATATACCGTTCCGGTTTGGATTGTTTCGCAGGCTTTTTCCAAAAAATAAAAATCGGTAATGATAACCAGTGCAATAATCACAAAATGCTGCCAATTCTCGGCAGCGTTAAAGCCATATATCCAAAGAAGTTCAAAAACACATGTCAGAATGACATACATCCAGCCTTTATTAATTTTTTTTCTCCTCAAAAGTTAATCAGCTTTATCTAATTTTACCAGTAGGGTTGCCGCAAGTCAAGAGCCCGGAAGGATATGCCTTTACTCAAACAAAGGGATATAGCCGCCTAAAAATTTTTTCCCGGGGAATTGTAACCCCGGCAGAAAGCATTATGTATATCACAAACTGGTTATAACTAAAAAAATACGGTGAGGCGGATGGTTAGTGAAAGTAATAAAATAGGCTTGGTTCCGGCAATATTAATGGTTGCCGGCAATATGATGGGGTCGGGAGTATTTATGCTTCCGGCAAATTTGGCCGGCATCGGCAGCATTGCCATCATCGGCTGGCTGATTACGATTGTCGGTGCGGTTTCCCTGGGGCTGGTATTTGCCAAACTGACCGAAATCAATACGGCTGCCGGCGGCCCGTATGCTTATGCCAAAAAAGCGTTCGGCGACTATATGGGATACCAGACCAATCTGGTTTACTGGCTGGCTAACGTTATCGGCAATGTCGGCCTGGCCGTTGCCGGTTTGGGGTATCTGACGCCGTTTTTTCCAAGCCTTCAGGATCCTTTGGTTATGGCTTTGGCGCAAATTGCCGTTATCTGGTTCTTTGTCTATGCCAACATTTTGGGCCCGAAAATCGTCGGGCGCATGCAGGGCATAACAACCGTAATTGCTTTGTTTCCGATAATCGGCGTTGCCTTGCTCGGCTGGTTTTGGTTTAATCCCGAAACTTATATGCAGGGGTGGAATGTTTCCGGGCAGAGCAGCCTGACCGCCGTCGGCATGACGCTAAACTTTACGCTGTGGGCATTTATCGGGGTAGAAAGCGCTTCCGTTTCTACGGCAGTAGTCAAAAATCCGGCTCGGAATGTTCCGATTGCAACCGTTGTCGGCGTTTTGCTGGCGGCTGCCTGCTATGTGTTGAGTTCTTCTGCAATTATGGGAATAATTCCCAATAAGGAATTAATTGTCTCTTCGGCACCGTTTTCGGAAGCCGTCAGCGTGGCAATGGGGCCGACAGCCGGTAAAATTGTGGCGGTCTGCGCCGCCGTCGGTTGCCTCGGATCGTTGGCCGGCTGGACGCTCCTGGTGGGACAAACGGCCCAGGCGGCAGCCAAAGACGGCCTGTTTGCCAATATCTTTGCCCGCGTGAACCGCCGCGGCGTTCCTTCGGCCGGATTAGCCATTGTGGCTGCGATTATGACTTTGCAGGTTCTGGCAACCATGTCTCCGACCGCTTCCCAGCAGTTTGGCAAAATAGCCTCAATCGCCGTTATTATGACTTTGCTGCCGTATATTTATTCTTCAGTCGCCATAAAAATTCTCGGCTACGAAAAAATGAGCGATAAACAGGGACTGTTTTATACGATTGTCGGTTTGATTGCCGCCGTATACAGCCTGTCGGCCATGATCGGTTCCAACAGCGAACAGACGCGTTGGGCCCTGATATTTGTCATCTCAACCATTATCTTTTATGAACTTTCGGTCAACCGCAAAATCGAAATTCGCGAAAAACACCTCAAACCCGGCGGTTGCTGCGTTCCCCGGTGGGTCCGTTACTTTACGCTGGCGGTTACGATTGCGGCCCTGGTGGCGATGTTCTGGGTTTCCGTCGGGGATTACAGTTCGCAGCGCATAAACAAATTTATTAACACTTCCGCGATTTCAGAAACGGCAAATTAAAATAGAAAGGAGTTGAATAGATGAAAGAAGGAGCTAAATGCCTTGAAAACGATCCCCTGGGAATAAAAATTCTGCTGATTTATGATGGGATCGGCGAAAATACTGCGGCGGCCAGAACCGTCCGGGAGCTTAAAGACCAGTTGTCGGCACAGGATGTTGTCGTCGTGGTTTCGGAAAACCACGACGACGCCAAAGCCGTCTTGGTGACCGATCCGGCAATCCAATGCGTCTTGCTGAAGCTGAATCACAAAGAAGATAAAGATTATCAAAAAGTTACGGAATTGTTAAGAGTGCTGCGTGACCACAATCGCGATGTGCCTGTCTTTTTGTTGGCCGGCCGGACGCTTGCCTCAAAGGTTCCGACCGAAATTTTGGAAAATGTCAGCGATTTTATTTGGATATTGGAAGATACGCCGGATTTTATCAGCGGCAGAATCTTGGCCGCGGCCAATCGGTATCGCCAGTTTATTCTTCCGCCGATGTTTCGGGCGCTGGCCGGATTTTCCAAAGTACACGAATATTCCTGGCATACGCCGGGACATACCGGCGGAACCGGTTTCCTGCATTCTCCGGCCGGGTGCGCTTTCTTTAACTTTTTCAAAGAGCCGGTTTTCCGTTCCGACTTGTCGATTTCCGTCGGAGAATTAGGGTCTCTGCTTGACCATTCCGGCCCGATTGGCGAAAGCGAAAAATATACGGCACGGGTTTTTGGTGCTGACCGAACCTATCATGTAACCAACGGGTCTTCAACTTCCAACCGGGTTATTCTGATGGCCAGCGTCACCCGCGATCAAATAGCCCTTTGTGACCGCAACTGCCATAAATCGGTTGAACACGCCATTACGATGTCGGGCGCAATCCCGACTTATATGGTTCCAACCCGTAACCAATATGGGATTATCGGGCCGATTACCGCAGATAAACTGACGCCGGAGGCTGTCCGCCGGTCTGTTGACGCCAATCCGCTGGTCAAAGACGGAATGGATAAAACGCCGGTACATGCTATTATTACCAATTCGACTTATGACGGTTTGTGCTATAATATTACCAAAGTCAAAGAGCTGCTTGGCCAGAGCGTAGACCGGCTGCATTTTGACGAAGCCTGGTACGGTTATGCCCGCTTCAATCCGATGTATAAAGACCGCTTTGCCATGTGCTGCGATCCCAAAGATGACGACCGCAAGGGCCCGACTATGTTTGCCACCCAGTCGACGCACAAGCTGTTGGCTGCTTTCTCCCAGGCTTCGATGATACATGTCAGGGAAGGACGCAATCCGATAGACCACCAGCGTTTTAACGAAGCGTTTATGATGCACGCCTCTACCTCGCCGTTCTATCCGATTATTGCGTCTAACGACATCAGCGCCGCCATGATGGACGGGCCCGGAGGCAAAGCCCTGACCGATGCCTCTATCCGCGAAGCCGTTTCTTTCCGCAAAACGGTAGCTCGGCTGTATGCTGAGTTTAGCGGCAAAAAAGATTGGTTTTTCAATGTTTGGCAGCCGGATTTTGTAACTGATGAGGAAACCGGCCGAAAAATGCCTTTTTTTGAGGTTTCGGAAGAACGTTTGGCAACGGATCCCGAATGCTGGACGCTGAAGCCCAATGAAGAATGGCACGGGTTCGGCAATGTCGAACCTGGGTATTGTATGCTGGATCCGATTAAGGTCTCTGTCGTTACTCCCGGCGTTTTGCCTAATGCCGGTTTAGCCGACTGGGGAATTCCGGCGGCGGTTGTTACGGCCTATTTGGATAATAAGGGAATTATTGTCGAAAAAACAACCGATTTCACAATCCTGTTCCTGTTTTCTCTCGGCGTAACCAACGGAAAATGGGGAACGTTGCTGAATGCTCTGTTCGATTTCAAACAGGATTATGACAATAATGAGCCGTTGCCCCGTGTTCTGCCCAAGATTGTAAAAGAAAACGGGCAGGCATACCGGGATATGGGGCTGAAGGATTTGTGCGACAAAATGTTTGCCGCTATGAAGGAGCTGAAAACGACCCAAGCCTTGTCCGAAGCTTTTTCAATATTGCCGCGGCCGGATATGAGCCCGGTTCAGGCCTACGAAAACCTGGTTCATAACAATGTTGTCTCTCTTAGCATTGACGATATGGCCGATAAAACCGTTGCGACCGGGGTTGTTCCTTATCCGCCCGGAATTCCGCTGTTGATGCCCGGAGAAAATGCCGGTGCCGCCGATGGCCCGATTTTGGGATACCTGAAGGCGTTGCAGGCTTTTGACCGCCGTTTCCCCGGATTCGGACACGATACGCACGGCGTAGAGGTCAAAGACGGAACATATTATATCCTGTGTATTAAACAGTAAGCTTTTTCCTGGTTAAGAAACGGGCTTAGGCGAACCGGGCCCGTTTCTGCCGTATGAAGAAAATTCCATATTCGGATAAAAATGCAAGCTGCGGCGGACAATGAAAGCGTCGATAAAAAACAAACCCCGGTTGCCCGGGGTTTATAACAATGCGGATACTGTCTATTCGTACAAGACTTCCCAAACAAATTCAGAAGGATTTTCAGGAATAAAACGGTGAGCTTTTCGTTTTTCGCGAACGACCCGCCAGCTTCCGGGAACCGTGCTCTCAATTCTCAACACTTTTTGCCCGTTGACGCTCCAAACGGCAATGACTGTCGTTTTTCCTTGGATTGTAATCCTGTTGGTTGACGGCATTACATAATTTCCGTTGTTGCTGATTCTGAAAGTTTTGTTTTCTTTCAGTTCATTCAAATAAATTGTTTCCATATAAATAAAAAATTAAAAATTAGGATAATGTATCCGGAATATGAACGAATTTTTATCATAAGTCAACATTTTTGTCGGGGTGTCGTCAAAGCAAGACAGATTCAAAACCTAAACCTGTGGCAAAAGCGCCGCGGACGGAACAAAGGGCTTTACGGCTTGCAATTTAACACTGCCATTGATGTTGTTTCAGGTTGACATGGAAATCGTCTTTCAGCGTAACCCCTTCTTCCAAAAGCAGGTGTCTTTGCTCTTCCCAGCCGGGAACCAGCCTTCCGCAATGATTGACAATCCGATGGCAGGGATAGTCGCCGTAATACTCCGCCCGGCTCAAAACCTGCCCGACCAGACGTGCGTTTTTACTCCGGCCGATCAGCTTGGCAATTTGGCCGTAGGTTGCGACCTTTCCCTCCGGAACTTCTTCAACCGCCGATAAAATTTCATAAGCCAAATCTTCGTCCAAAACCTGTTTCATTGATACGCCTTAAAGACTGGGGATTCTGAATTGCGATATTTTGGGATTTATTCCGCCGTTTCGTTTTTTTCTTTAATATAAATTTTGACGCGTGTAATGCGCATATTGTCAACGGCCATGACTTCATAACGGCAATAGGCATCTTCCGCACGGTCGCCGACTTTCGGTTCCCGCCCGATCAGCCCGAAAACGTAACCGCCGATAGTGCTTTCTTCCGGCTCAAAATAGGGCAGTCCCATACAGTCAAAAGCGTCTTCTATCAAATAGAGGCCATCAAATTCGCAGCTTTTGTCGTCAATCTTTTTTATCGGTTCGTCCGAAATGTCGTCATGTTCGTCCAGAATGTCACCGACCAGCTCTTCCAAAATATCTTCCATTGAAATCAGGCCGGCCGTTCCGCCGTATTCGTCGACCACAATGGCCAAATGAATATGCTTGAGCATCATCTGGTGTAAAATGTCTGAAATTGACTTGTTTTCGGGAACAAACAAAATCTTTCGGGAAATTCGGCTCAAAAAGTCTTTGTCGTCCCGGTTTTCCGGATGTTCCAGAATATCGCGGATATGAACCATACCGACGATATGGTCCTTGTCTTTGTCGCAAAGCGGAAAACGCGTATGGTTGTGCTTGCGGATAAAATCCATTGTTTCGTTATAGCTGTAATTTTTATAAATACACTTAATGTCCTGCCGCGGAATCATAATTTCATGGGCGCTGGTTTCCGAAAAGCAAATGGCGTTTTGAATAATTTCGCCTTCGGTATCATCAATAATGCCGCCTTTCTGCGAGGCGTCGATAATCAGTTTGATTTCTTCTTCGGAATGGGCGTCTCCGTTTTCGTTGCCGGGTTTGATGCCCATCAGCTTCAAAATGCCAATGGTGACATGGTCAAAAACCCAGATAAACGGAGAAAAAATCCGGTTAAAGGTATATAAGGTGGGAGCGATAATCAAAGCGCAGCGTTCCGTATCCTGAATGGCAAGGGATTTGGGAACCAGCTCGCCGAGAACAACGTGAAGCAGAGTGATAAAACCGAACGCAATGCCAAAGCTCAGGGAATGGAGCAAAACCGGATTGTCGGCCAACCAGTTTCCGAAGCCTGCTTCCAGCAGTTTTGATACCGCCGGTTCGCCAATCCAGCCGAGTCCCAGCGAAGCAAGGGTAATTCCGAGTTGAATGGCGCTGAGATAAGTGTTGAGGTGATCATTGATTTTAAGGCCGATTTTGGCGCGCCGGCTGCCGTTGTGAGCCAATTCTTCCAGTTTGGTGCGGCGGATTTTAACGATTGAAAATTCAGAAACGACAAAAAAAGCATTGGCAAATACCAGAACAAAAACCAAAGCCAAATTGAAAACATACATATATGCAGAACTCATAATATTTTTAAATGTTACCTCAAATTATTGTAAACACACACATATTAACGACAGTCAATACTTTTGTCAATCTGATTGTTGTATTCAAAATAATTGCTTTTCCGCTTTGCATAAATTGATTCATTGTTGAAGTTTTTCCCTCGCCGTGATATTTTTTTTACGGATTAACCCTGCGGGAAAGGTCGTGCGCGTATGAGTGATAACGGTTTTGTAAATTTGAGCAATCAGCTGGCAGAATGTAAAATTGCCCTTTGGGGCGGCAATATTGTGTCATATCGCCCCAAAGACGAAGAACACGACATTTTTTGGCTGGGAGACTTGAATAAATTTGACAATGTGCAGGCAATCAGAGGCGGCGTGCCGGTTTGCTGGCCGCGCGTGGCGGAAGAAAAACTTAACGGCAGCCTTCCGCGCCATGGCTTTGCCCGGATATCCGGGTGGAATTTGCAAAAGGTCCTGGTCGATGAAAAGCGCATGGAAGCGGAGCTTTCTTTGCTGCCCGATGCAAAATTTAACGTCCGTGCTTCCGCTGTCCTTTCGATCAGAATTTCCGACAAGCTGGAATACCGGCTCGAAACAATTAATGACGGGAATGAAACATTTGAATTCAGCGAAGCGCTGCATGCCTATTTTAATGTCAGTTCGGTTGATGATATTGAGATAAAAGGCTTTTCCGGCCATCGTTATAAAAATTCGCTGGATGGAAAAATCTATACTCAGGAAAAAAATCTGAAAATCAGCGGCGAGTTCGATTCCGTGTTTCCTAATCATACACAAGCCGTAGAAATTGTAGATCCGGGCTTTAACCGCGTTATATCCATAGAAAAAAGCGGTTCAAATACGACGGTGGTTTGGAACCCGAATAAAAATTATGCCGAAATGAGCCCCGGGCAATATAAAAGATTCGTCTGCGTGGAACCCTCAAACCAGGGAGCTTCGTTTGTTCGCCTGCCGCCGAAAGAAAAGCACCTGATATCAATGACAATTCGAGTCAGAAAACTGAAATAACTGTTCCGAACTACGTTCGCCCAGCCCAACAGCTACGCAAGCCTGACGGCTGGGCTGGAGTGTCTACATCTACCTGCTGACGCAGGTAGTGTTACGTTCGAATCATAAAAAAGGAGAGGTGTGTTTAACCTCTCCTTTAAAGGCTTAAAACAAAGACTTACCTTTTATTGCAAATTTTTGGATATTCCCAATTTCCTGATAATTTAGAACAATCTTGGGATATAAAGTCAAATTTACAATCATTATTATCAATATTCCAAGCTTTTTGATTATTTAAGCAAATTTCTTTAAAGGTTTGATTATCTGGGCAATTTGATAAATTTTTGCATTGTTTTAAAAGTTTTGTCTGTTCTGGTGTAAGTTTGATACAGCCAAATTCTTTTTTCCAAATTAAGCAATCATCTCGGCAAATATTATTTTGATAATCCCATACTTGTCCGTTATCCAAACAAGTATCAATACTCAACCAATAAGGATTGCGAATAAAGGAAATGCTTAAACCCAGTAAACATATGCAAAAAAAGCTTATCATTAATATTTTTATAATTTTTGTCATTGCCTAATATTTTTTATTTGTTGATTTTTTTCTTTTAAATTCGCAACCATCTTTAGCATTTGTATATAGCCCGCTTTTTGCTTGATGGCGCCCAAGTGAATTAATATATTTATCGTGTTCATAATCAGCATAAGCATCTATGGCTGATGTTCCTTTTATAATCCTATTTTTGAAATAGTCAATTCGTTCTTTAGCATCACCAAGAGCTTCTGCCGTTTTCTCGCCCCATTTTCCTCTTTGGGTTGATTCATAATTTGCTTTACAATGAAAATAATCATCGTTTCCAATTACATTATCTTCTTTCATATCATTATAATTTTTATACATGTCAGAAGCAGCACCAAAAATTTGAGCAAAAGGTGTTTCTAGTAAATTAGTCATTTTATTATTTCTGTTTGTTTGCTTTTTCTTCATTTGTTTTTCAGGATCTTCCTGAATGATATAATCCTTCTAACCAACTGTCAATTTTAGCAGATTCTTGACGAAGCTTTTTTAAAGCCTCAAAGTAGTTGTTTGTGTGAAGAGAATATCGTATTTCTTTTCTTTTTACAACTGATTGGAGTTTACGTGGGATAAATATTCTAATATAATAAGAGTGTTTCCGAAGAAGTAATCTAGGTTGATTTTGAGTCATCTGCTGTGTCACCTTGCTGTATCATTTAGCAGATCACTAGTAAAAATCAAAAAAATAGCTCGTTATTTCAACGAGCTATTCATATACTTGGCTGACCAAGGTTTATGACCTTAGGAAAAAATACGAGCAGGAATTAGCTGAAATGTATCGGATTATTGAGAGCATGGACGGTGATTTAAGGCAGATGATAATGGCTAAAAAAGACTTATTTTCAATATTTTTATTATATAAGCCATAATAAAGGAAAATAAAAATGATTGAAGATTATTACATCTGCTTAGATGCCACCGCTTTGTATTTTGCTCATAAATATTTAGCCGACAAAACCTGTCGTGCAATGCGTTGCTATACAGGCAGAGAAGTTGAGATTGTCGTCAGAACCATGGAAGCCAATAAAAGCAAGAATTTTTACACTCTTCGCACCATGCAAAATAAAATGCTAAAGGCCAAAATCAAAAATCTTGAGGTCTTGGGAGCTGTTTTTGAAAGAGCCGATATGAAAGAATAACATATTTTAATGTTGATTTAATATTTAAATAATATTATTTTAATGTTGAAATAATGTTAAGGAATTTATCATGGCCTTCAGTCCTAAATATACAGTAACAGCTCAAATGCTTGCAAATCTGGCAAAAATTGAAGTTATTAAGCAGCAATTTGAAAATCAACCCATATCGCCGCAGCTTTTATTATCATTACGGGAAAGTGCCAAAGTTGCAACAATTCATTATTCAACGCAGATTGAGGGAAATCGTCTGACCGGAAAAGAAGTCGCCGAGGCTCTGAAAGGACGAAAATTGCCGCAGAGGGAAAAAGACGAGCAGGAAGTCAAGGCATATTATAAGGCGTGGAATGCCATGGAAGAAGCTGTTGTCGCCAATCGTTCTTTTGATGAAAGGCTGATTGCCAATATTCACAGTTTGGTAGAAGCCAGCAAAAGCATAATTCCGTATCGGGATAATCAGAATGCAATTTACGACAGCGAAACCGGTGCTAAAATTTATCTGCCGCCGGAAGCTAAAGATGTACCAGAGATGATGCGGGATTTTTGCCAATGGGTGCAAAATGCCGGAAATTTGCCGGTGCCGTTAGTAGCAGGAATTGTACATTATCAGTTTGTGACAATACACCCTTATTATGACGGGAATGGACGAACAGCCAGACTTTTGACCAGTTTTATTATGCGTAAAGGCGGTTACGGATTAAAAGGGATTTACTCATTGGAAGAATATTATGCCAGGGATTTAATCCGCTATTATGACGCTTTGCAAACACACCCACATCATAATTATTATTACGGACGGCATGAGGCTGATATAACTTCTTGGCTGGAGTATTTTATTGCCGGTGTGGCTGATGCTTTTGCCAAGGTCAATGAACATGCCAAAGATGAAAAAACAAAAGGATTTATGGCAGATAAAAGCCCCTTATTGCGGGAACTTGATATTAAGCAGCGAAAGGTTTTAGAACTGTTTGCTGAATTTAAGGAAGTCAATAGTACGCAAATTTCTGAAATTTTAGGTGTTTCTGCCCAGTCTGCCAGAACCTTGCTTCGTCAATGGATTGCCGAAGGTTTTCTGCAATATGCTAATGAGTCAAAAAAGGCAAGGACTTATAGGCTGGCAGAGAAATTTGAAGGATTAGTTTAATTTTATAGGAAAAAAAATATGACATGGGAAATTTTCAGTACATTATTGACAGCAATAGCAACGGTGGGATTAGTTATTGTTGGTTTTAGGCAAACTAAAATTCAAAAAACGCAGACAGATATTCAAAATAAAGCACTTAAAATATCTCTTTTAGAGCAACGTCTACAATGTTTTTATCATATTAGTAATATGTGTTCTGTTTTTTTAATACCGTCTGATTTGTCAAATAAAATTGCATTTTATAATACAGGATCTGGAGCATATGGCATTTCTGATGTTATAAAAAAGTTAGATGATACTTTGACTGATTTTTCCAAAGCTGTTGATAATTCAAAATATTTATTTTCTGTTGAACAGTATAATTATCTTGCACCTTTAGTTTCTGAGATAGGATTGCTTTTTGCTGAGCATAAAAAGATTTATTTTAATTCTATTTATATTCAGGCTTTAGCAAAAGATGGAGATAAAGAAGCACAGCAGAAAGTTTCTATAATTGACATATGGGTAAAGGATGTTGCAAATGGAGGTAATATTCCAGAAAAAAACTTATTTGAAATTTTGGATGTAGATTATGAACAATGTGCTAAAAGACAGCAAAAAATTATTGAAAAATTTTCAAATAAGATATTTTTTGCCACTTTTGATGAATATTTGAATGTAAATAAAATCTAAGGTTTTTATTTAATGTAAAAGATGTAAAATATATAAAGAAACTCGTTTTGCCTGTGGTGTTTGTAGGATAAAGGAGGTTATTATGCCTGGACTGGATAAAGTTAACGATTGTTATGAGTTTTTGCAAAGAAATGCTGCGTTTAATTTAAGTCAATTCATACAAGCAACTTCATATTCTGCAGCAACATCAAAGAAATATTTAGGGAGCCAGCTTGCTTTATATGTGCAAAAAAATGGAAATGTTTATGAAGTTGTTCGTGAACTTCCTCGTAAAGATAAATTTCAGAAATTATTTAGGCAAACATCTCGTCCGTTAAATGGTGAAATTAATTTGTTGATTGAAAAATCAATGGCGTCCGCGTTATCCGCTATAGCCCATTATAATAGTCCTTATACACAAGGAAAAGCAGCAAATTATATACCTCAAATGTTTATTGCTATTACATCCTTAGTTATTTCAGCTATAAAGAAATATGGTTGCGATGGTAAACTTTATGAAAAAGATGCCCAGGGTTCCATTCAACAGGTAGATGGGAAGAATAAAATAAAAAGTTTAATTGATTTGCTAAAAACATATAAAAATATTCCAAGTATTCAATTGGATGGGTCTGAAATAAAAACATTTATATCGTTGCTTGATTTATTACGTGTTGTGCGAAATGAAATTGAGCACGGTTCAGGAGTTAGTTATAAATTGGACATTTTGCTTGATAGCAAATGTCATGCATTATTGATGAATTACGAACGTTTATTGAATCGAGAATTCGATATTTCAATAAATAGTAGTTTGGCGTTTCCCTTATTTATTTCTGAAAAATTATCGGAAGAGCAAAAATTAGCAGCAAAGTCTGTCCAGCAAAAAGAATATAAAATAATAAAGGATATTATAAGTACATTTAATTCAACATTAGATAAAGATGTTCTGACAAATAACTTCTATGATTTTAAAATTTGGGCTATTCCTAAATCATCAAATCGAGAACGTAATGCAGATATTAGTATTGAATATGTTAATATTGATGATTTATCAGATGAACAAAAAGAAAAAATTGAAAAAAATTTTATTGCAGTTCGAGAAAAAACAATTTCAGAATATCGTCCTGCTAAATTTGCCGAAATGGTAAAAAATAAAATTGAAAAAACTGTCGGTAAAACGATATTATCTTTCACTCCTGGGTATCATTTAAATAAAATTATTAAAGCTTTAAAATGGTCGGATAATAAGGAGTATCGGGCTACGAATCCTACTTATAAAATGGATTATTATACAGAAAAAGCTAGAGTTGAGTTATTTGGAATGATAGAACAGAATGCAGAAAAGATATTGGGATACAGTAAAGCAAAGTTTTCCTCTTAAACCATCTCAACGATTTTCCTCTGTGCATCGGTGTTGTATTCAATATAGCGTTGGGTGGTGGAAAGGGTGGAATGTCCTGCCAACATGCGGATGTCATTTAAGGTTCCGCCGGCAAGGCTGATATTTTTTGCGGCGGTGGTGATGAAAGCCCTGCGGCCGCTATGCGAGGAACAGCCCTCAAAGCCGATGTCCTTATATAAATTATAGAAGAAGTTGACAATGGCCTGCGGGCTGGTTTTGTTGTCGCGTTCTGTCGTGATGATTCGATTCGTCAACGCAAAATGCTCGTTCTTTTTTTGTTCAAACAACAATTCCGCCAGTAAAACCGCTAAATCTTTGTGCATGGGAATTGTCCGTCCGGATTGTTTACCCTTAGATGCTTTATTAATAAGATTGATTTCGCGACTTAGTTGCCCTTCCGAGTCGCAAACCATCAACCAAGTCAAATTCGCAATTTCTTTTGCTCGTAGCCCTGCCTTATAACTCAACATAAAGATAATTTTGTTGCGGAGCGGATATCTTGTCCGTTCCAAGTAACCCAACGTCAGCTCTTGCTGCTTGGTCGTCAGGATTTTTGCCTGCTTATTGAGTGCCATTTTTTTACCTTAAACTTATTATATTATTGAATCTACATTATAAATTATAATGAGTATAAAATAAAAGTCCAGGCTCAAAGTCTTGTAACGCTTGAAAAATAAGGACTCATTATAAAACTTAAATTATATAATGGGTTTTAGCCGCCACATACTTTGCAGGGTCTGGCACCTTGTGATTTTGCCTTGTCTTTGGTGGTTTTTATACAATTCTTGGTACAGCGTTTTGCCCATTTACAGGCTGGGCTGTGATAAATATAGGTTTTGACATTCATAATTACGGGTGAACTGTCAGAAGCCAAAACAGGTGCGGATAAAAGTAGGAATATTAATAAGCATACGGTCTTTTTCACTGTTCGCTCCAGACTTTATTATAAATTTTTCCCCAACCTTCGTTATGGCTTGCTCCGTCAACTTCGATAACTAAATTATCGTTTTTGATAAACTCCCGAACCAATATCGGCGGTATAACCTTGTCATTGTTACCGACATAATGAAGCTGCGGAATTTTAGCAAACTGCTTGTAATAGCTTTCTAAACTCATCGATTCATTAAGCGGCGGCAGATTGTGATATTGTGTCCATGCCAAATGGTCGAGATTTCCGGCTATCGTAATAACCTTTTTGATATTCAGCCCCGGTTTGGCTGTTGCAATTAAGCCCGCAACTTGAGCACCGCCTGAAAAGCCGACTAAAATAACAGGGTTATTGCCGACAATCTGCTTTATCGCTTCATATTCGGCATTGATAATTTCCGGTGCAAATCGGGCGGTCGTCCAATGCCTTTTTGAACAAATCGGACTTTTAACATACTGACAAGGACGGGCAAGGTAAATAACATTCGGACTGTTATCACCAAAAGCAAGCTCTTTGACTAATGTTCCGTGCGGTGTCGGGTCTTGTGTTGCTCTGCCACGGGCATTAAACGCATAGCCGTCGCCTTCAATATATATTTTGTAAGGTGCGGTCGGCTTGGTAATCTTTTGCCACGTTGCAATCGTAAAATCTCTTGTTTCAATTTCTTTATGCACAAAATCAGCCGGAGCCGTGATTGTTGAGCAACCGGCCAGAAACAGCAGAGTTATTAATACTTTTATCATACATTAAGCCCCTTATAAAACAACTATATCGGCTTATTTATAAAAATTCCAGAGGGTTTTTGACTTTTAGCTTGATTGTCTTCAAAAGGCTTTATAATATAAATTCAGGCTCGGAATTTTCTGAGCTTAGTACCTTTAGTGGTACGGGGCTTTCATCGGCTCTTATAGTCGTCGGTGTTGGATATAACATCGTCATATTGTCAGCTACTCATCATAGCCGACAGTAAATATATCCCCGATACATAGCAATATGGTCGGGGAGCTTTTAGCGTATGTTCAGGAACCATATTACTATCTCTGAAAGAATATGGCTCTAAAGGTTAAAAGAATCATTTACGACTATATGATTGATGAACTCTCCGACCACCTTTAATACAGGTGGTTTTCTTTTAATTGCAATTAAAGAAGAAGGAAGTCTAATCATATGAAAAAAACTTTATTAATGACAACGGCATTGGTGGCACTTTCTGTGTCCGGCAATGCTTATGCGGAAAATCTTCCGGAGGACGCGTCCAATTTGACTTCGGGAAGCTATGTTGTTGAGCGCTCGGATACTCAGGTTTCACACTCGGGAGACATAAATTTATCAGGAACGGCCTCATTAGATGTAAAAACTCAAGCTATTGTAGAAGAGGATATTAATGTTTCCAATGCCTTGAATGTCAACGGCAATGTTTCTCTGGCGGATGATGCCTCTTTGTCTGTCATCAATTCCAATGCTGCGGATGATACAGAAAAGCCTTTTATGTTTGTTGACGGCAAATATACCCAAACGGGCGGAGAACTGACGCTGAAACAGGAGAATGAAGCCGGATGGATGGCAACGCTGAATGCCAAAGAAGCGGATATCAGCGGTGGCACGATAAAACTGGATACAGGGGAAATCTTTGTATATGGCAATGCTGATGATGGCAGCAAATTTAATATTTCCGGCGGAACATTTGAAATGAATAATTCCAATATCAGCACTTATCCGGCTACATCAGCAGAAGGAAATTCACAGAAAGGTGCTGCAATGACCGTTTCCGGCGGTACGTTTAAAATGAATGAAAGTTCTTTGGGGCGCGAAAATTCCGGAGATTTGGATATTAGCGGTGGAGAGTTTACGTTGGAAAACAGTTCCGCAATATTCCATGACGGCGAAACTGGTGATATAAATATCAGCGGCGGCACAATCTCTCTTAAAGATTCGTCAATAATAAGAGGCGGTGATTATCAAAGCGAGGACGGTAAACCAGCAAGCGGCGATATAAACATTACCGGCGGAACGATAAATGCCGACGGTTCTTCGGCAGAAATCGCTTCTGTCGGCAATATAAAAATTGCCAACGGTGCAGAACTTAATATTGCTTCCGGTACAACGTTGTTTGCCAAGGCTATATCGGAAGATATGGAGCAGACGCAAAAAGCCACGCTGAATGTTTATGATAATAATACTAAGATTAATTTGGGTGGCAAGCTGGTTGCCAACATTAATGGCGATGACCGTGGCAAAATTCATTTTCAAAATTCCGGTGCCAATATTGACGGTGATGTTGAAGGTGCCAGCCTGATTTTTGAAGACAGTCATTCTTTGAGACAGGCTGTTTCTGGTACTATCGGAGGACTGGATATTTTTGAAATCAAAAAAGGCACCATGGTTTATGACAAGGAAATTAACGGCGGAGCTTCCAGCGTTGTCGTAGGAGAAGGCGCAACGCTTGATATTGGGACTAATGCGTTGCATTCCGGCGGTGACAAAGGAGTTGACGGTGAAGGTGTTCATTTCAAGGATAATTCAACGTTGGCCTTTACTGTTACCGATAAAGACACCTATGGCAAAATTTATGCCAACTATGTCAACATCAGCGAAAACGGTACAAATTTAAATATGACCTTGAATGGCGCTGCTTTGGCTAAAGGCGAAACCACAACCTTAAAATTGTTTAACGGTGAGGATTCTGACAAAGTTGAAATCGAAGGCAAATTTGCCAACCTGAGTCAAAATTCCCGTTACGAGTTTAAGGACAATGGTGACGGAACATTTGAAGTTACGTCTGTCGGTTCTGCCACAGATGCCGTTGTTGATGCTGGTGGTTCTGCCAATAATGCCGGAACAGCCGAGGCTTGGGACAGCGTTAGTGCTTCAACCAGTTCGCCGGTTGCTGCCGCTGTTACAGAAAAACTGGCACAACTTTCCAACAGTACCAATGCTGCCGAACAGAAAGCTTATGTTGATGCTTTGACAGCAGTTGCCCCGGAAGTTGCGCCGATGGTTCAACAGACCCAATCAGAAACCGCAAATCAGGTCTTTGGTGCCGTCAGCACTCGTCTGACTGGCGGTTCAATCTCAACCGGCGGTGAAGGCATGGCTTCCGGTGACAGTATTTTCAAACGTGGTGCAATGTGGGTTCAAGGCTTGTTTAATAAATCCAAGCTGGACGATACTTCCAAAGCCAAAGGTTTTGATGCTGACAGTTCCGGTATTGCTTTCGGTGCCGAGAAGTTTGTAACCGATGATACTAAGGTTGGTATTGGTTACGCTTATACCAACACGGATATTGACGGATTTATGCGCTCAACCGATGTTGATACTCATACGGCAATCTTATATGGCGAATATAAGCCAAGCAACTGGTATGTAAACGGTATCGCGACCTATGGCTGGTCTGATTATGAAGAAAAGAAGAGTGTTGCCGGCGTTGGTGTTAAAGCTGACTACGATGTTGAAACCTTTGGTTTGCAGGCAATGACCGGATATGATATGCAGGTAAAAGGCTTCAATTTAACACCGGAAGCAGGCTTGCGTTACGTTCATATCAAACAGGATGCTTATAAAGATTCTGCCGACCAAAAAGTTTCCGGCAATGACAGCGATATCTTGACCGGTGTCATCGGAGCAAAGGTCAGCAAGAACTTTGAGTTGTCCAACGGTATGAATATCAAACCGGAAGCCAAAATTGCTGCAACTTATGACCTGTTTAACGATGATGTTAATTCGGTCGTAACCTTGGCTAATGGTTCGGCTTACCAAGTTAACGGCGAAGCACTTGACCGTTTTGGTATGGAATTTGGTGCCGGTGTAACCGCGGAAGTTAATGACAATGTTGAACTCTCCCTTGGTTACGAAGGCAAATTCCGTGAGGATTAGCATTACTGCTTTTGTGTGGTTTTAATTTATCTTGGGCATATAAAGCATAACTCAAAATATCTTTAATATTCTCTTGATAATTCATATAATCGTTAAATAGGCTTGGCAGATTTTGTTTCTCTTTAATCAGGAGATTGAGTTTAGTAAGTTCATCAGTGGTAATAAACTTTTTTATTTTGAAAATATCAGTCAAACCATTTTTATCCAATAACACTTGCACGAAACCAAAAATGAACAAAGCATTTTCCCTGTGATTATCCCAAGCTGTTTTCAGCCATCTCTTTGTGAGTAGTTTACTTTGATCATTATTTTCTGCCGTAATATCTGAAAGAATTTGTGCATTATCTAAACTATACAATTTAGGGTTATAATCGGCTAGTCGGATTAAGTTTTGTACTGTGAAATAAATGGTAAGTAACAAATGATACTTTCTATCCATGAAATTATCTAAGTCTTTATAAGTAAGACCGTATGCGATTCCTTCTTCATTGTTTAATTTGCAATATTTTTCGTATGCGGTGTGTTCGGCAAAATAAATCTTATAATAGTCTTTTATGGTATTGTTTCCGACGTGAATTGATTTTTTGTGTTGTGCACTGGCGGATAAAAATTTGGCTTTTATGTCGTCAGGCTGGTTATATAAAATAGTATCTTTAATATCAAAAGAGATGAGCATTTTATATAAATTTAATTCTTGTGGTCGTGCGGCAATATAGGGTAATAAATGAAGAAATAAATTTTCTGTTAATTCATCGGAATACATATCAATCTGTCTCTTATACACATCTGACGCTGCCGACGACTTAATAGG
>ERZ1027194.56-NODE-56-length-52229-cov-10.277130_pt1 | contig 52229 bp, 49 predicted proteins | sample MGYA00519246_ERZ1027194 | MGnify/ENA primary metagenome ERZ1027194 (study PRJEB26926, sample SAMN06164505) | human gut metagenome | biome: ENVO:00009003; feature: ENVO:2100002; material: ENVO:00002003 | host: Homo sapiens | place: USA | collected 2012 ...
CGGATGCAGAAACAAGATTAATGCAAATCCGGCAAAATGCAAGGGGAATTTTTTGGGGTTTATTGCGGGGATAAAAGTAAAGCCCCTCGTTGAGGGGCTTTAGGATTAGCGGTGCAGCGGTTTGTATTTAATCCGGTGCGGGTTGGCGGCATCTTCGCCAAGGCGGCGTTTCTTGTCTTTTTCGTATTCTTCATAGTTGCCCTCAAACCAGACAACCCGGCTGTCGCCTTCATAAGCAAGAATATGGGTTGCCAGGCGGTCCAAAAACCATCGGTCATGTGATGTAACCAGAACGCAGCCCGGATATTCCATAATTCCTTCTTCCAAAGCGCGCAGGGTATCTACGTCAAGGTCATTGGTCGGTTCGTCGAGCAGAATGACATTGGCGCCCTTTTTGAGCATTTTGGCAAGATGGACACGGTTTCTTTCGCCGCCGGAAAGCTGTCCGACTTTTTTCTGCTGATCGCCGCCTTTGAAGTTGAATTGTCCGACATAAGCGCGGGAAGGCATTTGTTTTTTGCCAAGCTCAATAATATCCAATCCGTCAGAGATTTCTTCCCATACGTTTTTATTGGGGTCGAGTTCGTCGCGTCCCTGGTCAACATACCCGAGGTCAACGGTTTGCCCAAGGCGAATCGTGCCGGAGTCTGGCTGTTCCTGTCCGGTTATCATGCGGAACAGGGTTGTTTTGCCGGCGCCGTTGGGGCCGATGATGCCGACAATGGCTCCTTTGGGGATTTTGAATGACAAATCGTCAATCAGCAATTTGTCACCATAGCCTTTGCTGATGTGTTCGGCTTCAATAACCAAGTCGCCGAGACGTTCGGTCATCGGGATATTGATGCTGGCAAAGGATATTTTGTCTTTGCCGGCTGCGGCCAACAGTTCTTCATAGGCATTGATACGGGCTTTGGATTTGGCCTGGCGGGCTTTGGGGTTTTTGTGAATCCATTCCAATTCGTTGGCCAGCGTTTTCTGGCGGGCGGTTTCTTCTCTGGCTTCCTGCTCGATACGTTTTTGTTTTTGTTCCAGCCAGGAAGAATAGTTGCCTTCGTAAGGAATGCCCTGTCCGCGGTCGAGTTCCAGAATCCAGCCGGTAACGTTATCTAAGAAATAACGGTCGTGGGTAACCATAACCACGGTGCCGTTATAGTCTTTGAGGTGTTTTTCCAGCCAGGCGACGGATTCTGCGTCAAGGTGGTTGGTCGGCTCGTCAAGCAGCAGCATGTCGGGTTTTTGGAGCAGCAGGCGGCAAAGAGCCACGCGGCGTTTTTCGCCGCCGGAAAGTTTGGTAACGTCGGCGTCGGCCGGCGGGCAGCGCAGGGCATCCATGGCGATTTCGATGGTTCGCTCAAAGTCCCAGCCGTTGCAGGCGTCGATTTTTTCGGACAATTCGGCCTGTTCTTCAATCAGCTTGTTCATTTCTTCGTCACTCAGCGGCTCAGCAAATTTGGCGGAAACCTCTTCAAAGCGTTTGAGCAGGTCGCGGGTTTCGCCTAAGCCATCCATGATGTTTTCGATAACGTTTTTGGCAGGGTCGAGTTTGGGTTCCTGTTCCAAATAGCCGATTTTGACGCCTTCGGCAGCCCAGGCTTCGCCGTTGAATTCTTTGTCGATGCCGGCCATGATTTTCAGCAGGGTCGATTTACCGGCGCCGTTGACTCCCAAAACGCCGATTTTGGCACCGGGAAGAAAAGACAGGGTAATACCTTTGAACAATTCTTTTCCGCCGGGGAAAACTTTGGTCAGGTTCTGCATTACATAAATATACTGATAAGATGCCATATTGGTTTATACTCCTTATTATATATACGGGGGTTAATTGCTTCTGCGGCTGATATGCTTAATCATGGCCGGGGCATATTCTTCGCCGCTTCCGGACGCGGGGGCTGCCGGGGCGGAAACGCTGACAGCCTTGGGCGCATCGGGTTTGACCGAGGTGATGACCGGTGCCGGCGTTCCGTCGGGAACACGGGCCGGAGCGCCTTCATAAATTGCCCGGGCTTTGATTTCAATTTGTTTGTCGGCTTTGTACAATGCGCTTGCATCATAGGGCTGATGCGGCGTAATGATTTGGCCGTCTGGCATTTTCAGGGTGCCGTCGGCATAGAGGTTGATTTTGAAGATATCCTGATTGTCAAAACGGCGGACGATGGCATCGCACTGATAATAACCGTCCATTTGTTTGGAGAGGTAGGTATCGGCTTTTTCTTCGCTGTATATGTAGGCCGCTTCGTTCAGCATCTGGGGGGTGGGGGCTTTGGTCAGCATGATGGCGCGCGCCAGCATCTCAAAGGTCGGATGCCTGGACGATCCGCAGGCCATTCCCTGTCCGGAGATGACGCCCAGCGCCTTGACTTCTTCCAGATACGGCACCTGTCCGCGGGCCAAGTGCCAGGGGAACAGGAGCAAAACTACAATCGGCAAAATCTTTTTCATCAGGTTTCCTTATTATAATCTGTGCTGATTATAGGGAAATTATTGCGGAATGCAAAATCTTTTTTAATTATTTGTAAAATTTTGGTTGACAAAGCGGGAGAATTGGCATAAGTTGCGGGCAAACATTGATAAAAGGAAATAAAAATGAAAGTTTGTAGCTCTTTGAAGTCTAAGAAAGTACGCGACGGCAACTGCATCGTGGTTCGTCGTAAAGGGCGTATCTATGTTATCAATAAGAAAAACCCGAAAATGAAAGTTCGTCAGGGCTAATTTTGTTGATTGTTGTTAAGACTATTTGAAGGACCGCCGGGTAATGTTAAGGCGGTCTTTTTTTATAAATCAGGAGTGCCGGCGGCGGTTTTTGGGGTGGCTGTTGATAAAATTTCGGAAGATGCAAAATATCCGAAACACAAGGAAAATCAAGCAAAACAGAGAGATGTTACAGTTTGTGGCGTGCAAAATAGGCACCGAAAAAAAAATAATGCTTGCCAAATAAGATAAATTTGTGCTAACAAGTCAATCACAGGCCGTTACGGTTTGATTAATTTTGTTTTAATCTTTATATTGAGGTTTATCATATGACTGATACAGCTAATCGCGTTAAGAAAATTGTTGCAGAGCACCTTGGTGTTGAAGAATCAAAAGTAACAGATAACGCCAGCTTCATTGACGATTTGGGCGCTGATAGTCTGGATACGGTAGAATTGGTTATGGCTTTTGAAGAAGAATTCGGCGTTGAAATCCCGGATGAAGCCGCTGAAAAAATTCTTACTGTTAAAGATGCTATCGACTATCTTTCTAAGAATGCTTAGTCTTTTGAGACATGTTGATTTGATGAAACTCGCTTGACTTATAGCGAGTTTTTTCATATAAAGAACAAAGTTTACATCAATTATGATGGTTTTTTATAACTTTTTATGAGGTATTTGGATGAAAAGAGTTGTTGTTACCGGACTGGGCGTGGTTTCTCCGCTGGGAAGAGGCGTTGAACATAACTGGCAAAGCCTGATTGAGGGGAAATCCGGAATCAAAAAAATCGAGAATATTGATTTGAAGGATATTCCGGTGTCTATTGCCGGTCAGGTTCCTTGGGGCGAAGGTGAATTTGACTTTAATCCGGATACGGTGATGGCTCCGAAGGACCAAAAGAAAAACGACAAGTTTATCCTTTACGGCATGGCTGCCGGCGACGATGCCCTGAAAGATGCCGGTTGGGACGTTGAGAAGGCCTCCGAAGAAGAAAAATGCCGTTTCGGCGTTATGATGGGGTCGGGTATCGGCGGTTTGCAAGTAATTTATGACAATTCTATCTCGTTTAATGAAAACGGCATCAAAAAAATTTCTCCTTTCTTTATTCCTTCCTGCCTGATTAATCTGGTATCGGGCAACCTTTCCATCAAACACGGCCTTAAAGGTCCGAATCATGCCTGTGTTACGGCATGTTCAACCGGAACGCACGCGATTGGCGATGCGGCTCGGATGATTGCCATGGGAGATGCCGACATGATGTTGGCCGGCGGTGCCGAGTCTGCGGTTAACGTATTAGGGTTGGCCGGTTTTGCCCGGATGAAGGCGATTACTTCCGATTTTAATGACGCTCCGGAAAAAGCTTCCCGTCCCTGGGACAAGAATCGCAGCGGTTTTGTCATGGGCGAAGGTTCGGGCGCAGTCGTTTTGGAAGAGCTTGAACATGCCAAGGCGCGCGGGGCAAAGATTTATGCTGAAGTTGTAGGATATGGCATGAGCGGCGATGCTTATCATATTACGGCTCCTTCCGGCGACGGTGCTTACCGGGCAATGAAGATGGCTGCGGATCATGCCAAAGAGCATGGTGTTGAGCTGTCTGATATTGGGTATATCAATGCGCACGGCACTTCTACACCGGCCGGAGATGTCGGTGAGGCGCTGGCAGTTAAGCGTTTGTTCGGAGATGAGGGCGTTAAGCGGGTTTCAATGTCTTCCACCAAGTCGGCTATCGGGCATTTGCTCGGAGCTGCCGGTGCGGTAGAAGCGGTGTATACGATTAAGGCAATTAACGAACAGATTTGTCCGCCGACCTTGAATTTGGAAGAGCCGGCTGATGAGCTTGCCGATTTTGATTTGGTGCCGCTAAAGGCCAAAAAACGCGAGATTAAGGCAGCGATGTCAAATTCGTTCGGATTTGGCGGAACCAACTCTTCGCTTATTTTCAAAAAATACGCTTAAGAACGGCAGGGTTGCCGAAAGAGCGAAAACCACACGGGACGGGAACGGACTAGTTTTTTTGATGGTTTTCGCTCTTTTTTTCTGACAAACGGGGAAAATCATAATGAGAAAACTGATATTGCTGGCGGCGGCGGTTGTTTTGGCCGGTATGTATACGGTCGTGGATTGGACCAACCGGCCGGGGAATTATGACGAGCCGAAAGAAGTGTTGATTCTCCGCGGGGAAAATTCGCAGAGCGTGGCCCTGAAGCTTCAGGAAAGCGGTATTATTGAAAAACCGTGGCTGTTTCGGGTTATCGGACGGTTTAACGGTTTGGATAAAAAGCTTAAGGCCGGCGAATATCGTTTTGAGCCGCAGATGAGTTTGTTGCAGGTGATGGAAAAAATTGCCGCCGGGGATATCTTTTATCGTAAGGTTACGCTGCCCGAAGGTCTGACGACGGTGCAGATGCTGGAGATACTGCGCAGGCAGCCGTATTTGAGCGGCGAAATTAGCCTGAATCCGCAAGAAGGAGAGCTGATGCCGGAGACATACAGCTTTATTCGCGGGGACAGCCGCGACAGTATTGTTTTGCGGGCGCAAAAGGCAATGGATGCCGCGGTGGCGCAGGTTTGGAAAACGAGGGATGCGGAATTGCCGCTCAAAACGCCGCGGGAATTGCTGATTTTGGCTTCGATTGTTGAAAAAGAGACCGGCGTTCCGGAAGAGCGAGGGTTGGTTGCCTCGGTTTTTGTTAACCGGCTTCGGAAAGGAATGCTGTTACAGACGGATCCGACGGTTATTTATGCTTTGACCGGCGGCAAGGCGGATTTGGGACGTTTGCTGACGCGTAAGGATTTGCAAGTTGATAACCCGTATAATACTTATAAATATGCCGGGCTTCCTCCGGCGCCGATTTGCAATCCGGGACGCAAGGCGCTGGAAGCGGCGGCAAAGCCGGAAGCCAGCGATTATATCTATTTTGTGGCCAGCGGGAACGGCGGGCATAATTTTGCCCGAAGCCTGAACGAGCATAACCGTAATGTACGCGAGTGGAAAAAGAAGCGTTAATTTTTGCTTGATTTAAATGGCAAATTGGCGTATAAGTACAGCTAATAATTTATTCATATGACAATTTTTGCAAATATTATTATAATTTTTTTAAGTTTTTGGTTATGACACGGTCAGAAATTAAGGCACTTGTTGAATGTATTTTCAATTCAAAAGATGAAAACGAGAAGTTGAATCTCACAAAAGGGTTGTTCTTTTTTACGCCTTCGGAAACGATGTGTTTTGTGCAATGTGCGTTTGCGCATTTTGCCGGGTGTTCCCCATGCAGGATTGCGTTGTCGGATACGTTTACCGATGATTTGGGAATAGACAGCCTGGAGATGTATGAAGGCATTTTTGTTCTGGAATATGTGTTTCGCAATATTATGCCGGATTCAAAAGTTCCGAGTTCTGTGTTTACTCGTAAGGATAATCAGCCTAAATTGTGTGTGAAGGATATTTACGATTATTTTTTGAGCCTAGCCGAAAGTTCGGCAGTTCAAAAAACAACGGTAAATGCCTGCGGCATGGCGGTTTGATTTTTTTGCAAACAAATAAAGCATTGTCTTTGGCGGACAATGCTTTATTTGTTTATATCGGAAAATGTCTATGCCTGTCCGACGGTTTCCATCATCATCGGATACAGAGCCTGTCTGGGGTTCATGCCTTTGGTGAGAACGACTTTGAAAACCGGATACATTCTTTCGCACTCTTTGATGGCAATGTCGATAACCTGACGGAGCTTGCCCTCAAAAACATCTCCTTCGTCTTCGTTGAGCAGAATGGAATGTTTGAAAACAGGCATGTTTTGTTCAGCCCAATAGGAAAAATGCCCGACCCAAAGCTCTTCGTTGGCCATAGCCAGAAGTTCAAAGATTTTGCTGCGGTCTTCAATGGTGCTTTCAATGTCCATCAGGCAGGACAGGTGCAGGCATTGCATGGTTGATTCCCAGGCAAAAAACAACAACATGTTGTTCCATTTGCCTTGAACTTCAATGACGACCTCGTTTATGTTGCGGCGTTCAAATTCAAAAGATTTGGCAGCGAAAATATTTTCCACAATATCAATCGGGTTATATGAAAGAGGCAGATTCTTTGCCGGCAGCATGGTCTTAAGGCTCCTAATATTTCTGGGTTGTTTTCAGATTGCCATTCCGAGTCGTTTTAGACAATAAGGATTAAAAAGTTTTCCACTTTATCCGCAGGCGGAAAAATATTTGCGTGCCGATTATTTCGTAAAATCAGTATGTTGATTCGCCTGAAAAAAATAGTTTTTTTTTAGTGTGGATATTTTATTTTATTTTAATATAGTGTTAATAATTTCCGAGGGAGCGAAAGGGGAACAAGAATGACAGGTTGGGATTTTCCGAATATTTCACCGATAATTTTTTCTGTCGGACCGGTAGCCGTGCGCTGGTATTCGATGGCTTATTTGTTCGGGATTGTGACCGCTTGGCTGCTGGTGCGGCGGAATATCAAAAAGTATGATTTGCCGTTGACGAATGAAAAACTGGAAGATTTGGTCTTTTATGTGACCTTGGGGATTATTCTCGGCGGGCGGCTGGGGTATGTTTTGTTTTATGGCGGAAGCGAGTTTTTCAAAAATCCGTTATTGATTTTTGAGGTTTGGAAGGGCGGAATGTCTTTTCATGGCGGTGTTCTCGGCGTTATTGCCGCTGCATATTGGTTTGCCCGCAAAAACGGCTGTCGGTTTTTGGGCATTACAGATTTGATTGTGCTTTATGCGCCGATCGGGATATTTTGCGGCCGGCTGGCCAATTTTGTAAACGATGAACTGTGGGGAAGGGTGACCGATGTGCCCTGGGCGGTTCGTTTTCCCAACGGCGGTTATCTGCCGCGGCATCCTTCGCAGTTATATGAGGCGTTTTTTGAGGGGATAGTCATGTTTGCGGTTTTGAACTTTTTGTGGCGTTATAAATCGGTTCGGGAACGTCACGGGCTGGTTTCGGCGTTGTTCATTACCCTTTATGGGATATTCCGAATTTTGATGGAACGTTTTCGGGAGCCTGATGCCCAGCTGGGGTTTTTTTTCGGGCATGTTACGATGGGGCAGATTTTGTCGTTGCCGCTGATCGTGGGCGGAAGCCTGATTATTGCCTATTTGCTGCGTTATAAAAAGGTTTAGGCTTTTGAGGTTACGTTAAAGCTGAAGGCCGAAGTTTTTTGCAGGGCTTTGCGGGTACGGCTTAAGACTTCGAGGGCATTGGCGTCGCTGCGTTTTTTTTCGGAAATACTGCCGGAAATCGTCAGCTTTACAGGTTTTTTCGATTTGGAAAGCATAAATTCGGCGGAGGCAACGGCACGGCGGATTTGTTCCATTTGCTCGTAGGCTGCGTTCTTATCTTCATTTTTGAAAATCAATACCAGCTCGTCATCGCCGTAGCGGTAAATTACGGCTTCGGTTTCGGCGGCGACAATCCGGCGGGAAATCATTTGCAGCAGATTTTTGCGGCCGCGACGGCCGAAGGCTTTTTTCAGATTGTCATAATTGTCGATGCTGACGATACCGACACTATATTTGAGCGGAAATTTCGGCGATTGAATGATGAAGGCGTTGCGACTGGCAAAACCGGTAAGGCGGTCTTTGTAAATGTCATTGTAGATTTCTTCGCCCAACCCGAGAATGATAATTACGGCGGCGAGGCAGAAAAACAGTACCGGCGCCACAGAATCGGCAGCGTAGTAAAAGCCGAAGGCGGTCAGCAGCGCGGCAAAGAACAGGCTGTAGTCCATAATGCGTCCGGCGGCGACGGTTTTGCCGTAAAAAGCCAGCAAGGCTGATATGAAGGCCAGAAGCCCAAAGCCGCTCAAGCTGCCGAAACCGGGCAAGTTTTCAAAAGTCAGGGCGATGCCGCTGCGGCTGAGTTTTTCTCCGATTGCATAAGAGACGAAAAACGTCAGCAACAGGTAAACATTGCGGCGATTCAACAGTTTTTGTTCGGGCAAGAAGTAGAATAAGGCCAGGTTTAGGGGCAGAATTGCGCAGAGGTTGAGATATTCAGGGGTGTCGGAAAATGTTTGGGGAGCCGTATATTTCAGGCGGTTCAACAGCGTATAGGCGACAACCAGGCACAGAATGAAAAAAATCCCTTTATTTTGATTGAAATAGAGCAATATCAGGAACGAAGCAAAGCTAAGCAGGTAGAACAGGTGATGCAGTGTCATACGGGCGGCGGGGCTGATGCCGTCATGGGCATAAAACCAAATGATGGCGCCCATAGCAAGCAATGCCGGCAGAAACATATTCTGCAGCAACGGAAAGATTCCTTGCAGCCAGGCGGTCAGTTTTTTCAATTTTGCCTCCTTGTTGGAGGGATTATAGGCGGAGATGGTTTAAATTTTATTTACGCATTTCAAAATTGAGCTGTCGCCGTAAGAATAAAAACGGTATTTTTTATCCATGGCATGACGGTATCCCGCTTTCATGGCATCTGTTCCGGCAACGGCGCAAACCAGCATGAACAAGGTTGATTTCGGCAGGTGAAAGTTGGTTACCAGATAATCGATGATTTTAAACTTATAGCCGGGCGTGATAAAAATTCCGGTGTCGCCGGCAAAAGGGTGCAAAATGCCGTTTTCGTCGCCGGCAGTTTCGAGCAGGCGGAGCGAAGTGGTACCGACGGCGATAATGCGTTTTCCGGCGGCTTTGGCCTGATTGACGGTTTCGGCGGCAGCCGGCGAAATGATGCCGTATTCGGTGTGCATTTTGTGATTGTCGGTGTCTTCAACCTTAACCGGCAGAAAAGTTCCGGCGCCGACGTGGAGGGTGAGAAAAACTTTTTTGACGCCCTTTTTTTCAAGAGCTTCAAAAACCCTCGGCGTAAAGTGCAGACCCGCCGTCGGGGCGGCAACGGCGCCTTCGTGCCGGGCATAAACGGTCTGATAATTTTCTTTGTCGTTATATTTATCCCATAGGCTGCCGGAGGGCTTTTCGCGTTTAATGTAGGGCGGCAGGGGCATGGAACCGTATTGTTCCAGTTTGTGGCCGAGTTCGTCGTGCGTGCAGGAAAAGCGGATAACCACGCCTTCTTCGCCGTTTTTCTCGATGACTTCGGCATGAAAATCAGAGGTTTCGGGTGAGATGGCGCTAGTGTAAAAACTAATGACGTCTCCGGGGTGCAGGCGTTTGGCGTTTTTGATAAACGAATGCCAGGTCAGCCCGTCTTCGGGGCGGTACAATGTGACTTCAACCAAGGCTTCGCCGCGGGCACCGTAAAGCCTGGCCGGAATGACCTTAGTGTCGTTTAAAACCAGGACGTCGCCTTCTTCAAGCAGGTCGGGAAGTTCATAAAAAAAACGATCGCAGATTTTGCCTTCTTCAGACATATCCAGCAATCGGCAGCTGTCACGGGGTTCGGCCGGCCGGTCGGCAATCAGGCCGCGGTCGAGTTCAAAATCAAAAATATCCACTTTCATTGTATTAAATTCCTTTATTTTTTAGCAGTTATAGTGTATATCGGAAAAAAACACAAATACTTTTTTAGGAGTTGGCCGATGAGCAAAATTGTTACCATGATTCCGGTGCGGATGGCGTCTTCCCGCCTGCCGAACAAACCGCTGATTGATATTAATGGCAAGACGTTAATCCGGCGCGTTTATGAAAATGTCAAAAAAACAATTGAGGGGGATATTTATGTTGCCGCCGGGGATCAGGTTATTCTTGACGAGTGTGCCAAATTCGGCGCCAAGGCTTTGTTGACCGATCCGTCGCTGCCTTCGGGAACCGATCGGATAGCCGCGGCTTTAAAACAGATTGACCCTGACGGCAGCAAGTATGACATTGTGGTTAATTTTCAGGGAGACGGGCTGAATGTGGATCCGGCCATTAACAACCGCCTGATTGAGATGGTTGAGCGGACAGGGTGCGACATTGCCACCTGCGGTATGGTGTTCAAATCAAAAGAAGACGCCGAAAATCCGACGAATGTTAAAATTGTGATGGGACTGCGCGAAGGCGAACGGGAAGGGCGCTGTCTGTATTTTACCCGGGCGGTGGCTCCATATACGCGCAACCCGGAAAAATGTCCGAATCAGGATTTGTATCATCATATCGGCATTTATGTTTACAAGGCTTCTTCGTTGGCAAAAATCGTCGGTTTGCCGGTGGGCGTTTTGGAAGCCCGCGAATCTTTGGAGCAGCTGCGTGCGCTTGAGAACGGCATGACTATTCGCGCGATGCTGATAGACAGACTTAAGCTGATTGACGAAGCTCCTGCCGATATTAATACGCCGGAAGAGCTGAGCGAAGCTCTCAAGTATATTAAATAAGGCTGTGTAAGTTTTACGCTTTTAGCCGTCCTGTTTTTACAGGACGGTTTTTTATAATTTATATTTAAATATTTTTATGTTATAATAACCTCAAATAATCATTGGGGAGAAAGACGAGAAGAAACAGACGATTAGCTTACGGAGTGTTGGAGAAAGAAAAACATAATAATATTTGTTGTGATCCGGAGCGTCGGGCTTTTCGGGAAGTTTGTTTTATTCTGTTATGAACTGTAGCGGGGCTTTTATGGAATATTTTGATATTTACAATGATAAGTGGGAGAAAACCGGTCGGACGGCGGCGAGGGAAACACGCCTGCAGAAAGGCGATTATCTTTTGGCCGCGGATATTTGTCTGGTGAATTCGGAAGATTGTTTTCTTTTGCAAAAAAGAACGGCCAATAAGACTTATTGTCCTAATATGTGGGGGCTGACAGGCGGTTCGGTTTTGGCCGGAGAGAGCAGCCGAGAGGCAATTTATCGCGAAACTTGGGAAGAAATCGGCATTAAGCTTGAGATGTCGACGGTGGACAAGATATACAGTTATAAAAGCGAAGGGGAAGCTTTGGTTGATTTGTGGCTGGGACGTCTGGACTGTGAGGTTTCGCAAATGAAGCGGCAGAAGGACGAGGTTGCGGAGCTGCGCTGGGTGAGTGCCGCGGAGGTGAGAAAGATTATTGCCGAAGGGCAGTTTATGTGCGGTTTGGTGCCGGGGATTGAAAAATGTTTGGAGATTTTGGGATTATAGCTGCAAAAAAGCCGTTCACTAATGAACGGCTTTGGGGTTTTGAGCAGAAAAAATCAGGAAATAACCGATGAGATGAACGAATCTGCCTCCTGACTGATTTGCCGGTGCAGTTCCCGATATTTTTCTAAGAGAGCATGACGTTTCCGACAGGATGCGGCCAGGGATTCCGGTAGTTTGGAAAACTGTGTGAACCCTCTGTCGCACAAATTAATCGTCAGTTGCGGCAGTTTTTGTTCCCAAACGGCTGCCGGCAGACTGTTGCACAATTCGCCGATAACGCTTCCCAAGATTTCCAAATAAGCATTGCGGTCATTTTCTCGAATGCTTTCCGGCAGCAACGACAACCATTTATCCGTGTCGGGGCTGTTGGAAATTGTTTTTGAAAGCGGCCCGGGCCAGCCGGATACCAATAAACGGGCGGCATGGCTGTTTATTTTGGCATGCAGGGTTATCAGTCTGATGAGTTTGGGAATACCCGGATACTGACGTTTGCGCAAAGATGTCAACAGGTTTTCTGTTGTTGTTTCGCGGATTTTTCGGCCATAGGCATGATATATCAGCTGCAAGAAGCTGACAATCGGTTCATGAGGAATGCTTTGCCGGCGTAAAAATTCGGCATAAGCCCTGACCAGAGCATCGGCAGTATTTTCACAGAGCAGATTTTGTAAAACCGGCAATGCCATGGCGGCTTTTTCGGCTTTGCTCATCTGGTTTGCCAGGGGGTGTTCGACAGCAAGCCCTGTTACGGCGTCAATCAGTTCTGTGGTTGCGGCTTCTTCGGGAATGATAAATTTTTCAAGAACAGCGACCAGCAGCTTGAGAAGGTTATCCGAAGTTAACGGCATGCTCATGCAGATATGCCGGCAACGGCGATTGACGTTTTTGTCTGCCGGGGTCGGCGTGCAGCGTTCGGTCAGGGACAAAAGTTTGTCGATTGCCGGATAGTTTGGCTGTAACCCCGAAAGATCGCGGATAAGCAAGGCGCCATGATACCAAAACTCAAAATCGACGGCAGAATGTTCAAGTAAATACAACCCGACATCAAGGTGTCCGGAATTGCTGACATTGACATTTTGAATTGACCAGGTGCAGGGATGGTTGATTTTAGTTTTCTGCAACCGTTCAAATAAAATTTCCGGCAGGTCATATTGCAGCAGAATTTGGCCGAAACGGTCTTCTTCATTTTCTTTGAGAGCAGGAAAATTATGAAGGATGTTGAGGCCGCGTTCTTTCAAAATCCGGTTATTTCCGATTGCCAGGTTTGCGGCAATTTGCGCATAAAGCAACGGATTTCTGGTTTGGATAATGAAAGAAAAAAAGTTTTGGTGACATTTTTCTGCGGCAGGCTGAATATTGCGGCCGAGGGCAGCAAACAGCTTTTGTTCATCAAGGCAAGGTTTGCACGGTGTTGAATTTTCGTTACGGAAATTAAAGTCGGCGTAACTGAAAAATCCCCGGTGAATGATAGCCCGGCTGATGAAAGTGTACCAGATGTCGGCAATTTGGTGAAAATTTTGCCATTCCTCATTGATTTTTTCGAGATATTCTGCTTTGGCGGCAGAATTTTTTTCAAATTTATTCATAAAATGTGAAGTTTATAAGTTAATAAAAAATAGAATTCAAAAAAAATACAAACCGTTATGCAGAAAGATAATTATAGCTAAATTGGTAAAGCATAATAATTTGTAATCGGCGGGAGTATAGCAGAAAAAACGGTTTTGTCGAGGGGAAATTTTTGATTGACGCTAAAAAAAATCCTCCGGTGAGAACCGAAGGATTTTTATAAAACGTTCCTGCAAAACCGTGTTTAGGCGGCGATGGCAACGGTATCTTTGGCAATGGCCAATTCTTCATTGGTCGGAATGACAAAGGCACGGACTTTGGAGCCGGGTTTGGTGATTTCGGCTTCTTCGCCGCGGATGCCGTTCTTTTCTTCGTCAATCTCAATGCCAAGATAGCTCAGGCGTTCCAAAACCAGTTTGCGAACCAAGGGTGAGTTCTCGCCGACCCCCGCCGTAAAGACGATAGCGTCGACCCCGCCCATGGCGGCAATATAGCTGCCGATAAATTTGACAATGCTGTAAATGTAGCATTTCATGCCTTCGATGGCTGCGGTTTCGCCGCGCAGGTAGGCGGCTTCAAAATCGCGTGAATCGCTGTAGCCGCTCAGGCCGTATTTGCCACTCTTTTTGTTGAGCATTTCATTGACTTGTTCCGGTGTCAGATCTTGTGTTTTCATGATATAGAGCGGAATATAGGGGTCAATGTCACCGCAGCGGGTATCCATGATGATACCGGCCAACGGGGTCAGGCCCATGGACGTATCGACGCAGATGCCGTCTTTGACGGCGGTAATCGAAGCGCCGCTGCCGATGTGGCAGGTAATGATTTTGCTGTTTTTGCCGACGATTTCCGCGGTTCTTTCGGCAACAAACTTATGCGAAGTGCCGTGAGCGCCGTAACGGCGGATTTTGTATTTGTTGCGTTGTTCAAGCGGCAGGGCGTAGGTATAGGCTTCGGCCGGCATGGTCTGATGAAAAGCGGTGTCAAAAACGGCAACTTGCGGAACATTCGGCAATTCGCCCTTGACAGCCCGGATTACCAGAGCGGCGGCATAATTGTGCAACGGAGCCAGAACGGCCAGTTCCTCAATCTGGCGGATAACTTCGTCATCAATCAACGCCGAGGCTTTGAAGACAGCGCCGCCCTGGACAATGCGGTGTCCGATGGCGTGGATGTCGCCGAGGCTGCCGATGACGCCGTCTAACAGCAGTTTGAAGATTTCGTTCAGAGCCGTGTTGTGGTCCGGCAGGTCAACGCTGACTTCTTTTTTGGTGCCATCGGCGTATTTTATGCCGACAAAGGAGGCATCGCGGGCAATGCGTTCGGCATTGCCTTTGCAGATGATTTCATAATTGTCGCCGTTGACGTTAAACAGCTGGTATTTCAGGGTAGATGAACCGGAATTTAAAACTAAGATTTTCATAAACAGACCTCTTTTTATTTAACAGATTGCAAAACGGTAATGGCGACCAGCCCGACGATGTCTTCGGCCGAACAGCCGCGTGACAGGTCGTTGACCGGGGCGTTCAGCCCCTGAAGCATCGGGCCGTAAGATTCGGCGCCGCCCAGGCGCTGGAGAAGTTTGTAGCCGATGTTTCCGGCTTCAATGTTTGGGAAAATCAGCGTATTGGCGTGTCCGGCAACATCGGAACCAGGCGCTTTTTTATTGGCGACGGCAACGTCTAAAGCCGCGTCGGCCTGCAATTCTCCGTCGAGAGTAATTCCTTTGCCGGCGTATTCGGGAGCTTTGAGGGCTTCTTTGGCCAGTCTGGTCGCTTCTTTGACTTTGTCTACGCCTTCGCCTTTGCCTGAGCCGTAAGTCGAATAGGACAACATGGCGATATGCGGCGTGTCACCGAACTGCAGGACGCTTTCTGCGCTTTCCAAGGCGATGTCTGCCAATTCTTTGGCGCTTGGGTTAATGTTGATGGCACAATCGGAAAGGTAGTAAGGCTTATTGTTGCAGACCATGATAAACATTGAAGAAACGCCGCGGTCTTTGTGGGCGGATTTGATGATTTGCAGGGCCGGGCGCACGGTATCGGCCGTGGAGTGGTTGGCGCCGGAAACCATGCCGTCGGCATCGCCGGACTTGATCATCAGCGTTCCGAAATAATTGGCGTTGAGAGCCAGTTTGGCAGCATCTTCGCGGGAGAGCCCCTTTTCTTTGCGAAGGTTGTACAGCAGTTCGGCATAGGCTCCCAGACGATCGGATTTGGCCGGATCGATCAGGGTGATGCCGTCCAGATCCCAGCCTTGTTTGGCAAAGTGGGCGTTGATGCTTTCGACATCGCCCAGAATAACCAGTTTGGCGATTTGCTGTTTGCGAATCAAATGCGCCGCTTTCAAGACCCGTTCGTCTTCGCCTTCGGGCAGGACGATAGTTTTGTCATGCCGGCGCGCTTTGGCAAAAATGCCTTCAATGTAACTGTTTTCAGACATGTTTCAGTTCCTTAATTTGATGTGAATTTTTATTTTTGTTTACTCTCTTTGGATTAAAAAGTCTATCAAAATTGTAAAAACTTGGAAAAATTGGTATAAAAAACTTTGCTTATTGAAAATATTGTAATATATTACCGATAATTGGAAAAATCGAAAAAAAGGAAACATCATGGAAAGAACACTCTCTATTATCAAACCGGATGCGACGGCCAGAAATATTACCGGCAAAGTCAATGCGATGATTGAAGAAGCCGGTCTGCGAATCGTGGCTCAGAAGCGAATCCGCCTGTCGCCGCAGTTTGCGGAAGAGTTTTATGCCGAACACAAGGGAAAGGCTTTCTTTTCCGGTTTGGTCGAGTTTATGACTTCCGGTCCGGTGGTGGTTCAGGTTCTGGAAGCAGACGGCGCGATCGCCCTGTATCGCAAGATTATGGGGGCGACCAATCCGGCCGTAGCCGAGGAGGGGACTATCCGCAAGACCTATGCTCTTTCCATTAATCAGAATACGGTTCACGGTTCGGACTCTCCGGAGAGTGCCGCCCGGGAAATCGAATTCTTTTTCAGCGAAGTGGAAATTGTCGGTTAGGAGGTTTTTTTGACAAGGTTCTGGCTTATTTTTCCGCTTTTGCTGCTCGGGCTTTCGGCTCCGGCGCATGCTGACGGAATATATGAGGCCGACGTGGTGGTCGACGTGGTGGACAAAGACGCTGCCCAAGCCCGTGAAAAGGCAATGGTGGCGGCCAATCGCCAAGGGTTGATTAATCTTTTGAAAAAGATTACCACCGCTGACGGAGTGCGTCAGGTTTCGGAGCTTAATGACAACCAGATTTTGAACTTTGTCAAAGAAGTTTCGGTTATTTCCGAAAAAGTTTCCGATGTCCGCTATATGGCGGAACTCAAGGTCAGTTTTAATGAAAACGTTTTGCGCCGTTATCTGAATGAGAAAGGGATTCCTTTTACGGAAAACGGCGGCTTTCGTGCCGTAATCATTCCGGTGTTTCATGAAGCCGAGAGCGGCAAAACGCTGTTGTGGGAGCCGGAGAACCTGTGGCGCGCCGCTTGGGAGAAAAGCGACAAGTCCGGCGGGTTTGTCGAGTATCAGGTGGTTGAGGCGACCGGCGCGAACCAGGAAATGCTGAGCAGCGGCAAAGCTTTGGAGTTTGACGGTGCAACGCTGGAGTGGCTGTCTCGCAGCTATAAGGCGGACGAGGTTTATATTCTTGATGCCGCGTATCGTCCCGGCGGCGTGTCGGTCAAGATTTTTGCGCCTTCCGGACGCGGCGGGATCGAGCAGACGGTGTCGGTGGACGGCGGCAATGACGAAACGACGCTGGAGGCGGCAGTCAAAAAGGTTAAGGGCGTTATTTCCGAGCGGATAAAACGCTATAATCTGGAAGAAGACCGGCGGACTTATGAAATGCTGGTTTTGTATGAATATCCTTCGGTCGGCGATTGGCTGCGGTTGCAGAACGAATTGCGAAAGGCTCCTTATGTCAAATCGGTCAAAGAAGACGCCATGGGGGCAGGCCGGGTTCAGTTCCGCATGGAATATGCCGGCGGGCTTGATCGTCTGGAACAGGTATTGGGCAGCCGCGGGCTGCAACTGCAGTCGTATGACGGTTTTTATGTAATTTCAAAAAAATAAGGATAAGCTATGGCAGTATACAAAAGGGCAAATCGCAACTGGATGTTCTGGCTGACGATGCTGGCGATTTTTTGTTTGTTGTTTTATGTGCTGCGCTCGGTGTTGCTGCCGTTTGTGGCCGGTATAATCATCGGTTATCTGCTTGATCCGTTTACGACCAAGCTGCAAAAAGCCGGAGTAAAGAACCGGGCCTTGGCGACGGTTTTGGTTATGCTGCTGGTGTTTATCATTCTGACGCCGGCTTTGGCCTTGCTGATTGGGGTTATTGACGAACAGGTCGGACGCTTTTTGTCGGCAGTTCCCGAATATGCCGCGAATTTTGCCAAGCGGATTGAGCCGTTTTTTATTGAGCTTCAGGATAAGTTTCCGGGATTGCAGGCGGACAAAGTCCGCGAGTATATCCGCGGCAATTTGGCCAACAGCATGAAGCTTGCCGGTTCGGTGATGCAAAAGCTGGTCAGCGGCGGATTTGCTTTGGTGAATCTTTTGTCTTTGTTGCTGATTACGCCGGTTGTGGCTTTTTATATGTTGCGCGACTGGCATAGCTTTTTGGGGAATGTTGACGAATTGCTGCCGGAAAAATATAAAGATACCATTCGCAATCTTGCCAAACAGATTGACCGTATTTTGGCCGGTTTTATCCGCGGACAGTTAAGCGTTTGTGTGTTGCTCGGTACGTTTTATGCCAGCGGTTTGTATCTGGTCGGCCTTGAGCTTGGCGTTTTGGTCGGTTTTATTGCCGGGCTGATTTCTTTTATCCCCTATGTCGGAAGCATTTCCGGTTTTGTGGTCAGTATGGGAATAGCGTTGGCGCAATTTGATTCTTGGGGGCCGATTGCCCAGGTGGTGGCCGTCTTTATGGTCGGGCAATTCATAGAAGGCAATTTTCTTACGCCCAAACTGGTTGGCGACAATGTCGGTTTGCACCCGGTCTGGGTAATGTTTGCCCTGCTTGCCGGCGGTGTCCTTCTCGGCTTTCTCGGTCTGATGATTGCCGTACCCGTTGCCGCAATTATCGGCGTTCTTATCCGCTATGCGATTGAACAGTATAAGGAGAGTTCTCTTTACCTGGAATAAAAACCGCGCTCTGTGGTCGACTGGTACAGATTTTGCGAATTTTGGCGGTTGAGGAAAGGGGAAAATTCGCAGATTCCTTAACGATTACTCCGCAATTGAGGGATGACCTGCGCGGCAGGCAGCCTTAGGCTGACGCGCAGGCAGCGCCCGAGGGCGGGGACGCCCCGCGGCGAACGGTTCGCTACTGATGTTTGGGTGCCATGAATCCGCGTTGCTTGCAATATGCACTATCTCTGCTTTCCAATAACGGCTCTCCCTTGGGCGCGGCAGCAGTTATTATCCAATAACTGTCACTCCTTGTTTTTTCGGCAGAAAAAACGTCAGCAGGTCTTCGAGTTTTTCTTGTTTCTTTTTGTCATTTTGGGCTTGTTTTTTACTGTCATTCCGGGCTTGACCCGGAATCCAGGCGGTTAAGGAATCAATATTGACCTGGACTCCGGCTCGGTGTCCGGAGGGACAGATAAAAAAAGAGGCTGTGCTGTGATAGAAAGGGGAAAATTCGAAGATCCCTTGACGTTTTCTTACGAAAACGAGGGATGACACTCATATAATTGTCATTCCGGGCTTGACCCGGAATCCAGGCGGTTAAGGAATCAATATTGACTTGGACTCCGGCGCGGAGGCCGGAGTGACAGAATAGAGAGATAGGCCGGCAGAACAGAGAGAAAAAAAAGGGCAGGGGTGACAGAAGAGAAAAGGGTGTCCGGAGTGACAGGAGAGAAATGAAGGTCGGGGCGCAGAGAAAAAAAGAGGGTGGTTGCATGACCGTAAAAAAGAGGGTGGCGTATAAAATCCCGTTTGATTATAGATTGTTTTTATTTAAAGTAAACTATTTTTAGTATAGTGCCTGTTACTAATCTTAACGTTATTTGACAAATTGAATTAGGGGAAGCAAATAAATTATTGCATAATTTGGAAAATTATATTATGATAATTCTTATATAAAGACTCATTTTAGGGAGGTTCTGCGGATTTTAAGTAAATTTTCTTTTGTCTAAATAGTAAAATCGGAGAAAGGTTAGAGATATGCGGAATTTTGGGCAATCCGGGCTGCCTGATGGCGGTCGGAAAGGTTTTTTTGTATGCCTGTTGCTGGCGTTGGTTGTCGAATCGGTCGGCAGCCGGGGTGAAGCAGCAGGAGTTTCTGCGTTGACGGCGCAGGTTGTTTCTGCTGCGTTTGGCGTTAACGAAGCTCAAGCCGCAATTTGTTTTTTGCCGGATTGTATGGACAAGCTGGAGGATTTGAAAGGTGATCCCAGCGTCGGTCCCAGATTGTGCCGTCGTGCCGGCTACAGTTATTATCCCACCGGGTTTTGTCCTGCTTATCAGGAACAGGAGACCTGTCCCCATCATAGTTTTTATCTCAAATGCGATGCGGCGCTTTGGTGCCGGAACAACGGTTATACGACAACGGAATGTACGGTTCCGGAATATTTGGACGAGCAATGTCCGAACGGCCTGAATGTTTATAAGGGCTGTAAACCTGATTATGAACGCGCCTGCGAAGAAGAAAATCCCAATTATGTTACCGAATGCCAAGACGGTTGGCAGTTGGATCCAAACTATCTGTGCACCTATTCTCCGGCTTATGGCTTGTGCTGCAATATATGTAACGGTTTTCCTTATTTGGAAAGCGATATTCCTTACGGCTATGTCAAGGATGAAAGCTGCTATGCCTGCGGCGGCGTGAATAAATACAGTATCAAGCCCAATCCCTGCACCGGTTATCAGAAATGCGACGACGGCCCGAAATCCGGTTCTCCGTCCTGCCAGCATGGAGACGAGACCTGGTATAAGGAGTGCTGCGGGTACGAGTGTTCGCTGGAAAGTTGTCCGCATGGTACGGAGTGCCGGCTGGAGATTTGTTCAAACCGGTATTGCATTACCGGCTGCAGTACGAATTTCACCGATTATTGTATCCGTCCGGTAGAAGATTGTTCGTCACTCGGATACGTGTCGACTTCCTGTACCGGGGAGAGTTTGGTTTGCCCGTATGATATTTCAAAACTTTTCTGCATCTGAAACAGAATAAGGAGTAAGAGCTATGAAGAAACAACTACAACAAAGAGAATTAAATGCGGCCGGGCGGCGGACAGAATGTTTGGCCGCGATTGCCGGAGCAATTTTGATGTTTGGTGCGGGCGCGGCACAAGCGGACTGTGTGGCAACGCCAGATTGCGAATCTCTGGGATATAGGGAGACGTCTTGTGTGGGCGGCGGAGTAAAATGTCCGTGGGATACGAGCAAAATGTATTGCAATCCCAATATGTGCAGCCTGACCCTGACAAAAGAAAAATGCGCTGAACAATGCCGGGAAGTGGGCGAGCAGTCCTGCGTGAAAAACGGCGTAACCTATTATGCCCAATGCGGCGTTTCAAAATGTCCGGAAGGGCAGGGCTGCAAGGCCGGGGCTTGCGTAACCTGTGACAATACCTGCGCGGTAGGGAACATATTGTATTCGGATTTTACCTGCAGTTCATGTCTGCTGAATGACAAAACGCCGATCGGCATTATTGCTTATTCGAGCGGGAGCATGCGGTTGGCGGTTCAGCTGGATACGACAGAAAGCAAGCCGTGGAGCAATACGCTGGTTGATATTGCCGAAATTGCCAATACCGCTTCGTCTACTTATAAGACCGAGTTTAACGGAAAGTCCAATGCCCAGGCCTGGGTTAATAAATACGGAACGGACAAGGGCAGTTATGCCGCCGGTTATTGCTATAATTATTCGACGGACGGAACCGGGAAAGGGCAGTGGTTTTTGCCTTCCGGCGGCGAAATGACCGCGGTCTTGCAGACGAACCGTACCAAGATTGCGCAAGGTTTGACAACGGCCGGCGGAAAGGCTTTTCAGTCCGGAAATCATTGGACTTCTTCGGAGCGCAGCGCTTCGGAAGCCTGGCAGGCCGGAACCAACGGCGGCAGCAGCGCCGACAAGACTTCTTCGGCTTATGTGCGGTGTGTGCTGCATTTGGAAGACAAGGGCAACGGAGCGGCGGAAAATTGCAGTTCCGAGTATAAATACAGCTGCTCCGGCAGCGCCTATGCCGGCGGTTCGGGGACGGCCTGCGGCGGCATGTACCAAAGCTGCAAATGTGCCAACGGGGCAAGTTGGAACGGTTCCGGCTGCGGCTGCGATACGGCTTATCAGTATTCTTGCAGCGGTACTAATATTTCGGGCGGCAGCGGCAGTTCGTGCAACGGCAAATATGCGTCCTGCAACTGTGTGAGCGGCGCCAACTGGAACGGCAGCGGCTGTGTCTGCGACAGTTCTTACCAGTATGCGTGTACCGGAACCGGCTATGTTTCGGGAACCGGCGGAAAGTGCAACGGCAAGTATCAGGAGTGCAGCTGTGCGGGCGATTATGATTGGAGCGGTAACGCCTGTGTGTGCAAACCGGAATTTCAGTTTACGTGCAGCGGCACCGGTTATGCCGGCGGCGTGGGCAACAAGTGCAACAATAAATATCAAAGCTGTACCTGCAGTTCGGGGTATGGCTGGAGAAACAACGTTTGTTCAAAGTGTGAGACGGAATATAAGTTTGACTGCGCAACCGGCGGTTCTGACCCGTATATTACGGGCGGACGCGGAGACGCCTGCAGCGGCAAATACAAATATTGCAGCTGTCAGACCGGATACGGCTGGAAACGCGGCAAATGCACGCTTTGTGATGCCAGCTGTTCGGTCGGCAACATCCTGTATTCGGATATGAGCTGCAACAGCTGTATAATGGAGGGCAAAACGCCGATCGGGGTAATCGGATATGCCAACGGCACCTCCGGGTTGGCTGTCTACCTGCAGCAATCGTCCTCCGAGTTGGAATGGCAAGGATTGACCGATGTTCCGACTATGACGAACTTCAGTTCCGGCGCCACGGCGATTAAAGATTTTTCGGGTAAGGAAAATTCGCATAACTGGACGCTTTATTACGGGCATACCAACACCTGGAACGGAATCGGATATTGCCATAACTTGGCGCCTACCGGTACTTCCAAGCGGCAGTGGTTTGTTCCGGCGCTGGGCGAGATGAACGAGATTGCGGTCAAAAATCTGGAAGCGGTCAACGACAGCCTGCTGGCTTTGGATACGGTCGGCGCCGCGCAGATCGGCACCAGCTATCAATACAGTTCGACGGAGCAGAACGCCAATAATATTTACGTCAGTTATCAGGCCTCGGCGACAGACAAATATACAACGCGAATCAAGGTTCAGAAGAACTATTACCGTTGTGCCCTGCCGCTTGATTTCAGTAACGGCATTACCAAGCCGCAAGCTTGCGCCGCAGATTATATCTATACCTGTGAGGCGGATTCTGCAAAGCACATTGCCGGCGGAGCCGGTGAGGCCTGCGGCCGCCACTATCAGGCTTGTGCCTGCGAAAGCGGATACATTTGGCATAGTGACGGCGACGTACAGGCCGGGGGAACGGCAACCAGGTATGAAACCGACTCTTGCGTGTCCTGCTCAACTTACCACAAATATACCTGCAGCGGCAGCAATATTACCGGGGCGGTCGGGACGGCTTGTGACGGCAAGTATGAGGAGTGCAGTTGCGCCAGCGGTTATGAGTGGGTTAACGGCGCTTGCCAGGCTTGCAGTTCGGAGTGCAAGGCAGGGAGCATTCTCTATTCGGACAAGACCTGCAACAGTTGTTTGGTTTCCGGCAAAACGCCGATCGGCGTTGTGGCTTATGTCAACGGCAGTACCAGGCTGGCCATCAATCTGCCGCAGGGGCAGATGAAGTGGAGCAGCAATTATGTTGATCTGGACGGGATTGATAATATTACCAGCAGCACCGTGGCCAAGGCCGACTTTGCGGGTAAGGCGCATACGGCGGCCTGGGTTGCCAAGTATGGGTCTGGTGTGACAGGTTATGCTCCGGGGTATTGTTACAATTACTCGACGACAGGAACGTCTAAAGGTGACTGGTATTTGCCGGCTTTGGGCGAGTTGTTCCCCTCGGTTTGGACGAACCGGGTTGCCGTGAAGCGTGGACTAAAAATAGCCGGAGGGGACAAATTAGAGCGCGGACATTATTGGTCTTCGTCCGAGTATAGCAACCGCCACGCGTGGTACGTGTACGCCTACGGCGGTGTGGACCACTACCTCGATAAGGCTTATGACGCCTTTTACGTTCGGTGTGTCCTAGCTTTCTAATTAACTATTTGTCTATTTTACTATTATTTTAAATCGCAGCGAGCGACTGCGAGCTGCGATTTAAAAAAAATTTTTCAGACCTTTGGGTAACAAATATTATTATGTTTTTTCTTTCTCTACGGGATCCCGGAGATAGCGTTCGCGTCTCCGGGATTTTTTTATATGACTGTCCTCCCCCCTCGATTGCGGAGCAATCGTTCCCTACCACCGTCACCCCTTGGCTGCGTCAGCGGCCATTACCCAATAACTGTCACCCCTTGGCTGCGTCAGCGGCCATCAAGGGGTCTTCGGGTTTTTCTTGTTTCTTTTTGTCATTCCGGGCTTGTTTTTTTACTGTCATTCCGGGCTTGACCCGGAATCCAGGTGGTTAAGGAATCAATATTGACCTGGACTCCGGCTCGGAGGCCGGAGTGACAGATAAAAAAAGAGGTCAGAGTGACAGATAAAAAAAGAGGCTGCGCTGTGACAGATAAAAAAAGGCCGGAGTGACAGAATAGGGGATAGACCGGCATAGCAGAATAGGGGAAATGCTGCGCTGTGACAGGAAAGAGAAAAAGCCATGGTATGGGGCAAAGGTGTGTCTTATTTCTGTTTGTAATTTATTCTTATTAAGCTTTATTTTAGAAATAGGCGCTAAAATTATGTTCAAGTATACTTAATGAGGGACTATTGCAATGTTATATAATCTGTTATATCCGTCGGCGGAGCGGGCAGAATGGATGCAAAGCTGGCTGACCGTGCCGTCTCGGGCGGCGCTGGCTTTTTTTGCGGCTTTAGCGTTGGGGTTGTTGTTTGGCGGCCGTTTGATTGAATTTTTACATCATCATCAGAAAAAAGGACAGCCCATTCGCGAAGACGGTCCCCAGTCGCATCTTCTGACCAAAAAAGGAACGCCGACGATGGGCGGTTTGCTGATTTTGGGAACGGCAACCGCGGCAATTTTGCTGTTTGCCAGTTTGCTTAATCCGATGGTTTGGGTTTGTCTGGCGGTTATGTGGATTTATGGGGTGGTCGGTTTTGCCGATGATTATGTGAAAGTTACCAAACAGACTTCCAATGCGATGACGGCCAAGATGAAACTGCTGCTGCAATTTATGACGGCGTTGGTTTCGGTTCTGGTCATTTCTTATTATACGCCGGCGGGCAGCCGTTATTCGCTGACAATTCCCTATTTTAAAGATCTGGCGCTGAATTTGTGGCTGTTTTATGTTCCCTTTGCGATGGTGGTGATTGCCGGGGCTTCCAATGCGGTTAATCTCAGCGACGGCTTGGACGGTTTGGCAGGCGGTCTGCTGGTGGCGGCTTTTGCTTTCTTTGCATTGGCGGCTTATGTTTGCGGAACAGATGTTGCGCAGTATTTTTATGTTCGCGCGTTGCCGGGGATGGGCGAGGTTGCTGTGGTTTGTGCTGCGGTTGCCGGGGGATGCGTCGGCTTTTTGTGGTTTAATGCCCCGCCGGCGAAGGTCTTTATGGGCGACACCGGGTCTTTGGCCTTGGGGGCTTTGCTCGGGACGGTGGCAGTAATGCTGAAGCAGGAAGTTATGCTGGCGATTGTCGGCGGGATTTTTGTGCTGGAAGCGCTTTCGGTGATGATACAGGTTTTTTGGTTCAAGCGCACCGGGCGGCGCGTTTTTAAAATGGCACCGATACATCATCATTTTGAACAATGCGGCTGGCCCGAGACGACGGTCGTGCTGCGTTTTTGGATTGTGGCGCTGATGTTGTTGCTGGCCGGTTTGCCGGCATTGGCAATGAGATAACGGGAGAGGGCCGAGGTGTTTACGTTTTCAAGAAACAGCCGCAGCATTTTGGGCAACTGGTGGTGGACGGTTGACAAGACGTTGCTGATGCTTATCGGCGCTTTGGTTTTTATTGGCGTGTTTCTGAATTTTTCGGCCGGTCCGGCGGTGGCTAACCGTATCGGCATTGACAGCTTCCATTTCGTTAAGCGCCAGTTGGTGTTTATTCCGTTGGCCGTGGGGCTGATGCTGTTTCTTTCCATGCAGAACCTCAAGACAATCCGCCGAATTGCCATTGTCGGTTATGCGGGAACGATTTTTCTGATGATTTTGACGATGTTTTGGGGCGAAGAAATTAAGGGAGCGACCCGTTGGATCAGAATTTTCGGGTTTTCTTTGCAGCCTTCGGAATTTATTAAGCCGACTTTTGCAGTAGTGGCGGCCTGGCTGTTTGACGGGCAGAAGCGATATCAGGATTTTCCGGGGAATTTGCTTTCCATGAGTCTGTATGCTTTTACGGTCAGCCTGTTGTTGATGCAGCCTGACGTCGGTATGACGATTGTGGTTTCGGTGATTTGGCTGTTTGAGTTCTTTTTGGCCGGATTGTCGATGAAGTTTATTGCGGTTTTGGGCGTCGCTTTTGTGGGAATGATTGTCATGGCTTATTTTACTTTTGACCATGTTCACACCCGTGTCGACCAGTTTTTGGCTTCCGGCGGCGAGCTCAGTTATCAGGTCAAAAAGTCAATGGAGGCATTTCATAACGGCAGTTTGTTCGGCATGGGGCCGGGCGAGGGCGTGGTCAAGCTCAATATTCCCGATGCGCATACCGATTTTATTTTTGCGGTGGCCGCCGAAGAATACGGCATGCTTTTGTGCCTGCTGATTGTGGCGGTGTTTGCGGTGATTGTGATCCGTTCGATGCTGATTTCGCTAAAGGACAACAATCTGTTTATTATATTGTCGGCGGCGGCGCTGAGCGCCTCGTTCGGATTTCAGGGGATTATCAATATGGCTTCGACCCTGCATCTGATGCCGACCAAGGGGATGACCCTGCCGTTTATTTCTTACGGCGGTTCTTCTTTGCTGGCAACGGCGCTCGGAATGGGAATGCTGCTGGCGATTACGCGTAGAAACGTTCATGCGGAGGATAAAGATGAAACATATTAGAAAAAAAGAAAAGCCTTTGATTGTGCTGACCGCAGGGGGAACCGGCGGACATGTTTATCCGGCCGAAGCTTTGGCGGAAGAACTTTTGAAACGCGGATACCGTTTGGCGCTGATTACCGACAACCGGGGCAAGAACAATTATAAAGGCCGGCTGGGGGAAATTCCCAATTATGCGGTTTATGCGGGGGCTCTGGTCGGAAAGTCGCGGTGGTTCAAAATCAAAAGTTTGTTCAAGACTTGCGTCGGGATTATGCAGGCCGGCGTTTTTATGCTTAAGAACCGTCCGGCCTGCGTGGTCGGGTTTGGCGGCTATGCTTCTTTTCCGGCGGCAATGGCGGCAATTTTACTGGGGCGCGATTTGGTTATTCATGAACAAAATGCAGTCATGAGCCGGACAAATCGTTTTTTGAGCAAATATGCCGAGCTGACGGCGCAGAGCTTTCGCAATGTTAAATACGCTCCCAAAAACGGACGGCAGGCGGTTACCGGAATGCCGGTGCGGCAATCGATAGCCCTTCTTGCCGGCCATAATTATCCGGAGCGGACGGCGGCGCAAAAGTTTCAGCTGATGGTTTTGGGCGGCAGCCAGGGAGCTAAGGTGTTTGCCGAGGTTATTCCGCAGGCGGTTGCCGAATTGCCGGAGAGCCAGCAGAAAAAACTGCGCATTTTTCAGCAATGCCGCGATTGCGACGTCAAGAGCCTGCAAGAAGCTTATGCGGCAACCAAAGCGGAGGTGACGGTTTCGCATTTCTTTGGCAATATGGATGAGTTGTATGCGGGAACGCATTTGATTATTTCGCGGGCCGGCGCTTCGTCGGTTTCGGAAATTGCGGTTGCCGGCGTTCCTTCAATTTTGGTGCCGCTGCCGATTGCCGCCGACGATCATCAGACGCAGAATGCCGCCGAAATCAACAAAGCCGGGGCGGGCATTGTGCTCAAACAAAAAGATTTTACCGTTCAGAAGCTTAAAGAACTGCTTGAAGATTTTATCAAAAATCCCAAAGAGCTTAAAAAAATGTCGGACAAGGCGCATAAGGTCGGGATTAAGAATGCCGCCGAACGTTTGGCCGACGCCATTGAAAAAGAAATCAGCGTCAAGTGGTGATTTAAAATATTTTTCCAGGAGGAAAGTCATGTTCAGAAAGTCAAAAAAGTGGTTTAAGGACAATTTGGTGGAGATTTTGCCGGAAGTGAAAGGGACGTATAAGAAAGACGTTCCAATGTCGAAATACACCTGGTTTGCCGTCGGGGGGCCGGCGGAGGTGATGTTCAGTCCCCATGACGAAAAAGATCTGGCGCTGTTTTTGAAAACCAAGTCTTATAACCTGCCGATTTGCGTCGTCGGCGGTGGTTCCAACCTGTTGGTGCGCGACGGCGGGATTCCGGGTGTGGTGATTAAACTGGACAGCAAATATTTTCGACGCATCATTGTCAACGAGGACAAGAGCATTACCTGTTTTGCCGGGGTGAAGAACGTGGAGCTGAAGAAGGTTATGCTGGAGCAGGAACGCGGCGGGCTGGAATTTTTGTGTTCCATTCCCGGCGTTATCGGCGGGTCGGTGAAAACGAACGCCGGCTGTTTCGGACGGTCGGTCAAAGACGTGATTCAGTCGGCAACCATTGTGAACGGAAACGGGGAGCAGGCGGTCGTCGGCGTGGAGGATTTGATGTTGTCTTATCGGAGCAGCTTTTTTCCCGACGACTGGATTATCACGTCCATAACTTTCAGAACCGAGCCGTCGTCCAGGGAGCAGATTGGCAAGATTTTGGAAGAGCAAAAGCAATACCGGATGCAGAGCCAGCCTTATAATGAGCGGACGGCGGGGTCGACTTTTAAAAATCCCGAGGGGCTGCGCGCCTGGGAGCTGATTAAAAAAGCCGGCTGCTGCGGGCTGTCCGTTAATGGGGCGAAGGTTTCGGAAAAACACTGCAATTTTCTGATTAACACCGGAAACGCAACGGCCCATGATTTGGAGACGCTGGGCGAAACGATTGTTTCAAGAGTAAAAGAAGCGACTTCGATTACTCTGGAATGGGAAGTCAAACGGATGGGGATTAGCAAATAAGCGATGTCTGAAACCCCGGAAAATAAGAGTGAGGATCAACAGCCGAAGAAAGCCGCTCAGCCTGCGGACAACAGGGTCTTTTTGCCGCGGGAGTGGCCGCAGCGGCTGCTCGGCAGTTTGTTTATTCTGGCGCTTATCGGGGCTGCCGCATTTGTAACCGTGACGGTTAAGGAAAGTCTGGTCAGCAAGAAGTTTGAATCTTTGCAGCAGGATTTTTATGATTTTACCGACCGGCTCGGCTTTACGATTGACGAGATTGTCATTCAGGGACGCAAGCGTACCGACAAGGCTGCGTTGCTGAAAGCGATCGGGCTATCGCGTGAGGACAATATTTTTGAAGTTGATGTTTATGCCCTGCAAAGACGTTTGGAGACTTTGCCCTGGGTTCGGCAGGCGGCGGTAAAAAAGACCTTTCTGCCCAATGTTGTCAGCATTTCTCTGCGAGAAAAGGAAGTTCAGTCCTTGTGGCAGATTTCGGAGAAGTTTCATCCGATTGACGAGGACGGCAAGGTTATTGATGCCGAATATGTGCCCGACAAACCATTGCTTCTGATTGTGGGGGCCGGAGCGCCGGAAAATATCAACGGCCTGTTAAGGATTATCAAGAAAGACAAAGCGGTTTTTGAACGGGTGAAGGTTGCCAATTTTATTTCCAAGCGGCGGTGGAATCTGGTGTTGGACGATATTCGCGACGGCATAACCATTAAGCTTCCGGAGGAGAATGCGGAAGCGGCCTGGAAAAAATTGATAAAATTAAACACAACAAAGGGCATTCTTAAACGTAAATTAACTATCCTGGATTTAAGATTTAAGGGAAAAATAGGTATCAGGCTCCGCAAAACGCCGGAAAATCCCGAAATAAGACTTAATAACGGCAGGGAGCGCAATACCTGACAGAGATTGAAAAATTTTTATTGGGGGGAACAGCGTGACGCATTCTTTTAACAGACTGACGACTTTTGCGGCTTTGGATATTGGTTCGTCCAAGGTATGTTGCGTTATTGCAAAGATCAGCCGGGACGGAAGAATTAATATTGCCGGATATGGTTATAATGCCTCCAAGGGAATAAAAAACGGGATTATTACCGATATCGGGCAGGCGACGCTTTCGGTCTGCAATGCGGTAGAAACCGCAGAGCAAATGGCCAATGAGCGCATCAGCAAAATTATCGTCAATGTTTCCGGCGACAAAATCCGCAGTTCGGTTAAAGACGCGACAATCACCTTAAACAAGAACCGGCCGATTAATGAATCTGACATCAACAAGGTGATTGAAAAAGGGATTAACAAAATTAACGTGGAAGGCTGTGAGCTTATTCACTGTCTGCCAACCAATTATCGACTGAATTTTGGCGAAGAAATCAAGGATCCGCGCAATATTTTCGGAGAAAACCTGTCAGTAGACATTATGCTCGGGCTGGTTCCGGATATGATCTATCGCAATTTGGCAACGGTGATTGAAAACGCGCATCTGGAAATTGTCGGAAAGGCTTTTTCGGCTTATGCTTCCGGTTTGGCCTGTTTGGTCGATGACGAAAAGGAAATCGGGGCGACGGTGGTTGACATCGGCGGCGGCATGACCAGTATTGCCAGCTTTCGTCACGGTTTTCCGGTTTATTTCTCTTCTATTCCGGTGGGCGGAAACAATGTTACCAATGACATTGCGTTTGGACTGACGACTTCCTTTGCCCATGCCGAACGGCTGAAGACGCTTCATGGATGCGCTTTTCTGACCCGTAAGGACAGCGAGGAAACCATCAATGTTTATCCGGTCGGGGAAGAAGACGACAGCAGCATCAAACAAATCACAAAAGCCGAGCTGATCAGCATTATTACGCCGCGGATTGAGGAGATTTTTGAGCTGGTTAACCAGAAGTTGGAGGAGCAGGGGCTGAAGGACATTTCCAGCCACCGGGTGGTCTTGACCGGCGGCGGCAGCCAGCTTTCGGGTATTCGCGAAGTGGCGACCATGGTGCTTGACAAGCAGGTGCGCATCGGCCGGCCGAAGAATATCAGCAATCTGCCGGAAATTCTTTATAATCCGGCTTATTCCACCTGTATCGGCCTGTTGTTGTTTGCATTGAATTATACCGAACGCAAGCCCAATAAGATTGTCAACAAGCCGGCCGGAAATTCCGGTGCCTTGGGCAAAATTCTGGGGTGGATAAAGCAAAATTTTTAGGCTTAGTTACTAAATCTTAATTTATTGCACTATATTATGTCTGATAAGTAGAAAGAATTAAATTTTGGAGTCAGTAGAACCATGTCAATCAAGTTAGCAGTACCGGAACAAACAGTTATGCATCTTAAGCCGCGGATCTCGGTGATTGGTGTGGGCGGCGGCGGCGGCAATGCTGTTAATAATATGATTGCCCAAAATCTGGAAGGCGTTGATTTTATTGTTGCCAATACCGATGCGCAGGCTTTGGCTCATTCTTCAGCCAGCCGCAAAATCCAGCTCGGTTTGGAGACGACGCAGGGGCTTGGTGCCGGAGCGCGTCCGGAAGTCGGAAAAATGGCGGCAGAAGAAGCCAAAGACGAGATTGAAAAAGAGCTGGAAGGCGCCAATATGGTGTTTATTACTGCCGGAATGGGCGGCGGTACCGGCAGCGGCGCGGCTCCGGTCGTTGCCCGGCTGGCCAAGCAAAAGGGCATTTTGACGGTGGGCGTGGTAACCAAGCCGTTTCAGTTTGAAGGCAAGAAAAGAATGGAAACCGCCGAAAATGCGGTTGAAGATTTTACCAAAGAAGTTGACAGCATTATCATTATTCCCAATCAGAATCTTTTTCGGATTGCCGATAAAAAAACAACTTTGGCCGACGCTTTTGTTATGGCGGACAATGTCTTGTATGCCGGGGTTCGGTCGATTACCGACCTGATGATGATGCCGGGCCTGATTAATCTTGATTTTGCCGACATCAAGTCGATTATGGAAGACAAGGGCAAGGCGATTATGGGAACCGGCGAGGCCGAAGGCGAAGACCGGGCGGTCAAGGCTGCCGAGCAGGCTTTGTCGAATCCGTTGCTTGACGATTGCTCAATGAGGGGAGCCAAAGGGGTGCTGATTAATATTACCGGCGGCCCGGATATTACGTTGTTTGAGATTGACGAAGCGGCCAGCCGGATTAAGGAAGAAGTTGACGAAGATGCCAATATTATCTTCGGGTCCAGTTATGACGAAACGCTGGCCGGAAAAATCCGGGTGTCGATAGTGGCGACCGGTATCGGAGAGAAAGGCGCTCCGGCAAAACCGAAGGCCGTTCAGAAAGCGAAAGAATATCTGGAAGAAAGTTATAATCGCGGAGAAGAATCCGTGGCTGCGGTTGCCGCGGCGGTCGAGCTGGATTCCAATTTGGAAAAGTTTTCGGCGGTGAAAGAAGATGAAGCGGCCGAAATTTCGGAAACTATCGAAAGCGCAGAGATAGTTTCGATTGAGGAAAAGCAGAACGGAGGCGTTGAGGCGGTTGCCGGGCAGGATAAGGTTCGTCATATCGAAGATTTTGATATGCTGGAAAAATCTGCCGTTATGGAGGATATGCCCAAGTCTTCGGCTTTGTTTAAGGCAATTATTAATAAGGCTGAAGATGCCAATGACGCAGCCGATTTGGCGAGTGCGTTGTCATCCAGCGAGAACGGCTTTGCTCCCAAGACCGTAATCCGGACGGTTGAAGAAGAGCCGGAGTTGTTTCCTGACCATAATCCGGCAATTTTCGCTCCGAAAAGACAAGAGGAGCCAGAAGAGCTGATTGTGGAAGATGAAGACGAGGATTATACGCCAACCCTGATTGAGCGTGTTACCGGTTTCTCCATTGCCAGACGGAACAAGAAAAAACAGAAGGAAAAAGAGGCCGGGCGCGTCCAAGAGCCGATTTCGCCCTCTTTTTCGGAAGATTATTCCGAAGATCGGATGAATCTGGATATTCCGTCATTCTTAAGAAGGAAATAACAGCCCTAAAGATTGTGTTAAAAGCTCTGCATATTGGCAGAGCTTTTTTTGTACTCGAAAATTCCCGGCTATGTGGGGGGTAGACGCTTTGTTTGTTGACAAAAATTTGCGCTTATGTTATTTTCTTTTGTAAAAATGATTATTAATTTTAAATCTTATTTTGTATGGAAACATTAAATTTTTCTTTTTGGCAGGAAATTTACAGTATTGCCATGGGCGCGATTTCCATGTTTTTGGTGATTGTGATTCATGTTTATTTCAGAGAGCTGAAGCGGTTGGGCTTAGTGCCATTATGGCTTTGGCCGTCGTTTATTGTCGGAATGCCGCTGGTGGTGTCGGTTTTGCTTATTGGCAACAGCGTTACCGGTTTTTCATTGGATGTACTTTGGTCTTTTGTCGGAAGTATGCCTATTTGCTGGGGAATTAATGAAAAGGTGTTGCGTCAGAAGATGCAGCCGTTGGTAGGACCGTTGCGCCGGAAAGCTTATTATAGTGTTTTGAAAGACGCCAATCTGCAAAGGTTTTTTTTGCAAACTGAAAATAAAGACGGGTTTGAAATATTTTTGGCTTATGGTTTGCTGGTGGAACCGGGAGAATATTTGTGGAAAGATCGTGAGGCTTTTCATGCGGATCTGCAAAATTTTCTGGACAGGAATCCCGGGCTGGCTTTATCTGACTGGAAAGTCGATCTTTTGAAAGCGTATAATTATCAGTTTCAAGGGACGTCTGTTTCCGTGCCGGCAAAGGGCTGTCCGGGAAGTGAAGGAAATATTTGTGGTTCAAAGCAGTTAGCCAATTATAACGGCCGGACTGATTATTAATTTAAATAGTATTATTGAATGGAACGGTTAATAGAATTATCGCTTAATTTGTTAATTGGCATCGGTATCGGATTTTGTATTGTTTACTTGCGTAAGCTTATTGATACGCTGGTTGAGATGAGGTTGGTTTCGGCAGGCAATGCTTTTTGGTGTTTGTCTTTAGGGATGTTTGTCTTGTCGTTAATGATAACAATTCCGCTTGTTTACTGGAAAATGCGTTTGCTGTTTCCGATTAGCCTTTTAGGCGGTTTGCCGATTGTTGTTGCGATTAATCGGCAAAGAGTGTCAGAGCAGCTGCAACCGACGATTATGCTTTTTCGGAAGTATTGTTATCGCCGCAAGATGGCGCCAAAGGCTCTGAAAAAGCATATTTCCGGTTTCAAGAGCCGGGAAGATATGGCCGATTGGCTCAAAACAGGCTGGCTTTTGCCGAACGGAGAACCGTTGTGGGGCGATTACCGCCGATTTCGGGAAGACGTGGAACGTTTTTTGGAAGAGAATTATGTTTCGGAATTTGCCGTTTGGCAGCATGAGGTTCTGAAGAGCTACGGGCTTGAACCGTTGGAGAAGCCGGAGCATGATTAAAGGAGCAGATTTTCTGCTCCTTTTTTTGTTGGGAGATCGGCTGAACGTTTATTTTGCGCAGAGTTGGCAGAACTCGTTTTTTTTGTGTTGCAGCATAGAGGCATTTTCCGGGGACAGCGCGCCGGGTTTGCGTGCAATGGCGTATTGCGGCAGCAGACGTTTGATTTCTGCGGTTGGCCGGTTCCACATCTTGGGGCGGATGCGGATTTTTTTGCCTTGGCCGGCAGAAACGCGCGCCGTAAATTCACCGCTCATGGCATCTTCAAATTCATTCAGGGTTAACCTGATGTTTTCCAGAGTTCCGGGAATAAGAAATTCGATAAATTCTCCGGGATTAATATAGTTGCGGATTTCAAAGACTGCGTCATCGCCCTGCCATTCGACAATCGAACCGGCGAAAAGCCAGTCGCCCAGGGTGCGGGTGTATTCATAGTTTTGGGAGACGTTCGTCAGTTTGCCGTCATGAAAGCCAAGGCAGTAGCCGCGGTTTTGCAAAGTGTAGAGGTCGTCCATGTATTGGCGGTAATCCCAATTCTGCGGCGACTTGTAATAGTCGTCGATCGCCCGGCGGTAAGCGCGGGCAACGACGCCGGTGTAGTATTCGGTTTTGTTGCGGCCTTCGACTTTGAGCGAATCGATGCCGATTTCGAGCAGTTCGTTCAGACGCGGCATCAAGCACATGTCTTTGGAGTTGAGAATATAGCCGCCGTGTTCGTCTTCAATAACCTCAAAATATTCTCCGGGACGAAACTCTTCTTCAAGCAAGAACTCAAAGGCGTCTTTGTTGTTTTCGTTGATTTCGATTTCTTTGACAGAACCGTCTTTCAGGCGCAAATGCAGTTTGTAGTGCCAGCGGCAGCAATGGGCGCATTTGCCCTGGTTGGCGCTGCGGTCGGCGAGATAATTTGAAATCAGGCAGCGGCCGGAATAAGACATGCACATGGCACCGTGCATAAAGCATTCAAGCAGAATATCCGGGCATTCGCTGCGGATTTGTTTCATTTCGGAAAAGCTTACTTCGCGTCCGAGGACACAAAGTTTGGCGCCTTGGTTCTGCCAGAATTTGACAGCGAGGGACGAGCAGATATTGGCCTGGGTCGAGACAAAACGGTTCAGCTCGGGGGCGTGTTCCCGGACATACTCAAAAACGCCGGGATCAGCAATCAAAACGCCGTCCGGTTTGAGTTCCCTCAGGGTTTCGACAAATTGCGGCAGTTTGGAGACATCGGCGTTGTGCATGAACAGATTCAGGGTGAGATAGATTTTTTTACCGCGGGCATGAATGAACTCAATGCCTTCGTGAAGGTCGTCCATTGTCATTTTGGATTGGGCGCGCAGGCACATGTCCGGCGTTCCGGCATAAACGGCATCGGCGCCGTAGAGGACGGCGGTCTTAAGTTTGGTCAGGGAGCCGGCGGGCAGAAGAAGTTCGGCATGAGACAGGGGCATGGTTCTTAATCCTCAATCGTAATGTTTGTGGTATGGACCTCGAGTTCGCCCAGCGGGGTGTCGTCGATTTTGATTTTGGCAATAAATGGCGCTTTGCTGTTGGTTTCTTCCATAATCCAAAAATAAATCGGACGGTCTTTGGTCAAGTCCCACAGCAGGTCGTCGCCTTTTTCGCCCAGTTTGTCAATGTACATGGAGCATTTGGCCGCGGTTCCCGAAAACGGGCTTTTTTCGGTTGCGGGCAGCGTGTCCTGCCCTTCGTCTTTGAAGATGACATCGTAGCGGCGTTTGCCGTCAAAAACCTGCATCCGTGCGGCGCAGAACTTGAGTTGATTGTATTGCAGCGCCAGTTTGGCCATGACCGTCTGCAGGTCGGTCGTGTCTTTGTTGTCGGCGCGTTGCTCGATTTCAACTTTTTTTTCTTTGTCGTTTTTGGCGCTGATGCGGTAAATCGGTTCGCCGCGGTTGTTATAAACCAGCTCTTTGCGGCGGGAGTTGAAGCGCGAACGGGATTTGTATTTGTAGCTGGCGGTTTCCAGGCCGTCTTTTTTGATTTTTCCGGTAGTGGCGTATTCGGCTTTGAAGGGGTAAAGGGTGTCAAAGAGGCCGTTGGTGGCTACGGTTGAACGAACGCTGTAATCTTTGGGGGTCAGCGAATAGGAAAAGCGGGTGCGGCTGGCGTCGAACACGCCGAGGCGAACGGCAAAATCGTGGGTAACGGTCACAGCCTGAGCCGCCGGAGCAAAGGCCAGCAAAAACAGCATAATCAGCAGGTTTTTTTTCATTCTTATTAGTCTTTCGTAAAACATTTTTGCATACAATAACATAAATTTTCAGAAAAGGAATAGGAAAATGCCTAAAAAAGTTTTGGTTTTAATGGGCGGATTTTCGGCTGAGCGCGAGGTAAGCCTGGTTTCGGGCCAGGGAGCGGCCGAAGCCCTCAGGTCCTGCGGATATGAGGTGGTTGCTCATGATCTCCGCGATGTGAAAGAGTTTATCAGGGTTTTGGAAGCCGAAAAACCGGATGCGGTATTTAACGCTCTGCACGGCAACTGGGGCGAAGACGGCGAGATACAGGGGCTGCTGGACTTGCTGCAGGTACCCTACACCCATTCGGGGCTGTCGGCTTCGGCCTTGGGGATGGATAAGTTTCTGACCAAAGAAATTTGCCGCGGTTTGGGGATAAAGGTGGCGAACGGCGAGCGGATGACGGTTCGGGCTTTTCGGGAAAGGGCAACAGATTTGCCGATGCCGTATGTGGTCAAGCCGGTCAGCGACGGCTCCAGCGTCGGGGTGTTTATCGTTCATTCGGCGGCGGATTTGGAACAGGTTCATTATGACGACGACGGGCTGGAAGTTTTGGCGGAGCGCTATGTTCCGGGACGGGAGCTGACCTGCGCGGTCATCGGCGGCAAGGCTTATGCGGTGACAGAACTGCGCCCGAGAGTCAAGTTTTATGATTATCACAATAAGTATACCGCCGGGGCGACCGAGCATCTTCTGCCGGCCGAGATTCCCGAAGACGCTGCCGAAACCTGCAAGCGTTATGCCGAGCGGCTGCATAAGGCTTTGGGCTGCAAGACGGTGTCGCGCTGTGATTTTCGCTATAATCCCGAAGACGGCGTCGTCTTTTTGGAAATCAACACCCATCCGGGAATGACGCCGTTGTCGCTGGTGCCTGAGCAGGCGAAGTATGCCGGTATTTCTTACGCGGAATTGTGTCGGATGCTGGTTGAAGAAGCCGGCTGTCGCCCACGGTGAGAGGGAGTAACACGTGCCGAACAGAGTTTTGATTATTGCCGGTCCGACGGCTTCGGGAAAATCACGGCTGGCGGTTGATGCCGCGAGGCATTACGGGGGCGTGGTGATTAATGCCGACTCTCAGCAGGTTTACAAACATATTCCGATTTTGTCGGCTTGTCCGAGCGATGATGAGCGAAAGCTGGTTCCGCACCGTTTGTATGAGATTTATGAACCGTCGCGCGCCGGTTCGGTTGTTGATTGGCTGGAGCTGGCGGTTGCAGAAATCAAAAAAGCCTGGGCTCAAAAACTGTTGCCGGTGGTGGTGGGCGGAACCGGGCTGTATATTGACAATCTGCTTAACGGCACGCCCCCAATTCCGGAAACGCCGCAGGATGTTCGCAGCGAAGTGGCAGCGCTTTTGACGGCAAAGGGGGTTAATGTTCTGCATGCCGAACTGGGCAAGATTGATCAGGAGAGCGCGGCACGCCTGAATCCGAACGATACGACCCGGGTTCGCCGCGCGTATGAGGTTTTTATGGCAACCGGCCGACCGTTGAGCCTATGGCATAAGCTGCCGATGGTTCGGCGTTTGCCGGAAGCGGCGTTTTGTGTTATCAGATTGCTGCCGCCGCAAGCCGAGCTTGACGAACGCTGTGCCCGGCGTTTTGACCAGATGATGAAAGCGGGAGCGCTGGCAGAGGCGGAATATATGCGAGGACTGAATTTAAGTTCCGGACTGCCGGCGATGCAGGCGCTGGGGTTGCCGGAGCTCTTGGATTATCTGTCCGGAAAGTGCAGCCTTGACGACGCCGTCCGGCTGGCCAAGCTGCACAGCCGGCAATATGCCAAACGCCAGCGGACTTGGTTTGGCAATAAACTTCAAGCCGATATGACCCTGAATGAATGTTATCGGGGAGAAGTTCGGTTTGGGGATTTGAAAATTTAATTTTTTTTGACTAAAGGCTGTTAAAAACGATTTAACTTGTTGCACAATAAGAGTTATCGTTATAAAAAATAAGAAACATGTTTTTAATGATATTTGTGGAGAGGTATATATGCTTGCAAATTTAATGGGATGGCTGTCGGCTGATATGGCTATCGACCTGGGTACCGCCAATACCTTGGTATATGTCAAAGGCAAGGGGATTGTGCTTAATGAGCCTTCAGTGGTTGCCATTGAAGAATACCGCGGCAAAAAGCAGGTATTGGCCGTCGGCAACGAAGCAAAGCTGATGCTGGGGCGTACCCCCGGGAACATCAGCGCCATCCGTCCTCTGCGCGACGGCGTAATTGCCGATTTCGAAATTGCCGAAGAGATGATTAAGTACTTTATCCGCAAAGTTCATAACCGTCGGACGTTTGTGTCGCCGATGGTTATTGTCTGTGTTCCTTCCGGTTCGACGGCGGTTGAACGGCGCGCGATTCAGGAATCTGCCGAAGCGGCCGGCGCCCGTAAGGTCTGGTTGATTGAGGAACCGATGGCGGCGGCTATCGGTGCCGATTTGCCTGTTACCGAACCGACCGGAAGCATGGTTGTTGATATCGGGGGCGGTACGACGGAAGTTGCCGTGTTGTCGTTGGGAGGTATTGTTTTTGCCCGTTCGGTTCGCGTGGGCGGCGACAAAATGGATAGCGCCATTATTTCTTACATTCGCCGCAATCATAACCTATTGGTGGGCGAAGGCAGCGCCGAGCGCATTAAAAAAGAAATCGGTTCCGCTTGCCCGCCGGAAAGCGGCGAAGGCCGGGTTATTGAGATTAAAGGGCGCGATTTGATGAACGGCGTGCCCAAAGAAATTATCATTACCGAGCGTCAGGTGGCCGAAAGCCTGAGCGAACCGGTCTCTCAAATCGTTGAGGCGGTTAAGGTCGCTTTGGAGCATACGGCTCCCGAACTGGCTGCCGATATTGTTGACAAGGGGATTGTTTTGACCGGCGGCGGCGCTTTGCTGGCCAATTTGGATCAGGTTTTGCGCAATGCGACCGGGCTGCCGGTTTCGATTGCCGAAGAGCCGCTGGCCTGCGTGGTTAAGGGAACAGGCAAGGCTTTGGATGAAATCGGGCGTTTGAAAGCAATTCTTTCGACGATGTATTGATTCTTGGAGTTCGCAGGCTGCCGGTCAAAATTTGCAGGGCCGGTTGTCTGCGGGCTTTCCGTATTTTAAACCGGGTGCCGTTGGGCGGTTAAATTGGGGAAGTCATGAAAAGGCGGAAAAGTTTATTTATGCATTTGAGCAATATCCGGCTTCTGGCAAAGAAGTTTGCTTTGGTGCTGTTGTTTCTTTCCGCGTTTGTTTTGATGCTGATTAATAAAACGGATACCGCGATTATTGAAAAAACGTCTTCTTTGGCAACAGATGCGGTCAGTCCGGTAATTGACGTTTTGGTTATTCCGGCCCGTTCCATTGCCGGAATTTATGATTATCTGAAAGAACTCAAACAAATTCATAAGGAAAATCAGGAACTGCGCAAAGAGAACCGTAAGCTGCTGCAGGTAAAAGACCGGGCGCAGGCGTTGGAAATCGAAAACCGGATTTTGGCGCAACTGCTGAATTATGTCATTCCGCCGGAAGCAAAATTTATTACGGCCCGGGTTATTGCCGAAGAAGGCGACGCTTTTTCGCATTCTCTGATTGCCTACACCGGAGATTCTCCCGATGTGCGCAAAGGGCAGGTGGTGTTGAGCAACCGCGGCGTGGTCGGACGAATCGAACAAGTCGGCAAGCTTTATTCCAAAATTATTCTGATTACCGATATTAACTCAAAAATTCCGGTGATGGTTGAACGGACGCGGGTGCGCGGAATCTTGACAGGGGACAATACGCCGACTCCGAAAATGGTTTTTATTCCGCTGGAAGCGGAATTGACTGTCGGCGATCGGATCGTTACTTCCGGTGTGGCCGGGACTTTTCCGGCCGGTCTGCCTGTCGGCAAAATCAGTTCGATTGAAAAAAATAACGTTAAAATCAAAACTTTTACAAATCTTGAAAGGCTGGAGTATGTTAAGATTGTTGACTACGGTCTTTAAACGGTTGTATTTTGGGGTATTAGAGCCCTTTTCATCGGTCTCAGAAAATCCACGTAGGTCAATCTACGCAAGGATTTTCTTCGCCTCGAAAAGAACTCTACTCCCCTCAAACTCCAACCTTTTATACAGAAACGCGTATAACGGTTGTTTCATACAGAAACTGCGGGTAAAATGCTCGGTCACGTATTTCTCTATACGCTCGCTCGCATTTTCTCTGGTTTCTTATTATACGCCTCATTCTCCGAGTTTTAATAAAAGTTCGTGTTTTGGGGTGTTGGAGCCCTTTTCATCGGTCTCGGAAAATCCACGTAGGTCAATCTACGCTAGGATTTTCTTCGCCTCGAAAAGAACTCTACTCCCCTCAAACTCCAACCTTTTACACAGAAACTCGTATAATGGTTGTTTCATACAGAAACTGCGGGTAAAATGCTCAGTCATGTGTTTCTATATACGTTCGCTCGCATTTTCCCTGGTTTCTTGTTATACGCCTCATTCTCCGAATTTTTATAAGAGTTCGTTTTGGGGGCATCAGAGTGGTTTTGCCGGGGCTGACGTTAAGGCAATAGCGTGAAAAAAAATGAGCGATGAGTTGAGCGAAAATATTGTTAATTATCTGCAACGGCTGTTACCGTTGTTTTCGTCTTTGCTATTGCTTTTTTTCTCTTATGTTCCGCTTGATTTTTTGCTTTTTAACAATATTCGCCCGGCAGTAGCGATGGTTTGCGTTTATTTTTGGATGATACACCGCCCTGATTTGTTTAATTTGGTTTCGGTTTATCTTTTGGGCGTTGTTGACGATGTGATCAGCAATGTTCCTTTCGGCACCAATATTCTGACTCTTTTGGTTCTGTACGTATTGATAAGCAATCTTTCACGTTTTCTTAACGGCAAACCGTTTATTATTACATGGTATGGCTTTGCGATAATTTCGCTGGTCGTGTTTTTGACCAAGTGGCTGGTTTTATCTGTTTATTACGGGCAGTTTTTGCCGCTTTCGATTGTCAGTTTCAGCTTTCTGGTGACGGCGGCGGCTTATCCGTTTATCAGCCTGATTTTGGCTTTTGTGCAGAATAATCTGATTGCGGACGAGGAACTTTAATGAATCGCGATAATGACAAGGGAAAAGTTCTGATTAAACGCTCGCTGATTCTTGGGTTGGGCGAGTTCCTCCTGTTTATGGTGATTATTGCCCGTCTTTATTATCTGCAGGTATATCAGGCTGACCGCTACAAGACTTTGGCTGATGAGAATCGGATTTCCACCCGTTTGCTTATTCCGCCGCGGGGGGTTATTTATGACCGCAATCAGGTTATTTTGGCTTCTAACCGGCAAAATTTTCAGGCTCTGATTGTGGCCGAGCAGACGACAAATGTTCAGGAAACCTTAGACGCTTTTAAGAAAATAATGCCTCTGAGCGAAGCGGAAGAGGAACGGATTAAAAAAGAACTGCGCAAAAACCGCAGTTTTGTTCCGATTAAAATCAAAGACAACCTCAGTTGGGAAGAGGTTTCAAAAATCCAGCTTAATGCACCTGATTTGCCGGGGATTATCATTGATGAAGGCTTGTCCCGCTATTATCCTTTCGGAGAAGAGCTGTTTCATGTTTTGGGGTATGTTTCTTCGGTTTCGGCCAATGATGTTAAAGATGATCCGTTGCTTGAGATACCGGGGTTCAAGATTGGCAAATCCGGGATTGAAAAACTTTATGAAAAAAAGCTCCGCGGCCGCGGCGGTACGCTCAAACTGGAAGTTAACGCCTATGGGCGGATTATGAAGGAAATTGAAAAGAATGAGGGCGTGCTCGGCGAGCGGATTGATCTGACGATAGATGAACGCCTGCAAAAGAAGGCTTATGAACTTTTGGGCGAAGAAAGCGGCGGCGTGATTTTGATTGATGTTCATACCGGCGAGATCTTGGCTCTGGCTTCGACGCCGTCTTATGATCCCAATCGGCTGACGCAGGGCGTGAGTACGCAGGAATGGCGTGAACTTTCCGGAAATGAGCGTCGTCCGCTGACGAACAAGGTCGTTTCCGAGCATTATTCTCCCGGTTCGACTTTCAAAATGGTGGTTGCCCTGGCGGCTTTGGAGGCGGGGATAATCCGTCCGGAGACCAGATTTTTTTGCGCCGGTAAAATGTTTTTGGGGGATCATGCGTTTCACTGTTGGAAACACAGCGGGCACGGTTATTTGGATGTTGTTCAGGCGTTGCAACATTCCTGCGATATTTATTTTTATGAAACGGCACAGAAAGTCGGAATTGAAAAAATTGCCGAAATGGCCCGTCGGTTAGGGTTGGGAAAACAAGTCGGCATCGGCATTGCTCAAGAGAGTCCGGGACTTATTCCCGACAAGGCTTGGAAAAAACGCCGTTTTCGCGGCGCTCGCGGCGTTTGGCAGCAAGGTGAAACGTTGATTTCGGGTATCGGACAGGGATATGTTCTGACAACGCCGCTGCAGCTGGTAACGATGATGGCGCGGTTGGTTAACGGCGGTTATGAAGTCAAGCCGACTTTCACCAAAGTAGATGAAAAAGAACGCGTGCAGATGGATAAAATTAAAATTTCTTCCGCTTATTTGGATTTGGTCAAAGAGGGGATGTTTAGTGTAGTTAACATTCCCGGCGGCACGGCCTATGGTTCGCGTTTTAATTATAACGGACAGATGATGGGCGGCAAAACCGGAACCACGCAGGTTAAACGGATTACCATGAAGGAACGGCAGTCCGGGATTATCAAGGATAAGGATTTGCCTTGGCATTTGCGCAGCCATGCCCTGTTTGTGGGATATGCGCCGCATGATAACCCGAAGTATGCCGTAGCCGTGTTGGTAGAACATGGCGGCGGCGGTTCGTCTGTGGCTGCCCCGATTGCAAGCAAACTGCTTTTGGAGGCGGTTAAGCTGGACCCGACCAAGAGAACTGTAGATTAAGGTAGGCACGATGTATAAATATTATGAAACGAGTTTTAAAAATCAGAGCCTTTCTTTGAAGGAAAAGTTTTTTAATCTGAGTTTTTCCTATATTTTATTTATTGTCATTTTGGCTTCTATCGGGATTGTGGTCTTGTATTCTGCGGCCAACGGGAGCTGGCGGCCCTGGGCGATTAACCAGTTGATGCGCTTTGTTCTGGGGTTCGGTGTGATGATGGTATTTGCAATGACCGATATCCGCTTTTTTATGAAAATAGCCTATCCTTTTTATTTTGTTTCTTTGCTGTTGTTGATTTATGTGGAAGTTCGCGGTTCTATCGGCATGGGGGCGCAGCGATGGATAGATCTGAAGTTTTTCAGCCTGCAGCCTTCGGAGCTGATGAAGATTGCGCTGGTTTTGGTTTTGGCAAAATATTTTCATTCCAGCTCATTGCAGAATATTGAGAGCATGCGAGGTTTGGTGGTGCCGATTTTGCTGACGCTGTTTCCTGCTTTTCTGGTGATGACGCAGCCGGATTTGGGAACGGCGCTGATGTTGATTATGAGTGCCGGAGCAATCTTTTTTGTGGTGGGCGTTCAAATCTGGAAATTTGTGGTTGTGATGCTTGGCGGGGCGGTATTGATTCCGTTTGCCTGGCATTTTCTGCATGATTACCAGAAAAACCGGGTTTTGACTTTTCTTGATCCGGAGCGTGATCCTTTGGGGGCGGGATATCATATCATCCAGTCTAAAATTGCGCTTGGTTCCGGCGGCGTGTTTGGGAAGGGTTTTTTGAAAGGGACCCAGAGCCATCTGAATTTTCTGCCCGAAAAGCATACGGACTTTATTTTTACGATGTTGTCTGAGGAATTCGGCATGATTGGGGCGGTTTTTGTGGTTTTGCTGAATATTCTGATTATTGCGTATAGTTTTGGTTTTGCATTGCGCAGCACCAGTTATTTCGGCAAGCTTCTGGCCATCGGTTTGGCGACCAACTTTTTCCTTTATGTCTTTATTAATATGGCAATGGTTTTAGGGCTTATTCCGGTTGTCGGCATTCCGTTGGCGTTGATTTCTTACGGCGGTACGGTTATTCTCTCCGTTATGGCCAGTTTCGGCATAATTCTGTCGGTATGTATTAACCGTAATGTAAACATCGGCAAGTAAAAAGCTCGTCTAGCGGATTATTAGAGCCATTTTCATCGGTCTCAGAAAATCCACGTAGGTCAATCTACGCTAGGATTTTCTTCGCCTCGAAAAGAACTCTACTAATCTCACTATCCGAACTTTTTGCAAAGTTCGTATTTCTGTATACGCTAGGGTTTGTTTCGCCCCTAGAAATCACTCTACTAACCTCACTATCCGAACTTTTTTCGCGCTCTGTGGTTGTCTAGAGCAGTTTAGCTGGTCTCGAAAAACTCACGAAAAATCGACAATCGTATCTCATAAGAATTTTTCCTTGCAATTTTTGCTCTTTCCTTTATGCTTGTTTTTGCATTCGGGAGAGCCGGGTGTGGTGTCTGAAAAACATCTTACTGATAATTATTTCCATCTCGTGGTGGAGGCTGCGGTATAAGTGCGCTTTGCGTATCGAAGAAGCAGGACTGTGTCAGTACAGTTTTTCAGCTCCGCCGCCTTTTCTTCAAGAATTGGCGGTTTTGTTTTAACTCGACAAAACAGGAGCTAAGAATATGATTGTAAAAAAAATTACCCCAAAAGATATTGGTCGTGCCGTAGGTTTTGAGCTGATGAAACTGCGTTGGGAGTATGGCATCAGAATCAAGCATGCCGCTTATTTATCCGGTGTGGAGCTCAAACGGGTTGATGCTGCCGAAGTCGGGCGCTTTGCCGGTTGGGAGAACACCCGGCGGCTGCTTGAACTTTATGATGTCGACATCAATATTGAACTTGTCCGCCGTCATTCGGAAAAGTATCCCCTTCATAAGCTTTGATTGAGAAACGGCCCCTCGTTTGAGGGGCCTGTCGGAGCAAAACCCGTTCTAATTGTCGCCGATGCGCAGAGCTTCAATGAAAGCGCTTTGCGGAACTTCGACCTTGCCGAACTGGCGCATGCGCTTCTTGCCTTTTTTCTGTTTGTCTAACAGTTTTCTTTTGCGGGTTACGTCGCCGCCGTAGCATTTGGCGGTTACGTCTTTGCGCATGGCCGAAATGGTTTCGCGGGCGACAATCCGGCCGCCGATGGCTGCCTGAATCGGGATTTTGAACAAATGCCGGGGGATTAAGTCTTTAAGCCGTTCGCAAATTTGGCGCCCGCGGCTTTCGGCATCGCTGCGATGGCAGAGAAAAGCCAAGGCGTCTACCGGTTCTTCATTAATCAAAATCTGTACCTTAACCAAATCCGATTCCGCATAGCCGGTCAATTCATAATCAAAGCTGGCGTATCCGCTGGTGATGGATTTCAAGCGGTCATAGAAGTCAAAAACAATTTCGTTGAGCGGCAGTTTGTAAACCAGCATGGCGCGGCTGCCGGCATAGGTCAGCTCGATTTGTTCGCCGCGGCGTTCGGTGCAGAGTTTCAGAACAGCGCCGAGATAGGTGTCGGGAACCAGAATTGTAGCTTTGACCCAAGGTTCCTCAATAGATTTGATTTGAGTAACATCCGGCATATCGGCAGGGTTATGGAGCGTGATTTGCGAACCGTCGGTCAGGTTAATCTTGTAGGCTACCGAAGGTGCCGTGGTAATAATGTCCAGGTCAAATTCGCGGTCAAGCCGTTCCTCAATAATTTCCATGTGCAGAAGCCCGAGAAAGCCACAGCGAAAACCCAGCCCCAGAGCGGCGGAATTTTCGTTTTGATAGTCGATGCTGGCATCGTTGAGTTTGAGTTTGGCCAGCGCATCTTTAAGGCTTTCGTATTCGCTGCTGTCAACCGGAAAAATGGAGCAAAACACAACCGGGACCGACGGCTTAAATCCTTTGAGCGGTGTAGCACAGGGAACTTTGTTATCCGTAATCGTATCTCCGATATGGCAGTCGCTGACGCTTTTGATGCTGGCGGTAATAAAGCCGACTTCGCCGGGGTAAAGCGCGTCAATGTCTTGCATTTTGGGGGTAAAGATACCAACCTTGTCAACCAGATAGGTGTTGTTGTTGCTCATCATGCGGATTTGGGTTTTGCGCTTGAGTACGCCATCATGGATGCGAACCAGAATGATAACTCCGAGATAAGGGTCATACCAGCTGTCAATCAGCAGGGCTTTCAGCGGTGCGGAGGCATCTCCCTGCGGTGCCGGCAGGCGCCGTACAATCGCCTCCAAAAGCGCCGGGATGCCGAGCCCGGTTTTGCCGGAGGTTTCAACGGCTTCGGAAGTGTCCAGGCCGATAACGTCTTCAATTTGCTGTTTTACTCTTTCCGGTTCGGCCGAAGGCAGGTCGATTTTGTTCAATACCGGAATAATCTCATGATTGTTGTCAATAGCCAGATAGACGTTGGCCAGGGTCTGCGCTTCTACGCCCTGGGTGGCGTCAACGACCAGGACCGAACCTTCGCAGGAGGCCAGAGAGCGCGAAACTTCATAGGAAAAATCCACGTGTCCCGGCGTATCAATCAGGTTGAGCTGGTAGGTTTTGCCGTCTTCGGCAGTATAGTTGAGCCGCACGGTTTGGGCTTTGATGGTGATTCCCCGCTCGCGTTCAATATCCATGGAATCGAGAACCTGCTCCTGCATTTCGCGGCTTTGCAGTCCGCCGCAGTATTCAATCATGCGGTCAGCCAGGGTAGATTTTCCGTGGTCAATATGGGCAATGATGGCAAAGTTGCGGATCAAATTTAAATCGGTACTCATCTTCTTTTTTTCCATGCACAAGATTATTTTTCTTGAAAATAGATTAATTTTTCTGAATAGGCAACATATATTGATTGAGAAAATGAATAAAAATGGTTATACTGGTTTTTATAAACCAGAAGGAGGCGGCAATGAGAGAGATAGTAGAAGTTGATTACGGTTCTTCCCGTTATGATGAGCTGGCAAAGCTGCGTTATAAGATTTTGCTGGAACCGCTGGGGTTTGAATTTTTAGATGCGCACCGTTCCAAGGAAGCAAATTATCTGCATCTTGCCTGTATTGAAAAGCTTGATGACGCCCTTTTGGGCGGTTGCATGCTGGCACCGGTGGACAATGAGGTTATTCGGCTGATGCAGGTTGCCGTTGACAACAAATATCAAGGCGAAGGCATCGGGCGCGAACTGGTAAAATATGCTGAAGCTCGAGCCAAAGAGGCCGGCTACTCCCAAATTGAAATGCATGCGATGCTTTCCGTTGTCGATTTTTATGAGAAGCAGGGCTATGTTCAAGAAGGCGATTTGATTGAGGAGAAGGGGGTTAGTTTCGCCAAAATGGTAAAAAAGGTTGTCTAGTGGATTATTAGAGCCCGTTTCATCGGTCTCAGAAAATCCACGTATTATTTATACGCTAGGATTTTCTTCACCTTGAAAAGAACTCTACTAATCTCACTATCCAACCTTTTACAAAGGTTGTCAGGTGGATTATTAGAGCAGATTATTAGAGCAGATTATTAGAGCAGTTTTAGCGGGTCTCGAAAAGTTGATCTCGCAAGCTCGCTCGTCACGTAAGGCTCTGTCTGCGCACGATGTGCTTGCCAATCGCCAACTATCGACTACATGTAGCTCATCTACATTAAATTTTTTCTCGCCCTAAAAACTACTCTACTAAATCCATTCTCCAACCTTTTTGCAAAACGGTCTAGCGGGCAACTCATACAGATTTATCGGGGAAAATTTTATTATTTGTTTTACTATCCGAACTTTGGGTAAAAATTGTATTTTGAGTTCTTAGAGCGATTTAAATAAACGTCATCCCGCATTTTTCGTAGAAAAATGCCCTGCGCGCCACAACGAAGGCCCCTCGTTTTTCTGCCGAAAAAACGAGGGGGGGGGGACTGTTATTGGGGGAACGATTGCTTCGCAATCAAGAAGGGGCGCTTTCGGGAAAAACAAACGAAGGATAAAAAAGGCGTAATTGAGAGGTAACTCAAAATACGCCTTAATTAATGCTTATAACAGGCTGATGTTGCCGGCGGCTTTTTTGCCGCGGTCGTCATAAATTTCAAAGTTTACTTTCTGTCCGTCGGCGAGGTGGCGGATACCGCTTTTTTCAAGAGAAGTGATGTGAACAAAAACATCTTTGTCGCTTTCATCGGGGCGGATAAAACCATAACCTTTTTTGCTATTAAACCATTTTACGGTACCTTTTAACATTTACTCAATCCTTTTGATAGTGTTGTCGCGGTATATCCGGCGTTTTTCGATTGTGCGAAAAATACCGGATGTTTGAACCGGAAGAAAAAACCGGCAAAAAAGATATAAGCGGAGTGGAGAAATTTTCAATGGCCGGACGTTATTTTTTAGAATCAGACTAATTCGTCCACTTCTTCAATAATCTCGTTTCTTTCGTAAAAGTGTTTGAGATAACTGTGGGACAGCTGTTCGCTTCCGGGATCGCGGATGATGGATTGGTTGTTGTCATAAACGCCGATTTTGCGGCTGCCGGAGTTTGGGGCTTCGTCGGGAACATCGTCATAAACGCCGCTGGCAGCCAGAGCTTCCAGCGCATTGGGGATATAGGTATTGGGGGAAGACACCTCCGGGCGGTTGTTTTTTTCTTCTTGTTTCTGAAAAGGAGAATCTTGCCGGTTTCCGCGATTGTCGGAATCGTTATTGTTAACCAGCACATTATTGGTGGTATCTATATTTTCTACAAAGCTTTCGCCATTCCCTCCGCGGCGATAATAGTCGGCCTTTGAGGGGGCGTTGGGCGAGCCGGAAACTTTTCTAGTTGACGCGATACTCATTGATTTTCTCCAACGATTTTAAGAATTCCATTCTGGGAATTTATATATAATAGTATAACAGATAAAAAAATGAAAGTCTATAGCTATTTGATTTGCAGAGGAAAATTCGTTTTTTTGAACTGCTTTTGCGGGTGGAAAATTGCAGCTTGCAGGGGTGAGGGGTGGGTTTTAGATTTTAATTACTTTTTGAATTTTTGCTCTTATAATTATTCGCGCAGGTTTGTTTCTGCATGTTATTGTTAAACACAGGGAATCCTTAATCAACAATTATTTCAAAATTCCCAGTCCGCAGCTGGCACAGAATGTTTTTGAGCTCTTAAAAATTTTGAGCCAATGTTCAACTTATTATATTAAAAAACAACGGCAGCCATAATCTGACTGCCGGAAACAAAGCTTATCAACCGCGCTTTTTCAAGGAACGGAAAATCAGTCTTTCTTATCTTTGATTTTCTGTTCAAGCTCGTTTTTCTTTTCGGTCGCCGTTTTTTTGATGTTTTCCAGTTTTTTGAGGGCGACGGCTTTCCAAGCGTGCAGATTGTTTGCACCGAAAACCAAGACCAGAATGACAATAATCAGTACCCATTCCCAAAAATTTGAAAGCACTATATTTCTCCTTTTTTGTTTTGCATCAGGTTCAGCGTTTCGGTGGCGTCATAATCATCGTTGTATTCTTCGACCCGGCCGATTTGTTGCTCGTAATTTTCGGCAAGGCGGCCGGTTTCCGCCAAAACGGGTTTATTATGAATAATTTTTTGGATTTTTTCAAATCTAAATAGCGAATTATCCCTTAGATTTTGGGCGGCAGCGGCTACTTCTTCCAGTTCGCCGGCTTTTCCGCCGCAGTAGCAGACGCAATCGCAGCCGGCGGTCAGGGCGCTTTGTACCCGTTCGGACAAGGAGCCGCGAAGGGCATGCATGTCGACGGCGTCGCTGATAAGAAAACCGGCGAAACCGAGTTCGCCGCGGATAATCCGGCTGATGCCGGCAGCGGATTGGGTGAGGGGGTATTGGCTGTCAATTTCGGGCAGCATGATATGGGCGGTCATTCCGGCCGGAGAGTTTCGAAGCTTTTTAAAAGGCCGGAAGTCGGTTTGCAGTTTGGAAAGCGGGAGAGCAATCACCGGCATTTGCAGATGCGGGTCCGTGCTGCTGGAGCCCAGTCCGGGCAGGTGTTTGATACAGGGGCAGATGCCGTTTTCGATATAAGTATCGACCATCTTTTGCCCCAGGGCAGCAATAATTTTCCGGTCGGAGCCGAATGTCCGGCTGCGCAATACTGCCGAGGTTTCGCGGTGGCAAACGTCTATGACCGGAGCATAATTCCAGTTGATACCCGCGGCATACAGATCTTGGGAAATCAGGAGCGCATGGGCGGCAGCGGTTTGTTCGCCGGTTTCCAATCCGAAGCGGCGGGCGATTTGCCCCAGGCGATATTGTGAGGCATAGGTTCGGTAGTCCGGTTCGGACAGCCTTCTGACCCGTCCTCCTTCCTGATCGATGCCGATAAGCACGTCGCTTCTGCCAATGGTCGTTTTAATGTCGGCGACCAGCTGCCGGAGCTGCCGGGGGGAGGCGATATTGCGTCCGAAGAGGCTGACGCCCAAAGGATTGTAGCGGGAAAAAAGCCTTTTTTCCGCATCGGTCAGCGACAGTCCGGAACAAGAAAGCATGGCGGCAAGAATCGGTTTTTCCATCTTTTTTCCTAGAGCAGCATTTTTATCATGGTTTCGGTAAAGCCGCGCAGCCAAAGGGTCAGCGGATTGTTTTCCGAACCGAGCGCCTGAAACAGCAAAGGCAGCGCAATAAAAATAATGCCGATGCCAAGCAGGGCGGAGCGGGGAGAATGAAGGTAGCTTTGCGCCCAAGGCTTGTCTATCCAGCCGAGGAAAATTTTGGAACCGTCAAGCGGCGGAACCGGAATAAGGTTAAAGGCTGCCAGAATCAGATTGACCAGCATGAGGATAAAAAAGAAAGAAGCCAGCAGCATGGTCAAGACATTGGTGTCAAATCGGCCGAGCAGACGGATACAAGTGCCGCACAGGGCCGCGAGCAGGATATTAGCGGCAATGCCGGCGGAAGAAACCAGGAGGTTGTCGCGGGTCGGACGTTTGAAATAACGTTCGTCAACCGGAACAGGTTTGGCCCAGCCAAAAACAAATCCGCTGCCCGAAAGCAGCAAAAACAGCGGCAGGACGACCGAACCGAAAGGGTCAATATGTTTGAGCGGGTTCAGCGACAGGCGCCCTTCCAGACGAGCCGTAGGGTCGCCAAGCTTATTGGCGACCCAGCCGTGGGCAATTTCGTGAATAATCACGGAAATAATCAGGCAGACTGCGAAATATATAATTTCCAGAAAGTTGTTCTGCATGCTATTTTTTCTTTACAATGCAGCTTCCGCCCAGCGATTTGATTTCTTTGCAAAGGGCGTCGGCGCCGCTGCGGTCGGCAAAAGCACCGGCCTGAAGGCGGTAGAAAATCCCTTTGGCGCCAAGGTCGGCGGTTTCGATTTCATAAGGCTGGTTTTTCAGAACCGGATATTTTTTGGAAAGCGAAGCCCAAGAACCGGCAACGGCATTGCGGTTGGTCGAAGCCATTAACTGTACCTGCCAGGAGCCGGCGGCGGCTTTGGCCGGCTGAGCCGGTGTTTTGGCGGGGATGCTGATTTTTTCCGGTGTCGGCTGAGGAGCCGGAGCCTGCGGGGCTGGCGCAGGAGCAGGTGCCGGTTTTATTTCCTTAACCGGTTCTTTGGCCGGCGGCATAGTTTCGGCCCTGATGATTTCTTCAGCCGCGGCAATGGTTTTTTCGGTTGACGGAACAGCCGGGGCAGGCGGTTCGGCCGGTTCGGCTTCCGGAACGATAATCGGCAGCTGCGGTTCTTCCGGCGGCGGCAGAATCGTTTCTACAGCCGGTGTGTCACCGACGCCTTTTTTATCAATAATGTTATAGACAGTTTTATCCTGATTGAGGATTTCCATTCCGCCCGGATTTTCCGGCTGAATTTTAATGGCGTCTTTGGGGCGGCGGATAACCGGAATTTCGTCCGGTGTGTCGGCCGCGTATTGCGGAGACAAAACAAACCAGCCGACGATTCCGGCCAGAACGATTCCGGAAACGGCGCCGATAAAGACATTTTTGGAAACATTCAGGTCGTTGCGTTTTTCTTCGTATTCCAAATTTGACTGACTGGCCAGCTTTTGCCGCAGGTCGTTAAGCAGTTCGTCATTGTTTTTGTTGTCTTCGGGGCGATCCAGAAGCATTTGTTTATCTCCTAATTTAATTCATCTTTTGGGACTATTGTATCTGTCTCTTATACACATCTGACGCTGCCGACGACTTAATAGGTGTA
>ERZ1027194.66-NODE-66-length-49463-cov-9.987067_pt1 | contig 49463 bp, 48 predicted proteins | sample MGYA00519246_ERZ1027194 | MGnify/ENA primary metagenome ERZ1027194 (study PRJEB26926, sample SAMN06164505) | human gut metagenome | biome: ENVO:00009003; feature: ENVO:2100002; material: ENVO:00002003 | host: Homo sapiens | place: USA | collected 2012 ...
CTACACCTATTAAGTCGTCGGCAGCGTCAGATGTGTATAAGAGACAGAATTATAGTTATGAAACATTATGCTAATTTTATCGCGTTGACAGGTATCCCTTCTTTTCGGATTTATGAAATTTTAGATTCCGGCGCTTTTGTTGCCATTCGTCTGAAAAATATTTTACTGGGAAGCAAAACTGTTTTGCCGCAAAGCGGGTTTATGATTGAAGACTTTGAGTTTTTACCCACGACGGAGAAAAAATTCAACGATATTCATAAACTGATGGTCTCGGCGGGGTCTCCGGAAAATCTGCTGCATGTGGTTTGCACAACCGGTACGGAAGAGCTTCCCGTCAATAAGATGTTCTCTGCTCGTTTTTTCAATATCAATTGCATTACGGAAATCAGCAGCAGAATGCAGGAAATTTGCAAGGAAATTCATAATAACGCAACTTATCTGCTTCATCAGTTTGACGAATACGGTTTTGACATTATTTTTATCCTTGAAGCTTCGGAACCGGCGGCTCCCAATTATATGGACGAGGACAGCCAACTGGTTTTGGACGTATTGGGGCAGAACTTTACCGGCTCTTGCGTTTGCGACGTCATCAGATAAAAATAAGACCCTCTTTTCAAACGGCTCCGCGGAGCCGTTTTTCGTTTGTTTTTTACTTAAATCCAAGCAGATTTCTGATATTTATCCCCAAAAACAAAGCATGGCATGAGAGCTCTTTTTAAATGGCGTCAACATTGCGCCAGACCAAGCCTTTACTTTGCAGCCAATAGATTGCCGGACAGCTGACCAACTACCACAGGCAGCAGACATTTCTCTTGCAGAGAACGTTTATGACGGCTCTAAAAAACTCCAATCCGTAAACTTCGGAGAGCGGCGTTATCACTTGTTTACTCATCAATAAACCTTCCTGTTTGTCAGGAAACGCTCCCTCGGAGCCTTTTCTTTCTTCCGCACACCGGACATTCGGCCAAAGATGCCACTCACGCCAGGTATGGCGGTAAGGATAGCGGCAGGCAACGCGTTTCAGAGGCGCATTTGGTTATCGTGCCTTAATTCAATAAAACGGCAGAGCCCGCTTAATTCTTTGTCTTGATTAAAATCATCGGTTCCGCGGGTAATCAGGCCTATGACTTTGGGACTGTTATCATAAGCGGTATGGGCGGTTACCGGGTTGACAATTCCAACCCCGAAAGCCGAAATTTCCGGCGCCACATTAACCGAAACGTTTGTTACCTGCGGACAAATGCGGGAATCTATATATTTATCGGCAAAATCCTGGGGAACAGCGTAGCTTAAGATATCGTTAGGGTCGCTGAAAGCCACGATATTTGCGGCTTTGAATATGCGGCGGCGATAGTTTTTCCCGGACGGGCGGCAATAGTTTCCGGTTTGGTTATGAACCGGCGGCAGCGGGCGGCCGATTTGGAGTATCGGGAGCTGATTGGCCAGCATAAACATGGTAATTTCCTTGTTTTGCAGCCGCCGAACGGTTTCGGCTCCATAATGTTCCGGGGTGTCTATTGCCGGGGCTATCCGGTTGGCAGTATCAATCATTACATCCATCAGGATTTCGCTGCCCAGGCTGTGGGTAATAAACGCCAGCTTCTGTCCACCCAAGGCTCGGACTTCTTCGCCGATGCCGAGGGTGCAGACTTCGGCGCGGTTGTCGGGTATTGAGTTCCAATCGGTTTTGAGCATCCAACACAAGGCCTGGCGCCCGGAGTTGCGGATCAGGTTATCGCGTCCGACCAGATAAAGCAGCGGATCGGGCAGCGTGCTGTCTAAAAATTCTTTCATCATATTATTAAACGGTACTCGGAATTTGGAATATTGTTCAGTTGTATCAAAAGCTATGATCTGTTTTTCCGGAGTTGTGATTTCTGACCAGCTCAACTCGTAGAACAGCATATTTTCGGTACCGCTGCGGTTTTGCCAAAAGCTTATGCGCAGATTGCCGATTGGGGTTTGGGGATTTTCGGGATCGCGCAGTTTTATGTTTTTGGGCAGCCGGGAGAGGACGTCCAATCCGGTTTTGGCAGCCAGGTTCTCCTGAATGCGCCGGGAATAACCGGGATGGTGAATGCCGACGCCGTGAATCATCAGCACTTTAAGCACTTTGGGGGTTTGAAGTCCATTACCAATACCCGGATAGCGGAAACCGCTGACCTCGCAACGGTCGAGTTTGACTTCTCCGCTTTTGACAATATCTCGCGCCAGCTCGCGCTCAAACGACGCGCAGCCGCCAAGCGCCGCCAGAACCAGAATCAACACCAGCTTTCTCATTTTTCCCCCGTCTTTAGGTTATATATCTTAGGCATATATAATCATGAGGCTATACAAATAAAGGCTCCCGGCATTATTTTATTTTGCCGCAGATTGAATTTCGGCGTTTGGGGAATATATTGCCGGAGAAAGTTTGGTTTGAGGGATTAAAGGCAATGTTCAAAAAATTCGGTATGGATTTAACCAGCGTGGTTGCACTCGGCATCGGTTCCATTGTCGGCGCCGGAATTTTTGCCCTGCTCGGGCAAGTTATCGTCATGGCCGGCGACCGTACGTACTATTCCTTTTTACTGGCGGGAACCGCGGCCCTGTTTTCGGGTTATTCCTATGCCCGGCTCTCCAGGCGTTATCCGCAATACGGCGGGCTGACCAATTATTTTCATCTGGCATTCAAGTCCAAATTCGTGTCCGGCGGGCTAACCTTTGTATATTTGCTGACTTCGGCGATTTCGATCTCAATGATGGCCAAATCCTTTGGGATTTATGCCACGGAATTTTTTGATTATATTCCTCCGGTCGAACGGTATGTCAATATGTTTGCCCTGGGACTGATTGCGGCAATGGCGGTGATTAACATGCTCGGGTCGGCGGAAGTCGGCTGGAGCGAAATCTTTATGGTCGGGTTTAAACTTACGGTACTGCTGGTTTTGATTATTGCCGCCTGGTTTCATTTCGGGCCGGATTTGCCGGCCACAAACATCAAGCCGACTTCAAGCCTGCAGTTTTTCGGCAGCATCGGCATTACCTTTTTTGCTTATGCCGGCTACGGCGTGATTACCAACGCGGCTTCTGACGTAGCCGATCCGCAGAAGACCATTCCTCGGGCGATCTATATTACCCTGTTTTTGGTTATGAGCCTGTATTGCGGGCTGGCGTTTGTGGTCCTGAATTTTATCCCGGGCAGCGAATTGTACGGCAATCCCGACACTGCCGTTGCCACGGCGGCAAAGCGGCTTTTGGGCAGCGGCGGACAGGCTGTTATGTATTTGACGGCGGTTATCGCCTTTATTTCCGGAATCAGCGCCACATTTTTCAGCATTTTCCGCATTACCCGCTCTTTGGCGCACCAGCATATTTTGCCGGCCTTTTATATGCATACATTTTGGCGGCACGGGACATTCGGCAATCTGCTGACCACAGTTCTGATTATGTTGGCAACGGTCTTTTTTGACTTTACCTCGATTGTCAACTTGTCGAGCGCGGCCTTTCTGGTCAGTTATCTCGGCGTTTTTGCCGCGGCGTGGGTTCTGCGCCGGGAAACGCAGTCTAATCCGCTTGTCATTATTATCGGCTCGGTCTTTATGCTGCTGATTTTCGGCTTGTTTATGGCTAATATTTTGTTATCGCCGCAATAGTTTGTTGACAAATTTGCCAAAATGAGATAGCGTATATTTTAATGTTTAACATTTAATTTTTATCATTATGGTTTCATTTTTATTTGCAGTATTTCTGGTTTTGGGAATTTTTTACTGGGTAAAAAAACGGGAAAAAAAGCAAGAGGAAAAAGAACTTGCGGAAATATACCGCAAAGGAGCCGAAGCTCGGGCACGCTTTATGGCACAAGATGCTTTGGAGAGGCAAATGCTGCGGCAATCTCTTGAAGAAAATCCCCTGCAGCCGGACAGTTGCGGGCTGGGAGCCAAAATTATCAATTTTAACGGCTATGAGCTGTCTCACAAACAACTGGCGTATTTGAGCGATCATTACGATTTGGGCGCTCTTTCTTACGAGGGGCTGGGAATTTTGCTTGGACATTTGTCGGAAACCTGCCCTTCCCTGTTTGGGAATTTTCGCAATTATGCCTGAAGAATACCCTCAGGATGATAGGAATAAAATCCTTGACGCGATGACAAAAATAAGTTAATGTCCTTTTGTCACTTGGGTATAGTGTGTTTAAAAACCGTCGGTTTTCCGGCGGTTTTTTGTTTTTTAATTAATCAAGGAGAAAAATTATGAGCGATTTACTCAGACTAAAAAAAGAAATATCCGAAACAACCGATGATATTGACGGCGATGATGTGCTGGCGGTCAAAAAAAATCTGAAAAATATGGGATATTATGAAGAACCAGAATGGGGAATGACCAAAATTGCCGACAATCAGATGTTTGACGGCATTAAAAAATTTCAGAAAGAAAACAAACTCCAAACCGACGGGATTATGAAACCGCGGGGAGAAACCGAAAGTGCCATGAACAAAGCCCTGAGGTACGGCGAATACGCCACAAGCTCGGCATTGCAAGGACTTTCGTTCGGCTTTGAAGATGAGATTGAAGGAGCCGCCGGAGCTGCCGGGTACGGCGCGGGAAATCTAATCTTCAAGGGCGGCAAAGGTTTTAAAGAAGATGTTGCCCGCGGATACCGTAAATATCGAGATGCACGGCGCAAAAACCTGCTGGAAGGACGGCAAAACGCTCCGACCTTAAGCATCATCTCTGAGATAACAAGCTCCATTACCGCACCGGGACGATTTGTTAAAAGTGCGGCCAACTCAGCCCCGCTGACAGTTAAGAGCAGAAAAAACTTGCTAAATTCTGCGGTTAGCGGTACAGTTTATGGTGTTGGGAGCAGCGAAAAAGGACGTAAAGAATATGTCACCAAGGCTGTGACTGGAGGTACGTTGAGTTCAGGAAGCTATGCATTAGGAAATAAGCTTTGGGGCAGAGGCGGCGGACGGACGCTTTCTCGAGGTTTATTAAGCGGAGGCTTTAGTGCTACTGGAGACGCTTTGATAAACCGCATAAAAGATTAAATTTACACAAGGGGTAAAAGGAACAGAAAGATGTATGATAAACTGATGGAGATTATTGATACCGTTTTGTTGTATTTTATAATCTATATAATAGGGATTACTGTTGCAATACAGTGCGAATATCCTATTACCCCTTGTTTTTTTGTATTTGATTGTGTTGTGTTTTTTTTGTTTAGCAATTACATATTGGGGTGTACCTTTGAAATTATACCGGAGAAATATCGCTGTTTAATTGATGACGGTGAATTTGAACTTCGGTTCTGGGATGTATTTCTAACAATACTTTATATCCTGGCTCTGATTGCCCTCTACCCTTATCGAGATGAGCTTCTGCCAATAATCTTTTTTTTAGATTAAGGAAACAGGAAAAAACCACAGGACTTCCTGACAACATTTTTTTGATTATCTGTTGACAATCAGCGTCCACCCCTTTTCTGACTGGCCTGCATCAAACTCTGCTCGCGTTGAACAGCCTTAGAAATTACCCCGTCAATTTTGAGATGAGGACCGGGATCCCGACAATCGCTATGCCATCTGGCACCACCATTCGGTTTAATCTCATAGCCTAACCCTTTGTAACTGACAAAGCGCAAACCATTAACTTTTACAATTTCAGCACCATTAAATTCTTTAGCAAAAAACTTTTCGCCTTCCTGATCGCTCATACGACCGAATATCTCTGCATAATGATAAGCCGCTTGTTGATAATACATACTTCTATTACTTGGAACCACATCTTGCATTTTTTTATCAATATTGTCTATAAATAAGAACATTTGCGGCAACAGCCCGATCATTTGTTCATAGGCCTTGCGATTAGTAAGAGGTTTTTTGGTGTCTGCTTTCGGAGATTTGTTCAACCATCGTAAATCTATATCCTTCTTAACTTGCGGCACGGAGGAAATTTCAATTTTTTTGGTCTTGTTTTTAAAACTATTTTCCGATATTCGATTTTGTTCTATATCGCTGGCAATCTTATTATCATCTTGCTGATTTCCCGCTTTTTGCCGAACAATTTTCATATACTGAAGCAGCATCGCATTTTCCTGCTTGTAGGTTTCCCATTCGGCTCTTTGCCGCTTGGAATATTCGTCAAACTCTTTGCGGTTTTCCTGCTGCTCTTTTTGAAATTCTTCTTTATTGTTATTTTCCTGAGCCTGCAACTGGCCACCGCCGACAATGGATCCCAGAGCAAAGGTTCCAACAATAAAATCCTTGATTTTCTTACGCAAAGACTTCTCTGCCATCGGCTTTCCCCTCATTAAGGCTTAAATCGAAAACATATAAAATAGAATACCAATATTTTTTGTCAATGTCAACATTGTTTGTCTATTTCTATTGGAGATGTCAAAGTATTATTTTTCTAATTTGGCAGAAAGTTCAAACCATTCTTCTTCAAAAGCGTTTAACTGATTGTCTATCCAAGCTAAATCCTTTTGTTTGGCAATAATTTCTTCTGTCGGCAGCGGCTGCTCAAAAGCGGCTTCCAATAGTTTTTTCTGTTCTTCAAGTTTTTCAATCTCGCGTTCTACTCTTCGCAGACGGGAAACGGCTGCTTTTTTTTCGGCGCGGGTATCGCCTTTGGACTGCCGCGGTTCCGGTTGCGGCAAAGCCTTTTTATCCGCCGCCTTATCCGGCTGCAGCAACAAATCGCGATATTCGGACAAATCGCCGTCATAAGGTTTGCAGGTGCCGTCCTTGACCAACCAAAGCGTATCAGCCACCAATTCGACCAAATGCATATCGTGGGCAATCAGAATTACCGAGCCTTTATATTCGTTTAAGGCACGAATCAAAGCCTCGCGGCCGTCAATATCCAAATGGTTGGTCGGCTCGTCCAAAATCAGGATTTCCGGCGCATTATATGCCATTGCCGCAAACAGCAGGCGCGCCTTTTCGCCGCCGGAAAGCTTTTCAATCCGGGTCAGGGCTTTTTCCTGCGTCAATCCGAAGCGGGCCAGATAAGACCGCAGCTGCGGTTCGCGGAAATCAGGAAGCTTGGGGGCCATAAATTCGACCGGCGTCAGCTCCAGCGGCAATTCCTCAGCCTGGTGTTGGGCAAAATAGCCAATTTTAAGCTTACCGCCTTTGGTCAGTTTGCCTTCCATTAACGGCAGGCGGCCGGACAGAACTTTTGCCAAAGTCGATTTTCCGTTGCCGTTGGCGCCCAGCAGGGCTATCCGGTCATTATCGACAACTTGCAAATTAAGTCTTTTCAAGACCGCTTTCCCATCATAACCGGCAACGCCGCCTTCCAGGGTGAGCAGCGGCGGCGGAAGTTCCAGAGGTTCCGGAAAATCAAAACGGGTAACGGCATCGTCCTCCAGCAGGGTGATTGTTTCCAATTTTTCCAGCATTTTCAACCGGCTTTGAGCCTGGCGGGCTTTGCTGGCCTTATAGCGGAAGCGGTCGACGAATGATTGCAGATGTCGGCGGCGGCGTTCCTGTTTTTCGGCCGTTTTCTCCAAAAGTTCCTGCTGCATGGCACGGGTACGGCAAAAGGTATCGTAATTTCCGGAATAAGAAATCAGCTTCCGGTGGTCAAAATGCAGGATATAATCGCAAAGCGAATTTAAAATATTGCGGTCATGGCTGATGAGCAGCAAAGTGCCCCGGTATTGGCGCAGCCGGTTTTCGAGCCAGATGCCTGCTTCCAGGTCAAGGTGGTTGGTCGGCTCGTCAAGCAGCAAAACGTCGGAAGGCCGAAACAATGCCGCCGCCAAAGCTGCGCGCATTTGCCAACCGCCGGAAAATTCGCCCAACGGCCGTTCCAAATCGGTATCCTTAAATCCCAGCCCGGTCAGAATAGAAGCAGCTTCCGCCGGAGCGGCAGCGGCGCCCAGCAAATTCAGCCTTTCATGAATTTCCGCCAACTCCGTTTCTTCGGCCTGTTCCAAGCGTTCCAGCAATTCTGCCCGCTCACGGTGGGCAGCGAGGACAAAGTCCAGCACCGGAACCGACATATCGCGGATTTCCTGTTCAACAAAGACAACATTATACCCGCCCGGAAAAAACACGTTTCCGGTTTCGGTTTCCAATTCGCCTTTCAAAACTCGGAACAAAGTGGATTTGCCGCAGCCGTTGGCTCCGACCAAGCCGACTTTCTGGCCATCGGAAACATGAGCGGAAGCATGTTCCAGCAAGACTTTGCCGCCGAGGCGCACGGTTATGTCATTTATATCAATCATGCCGGGGTTAATAGCATATTGCGCAACAGATGTAAACCGCCTTTTTAATTGAACCAGGTAATTATTTTATACATCATCCTCTCGGTCAAAGCACCGATATCGTCTTTCATCGTAATCTGCCGGCTTATTTTTTTTCAAAACTGCGATACTATTCATAGCAAGGATTGTCAGGCACACTCTCGGCATATTGCTGAAGAGCCGCAATAACTTTTTCCGGCAAAATGTTTTTTTTCGACAATCCGATTTTAAACACTTCTTTAGCTTTTTTGATTCAAAATTTAAATAATCGAATCGCAAAACAAGGACTAAGTTCATGAAAATTGAGGATATTGAAATTACGGGACTGACTTCTGATTCCCGTTTGGTTAAGCCGGGATTTTTGTTTGCCGCGCTTGACAGCGAAAAAGCGCCGGGATCGTCCTATATTCCCTCCGCCATTGCCAACGGTGCCGCCCTTATTCTCGGAAAAGCCGAATATGCCTCCGTTGCCGGAAATGTCAAATTTATTGCAGACGCCAATCCAAACAAAAAATTTTCCGAACTGGCCGCAGAATTTTACGGCCCGCAGCCGGCGCATATTGCCGCCATTACCGGAACCAACGGCAAGACCTCGATTGCCGATTTTGTCCGCCAGATTCTGACGGCAATGGGAACAAAAGCCGCCAGCATGGGCACGCTCGGATTTATCAAGGGCAATCAGGCGCCCGTGCCTTCGCCGAACACGACGCCCAATGCCGTAACGACCGCCGAAGAACTGGCCAAGCTCAAAAGAGAAGGATATGACTATGTTTGTATGGAGATGTCCAGCCACGGCCTCTGCCAATACCGGGTTGGCGGCGTCCACCCCGAGGTTGCCGGTTTTACCAATCTGACCCGCGACCACTTGGATTATCACAAAACTTTTGAAAATTATCTCAACGCCAAGCTGATTTTGTTCCGTGAAATCCTGGTTCCGGGCGGAACCGCCGTCCTTAATGCCGACATTGAGGTTTTTCCGCAGATTGAAAAAGCCTGCCTTGAGAGCGGAAAAAAGATCATCACCTACGGGCACAACGGCCGGGAGCTTTGTCTGATACAGGCGCTCCCGGAGCATAACGGGCAACGGCTTAAGCTGGTTTATTTCGGCAAAGAAGTGGAAATTTTTGTTCCGCTGGCCGGAGAATTTCAGGCAATGAACATTCTCTGCGCCTTGGGAATGGCCGCTGTTTTGAGCGGAAAACCGGAAGAAGTCATCAGACACGCCGGGGCACTCAAAGGGGCCAAAGGGCGCCTGGAGCTGGCCGGGACCACCGACAGCGGCGCAGCGGTTTATATTGACTATGCCCACACACCAGACGCGCTGGAAAACGTTATTCGCGCCATGCGGCCGCATACGAGAGGCAAGCTCCATGTCCTGTTTGGCTGCGGCGGCGACCGCGACAGCGGCAAACGTCCGATTATGGGGCAGATTGCCAATGAGCTGGCCGACGTGATTTATGTTACCGACGACAATCCGCGCACCGAGGACGCGGCCAAAATCCGCGAGCAGATTATGGCCGCCTGCCCGCGCGGCAAAAACATTCCCGGGCGCGCCGAAGCCATTCGGGAAGCAATGGCAGGGCTTGGCGACGGAGACGTTTTGATACTGGCCGGCAAAGGGCATGAAACCGGACAGTATATCAACGGAAAGGTTTACCCTTTTTCCGACCATGAAGAGGTTTGTAAAAATTTGTAACAAAAAGTATTGGTATAAGTCGGAATATAAATAAGAAATTAATCATTTTTTTCAGATTTACCGCTTATATTATGTGCAGCAAAAAGTATAAACAAGGAGAAAATAATGAAAGACAAAAACATTGCCGCAACACCGTCGACAAGCATCAATACCATTGATGACCTAAACGCGTTGATAGAGCGGGTCGGCCAAGCTCAGAAAGTTCTTGCCACCTATTCTCAGGAGCAGGTTGACAAGATTTTTGAAGCCATGGCCATTGCCGCCAACGCCAACCGCATTCCGCTAGCCAAGATGGCGGTTGAGGAAACTGGAATGGGCGTGGTTGAAGACAAGGTTATCAAAAACCATTTTGCCGCCGAAGAAATTTATAACAAATACCGCCACACAAAGACCTGCGGCGTTTTGGAGCGTGACGAAACCAACGGACTGACCCGGATTGCCGAACCGCTCGGCATTATCGCCGGAGTTATTCCGACTACCAATCCGACATCGACCACTATTTTTAAGAGCCTGATTGCGCTCAAAACCCGCAACGGCATTATTTTCTCCCCGCATCCGCGCGCAAAAAAATGTACCGTTCATACGGCCAAACTGATGTTGGAGGCTGCGGTCAAAGCCGGTGCCCCGGAAGGGATCATCGGCTGGATTGAGGAACCGAGCATTGAACTGACCCAGCACCTGATGAGCCACAAGGGCATCAATCTGATTTTGGCAACCGGCGGCCCGGGCATGGTTAAATCGGCATACAGCTCCGGCAACCCGGCACTTGGTGTCGGCGCAGGCAACACCCCGGCAATCATCGACGAAACGGCAGACATCAAAATGGCCGTCAGCTCCATCTTGATGAGCAAAACGTTTGACAACGGCATGATTTGCGCTTCGGAGCAATCGGTTATCGTCCACAAGGACATTTATGACGAAGTCCGCAAAGAATTTGAATACCGCGGCGCTTATCTTCTGGACAAGAAAGAAAAAGAAAAAGTTGCCAAGACCATTGTCATAGACGGCAAGCTGAATGCCAAAATCGTCGGGCAGCCGGCAGCGAAAATTGCCGAAATGGCAGGCCTCAAGGTTCCGGCAGATGCCAAGGTCTTAATCGGCGAAGCCAGCAAAATCGGCCCAGAAGAAGAATTTTCTTATGAAAAGCTTTCGCCGGTATTGGCAATGTATAAGGCAGACGATTTCAACCAAGCCGTTGACATGGCGCGCGATTTGGTTAACTTTGCCGGCCCGGGGCATACGTCGGTCCTTTATACCGCCAATCAGAACGCTGACCGTATCAAACATTTTTCGGAAGTTGTCGAAACCGGGCGCATGCTGGTAAACACCCCGTCTTCGCAAGGGGGTATCGGCGACCTTTATAACTTCCGCCTTGACCCGTCGCTGACTTTGGGCTGCGGTTCATGGGGCGGCAATGCAGCGAGCGAAAACATAGGAGTAAAACATCTGATGAACATTAAAAACGTAGCCGAAAGACGTGAAAATATGCTGTGGTTCCGGGTTCCGCCTAAAATTTACTTTAAGCGCGGTGCCGTCGGTTTTGCCCTGCGCGAGCTCTGCGGCCGCAAAAAAGCCCTGATCATTACCGACAAACCGTTGTTCCAGCTCGGTTACACCAAGAAGATTACCGACGTGTTGGAAGAAATGGGCATTGCTTTTCAGATTTTCTCGGAAGTTGCTCCAGATCCGGATACGGACACGGTCAACCGTGCATTGGTTATGGCCCGCAATTTCGAACCCGATGCAATTATTGCGCTCGGCGGCGGTTCGCCGATGGATGCCGCCAAAATCGTCTGGCTGATGTATGAACACCCGGAAGTCAAGTTTGACGATTTGGCCATGCGTTTTATGGATATCCGCAAGCGTGTCTGCATGTTCCCGGAACTGGGCTCCAAAGCCTATATGGTTGCTATTCCGACAACTTCGGGTACAGGTTCGGAAGTTACGCCTTTTGCGGTTATTACCGATTCAGCCACTCATATCAAATATCCGATTGCCGACTATGCGCTGTCGCCGAATATGGCGATTATTGACCCGGATTTGGTTCTGACCATGCCCAAAGGGTTGGCCGCCGCTTCGGGTATTGACTCGCTGACCCATGCTCTGGAAGCTCTGGCTTCCATTTTGGCGACGCCGTTTACCGACGGTATTGCCTATGAAGCAATCCGGCTGATTTTTGACAATTTGGCATTGTCAGTCAACGACGGCCCCAATAATCCGATTGCCCGCGAAAATATGCATTATGCCGCAACCATGGCCGGCATGGCATTTGCGCAGGCGTTCCTCGGTGTCTGCCACTCTATGGCTCACAAGCTCGGCAGCGCCTACAACATTCCGCATGGTATTGCCAATGCCCTTTTAATCAGCCAAGTGGTCAAATTTAACTCCAACGACCGCCCGACCAAACAAGGGACATTCTCGCAATATCATTATCCGGAAGGCAAACGCCGTTATGCCAAGGTTGCCGAATTTCTTAATCTCGGCGGTAAGAACGACGACGAGAAAGTTGCCAACCTGATTAAGGAAATTGAAAAACTTAAGAAGAGTATCAACATTCCGGCTTCCATCAAAGACTGGGGCGTTGACGAAAAAGTCTTCCTGGATAATCTTGACAACTTGTCTGAGCTGGCCTTTGACGACCAGTGTACTGGGGCCAACCCTGCGTATCCGCTGATTTCAGAAATCAAGCAAATGTATCTGGACGCTTATTACGGACGGCTGTAAGAAGCTTTGAGAAAAAAATGCCCTCGCTTGAGGGCATTTTTTTGGTTTATCATTTCACGCGGACACCCGCACGATAGGCAAGCTTTAAGATTACCACTTCGGCTTGGGTTGCTGCCCGCAACATACCTCTAGCGTCCCCCAACATTAGTGGCGAGGGGGGATATCAAGGTTGCGCCTGTGCCCCCTGCCCTTGGATACTGCCCGCTGAGCCTATGTCATGCAGGCAATAAAGAAAGCGCCCCGTCCAATATTCCGGGCGAAGCGCTCCTTTCTGGAAGAAAACTTTTAAATTAAGATTGTTTAACTTTGTTTTGCAAATCTTTAATCAGGGCATCAACACCGCCCGGATTGTTTTTTATAAAACCTGAATATTCATTGCGAGCCGTTATTGCCAGACTAACATTTTCAATAACAATGTCAACAATTTTAAAACTTTTTCCCTCTTGACGAACGCGCCATTTTACTTTTGCCGGTTCTCCTTCGCCCATGTTGACGGTTGAATCGACATAAACCTGCCCGGCAGAAGAAGACGGGGTCGTTCCCGTAAAGACAAAGGCTTTGCCTTTGAATTCGTCAAAACGCTTGGACCAGGTTTTGACGTTCAACTCACGATAAACCTGAATAAATGCTTTTCTCTGTGCCGGGGTTGCTGTGCGCCAGTTGCGTCCCAACACAAATTTGCCGATAAAATCCAAATCAAGCGCGCTGTTAAACAGTTTCTCAAAACGCTTGTCTTTTTCGGCCTGCGATACATTGGCGTTGATAATCTGTTCAATACCGTCCGAAGTAACTTTTTCCACAAATTTTTGCGCGCCTTGAGCGTCAACTTCGGCCCGCACCGTCCCGGACAAGAAGGCTGCTGCGGCAAAGACAGCGGCAAATAAATTTTTCTTCATCTATAAATACTCCATATTATGTTCAAAAGGTTATTGGGCTTCCATTTCGTCAAAAGTATCGTCTTCGTCTTCAATTCCGAAATCAAAGTCATAAGACTGCGTATTTTCAGCAGCATTACAGCCCATAGTCTTGCGATTTTGCAAATAAGCCGAACGCATGGTTGAATAGAAGTCAACAGAACCGCGTTCCAAATCATCCAAAAGCTCAATATTGGATTCTCGCAGCGCAATTGCCTGAACGCCGATATAGGTGTAAATGGCTTTATCATGAACATTGGCATCTTGATATGTTGCCCAGTAGACCGGATTCATAAATCCGTCTGCAAACATGCCGACTGCAGCTCTCGGAGTACTCGGCCCGGCGAACGGCAGAACGATAAACGGACCGTCCGGAACGCACCAGGCTGCTAAAGTTTCGTCAAAATCGGCGGCATCTTTTTTCAGCCCCCAGCCTTCGGCAACGTCAAACATGCCGAGCAGACCCAATGTCGAGTTGATGCCAAAACGGGCGACGCCGATTCCCGATTGCTTAATGTCGCCTTGCAACAAATTGTTGCCCGCATAGACCGGTTCCTTGATGTTGCTGATTACCGAACGGACACGCTCACGGGTAAAGTCGTTGGTAACTGCCCGGTAGCCTTCCGCAACCGGCTTGAGGATATACTTGTCAAACTGGTAGTTAAACTTAAACATGGCACGGTTATAAGTCTCAAACCTGTCATAATCGACGTGCTGGTCATGGTTGTCAGGTTTGCTGGCGCAAGATGCGGTCGTGCCGATAACAAAAGCCAATGCGGTACATAAAACAGATTTTCTAATCATAACGTCCTTTCTAACTTTGGTAATATTCAATAATATTATGTTTAATATAACATTTATATTTATTAAATCAATAAATATCGGCACCTGTTGTAATAAAAAGGTATGTAAAATTGTTTTGCAAAAACAAAACTATGCTGAAAATCAAACCAAAATTTTGTTTGACTGCTTTTTTTTTGTTACAAAGCGGAAACCTTTTGTGTTTTGCAAAAAAAAATAAAATGCACTAGGATACCCCACAGTTAAAACAAATAATAAGGACGTGACTATGACGAATAAACCTTCAAAACCGATTAATCTTTTTGACTGTGCAACTTCCCAAAAAGTAATCGGCCAGGACAAATTCCTGAACGCTTTTGAAAAAATTTTGAACCACGGCGCATATTGCCAAGGTCCGGAAACCAAAGAACTCGAAACAAAATTGGCCGCATTCTCCAATGCCAAATATTGCACCAGCTGCGCTTCCGGTACCGATGCCCTGATTTTGCCGCTGATGGCTTGGGACGTTAAACCCGGCGATGCCGTATTTGTTTCTTCGTTTACTTTTGTAGCTTCGGCCGAAGCTCCGGTTTTGCTCGGTGCTACGCCGATTTTTGTAGATTCCGATCCTGATACTTATAATATGGATCCCAAAGACCTGCAGCGTGCAATCGACGAAGTCAAAAAAGAAGGCAAACTGAATCTGAAAGCCGTTATTGCCGTCGATATCTTCGGTTCCCCGTGCGATTATGACGCAATTCTGAAAATTGCCCATGACAACGGCATGAAGGTCTTGTCCGATGCCGCCCAGAGCTATGGCTCAACCTACAACGGCAAAAGAGCCGGAAATATTGCCGATATGACCGCTACTTCTTTTTATCCGACCAAGCCGCTGGCTTGTTACGGAGACGGCGGCGCCAGCTTTACCAATAATGAAGCCGAAAATGATTTGATGGTTTCCTGCCGCGTCCATGGCATGAGCAAAACCGACCGCTATGACAATATCCGCTTTGGTCTGAACTCCCGTATGGATTCTTTCCAGGGTGCCGTTTTGCTGCAAAAGCTTACTGTTTTTGAGCAGGAACTCAAAGACCGCGAAGCTATTGCCAAACGCTATGACGAAGGTTTGAGCAGCTATTATGGCAAACAGAAAATTTTGAGCAACGCCACTTCGGCTCGTGCTCTGTACACCATTCATTGCGAAAACCGCGATGAACTGATGAACTTCCTGAAAGAAAAAGGCATTCCCTGCGGTGCTTATTATCCGCGTCCGGTTAATACCCAAACAGCTTATGCCAAATGGAATACCCGTCAGGTTCCGGTTTGCGAAAAGCTTTCCAAGACCGTTTTGAGCATCCCGATGCATGCTTACCTGGATCAGGAAACTCAGGATTACATCATTGAATGCATGAACGAATTTGCTGCTTCTCAAAGCACAAAAGCAGCATAGGCTTTGAAAGCTGATTGGCAAAAGGCGGGCGCAATGTCCGCCTTTTTTGTAATATTATTCCTTAAAATATTATCGGATATTTTAATGTTCTTCCGCAGAACAGTTATTAAAAAACAGCCCGTACATCAAATGTACGGGCCGTTTTTGTGATTTCAGAAACTGGCGGAAACTTATTTTTTCTCGTCCGGATCGCGCAAAACATAACCGCGCCCCCAAACCGTCTCGATATAATTTTTGCCGCCTGAAGCTTTTTCGAGCTTTTTGCGCAGCTTGCAGATGAATACGTCGATAATCTTAAGCTCCGGCTCGTCAATTCCGCCGTACAGGTGGTTCAAAAACTGGTCTTTGTTGAGTGTTGAGCCTTTCCGCAGCGACAAAAGCTCCATAATGCCGTATTCTTTGCCGGTCAGATGCAGGGTTTTTGTTCCGACCGTAACGGTCTGGGTGTCCAGGTTAACTTCAACGTCGCCGGTGCGGATAATCGAATTGGAATGCCCTTTGGAACGGCGGACAACCGCCTGCAAACGAGCCAGCAGCTCGGCCTTGTCGAAAGGCTTGGTCAGATAATCGTCGGCGCCGAATCCCAAGCCTTTGACTTTCTTGTCCGGTTCGGAAAGGCCGGAAAGAATGAGTACCGGCGTATTGACCTTGGCGGCGCGAAGATTTTTGAGAACTTCATATCCGTTCATGTCCGGCAGCATCAAATCTAAAATGATGATGTCATAATCATACAGTTTGCCGATTTCCAGCCCGTCTTCGCCCAAATCGGTGGTATCGACAATCATGCCTTCTTTTTTCAACATTGTTTCAATGCTTTGCGAAATCGCATAATCGTCTTCAACTAATAAAACTCGCATTTTGCTCCCCCCCTTATTGATAAGATAAAAGAATAATAGTCTCTTATTTTTTATTTGTTAACCTTTTTGAACAGGTTGTTAATAATTATTAACAGAAAATTATTTTCATGTGAATAAAATGCAGCAAATTCTCAAAACTTACCAAATAACTGCTATATAACAGGTATATGATAATATTGTGACCACCAGGCGCGGAGTTTTTATGCTGTTATACTCAAATCTGATTGATGAAGTCGGCAAAATGGAGCCGGAAGACTATTACGGCTGCGTTACCGGCGTCCGCGGCCTTTTTATTGAGGTTAGCGGCATCAGGCGCCGCCTTTCCATCGGAGACCGTTGCAATGTCTGCGCTTCCGGCGGCCGAAAGGTGGTTTGCGAGTTGGTCAGCTTTATGGACGAACGCCTGTTGCTGATGCCTTACGGCTCTTTGGAGGGGATTGGGCTTGGCTGCCGGGTGGAGGTTGAAAACGCCGCTCCGGTAATCTATCCGCATCCTTCCTGGCTGGGCCGGATAATCAATGCTTTTGGCGAAGCGATTGACGGCAAAGGCCCGTTGATTAAAGGCAGCAAGCCTTATTACATCAAATCTTCACCGCCGCCGGCGCAGTTTCGTGACCGGGTTTGCGGCAAAGTCGACCTCGGGGTCAAAGCGGTGAACGCCTTTTTGACAATCTGCAAAGGGCAGCGCATGGGCATTTTTGCCGGTTCCGGAGTCGGAAAGTCAACCCTGATGTCCATGATGGCCAAAAATACCGATTCGGATATTTCCGTCATCGGCCTGATCGGCGAGCGCGGACGCGAAGCCAAAGAATTTGTGGAAGACACGCTGGGCGAAGAAGGGTTGGCCAAATCGGTGCTGGTTTTGGCCACTTCGGACGAAAGCCCGCTGATGCGCCGTCAGGCCGCTTATACCACTATGGCGGTTGCCGAATATTTCCGCGACCAAAACAAAAACGTGCTCTGCATGATGGACTCCATCACCCGTTTTGCCATGGCACAGCGTGAAATCTCGCTGACCGTAGGCGAACCGCCGGCCTCCAAAGGCTATACGCCCAGCGTTTTTGCCGAGCTGCCGCGGTTGTTGGAGCGGGCCGGCCCAGGGGCCGGAACCGGAACCATTACCGGATTGTTTACGGTTTTGGTTGACGGCGATGACCACAACGAGCCGGTGGCCGACGCCGTGCGCTCGATTTTGGACGGGCATATTGTGCTTGACCGCGCGATTGCCGAACGCGGCCGCTATCCGGCCATTAACATTCTGCGTTCCATTTCCCGTACCATGCCCGATTGCGATACGCCGGAAGAATACGCGATTGTTGCCAAAGCCCGCAAATATATCGCCGCTTATGAGAATATGGCCGAACTTATCCGTCTCGGCGCTTATAAAAAAGGCTCTAACCGCGAAGTGGACGAAGCTATTTTTTATTATCCGAAAATCGAAGAATTTTTAAGCCAGCGGAAAGGTGAAAAGGTGACGCTTCCGGAGTGTTATCAACAATTGGACGCCATTCTTTCCGAACCCTATGTCCCCGGGAATTGATAAATGAAAACGTCTCTCCAGACTTTAACCCGGATTCAAAAGTTCAAAATTGACGAACAGCGCAAAATTCTGGTCGAATATCAAAATAAAGAAGACGAACTGCAACAACGTCTGGATCAGCTTAACCGCGATTTTGAGAACGAAAAGAAAACCAGCCGGGAGCTTGGCTTGGCCGCTGATTTCGGCGCTTATGTCAAACGGTATCTGAAAATCAGGGAAAGCCTGGAAAACCAGTTGGTCGCCGTCCGTAAAAAAATAGAGGAAGTCCGCGATATTATTGCCGAAATGTTCAAAGAACAAAAAACTTATGAGATTGTCGACCGCCGCCGCAAAGAAGCCGAAGAAAAAGAATTGTCCGACAAAGAGCAGAAGATGCTTGATGAAATCGGAACCAATGCCTATATAAAGAAACATAAAGACGATTAACCAACCCTCAATCAGGAGAATAACAATGGCCTTTGAATTACCTGCTTTGCCCTATGCTATGAACGCTCTGGAGCCGTATATTTCGGAACGGACAATGGAGTTCCATTACGGAAAACACCACAAAGCTTATGTTGACAACCTCAATAAACAGATTGCCGGTACCCACTTTGAGCAAATGTCCTTGGAAGAGATTATCCGCAAAACCGCCGGCAAAACCGAATATGCCGGGATTTTCAACAATGCGGCCCAGGCTTGGAACCACGCCTTTTTTTGGACTTGCATGCAGCCGGGCGGCGGCGGGGAACCAACCGGCGAAATGAAGAAGAAAATTGAACGCAGCTTCGGCGGTTATGACAAATTCCGCGAAGAGTTTGCAGCCGCCGCGACCACGCAGTTTGGCAGCGGCTGGGCCTGGCTGGCGGAAGATGAGGAAAGCGGAAAACTGAAAGTGATTAAAACCGCCAATGCCGATACGCCGATTGCCCACGGACTTAAGCCTCTGTTGACGGTTGATGTTTGGGAACACGCCTATTACCTGGATTATCAGAACCGCCGGCCGGATTTTGTAAACGCTTTTCTCGACCACTTGGCCAAATGGAATTAGACCCGTTGTTTTTTTGCAAAGGCCGTGTCCCGGGCGGATACGGCTTTTTTGTTGCGAAAATAACCATAAAGTGCTATAATGAACCCAAGAACAGGGAATATGGCCATGGATGAAGAAAACGAAAACAAAGAAATTGAAAGAAACGAAGACGTCGCTGAAACCAACAGCGAGGTTAACGACTTTGTAGACAATTTCTTGTCGTCGGGAGATATTCAGGAAATTATTGAGAGCATCAACCCGGAAGATATGAATATTGACGATATTCTGAAGAATCCGCGTTTTAATGACGGCATGGCTAAAATTCTTGACAAGCTCCCCGCGTCGGAACGGGAAATGTTTGTTTCGCAGGCCAAAAATAAAATTACCCAAGTGGCGACAAATGTTTCCGGGCAAAAGAAAAAACAGGACGAGCAGGGCAAAAAAGAAAAAAATTCTTCCGAAAACCAAAGTTCTTCCCAAGGGCGATCCAATTCGGATATGTCGCTTGACGATATGCTGGACCGCGATAAAAACAAAGCAAAACCGCAAAAAGGCCAGGCCCGGAAAATGACACCGGCCCAAAGGGCTGAGTTTATCCGCAGAATGAGAGGCATGAAGCCGTCCCAGAATGTGGCCAAAACAGCGGAAGCCGGTGGAAGAGGATTACTTAAAACCCAAAGCAAAACCATTGGAAAAACTGCCGCCAAAGCTATAGGAAAAACTGCTGCCAAAACCGTCGGCAAAACGGCCGGAAAGGCTGTCGGAAAATCTTTATTGAAAAAAATTCCGGGGTTGAGCTTGGGAGCCGGATGCTTTTTTGCCTGGCAGCGGATTAAAGACAAAGATTATTTGGGGGCAGTTGGCGAAGTCGCCTCCGGGATTTGCGGCTGTATTCCCGGACTCGGGACGGCAGCCAGCGTCGGAATAGACGCTGCTTTAGGCGCCAGAGATATTTCCCGCGCTTCCAAACAAGCAGAAATGCCGGCGGCTGTACCGGACCGTGCCGATGTTTCCGGCCGACAAACGCCGTCCAATGATTTAAACCGTCGGATTTTGCTGGAAAAAAGAGGAATTATCCAAGCCCCGAGAAATACGCCGGCTGTTCGCCCGACCCAGATGAATCCGCAAATGCTGATGGCGCTGCGCGGTCATTCAAATTCCTGAGATTGAAAGCAAGACCGTTTTTTGGGGCTGCCGTGCCTGTCCGAAGATGACAAGGACAACGAGGGCGGCTTTGCCCTTACCTAAAAAAAATTCCCCTTGCATTTTCTCTTATTTGCATTAATCTTATTCTCGCATTCGGGTGAGCCGGGTGCGGAGTGTAGCAACTCCTTGTGCAGAAAGAAGCTCCTTTCATGGGGAGCGGCCGGAATAAGTGTGCCTTGCGCATAACGAAGAAGGCTGACTGTTTCTGTACACAGTTGCTAACTCCCCACCTTGATTTCCTGTCAAGGTGGTTTCTTTTTAATCAGAAACCTAAAGGGAGTTTAGAACATGATATTAATCCAGAATATTAAAAACAAAACCTTTCGCAGGGCAATCGGCATTGAGTTTGCCAGATTGCTCAAATATTATAACAAAGACATCAAAATCGAGCTCGTCGACCGTGACTGAAAAAATGCCCTGTTCAAAAACAGGGCATTTTTTTATTTGAGATAATTCAACAGCGAAACATTCATAACCTGTTGCAATACCGCATAAGATGCTTCTAAGTTGCCTGCTGCGATAATCGCCATGGCCGCGGCTTCGGTACGATCCGTGGTTTTGAGCGAAGAAACGCTGTCTTCCAGGTTTTTTTGAACCAATGTCTGGCTTTCCATTGTAGTGTTCAACACCACATAATTGGAATTTATTTTTGCCATAACGGTATATAAATCGCCGTTTTGCTGGGAAGACGTTTTTCCGCCGTTATAAATGCCGTCCTGCAACAGATCCAGAGCTTCTTCAACCCGGTTTCCGGCCCGGTCGACATCAATCAGCCCGTCAAATTCGTTGCGCGGATCTTTGTCATCAACCAAATTGCCCTGGGCAATTTCGCCCAACGCCCGGAACAGTTTCTCAAATGCCGGATCAGCAGCCGTAATGTCCATGGTTACGGACTGATTCTCCGAAATCATCCGCTCTGAAGACAGCGTCCCTCCCTGATAATAAGAGGAACTGCTCAGGCTCCATTTGCTGGATGCCGCAACGGTTGTGGTCTCCCCGACAGCCGGCCAGCGGCTGTCATCTACGGAAACATAAAGCTCGGTACCGTCGGCGCTGACGCCGGTAACCTGGACTTGCGGAGAAATGTTGTTGTTAAATCCGTTCATGTCAACGACGCTGCCGACCGGAAGCGAGGTACTGAAGGTTACGTTTTGATCGGCTGTCAGCGTTGCATCGGCCTCAATCGGCGTTTCTTCGCTTAACGTGAGGGTTTTGCCGTCAGAAGAAACCGATTCGACAATATAAAATTTGGCATTGGTGCCGGCATCCGCGCCGCCGATAACCAGTGTATCTCCGGCTTTCAGGGTATTAAAAGCGCCGTATTGCGAAGCCATTACCGTATTCTTGTCGGCATTAAAAGTCAGCGAGCCGGTCGTTTCGGCTCCGGAAGTAACCGCCGTTGTCAAAAATGAACCGCCCGTCGCCTTAATAACGCCGGTGGACGGATCGTCGGCTTTTCTGGAGAGCTCTAAATCGCCAAGCTGCTTGGCGTCAAACTCCCAGTTGGAAAGATTGGCGTTGCCGTTGGTCGGGTATTGAATACTGGTGCCGTTGTAATATTGCTGGAATTCTTCCAATGTCCGAAACGGAAAATTAATCGGAGCCTGATTGGAAACGCCGCCGCCGAACAGATATTTTCCGTTGGCCGACGTATTCAGACAGTCGACCATCGCCTGCATGGTCGAAAACGCCAGTTGTTGGAGCTGGGCCATCGCCTGCGCCTGGTCGCCGTTCATGGTATGCGGTTCGCCGGTTGTAACGCCGTCAACGTTTAAGACGGAAGACGAGCCGTTGACCGTGTACAGCGGAAAAGTAACCTTATTTCCTTCAAAGGTGAATTCGCTGAAACCTTCCGGCGGATTGGGGGCGTTTTCAAGTTTGCTCTTCAGGGCATTCAGAACTTCTTCGCCGTTTTGAGCCTGCGAAATATCAATGTTATTGCCGTTTCCGTCATTGGCAAAAGTGTATTTGACACCGTCAATTGTCAGCGTCTTGCCGACATAATCGGCCACATTGTCGCTGCCGAAAGTAATTTCGCCACCGGTATAATCAGGCGTAATCAGATCCAGATCATTGCCGCTGAAACTGGTCAGAGACGACTTGAAATCGTTAATCAGCTCATAAATGGATTCCATGGAAGTGTTCATGGCCTTGATTTCAATATTAAGCAAATCGTTGTTGGCCATAAAGTTCTTGGTCACGTTCAGCGATGCTTCCAGGCTGACGATGTTAAATGCGGTTGCGCCGTAGCCGGCATAAGTCGGCGATTTGAGACCGGTCGTTGCCTGAAAGCTGTACAAATCAAGCTGCTCTTTGTTCTTAAGGCTTGCGTTGAGCAGGTTAACATAACTTGCATAAGTAGGAACTCTCATAATTCTGCCTCCTATCTAACCATGTCGAGCAGCAAGTCCAAAATTTCTTTTGAAGCGGTAAACGCTTGGGCACAGGCTGCATAGGTTTGTTGAAAAATAATCATCTGCGAAAGCTCTTCATCAATGTCCACGCCGCTGACTTGCGCTTCTTTGAGCGAGATTGACGAAGTCAGGGTCTGCTGATACTCCAGCTCGGTAGACGCATTATTGGCGGCCGAAGCGATATTGCCGACAAATGTCGCCGCATAGTTGGCAAGGGTCGACTGGGTTTTGCCGATGGTTCCGGATTGTTCAAACGTCTGCGATTCCGCAAAAACCTTTGCCATGGCATTGGCAATATCGTTGGCGGCCTGATTCAGTTCATATTTTCCGGTGTTGTCGTTAAAAATCGGCGACCCGTTGGCAATCAGTTCCGGCGCAACCGTAATGTCTTCGCGGACACCGATAGTCGTGGAAATTCCGGCGTTTGACGGTTGCAGCCCGAGGGTGTCCAAAAGGCCGGTCTGCGGATTGTTCAGTTCCGTAATTTCCAGCTGGGCGCCGCCAACGTCCTCAATACGCAAAACATAACCGTTGCCGTTGGGGATTAAAGCTGCCCGAAGGTTCTGGTTTAGATTGGGATCGTTGTTAATTTTGTTGACGATGTCGCGCAGGCTGTCGTTTGAATCGATTTCAAGCTGCCCGAAGTCAATGCCGCGTTCGCTGTCCGAAAAGCTCAGCGTAACCGTGTCGCGAATGCCGAGATTGGCATTGGCCGCCATAACTTTGGAATCATAAATATATTCGTTGCTGTCGCTGACAAAAAAGTCATTCAGTCCGAAAAAGCTCGAAAATCCCTCGAACTCGCGATCGTATCCGTTGACGCCGTCAGCGTCAAAACTCAGTTTGACATCTTGCTGTTCCGCTCCGGCGTTGGAGTTGGCAACATCAATAATCCCGATGGAATAATTGCTGTTTTGAGTATTGATGTTAAGCTTGCCGGTTTTATCAAAGGTAACTGTAGCGTCCTGCATGTTCGGCGTATCGACGGTGCGCAGCCAGGCTTGCAAATCTGCCGCCATTTCCGAAAGCGTCCCTTCCGAGAAGCCGAGGTCCCCTTTCAGAGAAGCCGTAGAAACCTGATTGCCGTCCTCGTCAAAAATAACAAAGCGGACATCGCCTTCGTCAATCCTGATTGACTGTTTGTCCGGATCCAGGAAAGAACGGGTTCCGCTCAGTTCTGACGGCGTGTTCGGAAATGCGGTTCCCTGATTATGAATATGGTTGATGCTGTCTTTCAGAACCCCGGCCAGTTCGTCGAGCTGTGACTGCAATGAAGGCAGGGTATTGTCGCGGATTTCAATCAGCCCTTTCAGCTGTCCGTTGCGAATGCTGTTGGTAATGTCCTGTCCGTCAACGAAAATTCCTGAAATCGACCCGGCGGCATAAGAAGTCGTTGCGCTGGCCTGGGCAATCGCCGTATGCGAAAGCTTGTGCGGATCCCGGTCAAGCAGCGTTGCGCCGGAAGTCGTCTGAATCACAATCTCGCCGTTTTCTCTGGCATAATAGGTAATGTCAATATATCCGCTCAGTTCACGGAGAGCCATATCGCGCTGGTCTTCCAAATCCGGCACGCCTTCATAACCCAGAACCGTGTATTTGACAATGCTGTCGTTAAGCTGGGCAATGGTATCCAGGGTTTTGTTAATGCTTTCGACCGTATCGCGGATTTCAATGTCGGCATCTCCCCGGATTTTCTGAATTTCGGTAGAAACATAATTGAGCCGGGAGGTAACCGTCTGCGCCGAACTCAGCAGCGAATAGCGCCCCGAAGCCGAAGTGACGTCCGTAGCAAAGGAATCAAAATATTTCTGCAAATCCGAAACGTTTGCCGCCAGAGAATTGTCGCCCTGCGGTGTGCCGAGTAAGGTCTCGGTTTTTGAAAGATATTCGTTTTGCGCGCTGAGGTTTGTCGTCAGGCTGTTAGAACTCAGAAAGCTGCGCAGCAGTCCCTGATTAACGGTGCGTTTGACGTCTCCGAGTTTGACGCCCGCATTATAGCCGGCCAGAACCAGATTGTTCTGCTGGGCAGTTTTGCGGGTATATCCCTCTGTATCGACGTTTGCCACGTTGCGGCCGATGATTTCGAGCTGGTTCTGCGCTACTTTCATCCCGCTCAGGGCAGTTTGAATTCCGGATAATAATGCCATTGTCTCAACTCCTATAAAGTTCTGTTTACAGTCAGAGCGTTACTGTTGTTGTCAAGCGGAGAATACTTCCCCTGGCTGCCGTATGATGTCGAATTTGCGTTATTCGTAACCTTGGCAATATTGACAATTGAATCCATGACCATTTTATTGGTCTGCATTTTGGTCTTGAGCAAAATGTCGTTTTTGCGGATAAGCTCGTCCAGCTGCTGCGAAATGTCGCGCAGGTTGTTTCTGTCCGCCTCGGGAAGCGCCTTCAGGCTCTCCTGATTCTTGATAAAATAGGCGACCATGTTGCGATAAGCGGTTACGGTCTTGCTTTTTTGCTCATAAAGTTCGCTGACTTTGGCCAAATCAAATTTTTCCAAAGCCTCGTTTTCAGCCTGCAGCAACTGCGAAAAACTGCTGACAATTTCCTTAAAGTCGCTGACTTTGGCGGCTAAAATATTTTGTTCCTGGTTTTCCATAGTCCTTACCCCTGAATAAATCCGTTGTTTTCCATTTCCTGCATTTGCAGAATAGAGCGCATCACCTCGTCTTTGACGCCAATGCCGCCGGTCTTGGCCATAACTTTGCCGTATTCGTTAAACAGCAGCGAACGGTATATTTTTTCGGCATGGCCGCCGCCAAACATTCCGTCCGTGGAAATTCCCTCAAACATGGTTTCCATGGTCTTGGTGATAAAAAATGCTTCAAAATCTTCGGCGGCCTGGGCAATTTTTTCCCGGTTCTTGGAATTTTTGGCGTTGTTGAGAGTTTCGACCGGGGCTTTCCGAACCGCAGAACTGTCAAACAAAGCGTTATTATATGTTCCCAAAATTTCCATCTTAAATCACCTCAATATCCGCCTGCAAAGCGCCGCTGGCCTTAATTGCCTGCAAAATGCTGATCAAGTCGCGCGGGCTGACGCCAAGCGCATTCAGGCCGTTGACCAGTTCCTGCAGGTTTACGCCGGTGTCCAGAACGCTGAGCTTGCTGTCAATGCTCTCGTTAATGTCAATCGCGGTATTGACGCCGACCACCGTTTCGCCGTTGGAAAACGGCAGCGGCTGCGAGACAAACGGCACGTCGGTAATCCTGATGGTCAAATTGCCTTGGGCAATCGCCAGCTTATTGATTTTGACGTCTTTGCCAATGACGATAATCCCGGAACTCTCATCAATTACAACCTTGGCCGTTTGATCCGGCTGAACCTGCAATTGTTCAACCTTGGTCATCAAATCGACAACCCGGTTGCGGTATTCCCGCGGAATTTGCATTTCAATCGTTGCCGGATCAAGGGATTGAGCCAGATTGGTCCCCAAATTGGCGTTAATGGCATCGGCCACCCGCCGCGAAGTTGTAAAATCCGGATTGCGCAAAGCGATTTTAATCGTGCGCAGACTGTCCAGCTCAAACGGGATTTCCTTTTCAATGATCGCTCCGTTGGCAATCCGTCCGGAGGTCGGAACTCCGCGAACAACCGAAGTTCCGCCGCCTTGTGCGGCAACGCCGCTGACGGCGACCTGTCCTTGGGCCAGAGCATAAACTTCGCCGTCCGCCCCGGCTAAAGGCGTAGCCAGCAAAGTGCCGCCTTGCAGGTTTTTGGCATCGCCGACGGCGCTGACCATAACGTCAATGCGGCTTCCCTGGCGGGCAAAGGCCGGCAGGTTTGCCGTTACCATGACCGCCGCCACATTCTTGGACTTGATTTGCCCGCCCCGGGCATTAATCCCAATCTGGTCGAGCATGGAAATTAAACTTTCTTTGGTAAAATCAATAGACTTGATGTTGTCGCCGGTACCGTTCAGGCCGACAATCAAACCGTAGCCAACCAGCTGGTTGTCGCGAACCCCCTCAAAATCGGCGATGTCTTTAATGCGCGAACTGGCATGAGCCGGAGAAAAGAAAACGCTGCACAAAAGCAGGCATCCGGCGGCGGCAAAATCAAAAAATGTAACGGTTTTTCTAAACATCATCTGTTTTAATCCCAAATTTTTGGTTAAACTTATAAAGACAGATGCAATAACCGTGCCATTTTATCGAATAAGGTTTTTGTTTGTTTCTGTTCCCGATTCACATTCAAAAAAAAATATCTCCCGCTTGTGGGAGATATTTTTTAGTTGTGTTTTATATGGATCAGAGCTTGTTCATAATAACTTTTAATTTGTTCAACATTTCTCTGACCTTGGGCGTATCTTTGGCATCAATGTGACTGACCAGCCAATAAGGATGTTCCAAGGTAAACTCTGGCAGAACCTGAACCATCCCCTTTTCTTCGTTTCCGGAATTAATCGGATGCAGGCCGATTCCGATGCCCAAACGGTTAAGCTGGGTCAAAACGTTGGTTGAGTTGCTGACTGCCACAACCTTTTTGGCATGTTTCAGCAAATGATCCCATTCTTTCCACTCCGTGTTATATTCCTTTCTGTCGCAGATGTAGTGGTTTTGCAACAAATCTTCCATATCTTTGGGAGCACCGTGTTTGAGCACATATTCATCGGAAGCAAACAAGCCGAATTTAACGTCATGTCTGGATATAACAACCGATTCGGTGCTGAGCGGCTCCTTATAAACAATGGCGATGTCCGTTTCTCTGGCCAGGATGTTCGGCGTTTCGTTGGAACAGGTGATTTCCAGACGCACATCGGGAAATTGGCCGCAAAACTCGGTCATTTGACGCGCCAGACAAAAAGAGCCGAGACCGTCAGTCATCCACAATCGGATGCAACCGGAGTATTGATGCGCTTCCAACGAATAGTTTTGCACACCGTGGAGCAACGCCTGCTGTCTGAGGGCAAACTTGTTAAGTTCAAGAGCAGCCTCCGTTGGTACCACGCCATGCGGAACATTAGAGAAAAGCTTGACTTTCAGCTTTTCTTCAAACTCATGCATCGCTGCCGAAACATTCGGTTGCTGCATCCCCAAACGCTGTGCCGCTTTTGTAAAACTACACGTTGAAATGGTTTCTTTTAATATTATTAAACTTTTAGTTATTGACAATTGTTCGTTTATATTCATATTATATATCAGTTATATAAAAATAACCCCTTCTAACCCCTAATATTTGCAAGTAAAATTGTAAGCATACAAATATTAGTATATAGTGAAGTAAAAGTCTATGGAAAAAGAGATTAAAATAAATGTCGTTAATTCTCTCGATGATTACCAGAAAGTAGTCGCCATACGCTCTATAGTCTTTGTTGGAGAACAAAAACTTCCTTATTCGGTAGAGTTTGGCACAAATGAACTCTGCTGTACATATATTTTAGCAACCGTCAATGGAGAACCCGCCGGAACCGTGCGTATTCATCAGTTTAAAGAATTTGCCAAGCTGGAACGCATGGCTGTTCTTGCCGAATATCGCCGGACACCGTTGGCCGAACAGATTCGCCAAAAGGCTCTTGATATTTGTAGTGCGAAGGGGATAACTAAAATTTACGGGCTTTGCCGCCGCGAACTTTTGCCCCATTGGTCAAAGTTCGGATATCACCCGGTTGAGGGTGCCCCGGGGATTAAACGCTCAAATATGGATTTGGTTCCTATCCTTGTGGATATCCAGGAAGCCAAAGACATTATCAAGTTTACTGACCATCCGGATCGTTTGATGGAGCAGGAAGGCGAATGGCGGGACAATTGTATGTACTTCCAGCAGCCATTCAACGTTAATGACCAAACCGCAGTAATTATAAGGAAAAGAAATGAGTTGCGCCAACAAAGAAAATCAAGTGAATATTGATACGGAATCTACTGAAATCAGCGTCGTTTATCGTGATTTGGAGCGGCTGAACCGTGCTCTTGGCAAAATGGGGTTATTTCATACCCAGCTGATGCTTGAACAGGTTACCGCAGATTATGAGCGGGCTATCTTTCGCCGGATTTGCAACGAAAACAAAAGCAGAAAATAATTTCTGCTCAAATCTCCTTTCTCTGTAATTTTCTTTGGTTTTTGGACTGGAAATTTCTCCTTCCCGGCCGCACCGCTTTTGTCTCGGAGCTTCCTTTTGTATTATCATCTTTGTCCAAACTTTTCCCGGCACCGTCATTCTTGTTTTGAGAACGCTTGTCCGTTTCTCACAGTTCTGCCATCTTCAGCCCGGCATCAGCATTTGTTCCCGCCCAAGCATCCCTCAATTTTACATCAGTCCCTTTATAAGTATCATTCTTCATTTTTTCTGCCTAAAAAAACGAAGAATGACAACACAAAAACTGTCATCTTCGGCGGATACGCAGCATTAAACAGCCGGGGATTCCGGGAGTAATCCGGAGATTTGTTAGTAAAAAATAAATTATAAAAAGAAAAATAAAAAAGAGTGGAGAAAGGAGACCGAAAAAAGGCGGATTCAAACCGCCTTATCCTTTTCGGAAAGCAAGCTTTTCAACTCGTAGAGTTTTTCGAGCGCGGCCTTGGGCGTGAGGTCATCGGGATTAAGGTTTTCCAGAGCCTGCAATGCGGGTGCCTGTTTTTCAATCTCGTTTTCTTCTTTTTCGCGCACCGAAGCAAACAACGGCAAATCATCGGCCAGTCGGACAATATTGCGGCTCTTGCCGCTGTTTTCCAAAGAATCAAGCACTTGTTCCGAACGTTTGACCACCACTTTGGGCAACCCCGCCAATTTGGCAACATGAATACCGTACGAGCGGTCGGCAGCGCCTTCTATCACCTCGTGCATAAAGATAACGTCGTCTTTGAACTCTTTGATTTTCATACAATGCAGCGACATTCGCGGCAGTTTGGAAACCAAGCTGGTGAGTTCGTGGTAGTGGGTTGCGAACAAGGCCCGGCAACGGTTGACTTCATGCAAATGCTCGACCACCGCCCAGGCAATCGACAAACCGTCAAAGGTGGCTGTACCGCGCCCGATTTCATCTAAAATAACAAAAGAACGTTCATCGGCCTGATTCAGGATACTGGCGGTTTCGACCATTTCCACCATAAAGGTCGAGCGGCCGCGCGCCAAATCGTCCGAAGCGCCGACACGGGAGAAAATCTTGTCAATCACGCCGATATGCGCCTTATCACAGGGTACAAAAGACCCCATTTGCGCCATTACCGCAATAATTGCATTCTGGCGCAGAAAAGTTGACTTACCGGCCATGTTCGGCCCGGTCAGCAGCCAGATGGCATTCCCCTCGCCCAGTTTGCAGCTATTGCCGACAAAAGTGCCGCTGTGTTCGCGCTCAATGGCAAATTCGACAACCGGGTGGCGGCCGTTGACAATATCGAACTCCAGCGAATCGTCAACCAACGGGCGGCAATAGTGTTTCTCCAGCGCCAAGTCGGCCAGCGCCGCCCCGACATCCAATTCGCCGAGAGCCTTGGCCGTGCGCAAGATGTCGTTGGAAGCAATCATCACTTCCTGCGTCAGATTATTGAAAATTTCCAACTCGATGGCCAAAGCCTTGTCGGCCGCGCCGCGGATTTTGTTTTCGAGTTCCGAAAGTTCAATCGTGGTAAAACGGGCGGCGTTCAATACCGACTGACGGTGAATAAAGTCGATGTTTTCGAGCATCGCCGACGCGAATTTGCTTGGAACTTCCACAAAATAGCCGATGACATTGTTATATTTGATTTTGAGTTGGGCAATGCCGGTGGAAGCCGCGTACTTGTTCTGTAATTCCAAAATCAGCTTATGGCTGTCGTCTTTCAGCAGTTTGATTTCATCCAAGGCCGGATAATAGCCGGGACGGACAAACCCGCCATCGCGCGCCAGAAGCGGCAGTTCTTCGTCCAGAGCCCGTTCCAGATTGTCAACCAAATTGGCATGCTGACCGAGCTGTTCGATAATTCTGCGCAGAGAATCGGGAATTTCCTTTATCATCTGTTCGGAAGCTTCGCGGCCATAGCTTAACAACAGGTTTTTAATCCGCGGTACCAGCGCCAGGGCGGTTTTGATATTAGCCAGATCGCGCGGGCCGCCGCGGCCGACGCCAAGGCGCGAAACCGAACGTTCTAAGTCGGGGCAGGAATGCAGATAATCGCGCAGTTCATTACGAATATTATGAAAATTCATGAAAAATTCGATAATATCCAGGCGGCGGTTAATCTCCGCGATATCGACCAGCGGCGAAGCGACCCGCCCGGCCAACAGGCGGCCGCCGATGCCGGTAACGGTGCGGTCGATAACCGCAAGCAGCGAGGTGGTTTTATCGCCGCCGAAAGAATCCAGCAGTTCAAGGCTGCGGCGGGTGGGGCCGTCAATTTCCATCACCTGGCGCTCCAAAATTTTCTGCGGCTTTTCAATCACCGGCATCTGCCCGCGCTGGGTATTTTCCAGATAATCGAGCAAAACGCCGGCAGCGGTAATTTCCGCCCGGCTGAAGCTGCCGAAAGCATCTAACGTTTCGACCTTGAATACCGATTGCAGGCGCAGTTTGGCATTTTCGCTGTTAAAACGCGCCTGCGGCAGCACGGTCAGCTTGTCGCGATACTCGTTAAGCAGCTGAAAAATATCGGGATTTTGCAGATAGGCGTCAGAAACGACAATTTCCACCGGATTTAAGCGCGATAACGCCATGCCCAGCAGATTTTCTTCTTTTTTGCCCTCAATACGGACTTCCTGAGTACAGAAGTCGCCGGTTGAAACGTCAATCCAGGCCAGCCCCAGCGTATTTTGCTGCTTGGCAACGGCAAACAAAAAATTGTTGCGTTTGGCATCGAGCAGGTTGTCTTCGGTCAGGGTACCGGGCGTTACCAAACGGATGACCTCGCGTTTAACAATCGACTTATAACCGCGTTTTTTGGCTTCTTTGGGGTCTTCGACCTGTTCGCAGATTGCCACCTTGAAGCCTTGGCGAATCAGCTTGGCAAGGTAGCTCTCGTAGGCATGAAACGGTACGCCGCACATCGGGATATCGGCGTCCTCATATTTGCCGCGTTTGGTCAGGGCAATATCCAGCGCTTTTGATGCCGTTACCGCATCGTCAAAAAACAGTTCGTAAAAGTCCCCCATGCGATAGAAAAGAAGATAGTCTTTATGCTCGTTCTTGATTTCCATATATTGAGCCATCAACGGGGTTATGGCCGGTGATTTTTTTTCAGTCATACGCTATTATGTTAAATTAAAATTAAACTTGTTGTATCATACTATATTTTAAGGGTTCGTCCACATTTTTTTGAACTTTATACGATAGGTTACGCCGATGTTCCGATTTGTCCGCAACATTTTCAGCATTGAAAGGGATTCCCGGTTTGTGGCGCGGATTTTGTTCTTATCCGCTCCGACGGCGCTGGTGTTTATGGTTTTGGTGCTCTTAAAGCTCATAAGCCCGCTGCTGGCAATCATTTCACTGGCATCAGTAGTGGTATTTAACCTTTTGATGTTGTTTCCGATTACCTTTGAGCTGCAACAGATTAAGAAATACGTTTCAAATCTGGCCGCCGGCGGAGATTTTGACGAGAAGACCATGTCGCTTTCGGAAAAAGATGCCCGCGAGATTGTCAATGCCGTCAACGCCATGCACAGTTTTTGGGCACACAAAACCGACGCTCTGGAAGCCCAGACCATTTCCGACACCGCCGTTCTCGACAGCCTGCCCGACCCGATTATGATGATTGACCGGGCCGGCAATATCCTCGGCGCCAATCTTTCGGCCCGGACGCTGTTTGGCAAAAACGTTACGGACAAAAACGTCGAAAAGCTTTTTGCCTCCTCCAGCTTTATTAATGCGGTGTTTAAGGTTCTGAACAAAGAAAGCAAGTCCGAGAACCTGATTTTTTATGTAAAAAAACCGGCAAACCAGAAGCTTTATGCCCATATCAAGCAGCTGCCCTGGCTTTCCAAAGGGCGCGCCGTGGCGGTGATTTCAATTTATGACATGACCAAGTCGATGAAAATCGAAAAAATGCAATCGGACTTTGTGGCCAATGCCAGCCATGAGCTGCGGACGCCGCTTTCCATTATTTCGGGGTTTATCGAAACGCTGCAAACTTCAGCCAAAAACGATGCCAAAGCCCGAGAGCAATTTTTGAAAATCATGCAGGAACAGGCCGAATTTATGGCGGCGCTAATCGAAAACCTGCTTTCCCTTTCCAAAATTGAGCTTAATCATGATCAGCGGCCCGATGAAACCGTCGATGTTTTGGAAATTGCCGAAGATGTTGCCGCCTCCCTGTCGCAAAAAGCCGCCGAACGCAAAATAAAAATCAAAATTGACTTTGAAGACAACGTTCCGGAGATTACCGCCGACAAAGCCCAAATCCGCCAACTGTTGCAAAACCTGACCGACAATGCGGTCAAATACGGCGTCAGCCAGAGCGAAGTCAAAATCGGCATCAGCAAGGCTGCGGCCATCCCCCTTTCCAAAAGCCACAAAGTGGCGGCAGGCGAAGCCGTTGCTATTTCCGTCAATAACAAAGGCACCAAAATCAGCCCCGAAGACCTGACCCGGCTGACCGAGCGTTTTTACCGCATGCAGGAACACAAAGACCTTAACATCAGGGGAACCGGGCTGGGGCTTTCCATTGCCAAACAGATTATTCTGCGCCACCGAGGGAATCTGACTGTGACGTCCACTTCTTACAACGGCACGACCTTTACGATTTATTTGCCGGTATCGCAGGAAGAAGACATAACGGCGGCATAGTCGTCGATGTCCCTTTCGGCATTGCTTCCCATTGTCAGCACCAGATGATAAATAAGCCGATGCAAACGCGGATTTTTGATTTTGTTAAAAGCATTAACCAGCGTAATCGCCTCTTCGCGAAGCATCGGATCGGCAACGGCATCGTCGGCCGTTTTTCTGCTGCCGTCCCCCAGGCTCAGGCTAAGCGGTGAACCGGCGCTGACGTCTTCGTCCATTTCATCAAAAAAATAACTGACACGGACATTCAGAACTTTGCTGATGTCAAACAAGCGGCTGCTGCTGATGCGGTTCAAACCGCGTTCATACTTTTGAACCTGTTGAAAGGTTAACCCGAGCTTGTGTGCCAGAGTTTCCTGACTGATACCGAGCAAGTTGCGGCGCAGGCGCATGCGGCGTCCGACATGCAGGTCGACCGGATGCGGACTGCCGTCCGGCTGGCGGCCGCGGATGCTTTTCTTTTGGGGCTGCTTTTCCATCTCATTCTCCTCGAAAAAAAATCCGCCTTATAAGCAAGGCGGAGGAGCTGAAAGCTGTGTTACGCAGCGGTCTTATTCGCGCAAAAAAATGCCTTATATCGAACCCATCCTCCACGGAGAATGTTAAAAATGTCTATATTGTTTTGTAACATAAGGCTTTCAGACCTCATAACACTTAACAGCCAAAGTATATTGCAAAATTATTACTTTGCAACAATTTTAAATTCCAAATTCTTGGATATGAGGATTTTTCGCGCTATTCACAGTCCTGAAAGCAGGCCATGCAGCCGAAACCATGCAGTCTGACTGCACAGCCGCAATCCGGCTTCTCAAACCGAGCAAAACCGAATTCTGTAACATAGGCTTTCAGACCTCTGAGCTTCTGCTCGTTTTAAGTATATTATCCTTTCCTGATAATTTGCAATATATTTTTTGCCTTAATGCAGATTATTAATTGAAATAATCAAATTTCACACTTCATTTTTTTTCAAAACTGCAAACTTCATTTTCTTCAGGCAACGCCTTTTTGTAAAAATGCATAAAAGTTACCGGTTTGATATCCGTGGCCTTATATACCTGTTTGCGGATTTTGGCGCGGATATATTCGCTTACGGCCGTTTCCCGGTAATTAAGCTTGACAATTTCGGCAGGAAGGGACTTTTTGACATCTTCACCGATTTTGGCAGCCAATTCGTTCCAGGCGTTTTCTTCCAAAATATCAATGGAGCTTATCTGCAAATCTTCCAGTTGCCATTTTTCATTCAGAACAGCGCTGATAAACAGGCTGCAATTATACGCAATCCGCTTGCGGTTTTTAATCAGCTGAGAATTCAGATCGGTTATCTGGTTGCGGTCTACGCCCAAGTGGCCGGTCGGAACTTCGCTGACGATTTCGGCGCTGCCGTTCAGCAGCCGGACGACGTCTCCGTCTCGGACGACGATCACGTCGCGGACTCCGAGTTCTTCGGCATAACGTTTTTGTTTGCGAATGTCGCGTTTGTCTCCGTGCACGGGAATAACCGCCTTGGGCTTGAGGATTTCAAACATTTTTTTGATGTCGTCGCGACAGCCGTGGCCGGAGGTGTGAACCAAGTATTCTTCAGAAGAAATGACCTCAACGCCGGCATCGCGCAATTTTTCCTGCATTCGCTCGATTTTTTCTTCATTGCCGGGAATAATCTGCGAAGAGAAAATAATCGCATCACCCTTGCCGAGTTTGATATCCTTATTTTCGCCGTTGACCAGGCGGGTCAGCCCGCTGCGGTAATTGCCCTGAGACCCGGCACAGATATAAAGCATCTTGTCCAAAGGAATATCCGCCGCCTGTTTGGCTTCGACATAAGGCGGCAGGTCTTTCAGATAGCCGCAGTCTTTGGCAATATTCATGTTCTGCATCAGGCTCATGCCGGAAATGACCGCGGTTCTGCCCGCGGCATCGGCCGCCATAACCAGACTTTGCATTCGCGCGATATTTGATGAAAAACAGGTGGCTACCAGCGTATTTTTGAATTTTGGCACCAATTCCATCAGGCTTTTGCGGATTTCGAGCTCGGAGGGTTCGGCTTGGGCATGCGCCATCAGAATCGAATCGCCGACATAGAGATCTACCCCTTCGCGCCCGATCTCTTCCATTCGTTTGTAATCGGTTTTCATAAACTCAATGCCGCAATCGTCAAAACGCCAGTCGGTGGCATGAAAAACATTGCCGTATTTGGTTCGGATCATTAGCGCCGAATTCTCAGGCAGAGAGTGGACTACCGGCACAAACTCGACTTCAAAATTCTCCAGTTTTACGATCGGATTTTCATTAACCGAGTGTATCTCCACCTCACCGTCCAGCTTATATTCATGCAAACGTGGCAAAATGTGGGCAATCGTAAAATCAGTAGCATAAACCGGACATCTCAACCGCGGCCAGACATGGGCGACGGCGCCAAAGTGGTCTTCGTGCGAGTGGGTAATAAACAAAGCGTCAATATATTCCCGGTTATTTTCCAAAAACGACGCGTCGGCGAAGCCCAGTTCAATTCCCGGAAAGTCATCATTCAAAAAATCGTATCCGCAGTCAACGACGATTATTCTGCCGTCAACCATATAGGCATACATATTCATGCCGACTTTTTCGGCACCGCCCAGGGCCGCAAAATGCAGTCCCTCATTCATCAATTCATTCATATATTAATTATTTCCTTTTTCAAAAAACACATCTCCGGCGCTGATTTTTTCAATTTTTCCGTTTCTCTCCAGCAGCAGCAAACCATTTTCGTCAACGCCGGAAAAAATTCCTCTTTTTTCGGTTTGTTCCTGCACGATTTTTATTTCCGTTCTCAGGCCGGCGGCCAAACTCAGCCACATTTCCCGCAACGGAAGAAAACCTTCATTGCGCCATTTGTCCCAAAGCTCATCAAAACAGCTTAAATACAGTTTCAAAAATTCGACCCTTTCGGTCAGAATTCCCGCTTCACACAAGCTGACTGCCGAATAGGATTGCCCTGGCAAATCCGGTGCCGCGGCAATATTTACCCCAATGCCGGCAATGACATAGCCGCCCTCGCCTTTTTCCAGCAATATTCCGGAAATTTTGCAGCCACGCACCAAAACGTCATTCGGCCATTTTATACGCACGTCTTCGGCGGGAGAAAGTTTCAGAATGCTTTGCGCCAATGCCAAGGTTACGATAAAAATCAACTGCCCCGGCCAAGCCAGGGGAACTTCAATCCCCAAGGACATAAACAGATTGCCCTCCATGCCGACCCAACTGCGGCCGCGGCGGCCCCTTCCATTATTTTGGCGGACGGCGGTGATGACGAATTTGCCGCCGCCGGCAACGGCGCTGTATTTTCGGGCTTCGTCATTCGTGCTGCCGGTTTCCGGCAGATCAATCCATTTCCAATCTTTCATATCCGGCATTATACACATTAAAACACAGTAATCAACATTTTTTCAAAATCGTTCATCAGGAGCCGAGGGTGAAGCAAAGAAACGACCACCACCAGCAGATTGACAAACAAGAAGACGTAAATTCCCCGGTCGGTCCGGTCAAAATTATTAACCGGGCTGTCAAAATACATAAACTTGGCCATGCGCAGATAGCCGTTGGCAATCAGAATCAGCGACACCAAAACTGCCGCGACCAGAATATAATTCTGTTCCAGCACCAGATTGTTGATGACCGAAAGTTTTCCCAAAAATCCCAGCATCGGCGGACTGCCGATCAAAGAAACCATAAACAGCAGACAGGCGGCGGCAATATACGGTTTGACCTTTGACAAACCGGAAATTTCTTTGAGTTCATCAAGGTATATGCCTTTGCTTTTGAGACCCAGAAAGGCCGTATAGACCCCGCTCATGGCCAGGACATAGACCAACAGATATACGAATGAGCTGAAAACGCTGTTGGCGCTGAAACTAATCAGGCTTATCAGCAGAAAGCCGACATGAAACACCGTACTGAAGCCGAAAAAACGGCGCAGGTTGTTTTCGCCGTTGACACCGGCCGCTCCCAGCAGCAACGAAAGCAAGGCAAAAATAATCAGAGCCTGTTGAAACTGCGGGTAAACCGGCCAAAAGACATTTACCGTCAAATCGACCAGGCTGGCAAAATATCCGAATATCGGTATCAGGGTTATCCAACCGCTGACCGGAAGGATTGCCGCCTTCACAACGTCAAGATACCAAAAATGAAACGGTGCCAAAGCCAGAGAAAACAACAAAACGGCCATAATTAACCCTACCCCGGCCAAAGCTTCGGCGTTTTTTCCGCTTTGCTGATGCAGCGCCAGCTGGACATTGCCATAATCCAGAGAGCCGCAGGCTTGCCACAACAACACGCACCCTGCCCCGAACAAGAGGCCGAAAAACAGCACGCTGAGCAGATAATTGCGGCAGACAGCGCCGGTCTCTTCGGTTTCCGAGCTAAGGCGAAGCAGGCAAAAATTGAACAGGCTTATCAGCAGCCAAGCCGCGGCCATTACCCCAAGGTTGAGGCTGGAAATCATAATGCTTAATGCCGCCAGCGAACTCAGGCAGAGGGCATAAAAACCCAAGGAAGACCGGTCTTCTATCAGAAACCACTTGCAGCTTAAGGCAAACCAGAGCAGCGACAACAAGTAGATAATGACTTTGAACAAGCTGGTATAGAGGCTGTTTTCGTAATATTGCGGGTAACCGCTGCGATTATAGAGCACAATGGTAAAAATCAGTCCAAAAAGTAAAAAATATTTGGAGAGCGTAAAATACGTCTTCGGGGTTGCCGAGTCACGAAAACGGCGGACCAGAAGCATCAGCGGCAAAGCCGCCAACAACAGGAATTCGGGTAGAAAAGTTATAATCCGCTGCGCCATATTTTCCTCCTAAACACCCAGAAACCATAATGGTTTTACTGAGGACATCAGCAAGATAAACATAATTATCATCAAAAAAGCGTATGACCGCCGGGATATGTCAACAACACAGGGTTTATCGGGACTGACGCGGCTGCGGTCCTTGAGCCGGTATAAATCTTTTAACAATGCTCCCGACACCAGCGTCAACGAAAACACCACTAATAATCCCATATTGAGGTTTTTGCCCATCAGCCGGGAGACAATCAGAAAATTATTCAGAAACAACGATGAAACCGGAAGCCCGACCGCCGCCAAAATAAAAAACGAATAGACGAAGGAAATCCTCGGAACGGCACAGAGACTTCCATCGGGATTTATACCTTTTTCCTCTTGTTCAAAATGCAGATAATCGGCCAAAAACTCCAGCACGGCTATGATTATCAGATAACTGAAACAGGAAAAGGCTATATTCATCCGCGTCAGCTCGCCATAATTCAGAAGCGCCAGCAGGTACATAATATAATATACCGTAATATAAGAGAAAAATTTATACTGGACATCGCGATTGGTGAAACCGATCAGAGCGATAAAGACCATGGTTATTACCGCAACAATTTCCAGGCCCGAAACATAGAATGCTACCGGAGCGCTGATTTCTTGAGGCAAAAAGCGCATAAAGCCGTAAATCCCGGTCAGGGGCAATATGTTTGTCATAATAAAGACCAGAGGATTGCGGATATTGGAACTGATTGAAGATATCCAATAATGGAACGGCCAGATCGGAATACGCGACAAGAATGAAATAAATATGGATGTCAGCATAAAATATTCAATTTTTGCTCCCAGTTTCAAACTTCCGAAGCGGCTGATTTCCAATAATCCGTCCTGATGGTTGTAGAGAATGATTACCGCCAGGAACAGCACTACCGAACCCAGAAAATTATACAGAAAAAACCGATAGATAACACCGTCCCGGCGGATATTTCCATAAATGCCGATCAGCATAAACAGCGGAAAGAGCATGGCTTCAAAGAAAATATAGAACGAAAAAATATCCGCAGCCAGAAAGAAACCGGTTACCAAGCTCAGAAACAACAGGCCGAAAATCATCATGGCCTTTTGGCGGGGCTGGCGCCGCACGCCGAACAAGCCGATAATAAAGGCAATATGCACGGCCATAATGGTAACAACCGAAAAAATATCCACCCCGAATATGATGTCAATATTCGGATTTTCGAGCCAGTTAAAACGCTCAATCAACTGCAGTCCGTTTTTTTGGAGGTCAAGATTATAGAAAACCCGCAAAATCAGAACCAAATTGGCTCCCACCGAAAACAACGCCACATTGAAAGCATTGTGCCCGCCGCCGTTTTCATCTTCTTTGGAAGAAAGCGCAAAAAGCATTCCGACAAACGGCAACAAAATGATTACGGACAAAAGAGATAAGCTGTCTATCATGGCCGCACCTGCAAAAACATAAAGATAATTCCCAATCCGACGACAGTCATAACAACGTATCCCAACAGCCGGGGCGTATGAATCCGCTGCGAAACGTTTATCAGCACACCGGTCAGATTTGAAAAAGAATTGATAATGGTTCGCTCAATCAGCAAAAAGTCTACAGTCAGCCACAAAATCCGTCCCAGAATATTCAGCGGCGCAATTACGGCAAATTCATAGAACCGCTCAAAAAACTCGGACAACTGGATTTCGTCCCGCTCATACAAAGCGGCCAACGGCCGGAGCGGATAAAAAGCAACCAGCAAAACGCAGAAAATGACGGCAGCGGCCAGTTCCCAGCGATACCAGCCGCAATTCCAAACGGACCAGACAGAAATTACTGCCAAAGGCAGCCACGACAAAGCGCCGGGATTTTTCAAAAATGCCGAAACCCGTTCATCGCAACAGCTTTGCCCAAAGAAAATCTGCCGAAACAAACAGGAAACTATCAACAGCATACTGCCGTTCAGCAGCCAAAACCATATCCGGCCGGCAGACGCGTTTTCGGTTTCGGCGCCAAGGTACTGAAAAACGGCAAAAGACAGGATTACGCCCAACAGCATCAGAAGCCACAACTTATTCCAAACGCCGCCCATTCGGGAAATATAAATTTCATCAGAAAACGAACGGACAACCAGCTGAAGCCATGCGTTTAGCAAATAAAACAGAACCAGCAGCCCGCCCATTCGCGACAGCGAAAAATCCTCCGCAGATACGGCAAGGCCATAAACAAATCCCCATAAAAGCATATTTAAGCTTAAGGCTTTTTCTTTGACATTATCGTATATCAACATTCCGCCAAGCCCATAAGCCATTGAAGCTGCTGCAAATATCCGGATTATAATCCGGCATTCTTCAAAATTTGAAAACAGCGGCTGCGTTTTGGCAAAGAGAATCAACCCGGCCGCCGGCGTTACGCAGTAATTAAGGAATATCAACCGATTAAAGCTCAGATTGCGATAACTGAAAATTTGGTTATGAAACATAAACAAGCCGGATTTGATAAAAATCCCCGCCAACAGCAAAAGGGCAACCAATCGGCGATTGCTGTCGTGCCCGGCATAGAGAGGAAGCATATTGAGATCAATGCTGTTTTGGGAAGCATAAACAATGCTGAAAGCCGTAAAAATTATCATATCGGCGGTTAAATTATAAAAAACATAAGTCTTTTTGCTTTCAAAATTATTGATTATGTATAATCCGACAATCCCAATCAGCGACGAACCAACCAAGAGCAGCAGCAAATTATTGCTGCAAATCAACAAAAATAAAAAAGCGACATCAAGCAAGATCAGGCTGCTCAGCCGCCCCCGCTGTTCTTCCTGAAGACTGAACATCGTATTGTACAAAGACAAAACCGCCATAGAAAAAAACGGAAAAATCAGGGCATAGAGGGCCGGCGAAGAACTTAGATCAATATCCAGATAAAGCTGTTTATATTCCAACACCCGATAAACAGACGCATGTGTTCCGCCCAGCTGCCAATTTTCGTAAAAATTAAACAGCAACAGCCCGCCCACGGCAAAGAGCAGCACAGAAACGAATCGCGAATAACGTTCTTTCGGGAGGATAACGGCCAAAAACCCGGCTGCCAAAAGCAATATGAACAACTTAGAAATCATCCGGACGGACTTTCATAATTTAAGACATTGCCAATATAACAAAAAATAAGGGCTTTTAAAGCCCTTATTTGACTACATCTGTACAACTTATGCGGATTTCATCAACGCATCCAAATCCTTCACCAAACGCAACGGCACATCATATTCGCGCGCAACTTCATCCCCGTCAATTTCCACCATCAAGACTTTTTCAACAGACTTCAAAGACGGACGAGCACGAGGATCAATATTATCAAGCAAAATAGCACTTTCACGGCTGCGGTATAACAAAGCCACGGCGCCGCCGTCATATACCAAACGGGGATTTTCAGGACCGCCTTCGCGATATTTAATGATAATCATGATTTCGCCGGCATTGTTTTCCAGAATATCATATCTGCCTTCTTGTTCTGAAACTGCGTTATCCACCATTTTACCTCTCTTACTAACGTAAATTATGAAATTATGGGCATGCTAACATAAATTTATTAACAAATCCAATAGAAAAATAATTTTTTTAACTTTTTTGATTTTTTGTGTTGACTATCATTTTTTTATCCTCTATATATGACCTCGTCGTTATGAGGGTGCGTAGCTCAGCTGGTAGAGCATTTGACTTTTAATCAAAGGGTCTCGGGTTCGAATCCCGACGCGCTCACCATTTAAGGAAATCTCTGCAGAAATGCAGAGATTTTTTTATGCGCTGAGACTTAGGAAATCAGGGAGTTTGAAAGATTAAAAGACGGAATTTTAATCTACATGTCCCCGTCTTAAAACCCTAAATTTCGGTCTAAACAGGTCTAAAGTCTCAAATAAGACGGGAACAATGTGTCGTCGTTCCGTCATCAGTTTTATTGGCTTTGAGGACAAAATGGTTAAAATCGGTTCGAAAGTAAAAATCGCTCATCGGTTGTTTAAAAACCCGGTATTTCTCGAACTTTTGCATCAAAAACCCCTACATATAAAAAGTTTTTAATCGATCATTTTTAGACTTTATTTTGAGTACCTGATTGCAAAATTTTCGCCTGATTTTTCGCTTGATTTTTTAAATTGACGGTATATTGTTCTTAATGAAAAAAGCATATTATTATCCTTCATAAATATTCTTACAATTATGAAAGTTACAGGTTTATCCGCATCTGCGCAGATAGTCTGCTACGATGCACAGAGTGTTGACGCAGGTTTACTGCAGAGTTCGTCCCGTAAAGGAAGCTATTTGTTAAAGGATGGCAGCATTAGTGCCCAAACGGTTTATAATCAGGAATGCGGCATCTTTATTGATGAGCATCTGTATATTCCGCTAAAAATGTCAAAACAGTTGTTAACGGCTCGTGAAGCTGAAATTTACTACCGCAGTTTGGGAAAAAAGATACCTGATTTATATCAGGTTATCCGTTTTAAGCAGGCGGTAGAAGAAATCAACACATCTCTGAAGAGAATCGGAATGCAGGAATTTGTTTTTCCAGCAGATATTCTCCATCAGATATGGTATGAAGAAGCGTTAAAAGACGCTAAATCCGGCGACATGCGCCGTTGTGTTGTCATTTCCGGGTATGAAAACTACCAAAAGCCCTCTTATCTGCAAATTGATAAAGATTGTTTATTGTTTGCCGATACGATCCTCTATCGCCGCACCGAGGAATGTTATGAACCAATCAGCCCCATTTTAAACTTCAGCTGGTCGGGAATTGATTTTCTCAGCGCTGCTATTGGAGAAACAAACTATGATTTTTACCGCAAGAAAGACCTTAAATTGGTTTATCTGGGTAAAAATATGAATATCCGTCTTTTGGATCATGAATTAATTGGCACTTCTGATACTTTATATCAAAGCCTTGATGGAAAATTGCATAAAATTTCCTCTTTCAGCGATGATATGTCGTACTCCCGCCATAATGATACCCAGAAAGTCGTCATTTCTTCTTATAATGAATATATTATGGAAGGTATTGTTGAATCTGCCTGGTATGACGAAACTTATTTTCAAAAGAACGAAAACGGATTGTTTGTCAAAGTGGATCAGAAAAGCGTTGATATCTATTAACGCGTAAAGTATTAACCATAAAATTTGCTTTCTTATGAACCAAAAACAAACTGAGGCATTATTGTCCTGCATTGAGGATAACGCCATAGACACTTTGGAACTGTATGATTATCTGAATACTGTTCATCCCGGAGAGTTTCATTTTACCAATGGAACGCATTTTCCGGTTTTACTGCCCGGTCTGACCGCAGACGGCGTATTTGCCAATGAAGAATATTATCTGACGGCAAATGAACGTGTCAAAGGTAAAACGACTTTAGGCCGCGCAAAAAGATATTGTCGCAACCGCGGATGTGTTTTGCCGGACTGGTTCGCCCGTAATGCCATGAGAGACCATCGGGCCGAAATTAACGCCTCTCTCAAAGCTCTCGGATTTCCTCTGTTGGAAGACGGAGAGTATTGGGCAGAAGACGACAGAGCCGGAGAAGGCGAACCCGGAGAAATTATCATTGGCGGCCCGGCTCCCGGAGACGACACTTATATCGGCGGTTCTTGGACAAGCTATCATAAGTATGTCCGCGGATGTATTAAGGTAAACAAGGCTTTGAAAAAACTGGATTATACTGAAAGCGAAGTTAAAGAAGAACAAGCAACAGTATTGGACAGTATTTTAAAGGACTTTGGGATATCTCGTTACGAGTTTAAATGGTATCAGAACTGTCCAAGCCTCTATCCACAGCCTGGTCATTATCTTTTAAAGAACGGCAGGCATTCTGCTTCTACCGTTTATGATCAGGAAGAAGGAATCTTTGTAAATGCCAACCTGTACATTAAACTTGATATGCCCAAGGAACCATTTACGTATGAACAGGCGATGGTTTACCTTAAGGCCTATGAAGCTCAAGTGCCGGAATATTTCGCTCTGCGCCAGATTGCCAAAGCTGTGCCGGAAATCAACAAAGCCCTGAATGCCATAGGCATGAAAGACTTTTTGCTCCCGGAAAATGTTTTGGAAGAATGCTGGTGCAAAGAAAGCTTGGACAAGGCTTTTCAAAACAGTGAAGACGGCAATATTGAGGAAAAGCGTGTTCTACTGATTGGCTATCAGCACAATGTTAACGACAAATTCCTTATTATTGAGGACATTTGGGAACATGTTTCCTTAGTTTAACCTAGCAAGAGACCTGACCGTAATATTACGATCAGGTCTCTTTTTATGCTCTATGCTGGGGCGGATTATATTTTCTATTTAAAATATCCCAAACAATTGTTGATTTGCAAATTGGGCGTATCAAAGGCATCCCAAGCCTCATTGGTAAGCGTATTGCCATGCGTGATACGGACCAGACAGGCCTAAAATGCCAAGCTGCAAATAAGCCATGTTGACACACAGTTGGTCAATATCCGTTGCCATAATCAACAGTTTGCCGCCGAGATTGTTTAACTTCTGCTTTTGCAAATGGCGGATCAGGCCGATGATCATCGCTCCAGAGCCGCAAGCGGGCTCGGCAACCTTAACATAAGGTTTCTCCGGCGGCAGACCGTCGCCGAAAGTGATGGCTGCCATAAACTCACAGATATGAATCGGCGTGAAAAACTGCCCGTGAAAGTGCTTATCGAGCCGCATTTGCCCGAAATAACGGCCGAGATAGTCATCCGGCTGCCAAGCCAGAAGCTCAGACAATGCCTTACGGTGCGAAAATGACCGGCAACAACGTGTCCATCAATGCCGACAACATCAGTAACAGCGGCGATCTGTATGCCAAAAACGAGCTGGTGCTGAAAGCAAAAGACCTCTTAAACGAGAGCAACCGCGGCAAAACTGCCCGGATTATCGGCGGCAAGACCGATATTGACACGGAAACCCTGACTAACCGCAGCGCAACGATTGGCGGCGAGATTACGACCATAAAGGCTAATGACGTCATCAACGAAACCAAGAAATACACGGAAGAAATGCGCGATGGCAAGAACTATACCCTGATTGAGAAAACCGGTCAGGAAGCCGTTATCTCCGGCGACAAAGGCTTGCAGATTGACGCAAGCGGCACTTACGCCAGCAAAGGCGCAAAACTGGAGAGCAAAGAGGGAGACGTTGCCCTCAAGGCTGACAATATCGTTCTTGATACGGTAGAATTGCACAACCGAGAAGAACGCAGCCAGACAAAATCAGGCTTCCTGAGCAAAAAAACGACGACAACGGTCAAAGACAGCATTAAAAACGTGGGTTCGGCGATTATTGCCGGCGGCAATGCAATCATCGAATCGGTTAAAGACATATTCTCCAAAGGCTCAAAAGTGGAAGCCGGAGCCGACGCGCAGATTGTTGCAGGCAGAGACATTACTGCAGTTGCTGCTGAAGACAGCAGCTACTCATACTCCAAAACGAAAAAATCGTCCTGGGGCGGATTGAAGAAATCGCTGGACGAAGTTGAACATGAGGAAAAACGGCTGCGCGGCTCAAATATTAAGACCACAGAGGGGCTGACGGTTGTTTCCGGTAAAGACACGACGATTGTTGCCTCTGACGTGGAAGCCGGAAAAGACGTGAATATTCTGGCCGGATATAAGGCCGGAGCCGACGGCAAGGTTGAAAAATCCGGAGAGCAAGGTTCCGTCAACATCTTGAGCGGCGAAGAAACTACCAAGCACCGCGAAGTCCATGAAAAACCTTGCTTTTGTAACACAAGCAGCCAGTGAATCCATGATGAATGCTAAAAACACAGTACCTACACTTGGATTTTATGCTGAAGCCGGTGTGACAAGAGATACAACAAAAACAGAGACAACAGAATCTTCTGTTGTTAATACTGGTTCAAACATACTTGCAGAAAAAGATATCAGCTTAAATGCTGGTAACGATTTGAATCAGATTACCATAGACAATCATGATGATCAGGTGGAAGTTCCGGCACGAGGGGTCGAATTAGAGATATACCTCGGCTATGACGTAGATGCGCTGGTTAAAATGGGCAAATTTATGGTCGATGAAGTTGAGCTTTCGGGGCCTCCCAACCAAATCAGCATTACCGCTCGATCATCCGATACCTTTGAAAAAAGCAATCTTGGAAGTATCGTCAGCCCGAAAAGCCGATCGTGGCATGACATAACATTTCCAGACATGGTGGCTGCCATAGCCAAAGAAAACAAACTGTCCCCTCTGGTCTCGCCAAGACTTGAGGGGATTATTGTTGACCATATTGACCAGACAGAGGAAAGCGACCTTGCATTTCTCAATCGTGTTGCACAAACGGTTGATTCTTATGTGAAACCCGCTGACGGCAAGCTGATTGTCGCCCCGATCGGCACGGCGATTTCTCCGAAAAAGGAAGAAAAGCCGATGCCAACCACGGAACTGGACGTTACAGACATCAACAGCTGGCGGATAAGAATCGCCGAACGCAACAAAATCAACAGCGTCGAAGTTAAGTATCATGACAAGAAGAAAGGGATCCTTGACACGGTTCGCACCGGAAAAGGAAAGCCATGCTTTTGTGTCCCGCATACCTATGCTTCGGCGACAACCGCGATGCGGATTGCCAAATCAAAATTGGCGGCGCTTATTCGCGGCATTTATGAGCTTGAGCTGACAGTTGCCGGAAATACGGCAATCTGTGCCGAAAGCATCATAAAAATCTCCAACCTGACCCAAGCAGCCAATGGCGAATGGATCATCAAATCGGCTACTCACGAACTCTCTAATTCGGGATATGTCACTCAAATCAACGCAATTATAAAGGATTAAACATGGATATTACAAATCTGGACGCCAATGTCTGGCAGTATTTCTTTGCCTTCATGGAACATAACAAAATCTTTACGCTTATCTTGGTTTTTATGGCCGCTGTTTTCTTGCTGCTTATCAAAAAAATCGTGAAAATCCCCTGTAACATTTTCACCGGCAAGATTGACAGCACCAAAATGATGCTCTCGGAATGGGAAAAGGACATTCTTATTTTTTCCGGAAACAAACATCATTTTGCTGATGATTATGCCAAAAATATCCTGTTCAACCGGTTGGCTGAGAAAATTCTGCGCAGCTATTACCTTTGGAAAAAACAGGAATTGGATGACATCAAACAGAAAAAGCTGTCTGTTGACACAGCTGCTTCGTCTGAATATCAGACATCCAAACTGGATGCCACCCGTCAAAAATGGCAGGCAGAATTTACAGCCTGGTGTAAATTTCAGGGAATCGCAAAGGATAAAATCAAACATATTATTCGGGCTTACAACAAGGTTTCTGCCGGCGACATTAAGGCTTTAACCTTTATGCTGACCCGATTCAACGGCAACTACAATTACCTCAACCTCTGTATTTATGCGGTTTTGAACGCTATTGAGTTTGATTTGGAACAGGCTTCTGCCTCGTTTAACGGGGATTTGGCCGGTATCAAAATTGATGGATACACAATCAAAGGAGGTCATCATGGCACTGAGAAAAATTGATAAAATCATTGTTCATTGCGCAGATACTCCGGATGGCAAAGACTTTACCATTAAAGATATTGACCGCTGGCATAAGGAACGCGGCTGGCAATGCTGTGGATACCATCATGTCATTAGATTGGACGGCACGGTTGAAAACGGTCGCCCTCTGGCTCAGATCGGCGCTCATTGCAAGGGGTATAATGAAACAAGCATTGGCGTTTGTCTGATTGGCCGTCGGGAATTCACACCGGCCCAGCTGGTCTCGCTGAGGAACCTTATCGGCTCCTATCGGAAACTCTTCCCTGGTTCAGAAGTATTCGGACATTATGAGTTATGCCGGTATAAGTCTTGCCCCAACTTTAATGTAAAGGATTGGTACTATGGCGGAATTTTTAAACAAATTTAAGGCCTGGATTATTGCCGGAGTTGGTCTTTTGCTTTACTGGTTGGGGCGAAAAGATGAAAAAATCAAACAAATCGACACGAAACAGAAAGGACAACTCAATGCGATACATCAAGCGAATGTGGCTCGTAATACTCGTTTTGAGTCTGAGCGGATTAAGCGGCTGCACGACAAATATCGCCGACCTTGAATTCTGCCAGATCTATGAACCGATTTTTGCTGATTATGACCATGACACACAGGAAACCATAGATCAGATTGACCGCAATAATCTGGTTTATGATGATCTCTGTACCTGAAAAAGCCCCCTGCTCTACGGAGTAGGGGGCTTTTTGTCGTTTAAATACCTCCTTTAGATTGCTTTTCTGGTCAAATCCTGACTGGCAGCCAGAGAATACATATCGCTGACATTCTCAGTCGGATTAGACAGGGTGTCTGTCGAAGCCGAATTGCTGATACTGAAGCTGTTCATCGCCTGAAGTAGCTGATTGGCATTGCTGATATCCAGCGTACTGCCGTCATGGAATTCTATGGTTTCGACTTTGGAACTGTCATAACGGAAGTGGTCATTTATCTGAATTCCTTTGTCATCCTTACCATTGATAGAAATCTTCAAATTGTTGCCGATCTGTTCAAATGACAAATCACTTTGACTGATACCTTCACCAAAGATAATTTTATCGTTACCTCCGGATTCAGTGATTGTATCGAATCCATCACCTAAATTGTAAATGTAGGTACCTCAACGAGAGTATGCGGGAGAGGTAGAGAAATTTGACTTGAAAAATTTTTTATTTTATAAAACTATAATGTAAATGCAAACTATGGAAATGTACCATGCCCAATCCTCTTCAGAAAAAATTTGATAATTTAGTAAAATCTCTGCAGATGGATAGCAAAAATAAGTATAATCTGGTATTTTTACATCCTTATTGTAATTTATACCCAAAAGACAATCATTAAACCAACGGGAAGCTTCTGCGCGAGCATTTATTAATTTTGAAAATATCCATTTCCCATCGTTTATAATTTCGGGAGAGCTTTTTTGCATCAGTTAACATAAGACTAACTTCATAAATAATAGTTGACTCTAAATTTTATTATTGTTAATTATAGTAAAATTCATTAATGGAAGATTTATAAATGGAATTACTACAAGGTGTTTCAGATCTGTCTCTTATACACATCTCCGAGCCCACGAGACCGAT
>ERZ1027194.67-NODE-67-length-48853-cov-9.922415_pt1 | contig 48853 bp, 51 predicted proteins | sample MGYA00519246_ERZ1027194 | MGnify/ENA primary metagenome ERZ1027194 (study PRJEB26926, sample SAMN06164505) | human gut metagenome | biome: ENVO:00009003; feature: ENVO:2100002; material: ENVO:00002003 | host: Homo sapiens | place: USA | collected 2012 ...
AAGAGAGAAAATGTTGCGGTATGACAGATAGAAAAAATGCCGCCTGTGACAGGAAGAGAGAAAATGTTGCGGTATGACAGATAGAAAAAATGCCGCCTGTGACAGGAAAGAATTAATTCGCAGATCCCTGGACGATTGCTTCGCAATCGTGGGATGACTCTTTTGGGGGAAACGATTATGGGCGGTGCAGAATATTATCAAAAAAATCTCCTTGCTTTTTCTCTTATTTGTTTTAAACTCATTCTTGCAGTTCAGAGATGAGCTGCGGTGTCTCAAAAACATCTTAAGAAAGAAATCCACCCTAAGGTGGAGTCTGCGGCATAAGTGCGCTCTGCGTATCGAAGAAGCAGGACTGTCCTTTCTTACAGTTTTTGAGCTCCACCGCCGTTCTTTTTAGAATTGGCGGTTTTGTTTTAACCCAACAAAACAGGAGCTAAAAATATGATTATAAAAAAAATTACCCCTAAGGACATCGGCCGCGCCGTAGGTTTTGAGTTGATGAAGCTGCGCTGGAAATACGGCATCCGCATTAAGCACGCCGCTCATTTATCCGGAATTGATGTCAAGCGGCTTGATGCTGCCGAGGTCGGACGTTTTACCGGTTGGGAAACCACCCGCCGTCTGCTCAAACTGTATGACGTTGACGTTCATATTGAGCTTGTTCCCCGAAGCCCAGAAACTCCTCCGTCTTTTCATAAAATAAACAAATGAAAGAACGTAGCAAATGCTATCGCATTTGCTACGTTCTTCTGTAAATACACTTAAAACTAAAACGGAATGTCATCATCCAAGTCAGCAGACGGAGCAGCAGACGGAGTGCTGTCCCAACCGGAACCGCCGCCGGAGAAAACTTCATTGCCGCCGGCCGGCGCACCATCGCCGCGGCTGTCCAACAAGACCAGATTGCCGCTGAAGTTTTGCAAAACAACTTCTGTCGTATATCTTTCCTGTCCGTTGTTATCTTCCCATTTGCGGGTCTGCAACTGCCCTTCAAGATAAACTTTGGACCCTTTGCGCAGGTATCTTTCGGCAATATCCGCCAGCTGGGGATTAAAAATTACCACCCGGTGCCATTCGGTCCGTTCTTTACGATCGCCGGAAAGCTTGTCTTTCCAGGAATCGGACGTGGCGATATTCAGATTAACGATTTTGGAACCGCCGGACGTATTGCTGACTTTCGGGTCGGCGCCGAGGTTACCCACCAGAATTACCTTATTAATGCTACCTGCCATTGTATTTTCACCTTACAATATATGTTAAATCTGGCGATGAGTATAAACGCAAACTTTTCAGAAAGAAATAAAAAATCACTCGACCTGTGCATATTCCTGGCCGAAAATCCGATATATCCGATAACCGACTGTATTATCGGGAATCCCGTCTTTGAAACCGGTTTTTCCCCAGCCGATGTCAACTTTGCCGGTTCGGATTTCTTCAGACAGTTTGGCAACAGAAAAAGAGCCCGCCTCTTTGACCAGTTCTTCCCACAGGCGAACCGCCGAATAGCCATAGACGCTTAAGCCATGGGGTTCAATGCCGAGCAGGCGTAGTTTGACCAGCGTTTCGGTAAAATCGGGATTGTCTTTCAGGGTCGGCAATGACAAGATATAAGTTCCTTCCGCATCTTTGCCCATAATCTCGGGAAAGGCGTTTTCTCCCTGATAGCGGTCGGTAAAAATCACTGCCCGGCTGTTGCTTTCGCGCCATTCCTTAGCCAATTTGGCCACGCTTTTGGCTTTCCCCAAAATATATCCGATTTGGACGCTGGCGGCATTCATTTCTTCGGCCATTTTTTCAAAATCGCCGTCATAGGCCGCAAAGTCAAATACCGCGAGGTAAGCTTCGCGCTTGTCTTCCCGGAAACGTTTCTGAACCACGGCAGCCATGGCGGCAACAGACCTGACGCTGCTGTCATAAACCAGGCCGACTTTTTTGTTGGGATAATTTTCCTGACAGTATTTATAAAAAGCGTCACCCTGCTGCTCCTGATAACCGACCATTTTTATCAGTCCGGAACGGTTTTGCATCGCTTCGGCATGGCTCACCGGCGTCGGGACAATCTGAAAAATGCCGGCTTTGGCATAAATGCCCGACACCTGGTCAAAGGCATTGCTGCAATAAGGGCCGATAACCAGGCTGACTTTGTCTTTGCGTGACATGTGCAGGGAAATCATCTGGGCGGTAGACACGGCAAAACGGTCGTCACAGCGGTCGTCTATCATAATCAGATTGACTTTTTCTCCGTGCAGGCCGCCGTTTTCATTGAGTTCGTCAACTGCAATCTGCGCTCCCTCCCAAATTTCGCGGCCAAACATTTCGCGGCTGCCGCTTTGCGGAGCAATTACAGCAACATTCACGTCGGCCCAAGCCGTTTCGGCTGCGCTTATCAGCGGAAGAAACAAAAGTATGTTGAGCAGTTTTTTGAACATAAGATCCTGACGTTTATTCAAACTTCGGCAAGGTTTAGCACTTTTTGCCGCTATTTGCAACATATTTTTGAAAAACCGCGTTTTTTGCTTGCATTAATGCGCAAAATATGGTATTTTTGTCTATGATTATCAAAGATTTTCAGGAGCCGGAAAATGAGCGCCGACAAATATGTGATGAATAAAGACGGTACCGTTATTGATCTTGAAACGCACCAGAAAGACATTGCCTCGCAAGAGGGCGGGATTGCGGCTCAAGAAGAAGACGCGTATGAGAAGGCTACGCTGGCCAGCATCAACAGAATGAAAGCCCGGGTTCGCAGCGCGCGCGAGGTGATGAAAGCCCGCGACCGGCTGGCGGCGGAAGAAGACATCAACCGCAATGCCCAAAACGGCATGGCGGCACAGTTTATGAGGGAAGACGAAAAAGAAATCAGCGATTATGCCAAACGTAAAGAAGCTTTCCAACGCCTGATAGAAGAACGAAAAGCCCTTAAGCAAAAATAAAAATTCCCCCTGTTTGCCCTTATTCCGAAAGTTTCCGCTTTCGGAATTTTGTTTTTTAACTCCCGCTCTTATTTTTTATTCCGCCTATCCGCTCCCATGACCGCACAAAACAATGCAAAATCGCTATTGACAAATATTTTATTTTTTGGCAAACTGTTTCCGCTTTAGAATTTGTATCTTTATTATTTTATAAACATAAAAAAATTTTCATTATGATTAAGAGAATTAAAAGAAACGTTCCGTACAACAAACCTTTAATTGTTGCTTCAATTATTGCCGATAAGCTGGGAGATAATCCTGAAACCGCGGTTGTAACGCCGGTTATCAGCATTGGCTTTAACGGAACGGAATTTGTTTCCTCAACCGAGTGGCTTTATCAGAACAATGGCGTGGAATGTATTTATTCATTCAATCTTGAACCGCAGGGTGCGACATTTATTACTCTGGAAGCAGGCATGAATTTTGCTATTGATGACCGCAAACGCTGGAGTATGCTGCGAGACAAGAAAACCGCTTTTGTCGAAGCTCTGGGGCAAAAATTTGAATTTGCCGAAGGCCAGCCGCTGCGCGTTGCCGTGCGGTTGGGATGCAAAAAATTCCCGATGTCGGACTGCGACGTCAAACTGCTGGAAACGGACAAATGCCGGATTTACAGCCTGCTGCCTGATTCAGATACGGCCTTTGGGGAATATTTAAGCGAAGAGAGCGGGATTTGGAGCTTATAATCCCGTTTTGGATTTTACAACTGACGGCAGGGGAACCCTCTGCCGTCTTTATTATGTCAGTGAACGATGATTATCCGGGAGGATTGTTTTGGTAAAGTTCAGCGATGTGCAAAAAGATATTGAAAAGCTTGAGAAAGAAACCGGGACGCTGTTTGTAGACTATAACCGCCTGCATCGTTACAGCCATGCCGAAAAATCGGAATATGACTGGAAGGTGTTGTTTGAACCCGCAAAAAAGCTGTGGGGTTCCGATTATAAAAATCTGCTGCTGAACGAAAGCATTATTCGCCCCGTTTCCGATGGCGGCTATGTTTACAACGGCAATTCCAGCAATCTGGCGTTAGGAGGCGGAGAAAACTACCTTATCAACAACCGGCATCTGGTTGTCTGCAGTCTGAATTCCAACCGCGAGACCCTACACACCTGTTATCATGAAGCGGCCCATTCGCTGCAGAGAAAACAACATTTGTTCAACGGAAAGAAAATCGAAAAGATTTATCGTTTTTGCGAAAAAGGGCTGATCCGGAGAGGAAAAACGGCTTTGGCCGCCAAACTGTTTAACCGTTATTTATATAAACGTTATCTCAACGAAGCACATGCCGATGCCTTTGCCGATCTTTGCATGTTGCTGCGCGCCGAAAACGACATAGATTGCAAATTGCAGAAAATCTATAATTACACCAAGCCCATTCTGAAAACATTTATTGATTTCATGGATCCGAGCGATGTTTATCCGTCGGCAAAATATTATTCTTCACTACCGGTTTGCAAAGCCGTTTTACAAAAATTCGACTATTGGCGCCGCAAAAGGCAGCTCAAGCGCTTTTATGCGCCGGACGGTTCGCTGAATCTGGCGCTGATTTCGCGCGAGACGGCCAAAATCGTTTTCAGACACTCCTATACGCCGCACAACTTTAAAAAATTGCCGCGACGTGACCAGCTGGAAGCGGTTGTGAATTTTTATCCAGCCGCAATACTTTTTCCGGGCAAAATTTTTCGGCAGGCAAAAAACTTTTTCCGCCATTATCTTATCAACCTGAAAGCCTGCCTGCATCACTCCCGGCCGAAACCGCTTTCCGGCGAGGACAAAGAATCGCGCATTATTTCCGCCTGCTGCCGGATTGACAACGCCAAGACCGGCGTTTTGGCCGCCTGCGCGTCGGACGGGTGGCAAAACGGTTTTGTTCTGCCTTATTTGACACTCATTGCCAATATGCGCGGCAATGGCGGCACGGCTCAAAAACATTTGGAAGAACTGAAAAAAACGCTTGATTCAAGCTTTAACCGAAAAGAGATATTCCGGGCATTGGACAATTATGTCACGGTTATAAAAAAGGCTTATCGGGACAACGCCGACATTCCGGAATTTCATCCGGCGGTTCAATATCTGACCGCCCAGCAGCAACGGGACGCCCTCTGGCGGATAAGGCAGGAAAAATCTCAAAATCCGCAAAAGCCAATCCTAGCCCCGTTATTGCAGATTGTCCGTTTCCGGCAACGCACAACAGGACAACAATATCAGGAAGAACGGCAGCAAACGGCTTCTTCCGCTTCGGAACTTTTGCGTTCGACATTACTCCGGCAGTTGCGGAAAAACGGCCGTTAAGCCTTTTTTTGACGTTTGGCGGCAAAGAAATCTTTTAGCATCCGCGCGCACTCCGCTGCCAGAATACCGCTCGTAACCTGCGGCCGGTGGTGGCAAGTCGGCGCGTCATAAAATTTTACGCCATTGAGGACAGCTCCGCCTTTGGGGTCTTCGGCACCGATATACAAGTGTCTGATGCGCATAAAGGAAATTGCCGCGGCACACATGGTACAGGGCTCGAGCGTTACGTACAAGTCCATTTCCCGCAGCCGGTTAGACTGCAGTTTCCGGCAAGCCCGGCGCAAAGCCAGCATTTCGGCATGGTCAGCGGCATCTCCGCCGTGTTCGCTGAGATTATGGGCGGCGGCAACGATTTCTCCGGTTTCGGGATTAACCACCACGGCGCCTATCGGCACCTCATCCAAAGCGGCGGCTTTTTCGGCCTCAAGGTAGGCCTGCCGCATATAAAACTCCTGTGTCATCTTTTACCTTTACTTATTTGTAAATATTATATAAAAGAAGATTCAGAAAAAGGAAAGAACAAAATGAGCGAAAGAATAGCAAAATATATGGCGCGTTCCGGGGCATGTTCCCGGCGGGAAGCAGAGAAACTGATTCTGCAAAAGCGGGTTACGGTCAACGGCGAAGTGATTGACAGCCCGGCTTTTAATGTTGACGGCAGCGAAAAAATTCTGCTGGACGGCGAAAAACTGCCGCAAAAGGAAGCAACCAGGCTGTGGCTCTATTACAAACCGACAGGACTGGTTACGACTCATCGCGACAATCAGGATCGCCCAACGGTTTTTGACAATCTCCCGGCCGGCATGCCGCGCGTGATTTCGGTAGGACGGCTTGACCTCAACTCGGAAGGGTTGCTGCTGCTGACGAACAACGGTGAACTTTCGCGCAAGCTGGAGCTTCCCGGAAACGGCTGGATCCGTCGTTACAAGGTCAAAGTCCATGGTTTTCTTGACGAGAAAAAGCTGGCTGCCCTGACCGGAGGAATCACGGTTGACGGCGTGGAATACGGCTCAATTAAGGTTGAGATTGAGACCAAGGCCGGCACCAATGCGTGGCTGGTCGTTTCGCTCTGCGAAGGCAAAAACCGCGAAATCCGCAAGGTCATGAAAGCGGTCGGACTGGACGTTGCGCGGCTTATCCGCCTTTCTTACGGTCCGTTTCAGCTTGGGGCGCTCAAAAAAGGCGAAGTTCGCGAAGTTTCGGGCAAGGTTCTCAGAGAACAGCTGGGAAGCAAATTTGAATTATGAGGATAATTGCCGGAACATATCGGGGAAAAAAGCTTTTTTCGCCGCTGAACGAGGGAGTCCGTCCGACTTCTGACCGGGCGCGGGAATCGGTTTTTAATATTCTCAACTCCCGGCTGGAGCAGCCGTGGAGCGTTTATCGGCTTTTGGACATTTTTTCCGGAACCGGCGCCTTTGCCCTGGAAGCGATCTCCCGCGGGATAGCGGTTGCCGCCCTGGTTGACCTTAATCCGGCAACAATGCGCAAGAACGTTTCCCTTTTCCCCCAAGAACAGCATAAAATCAAAATTATCACCGCCGATGCCGCCAAGCTGCCGCCGGCCAGGGAAAAGTACAACCTGTTGTTTGCCGACGCACCCTACAGGCGCGGTCTTTCCGAAGCGGCGCTGATTTCCGCGGCAACTGGAGGCTGGCTGGAAGACGGCGCGATTTGCATTGTCGAGACCGAAAAAAACGAACCTCTCCCCCTGCCCTCCGGTTTTGAGCTGACGGACGAGCGGATTTACGGCCTGGCAAAAATCAGTTTTCTGAGGTACCGTTCCTAAAAAGAAGCAACCGGAATATTTTCAATCAGCAACTTGTTTTCCTTATAGTCTATCGGCGTTACCACCGTCGAAAACTCGTCTTCAGGCGCCATTTTAAAAGCTTTGTTGTTTAATAAAATCCGACTGACAAAGACGCCTTTGCGATCAAGGATTTGCTCTTCTTCCAAAATGTCCATAACCGGCACCAGGGCTTTTGACGAAGTGGAAAGATGCAGCCGGGGTTCAAGCTTTTCGCTGAAATACACATCACCGCGGGCAACCATAATCAAAGGTTTCCAGTCCAAAACCAGATTGGCAATGTCAAACCTGCCGCCTTCCGCCAGCCAGCCGTAGATGCTTTCCTGATAGGTTTCTCCGGCTTCGAGCGCCCCGACTTGAACGGCGTGCAGATAAAACTTATCAACGGCAGAAGCCAAGGGCATTTCAAGAGAAGAATCAAACCTGATATTTTCAGCCAGCAATCGGATTTCCATAAAGGGCGAATCTTTTTTCAGACGGCCGGGAGCCATTTGCTGGGCACCTAATTTGAAACCGGCGATTTCGGCATAGTTTTCTACCCGCAAATTTTCTGCCGACAACAAAACCTGACGAATTCCCAACTCTTCAGAAAAAGAAGCTTCCATTTGCAGCTGCGGAAAATCAAGGTTAAAACTTTTGCCGCCCCAGACAACGGTTTGACGCGGAGACATTTGAAGCCGAAGTGTATGAAAATTGAAAGTTCCGGTATTTACAGCCAGTTTTTCCACATTCCATGCACGCCGCGGTTCATACCGGGAATAGAGGCTGAAATTCTCGACCTCAAGCAACGGCAGCGGCCACCAGACATTAAACCGCAAATTATCATAGGCGATATCCCAGCCGGAATTTTCCAAAGAATCCTGCAGGCGGACAATTTCACGACGCAGGTGGGCCAGACTGTTGTAGCGGCCGACAATTACCAGCAAAAACCCGAAACACACCAAAAAACACAAACACAGCGCCCCAACCAGCCAGCGGTTGAAAAACTGTCCGAAAGCTGCAGTCTTGTCTTTCAGCAGTCTTGGAAAAGCCGTAATATTGCGCCAAAGTGCCACGTTTTATTTTCCCTGAGGTTTTTCCAGCATTATCCGGGTTTCCGGATAGTGTTTTACTGTTTCCAGATTAAGCTCTGCACATTTTTTTTCAATAGTATCTTGCAGGGTGTTTATAAATTCGCGTTTTTCCATACCATGCGGCAGCGGCGGCATAAATTCGATAATCACCTTTCCGGGGTGGCGGAGAAAAGAATTTTTGCGCCAGAACATTCCGGTATTGAGCGCAACGGGAACGACCTCGGTTTGAATATTCTGATAGAGGAAAGCAATCCCGGGTTTGTAAAAAACCGTCGAGCCCGGCTTAGTCCGGGTTCCTTCGGGAAAAATAATAATCGAACGGTCTTTTTCCATCAGCGCTTTGGTATCGGCAAGCATTTTTTTCATGGCCGCACTGCCGCCGCTCCGGTCTACCGGCACCGAGCCGTAGAGGTGAATCGCCCAGCCAAAAAAGGGGATCCGGCTCAATTCCTTTTTGAAAATAAAAGTCCCGTTCTTGACATAAGAAGTCAGGAAATAGGTTTCCATGGCCGACTGGTGCTTGCAGGCATACAAAACGCCGTGTTTGGTTATATGCTCGCGGCCCCGGACTTCTATCTTCATGCCGCAGATGACATACAGGCAGCCCCGCAGAAACGGCAGCAAGACGTTATTCCAGATATTGATTTCGGCTTTTTGGGAAAAAAGCCCGACAACACAGGTCAGCATCGACCCCAGCAAAATGGTCGAATAGCAGATAATGTTAAAAATCAGCGAACGAATGTAAATCATGTTTCAGTCCTCATTCAGCGCCAGCTTTTTGGTCAGCAGCACATATAAATATTTGTTATATTCGGTTGCGAACAGGGTAAAGCTCCCCCAGCTGCGCCACCATTGTTGTTGAACATTTTCGGAATAAACCGGGTAGGCAATAATCTCCAATTCGGGCAGCCGGCTCCGAAACTCAAGCAAACTGCGGGGAATGTGGTAATTGGAAGTTACCAGGCGCACGGATTTGATTTTATTCTGATTAATCCATTCCATGCTTTCTTCCGCATTGCCGATGGTATCTTTGGCCTTTTGCCCAAGCTGCACCCGGGATTTTGCCTGGAGGCTGATTTCGTTGCGGCGCTCAATCTGATTGAGCGAGACACGTTTATTGACGCCGGAGATAAACAGCTTGTCCGCCAGCTTACGGTTATAAAGCTTTCCGGCTTCGGTAATCCGATTACGGCCGCCGGTCAGCACGATAATCGCTTCGGTCTTGGTACTCTCGTCCCGGGGATAAGCATATATCTGCCGGACAAAAAACCAAAAGCCTCCGGCCCAGACTCCCAAGAGCGCTACAAACAGCAACAACAGCGCTTTTTTCATATCATCTTTTCCAAAGTGCGTTTAACCGTATAATAGGCCGTAATCATGGCAACAGCCCCGGCAAACAGCGGCAGGCTCAAAATGGCCATCCAGGCGGCGGCCGAAAGCCCGGCTTCGCTGATAATACCGCCCTCAATCTGGGTCGCCAGATTGCCGAGCAAAAAGATTGCCGGCACGGCCAAAACAATGCCGACAATGCCGCCCATCAGCCCCAGCCAGGCTGTCCGCCTTGCATACTGCTGGGCAATATAGGTGTCTTTGGCTCCCATCAGGTGCAAAATTTCGATAATATACCGGTGCAGACCAAGGCTGGTCTGCGTGCTGTAAAAAATCGCCCCGGAATTGACCAGCAGGACCAAAACCAAAATCGTCAGCGCCACCATTTTCAGCCCGTCGGCAAAATTAATCAGCTTATTGAGCCACAATTTGTGATTATCAAGCGAAGCATAGGGCGAGACTTCCGCCAGCTGTTCGGCCAATTTGCCGTAATTCAGTTCGGCGCCGGGCTTGAGCTTGACGTCAATCAGCCGCGGAATCGGAAGCTTGGCAAGTTCGATGCCGTCTCCCAGCCAAGGCCTGATTAACTTTTGGAGCTGGTCGTCGCTCAGCGGGGTTACAATATCCACAGCTTCCTGTTTTTGCAGAAATTCTATGGTTTTGGTCTGATTATTCAAAGTTTCGGCGGCGGCTTTGGCGTGATTGCTGTCGTTGACCGGCATGATCTGCACGGTAAACGATCCGAGAATGCTCCGGTTCCAGTTTTGAAGCATGGAATTAATCGATAAGACGCCGGCCAGCGTAATGGCAAAAATAAACACGGCAATCGAAATCATTACCCGCAGAAAAACGCCGGAACCGTCCCCTTCCAGCGGAAGTTCGTGTTTGCGCCGCACTTTATTCTGACTATCGTTCATTGCCGCCTCCCAATCCGAATACTTTTGCGGGCGGATAAACCCGCAGGCTCCGGTTCTGCAAATGCAGCCGCGGATACATAAAATCAGTAATCAATTTTTCGCTGTGGGTGGCAATAACCACCGTCGTTCCCAGTTTATTCAGCTCAACAAACAATTTCATCAGCTTGGGGGCAATATCGTTGTCGACGTTTCCGGTCGGTTCGTCGGCCAACAGCAGCTCAGGACGGTTGATGACGGCGCGGGCAATGGCGATGCGCTGTTTTTCGCCGCCGGAGAGCGTGGAGGCTTTGGCATACATGTTACGCTCAAGCTCAACCCATTGCAGCAATTCGGTAACGCGTTTCCTGACCTCGCGGTCATTCATGCCGCAAATGCGCAGCGGCAGCGCCACATTGTCAAAGGCGGTCATATGCTCCAACAGCCTGAAATCCTGAAAAACGACGCCGATTTTGCGGCGCAGCAGCGACAAACTGTCCCGGTTGGCAAAGTTGATATTTTTGCCAAACACGCCCATAACGCCGCGACTCGGTTTCTGTGCCAGATACATCATGCTCAACAGCGAGGTTTTGCCGGCGCCGCTTTTTCCGGTCAAAAAATGGAAAGAGCCTTTTTTGAGGCACAACTTGATATCGCTCAAAATTTCAGGCCCCTGGCCGTAGCGGATACCGACATTGTGCATTTCAATTATCGGGCTGATATTTTCATTCTTGTCAGACAAACCTGTTCTCCCGTGTGAATCTTCTTTGTTTAACCTACAATAATAAATCATTTAATAAAATCTTTTTTTGCTTTGATTAAACAATTTTTATGCCTATATTAGGAACAAAAGGAAATAACATGCTTATAAATTGTCCGAAATGCCAAACAACTTATAATATTGATGCATCGGCAGTACCTGAGGGCGGCCGAAAACTGCATTGTACCAACTGTGACGAAATTTTTTGGTGTAATCCCGAAGATTTGGAAGAACCGACGCGCCTTTTGACCGAAGAGGAAAAGCGCGGCGGCATTGCGGCCGAACGCCGGGAGAATCCGGCATTTCAGGCAGCAGAGCTCAACCGTTCGGTGTTTGCGGGCGAAACGGAGGCTGATCCCGCCGATAACCTGACGGAAGAAACGGCCGAAACCAGCGGCGACACGCCTCTCCCCGAAGAAAACGGCGACAGTACAGACGCTTTGGAAAACGAAACTTCCGAGCCGCAGGATGCCCCCGCAGACGAAAAATCGGAAACCGAACAGGATATTCAAGACATTTTCCAGCGCCTTTCTTTGCAAAGCGAGCAAATTAACCGCATGGAACGAGAAATGAGCATTTTTCGGCGCGGGTGCCGCATTGTATGCGATACTTTCGGGTGGGAACGGCGTTTTAACCGGTTGATGTTTTACGGGCTTTTGACGGTATTTGTCTGTCTTGGCCTTTATTCGGAGCGTTTTGCAATTACCAGAATCTTTCCGGCAGCGGAAAAATTATACAACGCCATCGGCATAGAATCCAGAATCGTCGGTGAAGGGCTTAAATTCAGCAACGTCAGCCGCAGGGAATATGAGGTGGACGATATTCGCCAGATGGAAATCCGCGGGTTTATCGACAACGAAAGCGATCGCCGCCTTGAAGTCCCCAAGCTTCATTTGGAAATTTTGGACAACGAAGGCGAGATTATCCAACAAAAAGACGAACTGTTATATATCAGGGAAATCGCCCCCGGAGACCGCAAACCGTTTAAAGTGATTATTGAAAAACCGTCGGTTCTCGGAAAGTACATATACATTACCTTTATTCGCTGACCTTCAGAAGGCTATGGTCAGGTACAGGTACATCAAAACGGCATAAATAACCAAAAAATAAAGAAGATTGAAAAATCCGAGCTCGCGGACGGTGCGCGGCAGAAAAGCGTATAGCAGAAAAGACACGACATACAGTTTATTGCCAACATCCACAAACGCCTCAATCGGCTTGGCGATGTTCCCGTAATCAACCGTCGAAATAAAGTAAGCGGCATAGATATGCGGCAAAATCAGCAATCCCAGCAAAAACATAATTGCCTTTGCCAAGGTTTTTATGCGACGGCGCCAAACCGGGCTTATTTTTATGAGCATTGTTTCCTCGTCTTTGTTTTTTTGATTTTAAATTGCTTTCCTCTGGTTGTCAACGGCAAGCCGCTTTTCTTTTCTGCCCCTTGCGGACACGGGCAGGCACGGCCTGAGCGAAAAGTCCGCTACTGATGTTTGGGTGCCATGAATCCGCGTTGCGGGCAGCGCCCGAGGCATCACTTGCTACTTCGACTTGGGAGCCCTAGAAGCGCGATGCTTATAATGTGCACTATCTCTACTTTCCAATAACTGTCACCCCTCGTTTTTTCATCAGAAAAAACGTCAGAGGGTCTACGAGTTTTTTTTGTTTCCTTTTGTCATTCCGGGCTTGTTTTTTTACTGTCATTCCGGGCTTGACCCGGAATCCAGGTGGTTAAGGAATCAATGTTGACCTGGATACTGGCTCGGAGGCCGGTATGACAGATAGAAAAAATTCCGTACTGTGACAGAAGAGAGAAAAAATGCCGCGTTATGACAGGAAAGAATTAATTCGAAGATCCCTGGACGATTGCTCCGCAATCGAGGGATGACTTTTTTGGGGGACAGTTGCTCGTAATTGCGGGATGACCGTTCCTGAAAGAAAGGACGGAAGGACAGGAGAGAGGGACAGCAACATTGCCCTTACAAAAAAAATTATCCTTGCATTTTCTCTTATTTGCATTAATCTTACTTTTGCATCCGGGTGAGCCGGGTGCGGTGTCTAGAAAACATCTTGTAACTCGTCCACTATTTTGGTGGAGTATCGAAAATAAGCACGCTTGCGTGACGAATAACGATGACTGCGTTACACAGTTTTCTAGCTCCACCGCCGCCGGCGCTTATCCCGAAACCGCAGACCGGCTTGAGTTGGGATATTATACTGCTTACGGCCTTACTGCCAGGTTGCTCAAATATTATAACAAAGACATCAAAATCGAACTCGTCGACCGGCAATAGGCAGCAAAAACCCCGGATTTTCCGGGGTTTTCATTTTTCGTTTTATCAACGTTCCTTTTTTATGGCGGCGATATTGCGGACATAGGCAATATCGCTTTCCAGATTTTCCAGTCTGACCGGAAGTTTGCGCCGCCAGTTGGGGTGCTGGTCACGATCAATGCCGGGGACATTCTGCATTTTTTCAACATGGAGAATATCCTCAAGCTGGCTTAGAAAGACTTCCGAAGGCGCCCGCGCCACAAAACGGTGCACGGCTTCTTCAATCCCTTCGGGATAGGCTTCGCCATACAGATAATCGCCCCGGCGCGGTTTGTCTTCCGGCCAGACAGCGTTGCTGTCCAAGGCAAACAACAGTTTGCGCCGTTCCAGCTCGCGTTCATGATAGCACCAATTCATTTGTTCTTCGGTATAGATGCCGAGCTTGTGTTTTTCGGCAATTTCATAACCAAACCACCACATCTTAAGCGGCGGCATATCATGAGTTCCGACCGAAGCAAAAGCTTTGGCCGGGTACTCGGAAGGAGACTTAAAGTCGCTGCTGCCGAGCGGGCGTTCGACCCAAAGCACGCTTAATGAGCCAATATTCTTTTCCGCCATTTTTTCAATAAAGCCCTCGGGAACAATGCCGATACTCTCACCGACAATCGTACAACGGTTGAGCCAGCTTTCAATGGCCAAAATATTCAGCATATCGGCAAAATTATAAAGCACATAGCTGCCGCATTCTTCCTGATTCAGAATGACAAACAGGCGCATCAGCCCCATGGCATGGTCAATTCGCAGAGCGCCGGCATTGTGCATATTGGCGCGCAAGACCTTAATATAAGGTTCATAAGCGCGCTCCTTGAGCACTTCGGGGTGGAATGCGCCCAGCCCCCAGTTCTGACCGTTGCAGAACAGTTCATCCGGCGGTGCGCCGGCGCCGGCATCTTTAATAAACGTCTCATAATCGCCCCAAAGTTCCGCGCTGTTCTGACAGACTCCGACCGCCAGATCGCGATACAGCCCGATTTTCAGCCCCTGCTCGTCAATATGTTTTTTGACGGCGTCAAACTGGCGTTCGGCTTCAAACTGCAGGTATTTGAAAAATCCGACCCGTTCATGGTGCTTTTTGGCATATTCAGCCACGGCCCGCGAATTGGAATTGCGGTATTCTTCTTCCCAGGCTTTCCACCCGCCCCAAACCGTGTGCGCCCGTTCTTCGGACAAGGCCTGAAACAAGGCCAGCTTATCAAGCTCCGCGCCCTTGCGGCGGCAATAGGCTTCATAATCGGCATAATACGGCGATTTTTTATCCTGAAGCATACGGCGGTACAATTTTTCGAGCATGGTTATTTTCAGCTCATAAACCGGCGTATATTGAATCAGCTCACTATCGCGCAAGCCGGCAACCTTGTCCCGGCAGGAAGCCATATCTTCGGGCGTAAAGCCGGGCACTTTTTCAACATCAATATAAATCGGATTCAGAAACAACCGGCTGACAGAACCATAAGGGCTGGCATCTTCTGGGAAATCATGGGAAAGGACATTCAGCGGGTTCAGGCCGATAACGTCGGCGCCGGAACGTTTGCAGATATCGACCAAGTTATACAGGTCGGTAAAGTCCCCTATTCCCCAGTTGCGGCTGCTGTTCAGAGAATACAGCTGTACGGCAAAACCCCACAGACGCTCTTTCTCGAGCGTTTCGTTGGCATAGCATTTTTCTGGAGCCACCGCCAAAACCGATTTGTATTTTTTGCCGCCGGTTTCCAGTTCAATTTCATAATAACCGACTTCCAGGCGGCCGTTGATTTTGACGACGACCTTTTTATAAACCGTATGCCCAATGGTATAGCGGCCGCCTTCATCAAATACGCCAAACCCGGGTTCAAAGCTTCTTTCATTGCCGCGGTAGCGCAAACGCAGTTTCAGATCCGAAGTATCGTGGTTTTCGGGCAGGACGACATCAAACCAAATGTCTTTCTGTTCAACAACCGAAATGCTTTCCAGCGTTTTTTGCCATCTCTTTTTATGATACAATTCTATGGAACGGGCGATTTCTTCTTCGTTTCCGGCTTTGTAACCCAATTTTTCCGCCAACAGCCTGATGACATTGTCTTCAATTTCGTGTTCCTGATTGCAGGCGTCGGTATAAGAAGTCAGAATGCCGATTGTGTCGGCTAGTTTTTGCAGGCTTGAAGTCATAGGCAGTATTCTCCTTATTTTTTAATCTCAAACAGCAACACGCTCCAAGAAGGGACTTTGATAAGCTGTTGGGATTTCAGTTCCTTGGGCGGATTAAATTCCAGAGAGCTGTCAAGAAGCAAGTTCCATTTCAGTCTCTCATCGAGAGGCGGCAGCCGCCATTTGAGCATATTGTTATTGGCGTTCAATATGCAATACAAATAGCTGCGGCCGTTATAAACAGAATAAGACAGGCTGCGGCGGTCTCCGTTTTGCCAATCGGCCAAAGCAAACTCGGTGCCGTTTTCGGTAAACCAGGTCAAATCTTTTATTTTTTTGCGCCCTTCGGGCTGGCCGGTAAAAAACTTGCGGCGCTTAAAATAGCTCAGGCGGCGGCGCAGATTTATCAGGCGACGGGAAAAGCGCGCCATCTGCTTGCCGATATCGCTTATCCCTTCCCAATTAATCCAAGTGATGACGTTGTCCTGATTATAGGGATTATTATTGCCCATTTGGGTATTGGCAAATTCGTCGCCGGCAAAAATCATCGGCGTACCGAAAGACAACAGCAACGTTGACAACATTGCCCGAGCCCGGCGCAGGCGGTTCTCCCTGACAGCGGGTTCTCCGGTTTCGCCTTCCCAACCGGAATTCCAGCTCCAGTTGCTGTTGGAACCGTCGCGGTTATCTTCGCCATTGGCCAAATTGTGTTTCTGGTTATAGCTGACCAAATCACGGAGGCAAAATCCGTCGTGGGCGGTAATGAAATTGACGCTGCTCCAGATATCGCGATTGTTATAATTGAACACATCGCTGGAACCGCTCAGGCGGCTGGCCAAATCTCCGGCCTGAAAATTGTCGCCTTTCCAAAAACGGCGCACCGTATCGCGGTATTTGTCATTCCATTCGGCCCAGCCGGGCGGGAAAGCGCCGACCTGATAGCCGCCGATGCCGATATCCCAAGGCTCGGCAATTAACTTGGCTTTTTTCAAAACCGGATCCTGAGCCACGGCATACAAAAAACCGCATTTCTGGCTGACTGCCGTCCGCTGGCGGCAGAGCGTAGTTGCCAGGTCAAAACGAAAACCGTCCACATGCATTTCCTGCACCCAATAGCGAAGGGAATCCATAACCAGCTCCAGAACATTCGGATTTTGGATATTAAAAGATGCGCCGCAGCCGGTACTGTCGTAGTAATAACGCCGGTTTTCGCTGCTCAATGTATAGTATGAGGCATTGTCAATGCCGCGGTAGCAGACAGTCGGCCCCAGTTCGTTTCCTTCTCCGGTATGGTTATAAACCACGTCGAGGATAACCTCAAGACCGTGCCGGTGCATATTTTTGACCAGCTCCTTTATTTCGTTCAGGCTGTCGCCGGCCAGGTATCTCGGTTCGGGAGCAAAAAAGCTGAAACTCTCGTACCCCCAGTAATTGTCTTTGACATATCCCTTTCTGCGGCGGCTGCTGAAAAATGCATGGACCGGCAAAAATTCTACGGCGGTTACGCCCAGCCATTTCAGATAGCTCAAAACGCTCTGATGATTGAACCCGGCAAAGGTACCGCGTTTGCAGTCAGGCATTTGCGGGTGCAGTTTGGTATAGCCTTTAAGGTGGGTTTCGTAAATGATGCTTTCTTCAATGGCATACCCCGGCGACTCAACACCCTCCCAATCAAAATCATCACAAGTTACAACCGATTTCGGCACATAGGGGGCGCTGTCCAGCGTACTGTACGAGAGGTCTTTGAGCGGACTGTCCCAATCATAGCCAAACAATGCCTTATGCCAAATCAGACGCCCGGTGAGCTTTTTGGCATAGGGGTCAATCAAAAGCTTGTTGGGATTGAAGCGATGCCCCTCTTCCGGCAAATACGGCCCGTAAACACGATAGCCGTAAACCTGGCCCGGTTTTAATCCGGGCAGGTAAAGGTGCCAGATGCTGTTGTCATTTTCGGTAATGGCGTAACGGGCAATTTCATCTACGCCGGCATCGTCGAACAGGCAAACTTCAACTTTTTCGGCATTGGCCGAGAATAATGCAAAATTTACACCCTTTCCGTCCCAGCTTGCCCCCAAGGGCCACGCTTTTCCATCTGCGGGTTTGATTTTTTGCATTATCAGCTCCTTTGTTGTCGGTTTTATCTCACCGGTTTGATAACAATGGTTGACAGCGGCGGCAGGGTCAATCGGACTGAATTCGGCTTATCATTACAAGGCACGTTTTCCGCCTGCATAAAGCCTTCGTTCTTAACGCCGCTTCCCCAGTAGTTTACATCGTCACTATTAAAAATTTCTTGATAACGGCAAAATTCATTGACGCCAATACGGTAATCATGCCGCACAACCGGCGTGAAGTTGCAGACTACAATCAGATAATCTCCCGGCGTTTCGCCCTTGCGCATATAAGAGATAACGCTGTCGTTGGCGTTGCTGTGGTCTATCCACTCAAAACCGCGGTAGTCAAAATCAATCTGATACAGAGGCGCGTTGCCTTTATACATCAGGTTCAAATCGCGGACGCAATTCTGCATTCCCTTATACATCGGATGTTCCAGCAGGAACCAGCGCAGCCCTTCTTCCGAATTCCACTCCCAGTCATGGCCAAACTCGCAGCCCATGAAGAGCAGCTTTTTGCCGGGGTGCGTGTACATAAAGCCATAGTAGGCGCGCAAGTTGGCAAACTTCTGCCACTCGTCGCCGGGCATTTTGGAAAGCATTGAGCCTTTGCCGTGAACAACCTCGTCATGCGAAATCGGCAAGATAAAGTTTTCGTTAAATGCATATAGCAATCCGAAAGTCAGTTTTCCATGTTCATATTTGCGATATACCGGATCTTTGCTGATATATCTTAAAGTATCGTTCATCCAGCCCATATTCCATTTGTAGCCGAATCCCAAACCGCCCATGGAGGTCGGGCGGGAAACCATCGGCCAGGCCGTCGACTCCTCGGCGCAGGTAAAAGCGCCTTTGCATTGGCCATAGACCAGCTCATTCATCTTGCGCAGAAAAGAAATGGCCTCCAGATTTTCGTTGCCGCCGTACTGGTTGGGAATCCACTCGCCGTTTTTGCGCGAATAATCCAAATACAGCATGGAAGCAACGGCATCAACGCGCAGGCCGTCAATATGAAATTCCTTAAGCCAATACAAAGCGCTGGCGCAAAGGAAATTGCACACCTCGTTGCGACCGTAGTTATAAATTTTCGTCCCCCAGTCGCGGTGTTCTCCTTTGCGCGGATCGGCATGTTCATACAAATGGGTACCGTCAAACTCGTTCAGGCCGTGGCCGTCTTTGGGGAAGTGGGCGGGAACCCAGTCCATGATGACGCCGATGCCGGCCTCGTGGAACTTGTCAATCAGATAACGCAGATCGTCCGGCGTGCCGAAACGGCTGGTGGGAGCAAACATTCCTACCACCTGATATCCCCAGGAACAATCAAGCGGGTGCTCGCAGAGGGGCAAAAATTCGACGTGGGTAAAGCCCATGTTGGTTACATAAGGAACCAGCGTATCGGCCAGTTCGCGATAGGTCATAAACTCGTTGTTTTCTTTGCGCCGCCATGAGCCGAGATGGACTTCGTAAATTGACATCGGCCTGTCAAAGCTGTTGGCCTGTTCGCGGTATTTCATCCAGTTTTCATCACTCCACTGATAGCGGTTGATGTCGTAGACGACCGAAGCGGTATTAGGTCTTTTTTCCGCATAGAATCCAACCGGATCGGACTTGACCAAAATATAATCTTCGGGGGTTTTGACCTCGTATTTGTAAAATTCGCCTTCGCCGATGCCGGGAACAAAAATATCCCACACACCGCAGGTCGGATGCTTGCGCATAACATGGGCGCGGCCGTCCCAGTTATTGAAAGCGCCGACAACGCTGACACGTTTGGCATTCGGAGCCCACACGGCAAAGCCGACACCCTTGACGCCGTTTATTTCCATCGGGTGGGCGCCGAGTTTTTTATACATTTCAAGATGGTTTCCTTCGGCCAGAAGGTAAACGTCAATATCCCCCAAAACCGGAGGGAAGCGGTATTCGTCTTCTTTGATATATTTATGCCCCATATCGTTTTCAATACGAAACCTGTAGGGGAAATTTTCGACGGCGCCGAGATTAATCTGAAAGAATCCGCGATCATCCAAACGGGTCATGAAACCGACCGGAGAATCATCATAACGCAGCACTTCAATACTGACGGCATGCGGTTGATAAGCGCGGATAAAAACTTCTTTGCTGCCTTTGTCCTTATGAATGCCGAGCACGGAAAAAACATTGCCGTGATCGCCGTTTATTACAGCTTCCATTTCTGCTTTTGATAATAAATTTTCCATAAATATACCCCGTATCCAAGACTCTAAAATTAAGGTTAAAAATACTTCAAGATTCATCTATAAAACATATAGAATTATTTGCAAGAAAATATCTTCATTTTTCAATTTTTTTTGTGAAATGAGCAAATTAAAACTTTTTAGTATTGACGTATAAAATTTTGATTATATATTAAAAAATGATTAGTAAAATTTTTTTATTTTTTCAGGAGTTGATTATGGCTACTAAACTTAACGAAAACGCAATCAGAGAAGCTGCTTATTACATCTGGCAAAACGCCGGCTGCCCGAGCGGCCAGGAAGCCCAACACTGGGCCATGGCCATTGAGCAGCTGTCAGGTTCCTGCAGCAAAAAATGCTCTTCTTCGTCCAAGAAAAGTTCTGCGAGCTGTGCCAGTAAAAGCAGTTCTTCCGCCAAGAAAAGCTCTAAAAAATAATTTGAGCCTTTTCTGGTAAAAACGCTGAAAAACCTCTGCAAACGCGGAGGTTTTTTTATGCCTTTCCGACAGCGGAAACGACATAGCCCATAACCTTTTCGCCGCCTTCGGTACGCAGTTGTTTCAGTTCTGACTTTTCGATGTTGAAGCCGTGTTTTCCAAGCGTGTTTTGCAGATAGGAAAAACGATGCGCAAAGCGCCCGGACAAATGCAGATACCAATCCGAATCATCATAGACGTTCTGCGTAACGGTAAAGATGATCCGCCCGTTTTTTTTGAGCGCAAAAGCAAAACCCGCGAATACCGAATCAAGATCGCCGAAATAAGTCAAAACGTCGGCGGCGGCTATAAGGTCGTATCGTTTTTTATGTCCGGACAGGAAAGCACACAGTTCTTGGCAATAAAGCCTGGCGTAGAGTTTTTTCCGGGCCGCTTCCGCCAGCATTCCGGAAGAAAGGTCGACTCCCTCCAAGCCGTGCCAGGAAGCGTATTTTTTCAAGAACGGAGCGCACAGACCGGTTCCGCATCCGGCATCAAGAATCCGCAGTTTTTTCCATTTCAGACCACCATAAAACCCGGCCGCAAATTCAGAAACATATTGGGGCGCCGCATAATCCAATCCGGCCAGAACGGTTTCAAAATCCGCGGCAAAAACATCAAAAACCGTATTGACATAACCGCTGTCGGCAATGCCTGCATCCCGGTCGTTTCTCAAGGCCCGAATCATAAATTTCACCTGCGGGTCGGATCCGAATTTCCGTTCCCACAAATCGACTTCCCGGGCAATAGATGCAGCACCTTTTTCCTGGGCGGTTTCATAGAGCAGATAATTCAAATTCAGCTGTTGGGAGGCATCGCCGCCGCTTTTTTCAACCGCACGCAGCGCATAGGAAAAAGCGAGGGAAAAACTGCCTTTTTTCTGCCAGGCCTGGCTCAACGAGTTCGCCGCCCAAAAATCCAGCGGGCACAGTTTCAAAAGCCTGGTGAGAATCGTTATTGCCTCATCATAGTTTTTCATATTCAAAAGCGCGTTTCCAAGCAGCGACAAAGCAGCGGCATTTTCAGGCTCGGCCAGCAATGCGCGTTCGGCATACCCTTTCGCCTGCGAATATTGTTTTTCTTCAAAACAGACATTGGCCAGGTTAATCAGATTGACCACATAATCCGGGCACAGCTTTTCTATTTTCTGATAGCAGAACATTGCTCCGGGATAATCGCGGCGGCAAAAATAGGCATTGCCCAACAGGGTCAATACCCGGCAATTATCCGCTTCCGTTTTCAAAATGCGGCGGCAGATTTTTTCCGTCCGTTCAAACGCGCCCCGGCGGTAAAAGTTTTCGGCTTTGCGGATTAAGCTTTCGGTTTTGTCTTGCATTTGCCTTTCCCGGTTTGTTTTTTGGCTTATTTTATCTTTGCGGGACTTAAAATTTGCTAAAGACGATTAAAAAAATTACGATAATCATAAAAAAACTATTGACGGCGGCAACTAAATATATTATCAATGCCGATATCTGATGGGGGTATGGCGGAACTGGTAGACGCGCTAGACTCAAAATCTTGTGGCCTCAGGCCGTGTCAGTTCGAGTCTGACTACCCCTACCAATCAGAAAAGCTGGAGCAACAACTTCAGCTTTTTTTGTTGTCGGCATTTCTTTTTCGGCAAGGCTGCTTATATATTTTTTTTCAAATGGCAACAAAATACTTTTTGGAAAAAGGCCTACGGCTTTTTTGAAAGCTGAAATTTGTGTAATTATCATATTCAGCTCTTGGCAAAAAAATCAAAAACCGTTAATCTGCATTTTGAACTATCTATGGAGAAAAAAGATGCATATTCTGGTTATCGGGGGTGCCGGCTATATCGGCAGCCATGTGGTCAAAGCCTTAGTCGGCGCCAAACACAAAGTTACGGTTTTTGACAATCTTTCTACCGGCCTCGAAATGAATTTGTTTCCGGAAAACGGTTTTATCAAAGCTGACATTCTGGATTATGACGCCGTAAAAAAAGCCTTGCAGAACAAAGTTGACGCAGTTGTCCACCTGGCAGCCAAAAAGGCCGTCGGGGAATCGATGGAAAAGCCTGAAAAATATGCTCTGAACAATATTTGCGGAACGCTTAACATTTTGAACGCCATGGCCGAAACCGGCGTCAACAAGCTGGTCTTTTCATCATCGGCCGCCGTGTATGGGAATCCCGAATATCTGCCGATTGACGAGAAACATCCGGTCAACCCGGTCAGCTTTTACGGTTTTACAAAACTTGATATTGAAAATTATATGCGCTGGTACGGGCAGCTGAAAGGGCTTCGTTTTGTTTCTCTGCGCTATTTCAACGCCGTCGGGTATGACGAAGAAGGAATTGTTCGCGGGCTGGAGAAGAATCCGCAGAACCTGCTTCCGATTGTGATGGAAGCGCTGCTCGGAAAGCGCAGCAAAGTGCAAATCTTCGGCAATGATTATGACACGCGCGACGGCACCTGCATCCGCGACTACATTCATGTCAGCGACCTGGCCTCCGCCCACGTATCGGCTCTGGAATATATGGCAAAAGGCGGAGAAAGCCAAATCCTTAACCTTGGAACAGAAACAGGAATCAGCGTTTTGGAGATGATAAAGGCGACCGAAGCGGCAACCGGGTGCAAAGTGCCCTATGAATTTGCCGGAAGGCGGGCGGGAGATCCGGCGGTTATTTTGGCAACGCCGGCCAAGGCGCACGAAATTTTGGGCTGGAAGGCTGTGCACAGCAGTGTTGATAACATTATAAAATCTACCTGGAAGGCTTATAACGCTTAGGCTATATAGCAATTATATCTATAAATCTTTTCTGTTAACTTTTTGGTAATATATTTACGATATCTGTTGAACAGTTTTTTATGGAGAATAAAAAATGTCGAAGATAAATATTGCAAACTATATTATCGGAGAGCTGGCGGCAGAAAAAACAATACGTTTGGATGCGGCTGAGAGAATCACCCTCATTGACAATTTGATTGACCGGTGGTCTCGCAAAGAATATTTTCAACCGGATTTTCCGGAAAACGGCATAATCTGAACTTCTGTTGAACTTTAGAATACGGGTGCGGGAAAAATGGTTGAGCAGGTTGATTTTGGCAATGTCCGTCTCAGTTATCTCGGACACAGCGGTTTTATTATGCAGACGGGGAAGCATCATATTGTCGTTGATCCGTTTTTGACCAATGCGCCGATGGCGCGCCAAAAGCCGAAAGACATTGCGGCAACCGACATTCTGCTTACGCATGGGCATGCCGACCATCTTGGCGATGCCGTTGAAATCAGCAAAAACAATCATGCTAAAATTACTGCCGTTTGGGAATTGGCGCAATGGTGTGCGAATCAGGGTGCTGAAACAATTCCGGTGCCTATCGGCGTTACCCAATGTTATGACTGGGGCAAAGCAATTTTTCGGCCGGCCGTTCACAGCGGGCTGCTTCCGAATGGGCAGAGCTTTGGCCCGGCGGCCGGAATTATTTTTGATTTCGGAGACTTAAAAATTTATCATCTCGGCGACACGGCCATTAATCCCGACATAAAATTCGTCGGCGAATTTTATCGTCCGGATGTGGCGCTTATTCCTATCGGAGGGCGCGTTAACCTGGATATCTGCCAAGCGGTTGACGCTGCGCAATGGCTGGGAGTCAAAACCGTCATTCCGACCCATTACGACCTGTTCACCCAGGGACTGGTCGACCCGTATGACTTTCAACGGGAAATCGAACTCAAAACCAAAATTGAATGCATTGTCATGGAACCGAAACCTTCGGAAAGGAAAGTTTCGGCCCTTTAGCTGTACCGGCGGCATAAGTGTTCCATAAGTATTTGAGTAATCTAATTTTTCGATACCTGGTGTATTATTTTACGGTCTGTACAAATCAAATTATTTACGCTATATTAGCAATACAACGTCAGATGTAACAAAATATTAAATGTTGTGGTTATAAGGAGGTACTATGTCAAACCAAATTGATGCGACTACCCGGACCAAAGTTGAAAATAACGTTGTGTTAATCAGCAAAATTTATGAAAGTTTTGAGGCGCTTGAAGAAACCTTAGGAATGCTCAAGCTGGAAGAGCCGCTGTTTATTACCTATGTGGCCAAAAAAACCTTTGCCAATGCGGTTTTTAAGAATATCAAGAAAGATTCCCAAACCAAACTGAATTAAAAACGGCGCCACTAAAATACGGCGTCGGAAGGCGGAACCGGCGCCGCATTATTCTAATTGCGCCTATTTTTCCCGCAAGCGCAGGTTATTTGCCTTTTCGGCGGAAGAAGTCATGTTTTCAAGATCTTCAAGAAACCATTCGACATCGCCGTCATCGGCAGCGAACAGCTCATAAAAGCGCGTCCGGTAAGATAATATCAGGCTGCTTTCTGCCAGCTTCAGATCAATAATCCGAAGCTCCGAGTTTTTCTCGGCCAAGCGAAAAGTCACTAAAAACACTTGCGGCTTTTCCTGCTCGTTTTTGCCTCCGACATCGACAGCCGCGGTAACGTCAACGTAGGCATCGCCGCTTTTTGCGCCGGTAACCGCAAAGCTTATCCGCTGTTCAAAACTCAGAGGAAACCCCTTATACACGCTTATTGCATAGCGTTTGAATATTTTTTGATAACGCGCCTGTTGTTCCGCAGACATTTGCCGCCAGTATTTTCCAACCACAAACTTGCCGATGTAATCCAAATCGACATGTTTAAAAAAAAGCTCGTCCAACTGCCGGTATTTTTTTTGCAGGTCCGGCTCGTTAAAAGTATCCAGCAGTACCCTGCCCTTATCATTCACCCAATCTTTGGCTTTTTGCGAATCTATCGGCGCGGCAAAGACGGAAAAACTGCAGAACAGCCACAAACAAACGATAATAAGTTGCAAAAAATGGTTACGTTTCATAAAAAAATACCTTATAGTTAATTTAAGTTTTATCTCATTATAGCACATTGGTAAAAAAAATGAAACTGAAATGGTTATTCTTTGCATGGGCAATTTTGGCGGCTTTTCCGGCAGCAGCAGCGCCTTCCGCCGGGTTGAGGTTCATCAAATCCGACGGGGTTATCCGCTGCGGAACCGACTTGTCCAACAACGCCTACAGCCATAAAAACGATGAAGGCCAATGGGAAGGCATCGACCCGACTTTATGCAGCATTTTTGCCATGGCTATTTTTGGGAATCCCGGAAATTACGAAATGGTGAACATTCCTCCCGAACAGGCCGACAGCGCCCTGGCGACGAGAAAAGTCGACGTTATGCTCGGAAACTCCTACAGTACGGCAAGCTCAGAGCTTTCGGGCCATGCCTTGCCGGCAGCAACCATTTATCACGACCGTTTGGTTTTTTTGGCCAAGACAGAAGAACAGCCCAAGTCGATGGAAGATTTTTCCAATCAAAACGTTTGCATTACCGTCCGTTCTCCCGATCTGCAAAACTTTGAGCAATATGTGCGCACTTATGACCTCAAATTTCATCAACTCAGATTTGCCAATTTTGCCAGCGCCAAGGCTTCTTTTTTGCTTAACCGCTGCAAACTTCTGGTTGGCTATGAAACGGTTTTGGCCGATATGAAAAAAGGTTTTGCCAACCGCAAAGACATTGTAATGCTTCCGGAAGAAATGGACGTTCGGCCGGTTTATGCCCTGGTTGCCAAAGACAACGGCGACTTGCAGGCGATTATCAAATGGATTGTCAACGCCCTGATTATGGCGGAGGAATATGACATAAACTCGAAAAATGTCGTCATCATGACCGGGGACAACAACCTGTCGCTGCGCAACCTGCTCGGCTCCAACCCTGACATTTGGAAAAAGCTTGACCTACAGCCGGACTGGCTGAAAAAGGCCGTAAAACTATATGGAAATTACGGTGAAATTTATGACAAGAATCTGGGGCAGAAATCGCCGTTAAAGCTGCAACGAAACCGCAGCCGCCTCATCAAAGACGGCGGAATGCTCAAATCGCAAGCTTTTTTGTAAAATTCTGATTGATAAAACAAGCGGCGCGAAGCAGCCCTTCTTCGGTAACGCGGTGCTGTCCGCCGGGGATAACGCAGGTTTGGACATCACAGCCGATTTGCTGCAACTGGCGTTTGGTAAATGCCATAGCTTCCGGCCGCACCAGATTGTCTTCATTGCCATGAATCAGCAAAGTATCCGGAGCCGTTCGGGCATGTTTGAGCAAATAGGAATGCGGCGTGATAATTCCGCTGAAACTTATGCAGCCGCCGATTTTTTCGTCCTGCATCAGGGAAACATAAATTGCAACCATGGCTCCCTGAGAAAAACCGCAGACATATAAATCTTTTGCTTCCAAGCCGTAATCGTCCAGACGCTCTTGCAAATACGGATTCAGATAGGAAAAGGCTTCGGCCAGCCCCAATCCCATCCGGTTATAAATTTCAGCGCATTCTTCCATTGTCGGTACAAATTTTCGGGCATCATCGGGGTCAAAACGGTGCATTGAGTACCATTGGCGTTTGTTATCCAAGATTTCGCAAATTTCCGGTGCCTGGGGAATATGAACGGCAGAATCGGAAAGATGGTCCAACAACGGCTGCAGACGCCGATCCAAGGCCGGAGCACTGTCAATATAGCCATGCAGAAAAACAACCAATTTCTGCGGCTGACCGTTAACATGAACAATCTCTTCGTTAATCATCGAAAAGCCCTTTATATTTTTACGGCAATACTATAATCCGACAATCCTTAATGATACCTTAATTTACGGAAAATTCCCGGTTTAATGGCACCCGCACGGCGGGAGCGCGGACAGCGCCCGAGGGCGGGGACGCCCCGCGGCGAACGGTTCGCTACTGATGTTTGGGTGCCATGAAGGCGCGTTGCTTATAATGTGCACTATCTCTACTTTCCAATAACCGTCACCCCTCGTTTTCGCAAGAAAACGTCCCCAAAAAAAGTCATCCCGCATTTTTCTACGAAAAATTCCCAGGAATCCTCGAATTTCCTTTTCCTGTCACGGCACGGCGTTTCCCCTGTTTCCTTTTGTCATTCCGGGCTTGTTTTTTTGCTGTCATTCCGGGCTTGACCCGGAATCCAGGCGGCTAAGGAATCAATATTGACCTGGATACCGGCTCGGAGGCCGGTATGACAGGAAGAGAGAAAATGTTGCGGTATGACAGGAAGAAGGAAACGCTATGGCATGGCAGAAGAGAGAAAAAATGCCGCGTTATAACAGAACCTGTGACAGGAAAGAATTAATTCGTAGATCCCTGGACGATTGCTCCGCAATCGAGGGATGACAGAAAGAGAGGGAAGCAGCGTGAGTATGGCAGTGTCAGGAGGGAGGCCGGCATGACAAGAGAGAAGGACAGCAACTCTTCCCTTATCCCCAAAAATTCCCCTTGCTTTTTAGCTGATTTGAATTAATCTTACTTTTGCATCCGGGTGAGCCGGGTGCGGAGTGTAGCAGCTCCTTATGTAAAAAAAAGCCCCTTCTCCGGGGAGTGGCCGGAATAAGTATGCCTCGCGCATAACGAAGAAGGCCGACTGTTTACGTACAGCTGCTAACTCCCCTCCTCAAAGGCTTTTGAGGAGGTTTCTTTTTAATCAGAAACCTAAAGGGAGTTTAGAACATGATATTAATCCAGAATATTAAAAACAAAACCTTTCGCAGGGCAATCGGCATTGAGTTTGCCAGATTGCTCAAATATTATAATGTATAATAATTCGGCCGGGGAGTTTTATTCTCCCCGGCAATAAACATAATCATTCTTCGGGATATTTGTTTTTAATATCCTGCCATTTTTCAATAATATCTATCAACTCATACGGCAAATCTCCGCCGCTCTGCAAAACCATGTCAAAAGCCTTAAGCATGGCATCAAGCTGGTCTCCGACCGGCAAAGTTTGTTCATAGGCTTTGGCGCGTTTTTCGCGATAAGTCATTTTTCTGCGTGGCATTTCTTTCTCCTTATTTAATCATTTTGCCGACATCGCCGAGCATATCAAATCCCTGCCGGTATGTTTTCGAGCGATAATCGCGATCAATTTTTTTGATGTTATTCTTATACTTGTCCGTTTCATAACGAATATCATCATAGGCATTATTAATATCGCGGTTTTGAACCGCCAGCGCCGACCCGCCCGAAGAAACCCCCGATGCCCCGAGTTTGGCTCTGCGCGTTGCCAGCTGCTGTTCAAGCAAATTTTTGCGTTTTTGCGTGGTTTGCACATAATTTTGATACAGGTTATGTTTTTGCTGTTTGGCATCGCGGCGGTCGTCCAAAATATTCAGGGCAGAACCGCCGAAGTCGCTGACAGCTCCGGTAATATTTCCCATATTTTTCTCCTTATGATTTAACTTTAACTTCTATAACAGCCGAAAGAAGCGTAAACGGAACCGGTACCGAACTGCGTATGCTCCAAATCGGCCGTTCCATATCTTTAATCCACCCCAGAGAGCGCAATTCGACATCGCCGTCATAACTAATTGCCGGCGCATCCAACAACTGGTCGCGGTACATTTTTTTAAGCGGCACTTCAAAATAACCGCCGCCGATATTTATGCGAAAGGAGCGGCTGCGGATAATCCGAAACAAGCCCTGGACAACCCGCAGAGCCTTGGGCGGCCACGGGCGGGCGCTTTCCTGCATAAACGGCAAAGGTTCGATAATATGCTCATAGGGATAACCGACAATAATTTCCGAGGCGGCTTCGTCTAAGTCAATGGCCGAATTTTTCACTTCGTATAATCCGATCGTAAAATTATCAGCCACAACGGAAACTTCGCTTCCGTTATAAATATCCAATCCGTCCCAATGTTTTTTCGGCGTTTCTGAAGTCAGGCGCGTGCTGCAGTCAACCCACCAGTCGTCTTCCATTTTTTCAATGAACCATCCGTTTTTCCGGCTGACGCAGAAGTAAATGTCATCTCCGATTGCCGCAACAGAACGAAAACTGCCGTCGGTTTTGAGTTTGCTCCAGGCATTGACCTGTTCGGTACGGTATGTGGTCAGGCAGGAAACGCTCCCGTCGCCGAGAACCACGTATAAGACGCTGTCGTCGGAATGATAGATGCAGTCACGCGGATTTTTGATAATCTCACTAGACAAAAGAGTCAAATCTTTAGCCTGATAAGCTTGCTCGACATCGGCAAACAAAAATTCGCGAATCTGCCGGCCGCCCGATGATACGAACAAAGTCGCCCCGTCAACGTTCTGCGGCGGCACATAGCAGCCCGTATACATGCCAACCTTGGTCTGGCGGCTGAGCTGGATACTTTCGGGGGTCAGCGGCTGGCCGGTTACCATCCATTCCGCTCCGGTCGTAAAAACCAGTAAGTGGCGAGCGGAAACAACGGCCTTAATCGCATTAACCTGATCGGAAAGAATCGCAAACTCAATTGCTTCGTCATCCAGCCCCTCGCCCAAATCAAAATTAAACAAGTCGGAAGACTTTGACAGCCACAGGCGGTTGGGCAGACTTTTAGAACCGCCGATGACCATGCGGTCCTGGTGGAAGGTTACCGAATTTGGCCAACCGCGCCGGTTGGAAAACGAGCTTTCTTCCCAATCGGCAGTTTGATTGGCATTATTCAGGTTTTTGCCGGTTTCGCCGGTCAGCTGTTTGGCATTGACATAAGCGGTAATTTTGACCTCGCCTTCATTAATCCGAATCCGGCTGCCGACATAATCCGGCGAAAAAATATCATTGTCCGCGGTCAGGGTAATGGTTCCGCCGGTACCGCTGGGGCGCAGGTTTTCTTTCTTTTGAAAAAAATTATAATACGGACAATAGACCATGCCGTCTTTGGCATAATATTCCCAATCCTCCACTTTCCAGACCTCGCCGTCATAACGGCTGATTTGTTTGGGGGCGACATCGGGATGCACGACCAAAAGCGTATCGGCACTTTGCGTCCAACTAATGCTGTCAAGCTGCGCAAGCGTCCACGGCGTTTCCAATTCGGAGATGAAAACATTATCCCGGTAAATCCGCAGCTTTTGGTTCAGAAAACACAACAGATAGGTTTGTTCGGTATTGAATTCAAACGGCAAAAGACGGGCGGCGCCGGAAATCTTGTCAATACACCGCAGCCCGCGCCGGCGGGAAATGCCTCCGGTCGGGTGGATAATTACATTTTCGAGAGTGCGGGCGCCATTCTCAAAAATCCCCAAATCGCCGCGGCCGTAAATCAACGGCGAAACCTGGCCGGCGGTAAAATTGGTTTTGACGGAAACATTATTGCTCATTGGCGCGCCTCAATCAGGCTAAAGTCTTCAAACTTAAGCGGCGTTGCCTGTTGGGCGTCAATCAACCGGGCCTGTTTCAGAACATCTTCGGCTTTTTTTTGCAAAAACTCCGCCCGGGACGTACTTTCGGTCAGCGGCAGGCAAAATTCAAAGGCCAGAGCTGCAACCAGGGCCTCATTAAAAAAGGTCGGGAAAATACTTTCGTCAACCCGGCAGATATAGGTAATAATCAGTTCTTCGCTATCGGTATAAATTTTATTTTCATAAATCCGATATTCGGCTCCCCGCCCCCGGGTTCCGCTTCCGGCGGAAATTATCCGCAAAAAATCCGCCGGCAGCTGATAGGCGCGTTTAAAATCGGCCACCGGGGTCAAATCCAGACGTCCGAGCCGTTTTTGAGCTACGGCAAAACTCCAGGGATATGACGCCAGCAAACTGTCGCGGGTCAGCGGATACAAATTGGCGGCGACCTCGGATTCTGCCGTTCCGTCCTCAAAAGAGGTAATGGTTTGCGCCCCGATTTTCAGCAGAGCCTTGGAGCAGAGGCTCACATCGGTATAACTCATGATTTTTTCTCCTCAAAAAAAATAACCGGGAAGGCGCGTTTCCTTCCCGGCGTCATTTGCTTATAGTGTCTTGTTTTAACTATTCGGAGGCGGTATAAACGTCAGCGACGGTTACAACCCCGTCGGCGACATTGCCGACATACAAAATTGCCGGCGCCAGGGTTCCGGAAGTTCCGGCCATGGTCAAGATCATGTCGCCTTTGCGAATAAACGGGGCGGATTCATTGAAATAGCCGCTGCCTTTGACGGCTGTCAACGCGTCCGGAGTCTGGTAGTTCCACAGCGTAAAGCCGTTTGCATAAGCCATAACGCTGAAATTTTTATTATTATAAGCCATTCTTTTATCCTTTCAAAAATTTACTTAAGCCGTTATTGAAGAAGCTTCTTTACATTTGATACGGACAATGCCGCTGTCGTCAATCAGGCAGGCGCCCTGGCTCATCATATTATTGACAAAGTGGGCGGCATGGTCGCCGTGCCAGCTGATATCGCATTTGACATCCTGCCCGGAAGCGTGCCCAATGGCGGTTTTGTGGAAGATAAAGCAGCTGCGCTCGGTTTTGGAAGAACCGCCAAGCGGCAGGCCGGTATGCATAATCCAGTTGATGCCGAGCCATTTGCGGCTTTCGGTCCCTTTCAGAAACGGCAGGTTGTCGCCGGCGTAATCCGAATTGGAAAACTCGGGAATATTTAACAAAGTATTCCATTGGTGCGGGCCGACCAAACCAAAGCGCTGGCCGTCGTCAGGAACATCATTTTCGTTAAGCTTGGCAAAAGCATCGAGGATATCTTTTTTGCTCAACACCGAAGTATAATTTCCGACGTCATTGGCAGAAGAAGCCTTGTTCAAGGCCTCAATAATCAGTTCATCGGTTTTGCGGCCCAGGGCATAGGCGCCGGCATTGGCAATTACCCGGCGCTCATCGATGCTCAATTTGAGTTCGTCCAGAGCATCAACCCAATCGCCGGCGTAATAGTCGTGCAGTTCGCATTCGACCGGGCTGTGATCAATGCTCATGACCGGAACCAAACCATGGCGGGCCTTGCCGGAAGCGCTGCCCTTGCCGACTTTCTGGAAGACGGTGCTGGAGCCTTTGACATTATTTTTATAACGTACGGTATTTTTGAGTTTGGAACCGCTTTGCTGGTATGCCAGGTGGACATCGGCTTCAAACTGTTTCACAAAAGCTTCGCTAACTTGTGTAGACATTATTTTTTCTCCATATAAAAAATTGAAAAATTACAAAAAAGAAGCTTATTTTTCCGGGTAAAGCTTCTCAAAACCCTTGGTGATTTTGGCCACATAGGACGGATCCTTATCCCGCCAGTAGCGCGGATCCTCCATCATTTTGCGCAGCGAGGCATCGCTCAGTTCCTCAATCATGCCGCCTTCGCGTCCCATGACCGGTTCGGGGCTGGACATCATCTGATAGAGGGCGATGACGCCTTCCGAGGTGGTGGCCAGGGCATCATAGATTTCGGGGCGGAGATTCTGCCGCGCCCAAGTTGAAATCTGCCGCGAAATTTCATTGAATTTTTCGGCGCTGCCAAAATGGCGTACCAGTTTTTCGAGTTGCTTTTGCGCCTCAAAATTGACTGTCAGTTCGCTCAGAACCGGGATCACCCGCTCGTTGGCCAGGTCATAAACCAACTGTGCCTGTTCGTTGGTAAAATGTTTTTCATACATGCGGCGCAAAACTTCGTCATCGCGTTCCAAGTAGGGTCCGGGGATTTTCAGGTCATATTTGTCATAACTTTCCGGCATGCCGCGCAACCCGGTTTCCACCAGGTTTTCGTCCCGGGAAGCCATATTGTTAAAATCGGCAATCAGGCTCTGCAACCGGACCGCGCCGCGTTCGGCATCCCAATATTTATCGGGCAAGCCTTGCGGTTTTCCGGAGGCATCGGGCAAAGATGCCGTTTTAAGCAAGTTTTCACTCATGTTTATATCCTTTCAGATGAAATTAATTACAAAAAAACCGCGGTTGGCAAAACCGCGGCAATTCAGACACCATCAGCGAGCGATTTGATATAGCATACCAGGTGCCGCTGGCCTTCCAGATGCCGAAGCTGGTCGGCGGAACAGTCAGGCCCCAAATAGCGCTCGAGGGTTATCCGTTGCAAAAAAGAGAGGACAATCCTGCCCTCTCCGGTCAAAAAACACTTGGCAAAGGCCTGCCTTATTTCGGCATCGTCCATCTGCAAAGTGTTAAAGCTGCGATCCGGCATCGGCTTCCTCCTTCGAAAGTTCCGAAATCAGGCTGGCGGGAACGTTCAGCGTATTTCCCAGCCAAACGGCGGCTTCTCTGGCATTAACCACCGTTGCCGCATCGGAGCCCATGGCGGCGACCAGATTCAGCCATTCGGAAACGGTACTGACGTCTTTGCGCGCCTGAACCAGCGCCAAGGGAGATTTGTACTGCAAATCGACCACTTTGCCGTCAAGATCGAAATTCATAATATCTCCGCGGCGGCGCAGAATACAAAACGCCCGCTTCAGCAACGGTGTCAGCAATTCGGCCTGAAGCCGCCCGAAACTGGCTCCGAGAATCCGTGCCATTTGCGCCGTGCGCTCCAGAACTTCCGTCGCCGTCATATTCGGGGCGCTGATTTGCGCCAGGCTGTCAGCCAGCAGCGCATGGTTAATCCGGCTCCGCAAATCGTCAAGCACCAGTTGCGAGATGTCGAACTTGCCCGGCGCCTCCAAAGGCGTCAGCCCTTTGGAACCGACGGCTTTGGGAATAATTGCTCCGGGCACAAGCTTGATGTTGGCAGGATTCAGAATCCCGTCGTCATCGGCCTGCCAAATGCCGGTTACGGCAATGGAAGCGTTTTTCAGTACCAATTCCACCACTTTATTGGCGGTTTTGATGTCGGGGAGCGCTTTCATAACCGGCGAACGCCCATAAACTTCCCCCGGCGCTTTCAGCCAGCGGAAATTAATAAACGGCGAGGTGTCAAAGACGCCGTCGCGCAAAACAAACGCATTTTCCGGGCTTTCGGCACTATCAAAGGCAAAAGCCGTATATTCGTAACCTAAAGCGCCGTACTTGCCGCCGCGGGGCATAACCGCCTCAATCAGCTCAAGCAGATAGCCTTTGTCCTGTCGGGCGCGTTCATAATAATTTTCGGGAATTTCCGCATTGGGAAAACGGCTGCGAATCCCGTCAAGGGAAATTTGCGAGCAGCGAAAAGTCGTATCCAGCCGCCCGTCGGCGCTTTCTTCCAAGGCAATTTCCCTTAGCGGAACGGCATAAAACCGAAAAGCGGTGCTTTCACCCAAAGGCGCTTCCTCAAACATCAGGCAGGCGGTTCCGGCCGTTACCAGATCCAGATAGCATTGGTGGATTTCGACGGCAAAATTGGAATGTTCAAAATTTTGCAGCAGAATATCCGTACTCTTTTCCAATATCGGCGCTACCTGGCTGCGTTCTTCCGCACTTAATTCGGGACCGGGGCGCAAACCGAACCATCTGGCCCAAGGCGGCGTCAGTTCCGACAACAGGGAAGAAGCCAGCTGGTCGACGGCATCAGGAGCCGTCCCATCGTAAAGGTGCAGGTTCTGTTTGCTTCCGTAGTTGTCAAGCTGGCGGGAAATACTGACATTTTCGCGCTGCGGAAAAGCATAATTATAACATTCCTGCCAATGCGGTTCCCAATTTTGTTTGCGTTCACAGGCTTTTTGCCAGCGGGCCACCAGGTCGCGGATTTTATCTTCCATGCCTATTCTCCCAGAAGTTTTTTACGGTTCAGATCTTTGGTATCCAAAAGCCCGCTATACGACGTTTTAATGGTGCTTTCGACCCCGCGGCGCTGCCGTTCAAGCGCTTTCCGGCGTTCTTCTTCGGCCAGTTTTTCAGCGTTGCCGTTGTCAACAACTGCCGGAGCCGAGGTTTTTGGTGCGGAAAATACTCCTCCCATCTTTTTTCTCCTTAAATTTTATTATTGGTGACAAGTTTGTTCAAAATGCCGCTGCGCGGCGAATTGTTTTTTCCTTCGCCGTTGCGGACGACAGAAATCCCCAACACGCCGAGAGCAATTCCCCACAGCGAGGTGGTTTCTACCAAAGCCATAATAATTTCCGGCGCCCGCGGATTGCCGCTGATTATCACATAGCAAAGCGTCAACATGCAGAGCAGCCAGGACAAGGCGACCGAATAACCAAAAGCCGGGCGCCAAAAACGGACAAACCGGTCTTCCGAGCGAAGTTCGCTGCGCATGGTTTCGTGTATCAGCTGCAGAGTGGAAGAATCGAGGCTGTTTTCAAGTTCCTGCGACTTTTCCAGGTGGCGGTTGGCCTCTTTTAATTCGGCAAGCGAAATCTGCTCGCTGCTAATGGCGGTATCGACATCGCTTAAGGCACGAACGGCCTTCTGAGCCAAATCATTATTAATACTGCCCAAGGAAGAACTGACAAACTTGACCAAAACCGGAAGGCCGATTTTTCCCAGAATACGGGTTAGCATTTTATTTCTCCTTATTTTTCAATATCGTTATAAAAAACATGGCTGCCAATTTCGGCACAGGGTATTTTGCCGACCGACCAACCGGGGCGCAGTTGTTTGACATGGTAGTGAGTGGCGCCGGCGGTATTGTCGACCAGCAGCCCGGCCCGGGCACGCAGCGCTATCCGGCGGCAGATGGCAAAGTTCAAATCATGTTCCAGATTTTGTTCCAGCAGCCGGCGGTTGGGATCATTTTGATTCCAGCAGGAAAACTGCCAGGGCTTATGGCAGACTTCATAAACCGTATTGCCCCACCAATAGCCGCCCCGGCGGCCGGAAAACGCAACCCGGTTCAAAATTACCGAAGCAACGGCCTCCTGTCCGGAAAGGCATTCTCCGCGCGCTTCGCCGAAAACGGTACGGGCCAGGGCATCGACATCTTCGTCATTCATCGTCCCCTCCCCGCGTCGTCAATCTTTTTTTCAATCCGCAGCAGATGCTCGGTCAGCCGGTTTTCAACATCTTTCAGATAATTAATCGAAACATAGTTGCGGGCGACATGAATTTTAAAATCGCTCAACGCTTCGCGGCAGCCGGAAAGCTTTTGTTCCTGCGTGCCTTTAATTTCACTGATATCGTCCTCCAGCCGGCTGCGGTTTTTGCTTATCATGCGAAACAAGCCTAAAAAAAGGGGCACCTCGATCATGGTGACCCAATTAAAAAGTTCTCCTGTCATTATCTTATATCTCCTTTATATTTGCTCACACCTCAAACCCGGTTGTTGCCAGAAACTGATTGTTTCGTCCCTGCCAGCGGTTTTCGCGAAAATCTTTTGCGGAAATGCCGGCAGCCGGTATCCGCACCGGCTCAGAACGCAGGCAGCCGGCGACAGCATCAAGAGCATCGTCATGGACGGCTCCGTCATAGCTCCATTCCCTCATTTCGGCGATGAAACCGGTTGCAAAAACGCGCTGATGGACATTCAGCGCCCGGGCAGCCAAAGGCACTTCAAAAGCTTCAAGAATCCGCTTTTGTTTGTTTTCGGACGAATACATTTCCAACACCGCGGACTTCAAACGGCGCTTTTGCAGCTCCTGGCGCAAGATGCCGGGAAGGAAACGCCCCAAGCCGTTGATTTCCAAGCGCACCGACGGCAAACGGTTCCGCTCCAGGAAATCGGCGACCCGGCGACATTGCTCCGCGGCAGCATTTTCCGCAGTATCAACCCGGATATATTCCAGATCATGCAGCCAGTAATGTCCTTCTTCATCGCTGAAGACGCAGGCAATGACACTGTTATCGCCGCCGTTGCCAAAAGCAGGATCCCACCAGCAGGAGGCCGAAAGCATTTTGGTTTCGCCGATTTTTAAGAATTCGCGTTCATTGGCGCATATCACTTCAATTTCGCCATAATACGGGTTAAGCAGATCGGGATTGAGGACGCAACCTTGAGCGTTTACCGGCCGGAGCATCATCTGCGAAAGAAATTTGCTTTCTCCGGAACGGGCGCGGACAGAAGCGATTTTTTCCATTGAAAAACGTTCCGGCCAGGCGCTATCGCCGTTTTTGTTCAGAATCGGCAATTCCAGTTTTTCAAATCCGAGCAAAAAGGGCTCGATTTCAGGTTTGTCGGCATCGTACGCATTTTGATAAATTGTATAATAAGTATGCGGCGTACCGATATAGAGCTGCATTCCCGAAGGCGTCAGGATATAATCCAGTTCGCCCAGCTTTTCTCTCATCTCCCGGCGTTTGAGAGCCGTATCGCAATTTTTTGGAACCTCAACATCGTCACAAATAATAATATCGGCGCGAAGACCGGTGATATTGGCGCCCAGGCCTTTGGCCAACATCGACGGGTCGCGGAGTTCCATATTGCGATTAACGGTAAACTGGTCCGATGCCCATTGGTCCTGGCGGGCGGGCTTGAGCCCCAAGGTCAGCGGATGTTGTTCAATAATCCTTTTGACGTTCCGCACCATCTTTTTGGCCAGGGCATGGTCGGCAGCAATAACCAAAATCCGCAGCGAAGGGCGGGAATATAAAATCCAGGCGCAAAACAATCCGACAATCGTCGATTTTCCGGAGTTGCGAAACGCCATCAGCAATGCCTGGCGGCGGGTCTCCGAACTCCAAATTCCGGACAGCCAACGGGCGATTTTTTTCTGATGTTTCGGAACGCCCATTCCCTGCAAGCGGAACCAAACATATACAAATTCAAAAAAATCAATCATCATCTTCAAATCCGTCAATCTCATTTCGGGCTTCCCGAAGCAATGCCTCAATGTCAGGCATCGTTCCCGAATCCGGCGCCGGTTTTTCGTCTTCGGTCCAGCGGGCGAGCTTGAGCAAAGTTTCGGCATGCACGACCGCAGACTTGCAGGCCGAATGGTGAGCGCTGAAACCTTTGGCATCATCGGGAACCGGTTGTTCCGAAAACGTTTCGTAACTGGCAATAACTTCCGATATTTTTTCGGGAAGCGTCTTTTTGAGGCGGGTTTTTAAGGCGGCGAGCGTTTTTATTTTTTTGGTAACCATTTTAAAAACCTCAATAAAAAAAATTCGCAAAATGGACAACCGTTTTACGAACTCATTTATTTTTGACACACTACGAGCAAGTGACATTTAGGGGTGTAGCATAAGTTTCTCAAAATGTCAAGATATTTTTCCTACTATTTTTAATTTTTTTATATAGTTGATATGGTGTAAAAATAGAAAAATCATGCAATCCGAGAACTCTCTTGACAAACTCAACACAGGTAAAGGCCATGAATGGGGCGCATTTCAGAGGAGCCGGTCTGACATGAACCCGGCACAAAGTTATGCCCCGGTGCATCGAAAAATTGTGGACAAACTCTTCCGAATCGCAATCTGTGTATAAAGTGACATCAATCTGATTTGATTTCGGATTCAGCAAGACAACCGCATGCCGTTCTTTGGAAACCAGCAACAGATAACAATGCCGAAACCCCGGCTTTAGAAACCGGAGCCACCAGAGGGCCGTTACATTTTCAAACACCACGTAGACTTCGCTGAATCCCAGCAGCGCTTCCCAGCCTATTTGCATTGCCGTCCTCCTTATTCCAAGATTCCCTGCTGCCGCAGCCTGGCGTCAAAGCAGCGTATTGCCTCTTCCCAAAGTCTGATTTCACTGCGTTTGGCCCGGCGGTCATAATACGGGGGAATCTGATATTTTCCCCAACGGCTCATCACCCGCAAATGGCGATTTGTAATATGGTCCTGAAAGTGCATTTTTTTCAGAATCATATAGATATCGCCGATTTCACAGGGCCGCATTTTGCCCGGAAAATCGGTTCGCGAACGGAGCCCTCCGACAGAACACTCAATGATATTGCAAAACCAAAACCAAACTTCTTCGGCATTGTCAAACGGCTCATATTTATCTAACATCCATAACCCCCTCTTGTAGTCCCTAGTTTAACTAATTGTTAACCGAAGTAATGTTATACATTAAGTTGTAGGATTTTCAACTTAAAAAAGATTTGATTCCTACAATTTTCTGTGTTACAATTTTAAGTATAATATAGAAACCCGCAGGGGAAGTGAGGAAAAATGAAATACGATACCGTCTGGAGCGCTGTTGATAACTTGGCAAAAAGCCTGGGAATGTCTCCTTCCGGGCTGGCCAAAAAATCTGGATTAGATTCTACAACTTTTAATAGAAGCAAGCGAAAACGTCCGGACGGCAAAAACCGCTGGCCGTCTCTTGACAGTCTGAATAAGGTTTTTGAGTTTTGCAACATCACTTTTGAAGAATTTTACAAATACGGCGAAACAGACAATCCTCCCGAAAACCTGAATACAATCCCTTACATCAAGCTTTCAGGGGTATCAAAAAGAGAATATTGCCAAGACGGAGAAATCTGCACCGCCAATTGGGAAACAATCTGTTTTCCGGATGGAACCAAGAATTTATACGCGATGGAAATCGACAATACGGATTATGCACCGCTGTACAAATTCGGGACAACGCTTATTCTGGCCAAACATTCGGAAATCCGCCGCAATGACAGGGTTGCGGTTTTCAAAAAAGACGGGGCTTTTTTGCTGGCCGAGTTTATCCGCCGCAAGCCGCGGACGCTGGAACTGCAAAACCTTAATGCCCCGGAAGAATCCTTTTCCGAGAACATTGACGATATATTATTTCTCAGCCGGATTGTCTGGGCCAGCCAATAAGGAAAAAATATGACGGATAATTTTGAAGAAAACTTTTATGACGTAAAACCACCGCAAGCCGTCGATCCCCGCCCGGGACTGAATGCACTTTGCCGCAAAACGACCCGCCGCATTGCCCAAAGCCGCAAAAACGGGAAGACAACCCCGGCGGCAGAATTTTTGCTGCGCCGCTATCGGGATTATGCCTGCGGCAATTCCGACTGATGCCGAACCAACCGCTCAATTTCATCCAAGGCATCTGCTGCTTTTCCGGAAAGGTCAACTTTTATCTGCGTTTGGGTGGAACATTCTTTGCCGGCCTGATTATAACAGCAAAACGGCGTTGAAAACCATTTGGCATAGGTCTGACTGTCGTCAATATGAAAATCTATCCGGTTCTCCTGGCAATATCTGGCCTTGGCGGTGTTCCACAAAGCGTCCTTTACCTTAAATTCGCCGTTAGAAAAGTATTTCACCTTTCCCAAGTGTTCATAAAAATCGAGAATGGCAAAAATAGTCGTATAGGAAATATGCCAATCGTCCAACAGCCGGCGAACGACCTCAGCCGGACCGCCGGTAATAATATGGATTTCATACCCGCGGCGGACGGCTTCGGCCGTAAAAGCGCAGAAAAAATCGGGATTGTCGGTAATGACGCCATGAAAATCCAGGCCTATTTTAATTCGCCGCCGGTTATTCATCATTTTTTCCAAATATTGAGGAGAACATTTCTTTTAAGGAATTCGGGCTCAACGCTGACAGAGGGTTATAACTGATTTTGGGATCGTTGATATTGCCGGTAATTTCATAATTAGCGGCAAAAACCGTTCCGTCTTTGCCGGAGAGCAGATTGCCGACCAACGGGATTTTACCCAGCAGGGTATTAAGGCTGTATGCCGGCGCAAATAATCCCTTAACGTTGAGCTCATTATAATAACGGTCATAGCTGCCGCTGCCCGAAATTCCCATAACATTGCCGAAAGCCCTGCCGTCTTTGACTGACAACACCTGGTTTTCATAGGTAAACGGCGCATCAAAATGAGAGAAATTCAGCCCTTCTCCGGTCAGCAGATTAACAATACCGCTAAAAGAAGCAACCGTCAGCAATTTGGCCAAAATCGGCGTATTGTGAACACTAAAATTGCGGATTTTGGCGTGGCCGACTATTTTCTTGTCGGCCTGGCGCAAAGCCTGAATATTCAGGCGTCCGCCGCGCATATTTTCGTATATGTGCAGAACTTTCAGCGTATCGCCGGCATCATTGCTGTCAATGGTCAGCATGTGCTCCTTATTCGGCCGGGGTTCGTAGTCGAGCTTAAGATAAGACTTGGGAGAGCTTCCGTAATTGCCGATCAGATGCATTTCCTCAATACCGATGCCATTACGCAGTTTGGCGCTGCCGGCAAAATTGCGCACCGATACCGTCGGATTGGTCCAAAGGCGGTTAACCGCGATATTAATGTCGGCATCGGTTACATCTTCCAGTTCGTCTTTTGCAGGTTTTGGGGGCCGTTTAGCACGCCCCGTCTGCGGTCCGGAAGACTTGGAAGCAAAAAATACCGACAGATCGTAACTGGTTCCGGAAATGTTAACTTTGATTTTTTGTCTTTTGGTATTGGCAAACTCGATTTTGCCCCGCGCCGCCGTTTTGGGCGCCTGAATATTGGTAATCTCGACCACTTTAACGGCGCCGTTCTTATCCAAATCGATTTTGCTTTTCAGCACAAAATCCGTTTTTGAAAAATTCAGCGACGGAATTGAAGTCAACTTGCCGCCGTTCAAAATCAGTTTGGCGTTCAAACGAGCCTTTTCGCCCCAATTTTTAACCAGCCCGAGAAAGCCGAAATTAAGCTCGGTATCAACCATATCGGCATTGACATCAACATCGTAACGGTCGTTTTCATAGGCGGTTATATCCGCCTCCACCGCAGCGTCACCGATAACATAAGGCGCATTCAGAATGCTGTATTGCTGCAAACCGAACTTTTTGCGGAAAGCGGCATCATACTTAAACCCGAGCTTATATTTGCTTTTATAATTTTTCGCCCCGAAGTTTTCGTCCCAGACCAGCTGCACCGGTATATCGTCAAACTCGGCATTTCCTTCTATGCGCATGCCGCCGTTATTAACCTTCAGCGACAGAGCCTGAGCCGACACGGTTTTTCCCTGTATGATATTGGGAATTCTGACGTCATGAAGGCTGGAATTGACGTCAACACCTACTTCATCAGGTTCCAAATCGGCCTTGAGTTCAAATTTCAGCCCCAGGCTGGTTTCGGCAGTTCCTTCAAAACTGTCCGGTTTCAGCCCCATTTCGGAAGCATAGCCCAGCGGCGGATTGTCAATCAGCTTCAGGGCATCGGTAATTGAACTTTCCGCCTCAATTTTGATATCGGCAAAATTATCTTCCTTATCCAAATCAGTCAGCAGCACCTGGCCGCCGGTCATAATCACTCCGTCAGACACGCCCTTGTCGATGCTCACTTTCAGATCGCGGGGGGAGAAAGTGACATGTCCGTATATGTTCTTTATATCCGGCATTCCTTTCAGGTAATTCAGATTGGAATCGACGACATCGACGTTTCCGACGAGATTTTGGAAAGCAATCGTTTTCTTTTGCGGATCATAGCCGAAGTCAAACACAAAATCGGCATTGGAGGCTTCGCCGCCATAGATGCTGTCTTCGCACCAGAGCCAAGCTTTTTCGGCAATATAACGCGGCCAAAGCTTATAAAGGTCATCAAAACGGAGTTTGTCAATATGAGCTTTGAAAGTCAGCTTTATGTCTTCAGGTGAACTGTCGAGAAAATATTTTTTCAATCCCGAAACATCAAAGCTTAACAGGGTTTTCTGCCCGCCGAGGTCAAATTCGGCATCGTTAATCGTCAGTTTGTCCAGCCCGGCGTTCAATTCTCCGTTCAAAGCAAAGGAAGATACCGGGTATTTATATTCCTCCCGGTCGGCAAAAAGAATATTACCGCTGCCGCCTTCTACCGAAAAGACGATTTTTTCAAATGCGCTGTCAACGCTTTTGGCCACATCGTCACGGTTTTGGAGAACCTCATCAAAGTCTATCAGGGTTTCTATCTGCCCGCTCAACGGCAAATTAATCTGATAAAAATCACGTTTCTTTTCCGGTTCCAAAAGATTGTCGACAACCTCACCGGGATTCAGGTCCGCAAAATATGCCCGAAGCGCAAGTTTATTTCCCGAGGGTCGGTAAACGGCGTCCAAGCCGATGGTTGAGGTAACCTGCTCGGTCAGTTTCAGCAGGGCGCTGAAGCTCGTTTCCATATTGGTAAAATGGCGCTCAAAACGATAATTCAGATCCGAGAGCACCCATTTGCGGCCCAATTCGACTTCATGGAGTTCCACTTCGGCATTGTTAATCCTGATATCATTAATATAGCTTTCGGTATAAGACCTGTCTTCGGCGTTAAAACGCTCGATAAATTCTTCAAAGCCTTCAAAATAATATTCCAGTTTTTTGCGATTGACGTTTTCGCCGCCGCTGCCGACACCATAACTCGTAAACAAATAAACTGTCGGCCGATTAACCTCGATACTGCTCGGAGCGACCACCCCGTGCAACAAAGCCCGGATACTGAAAGAAACAGAGGTTTTGGGCGCTGTCACCACAAACGTTTCGTCATTTTTGCGATAGGTAACATTATTGGCAATAATCTTAATCGGCTGAATGGAACGGACCAGCTCAATATTCACCGAATCCAAAGTTACCTGGTATTCGGCATCATCATGATTCAACGCCTTGATAATATAGGGTTTCAGAAACGGAACGGCAATCGGCCCCCGGTACAGTTGCCACAAAAAGATAAGCAGCAAAGCCAAAAACGCAGCGCCGGTATAGTCCATTACTTTTTTAAAGACATATCTGCGGTTACTAATTTTTTTCATATTTCTTCAACCAGGCCAATACATCCCTGTAATTACGAAAGTTGTACAAATCGCTGTGGCCGCCGCCCCGGTAAATCACCAACTGCTTGGGTTCCGGTGCCGCGGCAAACAAATCTTCCGCCAAGCCGGCCGGTATCGTTTCGTCATCGGTTCCGGCCATTATCAGCAACGGCGTGCGAATTTTTTGAATCAACGCCAGATTGTCATATTTGTCGCGGACAATCAGCTCAAGCGGAAGCGGTATCCAGACGTGCGCCCGGGCAACTTCGAGCAGCGTATTAAACGGCGCTTCCAAGATCAGCCCGGCAAACGGCGCCTTTTCTCCGTTCTGTGACGCAACATAGGAAGCCATATGCGTCCCCATGGAAAATCCATAAATAAAAATATCCCGGTTTTGATATCCCAAGCCATGCAAACAGGCAACGGCAGCTTCGGCATCTGCGGTCAGCCCGGCTTCGGTAATACGCCCCTTAACGCCGCCAAATCCGCGGTACTCGGGAATAAAAGCCCCATATCCGGCTTCTGCCAACGGGAGCACTTTAGGATAAAATTTTTCTATATTATAAGAATTCCCGTGCAGAAACACGACAATTTTTTTCCCAGGCCGCGGTTTGGTATACCAGGCATACAACGGCGTTCCGTCAGCCGACTTATAATCAACGCGTTCGGCGGGATAGCCGTTGGCATGGGCGTTTTCCAGGCGGGCGGCTTGTTCCGAAGGACGAAAGAAAAACCATTCCTGCCGCAGGTAAACCGCCGCGCAAAAAGCAACATATCCGGCGATGGCAGCCAATGCCGCAACTTTCAATATATGCCGGAATTTACGCATTTGCACCTACCTTATGGGCTAAGGCGGCACTCAGAAACAAATCAATGTCCCCGTCCAGCACCGCTTTGCAATCAGAGGTTTCCACCTCCGTCCGCAGGTCCTTAATCATTTTATAAGGCTGCAATACATAGGAACGAATCTGATGCCCCCAGCCGATATCCGTCTGGGCATCGCGCATATCCTGCGCTTCGGCCTCGCGTTTTTGGAGTTCGCGTTCATAAAGACGCGCCTTGAGCATCTTCCAGGCAGCCTCACGGTTCTGAAACTGCGAGCGCTGGTTTTGGCATTGAACGACAATTCCGGTCGGGATATGGGTAATCCGCACGGCCGAATCGGTTTTGTTAATATGTTGTCCGCCGGCACCCGATGCCCGGTAGGTGTCAACCCGGCAATCGGACTCGTTCACTTCAATTTCTATCTCGTCATCAATTACCGGATAAACGCCGACAGATGCAAAACTGGTATGCCGCCGGGCAGCGCTGTCAAACGGCGAAATCCGCACCAGCCGGTGCACGCCCGATTCAGATTTCAGCCAGCCATAGGCGTTATGTCCGCTGATTTTGACCGTTGCCGACTTCAGCCCGGCAACTTCGCCTTCGGTTTCTTCCAGATATTCAACCTTATAATGGTGGCCTTCGGCCCAGCGGCTATACATTCGCAACAGCATTTCCGCCCAATCCTGGGCTTCGGTTCCGCCGCTGCCGGCATGGACCTCCAAAAAGGCGTCATTGGCATCAACCTCGCCGTTCAGCAAGGCTTCCAGCTCGCTGTGCCTGGCTTCGCCGCGCAGGTCTTCCAGATGCCGTTTCAAATCGGCAAGAGATGCTTCATCGCCTTCAGCTTCCGCCAACTCGGCCAATTCGGAATAGTCCTGCAAATTCTGCTCCATATTCTGATAGCGGGTCAGCGCTTCTTCCAAAGTCGTTTTTTCGCTCATCAGCCGGCGGGCTTTTTCGGCATCGTTCCACAACCCGGCGTCAGAACTCAGGGCATTCAGTTCGCTTAAGCGGTCCAATGCATTTTCATAGTCAAAGAGACCTCCTCAGCAGTTGCAAAGACTGCTTGATTTCCTGAACCAATTCATATATTTCAGCACGCATTGCTTTTTTTCTCCGTCTAATATTCCGTTCCGAGCTGGAAGCCGCCGTCTTCGGAAGTTTCAAAAACCGCATTTTGCGGCGGGGTGCCGCTGCCGTTTTCCGAAGCGGCGCCGGCTTCGGTGCTTTCGCCGATAATTTTCTGCTTATGGCGGTTAAAGTCAAAATCCGGCTTCAGCGCTTCGACAATAACCGACTTGTCCTGCGGGGTTGCCGGCCGGCCGTTTTGATAGTTGACCCGAACCAATTTAATGCCCCGCGGCGTGCGGAACGGCGTATCAGGCTTGCCGACCAGAGCTTTGGCGGCAAAGTCGTAAAATACCGGCAAAGCTGCGGCAGCTCCGGTTTCCCGGCGGCCTAAAGTCCGGGGCTCATCAAAACCAATATAGGTTGCAACAACCAAGTCTGGCGTAAAGCCGACAAACCAAGCCTCTTTATTTTCATTAGTGGTTCCGGTTTTGCCGCCCAGGTGCCTTTTCAGGCTGCGCAGGCGGGCCGCGGTGCCGCGCTGGGCGACGCCTTCCAAGATACTGGTCATCTGGTAGGCGCTGAGCGGATCGACAATCTGCTCACGGACGTCGGCCAACTCCGGAATATCCTGCATTTGCCATTCAGCAACATTACAATCGGAGCACGGCCGGTTATCATGGCGAAAAACAGCCTTGCCGTTTCTGTCTTGTATCATCTCAATAAAGTACGGCGTAATTTTTTTGCCGCCGTTGACAATCATCGAATACCCCGCAGCCATATCAATCAACCGGGTTTCTCCGGCACCGAGCGACATTGACAGCAACTCGGGCAGATGGTCGTTAATGCCGAATTTGGCGGCATATTCCGACACTTTATCCATTCCCACATCCTGAGCCAGGCGGACGGTCATGAGGTTGCGGGATTTTTCAATCCCCTGGCGCAGGGTCGTCAGCCCATAGAAATTGGTCGAATAGTTTTTGGGTTTCCATTTGGGCAGCCCTTCGCCCTGATCCAAAACAAACGGCGCATCCAAAATCAAATCCGTCGGCGAATATCCGTTATCCAGCGCCGCCATGTAGACAAAGGGCTTGAATGCCGATCCGGTTTGGCGTTTGGCCTGGGTAGCGCGGTTAAACTGGGATTTGGCAAAATCATAGCCACCGACCAAAGCCAGAACTTTTCCCGTATGCGGATCCATGGCAATGAGGCCGCCCTCGACATCGGGAATCTGCCGCAGTTCATAGGCATTGTCCGCCAATTTTTTTGCTCTGGCCGTTTTTTCGGAAATTTTCTCAACATATACCACATCGCCGGCTTTGAGAACATCGGCAACAGATTTCGGGGCGCCGCCTATTCCCTGATTAGGCAAAACTTTGCGTGCCCAATCCAGAACCGACAGGGGAATCTGCCCTTCGAGCCCGGCTTCGGTTTTGATTGCGGCCTTATCAGCCGAAACAGCGGTCACAACAGCCTTTTCCCAGCCTTCGCGTTTGCCTTTGGGGAGTTCGGCCGCCTTCAGCGCCTGCAGATAATCGCCTTCCAGACTGATGTTTTTTGGGGCTCCGCGCCAACCATGGCGGCGGTCATACTGCAAAATCTGGTTTTGAAAAATGTCGGTGGCAATCTCCTGGAGTTTGGGGTCTACGGTCGTGCGGATAATCATACCGCCTTCATACAAAGCGTCTTCGCCAAAACGTTTGGTAACGCGGCGGCGGACTTCTTCGCTGAAATACTGGGCATCTTTGATGAACTCGTTGTTGCGGTCTAGTGTTACCAGCGGTTTAGCCTGGGCCTGGGCCGCTTCGTCTTCTGTAATATAGCCGTCCGCAGCCATACGTTCCAGAACCCAGTTGCGACGGGCAACGGCGCGTTCCATGTGTTTTTTGGGGTTATAGTTATTCGGCCCTTTAGGCAGAGCCGCAAGGTAGGCCATTTCTTCCAGATTGAGCTTATCCAGCGGCTTGCCGAAATAATTCAGCGCAGCAGATGCCACACCATACGAGCGATTGCCGAGATAAATTTCATTCAAATACAGCTCCAAGATGTGGCTTTTGCTGAATGCGTCTTCAATCCGAAAAGCCAGCAGCGCTTCCTTGATTTTGCGCTTGTAACTTACCTCAGGGGTAAGCAAAAAGTTTTTTGCCACCTGCTGCGTAATCGTAGAAGCCCCGGACGGGCGGCGACCGGAAAACATGCCGGCAATATTGCCCAAAGCCGCACGGGCAATCCCTTTATAATCCAACCCGGAATGCCGGTAAAAATTTTTATCTTCGGCAGAGATAAACGCCTGTTTTACCTTATCGGGAATTTTATCGACCGGAACAAAAAAGCGTTTTTCGCTGGCATATTCCATCAACAGGCGGCCGTCGCCGGCATAAAGCCGGGTGGTTACCTTTGGTTCATATTTTTCCAGCTGGCGATAATCGGGAAGCGTGACCGAATATTCAAACAAGGAGCTGATAATAATGACAATGATTACTACCGCAAAAAACAGAAACGTACTTAACAACGAAGACAGTGTTTTTAACATTAAAGATAATCCAAGAATTTAAAATATTGCAATATGCTTGCAAATTACAATAATTTTATCTTTATTTAAAGCACCAATTGAATTATCCCACTTTATCTGATGAAATTTTTGCCGAATTCCGCCCTGCTCCCGCCCGGCACAATAAATTATGTTGAATATATCTTCAAATGTGGTACAATTAAGCTATATATAAGTGATTATATATAAGAATTATTAACCGGAGGACTTTAAATGTATAGAAAATTTATGTTGCTGGCGGCGACAGCCGGCGCAATATGCTGTTATGGCGGAAGCGCAGAGGCTAAGACCACCTTCCTGCCTGACTGGCAAGGTGCCGGTCTGGAAGGAAAATCATCAAACGAATCTAACATGGATTTGAACCGGGATGAAAAGCTTTGTATGGAGCAGAATGCTGAATTTAAGTATTATACCTCCGCACAATGCCCGAAATATTATGCTTTGGACGAGACTTGCGACATCGACACCCATTATCTGGACTGTAACCCGGTACGCTGGTGTTTGGAGAACGATTATAAGGTTCAGAGCTGTTCGGACCCCGACAAACATTTATACAACCAATGCCCAAACAACTATCCCTACTATCAAAAATGCGTCTGCAACAGCCAGTTCAGATACACTTCGTCTAACTGTAACGGCCAATATTATCTGGCCGGAAGCTCTTGTACCGACGACCGTTCTTCGACCAAGAAATATACGCAATGTATATGCTGTCTCTTATACACATCTCCGAGCCCACGAGACCGATCAGTAT
>ERZ1027194.87-NODE-87-length-42945-cov-7.606505_pt1 | contig 42945 bp, 32 predicted proteins | sample MGYA00519246_ERZ1027194 | MGnify/ENA primary metagenome ERZ1027194 (study PRJEB26926, sample SAMN06164505) | human gut metagenome | biome: ENVO:00009003; feature: ENVO:2100002; material: ENVO:00002003 | host: Homo sapiens | place: USA | collected 2012 ...
GAGATACTGATCGGTCTCGTGGGCTCGGAGATGTGTATAAGAGACAGCAATAAGCTCGTTCTTTTGCCGGTCTTGTCCGCAAAGGGAATGTCCGGAGGTGTAATTGTACGAAACAGAGAAGCCCTTCCGTCGATGACGGAAGGGCTTCTCTGTTGTTTTTTGCGGTTACATCCGCAGCGAAATGCCTCCTACGCAGTTCATGTCCTCTTTGAGCGGACACCAGGAGAGATGGGTGAAGAGTCCGATTCGGAAGGAACCCATGCTTTTGACCGCCCACAGTTTTCCGGCGTTTATGAAGACGTTTTTCACGGCAAAACCTTTGGCTCCGCCTTCTCCTGCCGTTTTCCAGGGCGCGGCTCCTACGCCCGTTTTCAGGTCGATGGTTTTGACCGTAAAGGGATAGGCTACCTCGACGTATGAGGAGTAGCACCGCCGCCCCCGGGTATCGACATCCCGCGCTCCGAAAAGGATCGTGTACCAGGAGAGCGTGATGGGGACTTTGCGCGATACCTGCCATTCGATGCCGGCTTCGATGCGGTGCGGGGAGTCGGCGCCGAAATGGAAGTAGTTGCGGCTGATCTGCGGATTCCGGTCCGAGGCCGAACCTTCGTCGTAAAGGTCTTTGAGGTGGAAGGTGATGTTTTTGAGCCGGTAGCTGAGCATCAGGTCCGCCTCTTTGTATGAACTCGACGTGAAATCGACCGATCCCCAGGCCGCTATCGTAAAGTTTCCTATGCCGAGCGTCAGTCCCGGTTGCAGACTGGGGCCCGCTTCGTAAACACCGCGCCAGATATAACTGCTGACCAGATCCATCTCGACCTGAAGCGTTACGCCCGGTCTTTTTCCCTCGGGAAGTGCGGTTTCTTCCGCCTTTGCCCGAAGTGCGGACAACAGAAGACAGGGGATAAGGAGTAGGAACATCATGCGGTTGGGTCCCGCGTGGCGTGAGAGGTTTCTCATATCGGAAATAGGGTTAATCGGCTGCAAATGTAGCCTTTTTCGATGGACTGTGCAACTGTTTCGTCGGGCGTGTAACGGATTTGAAACGGTTGTTTGACGCTTTTGTAACGAGGGTGTAGCCCGGGTGAAACAGCGGCCCGGTACTTTTGCCGCTGTAAAATAATAAGTGGATGAATAGATTTTTATTGATTGGGTTATTGATGCTGAAGGGGATCTGCACGACGGTTGCAGCGCCCCTTCTGTCTGTTGTGACCGGTACGGTGCAGGACGCATCGACCGGCGAGGCGGTCATCGGCGCCGCCGTGATTTTGCAGAATACGACGTATGGGGCCGTCGCCGATGCCGACGGCCGCTTCGTTATTAATAATGTAAAGCCGGGCACTTATACGATCGAAGTGCAGATGCTCTCCTACCAGCGCGTAGTGATCGAGGGGTGTCAGATCAAGCCGGGCGAGAATACCCTGCCGCTGATTTCGCTGCAACCCTCGGCCGAAGAGATCGACGAGGTGGTCGTGACCACCGTGCGGCGGCTTTCGAGCGAGGCGGCCGTGATGCAGGCCGTCCGCAACTCCAAAATGGTCGTGAGCGGTGTGTCGAAGCAGATGATTGCCCGCACGCAGGACCGCGATGCGGGTGAAGTCGTGCGACGCATACCCGGTATCTCGATCATCGACGACAAATTCATCGTGGCGAGAGGTCTCTCGCAGCGTTATAATAATGTGTGGGTCAATGATGCGGCCATTCCGAGCTCGGAAGCCGATTCGCGGGCCTTCTCCTTCGATCTGATCCCTGCGGGGCAGATCGAGAACATCATGATCCTGAAGTCCCCCGTTCCGGAAATCCCTGCGGATTTCACGGGCGGGTTCGTCAAGATCAACACCAAAGATACGCCGGGAGAACTACCCTTCGCCCTCTCCTACTCGATCGGGTTCAACACGGCGACCTTCGGCCACGACTTTCTCTACAATCCGGGAAGCGGCAGCGACTGGTTCGGCTGCGACAACGGCAAGCGCGGCGTGCGGGGTGGTATTACGGGTGCTTTCGATAACGCCGATCCGGATTTCGTTACCGACATGACCCGTCACGGCTTCAACAACGACTGGTCGATCAAGACCCGCAAGCCGATTCCCGACCAGCGGTTCTCATTCTCCTACGGCCACAGCTTCCGCCTGGGCAACGGCGCCGATCTAGCGCTGAACGGAGCGCTCAATTACAGCTATGCCACCCGGACCTTCTCGAATATGGAAAACTCCCGTTACGGGGTTTATAACAAGGTGGAGGACAAACCCGAATACTACTACAAATATACCGACGACCAGTACCAGACCAACGTCAAAGTGGGCGTCTTGCTGAATCTGGCTTACCTGAACGGAAAGAATCGCTACTATTTCCGTAACATTTTCAACCAGATCGGACAGGACAAGCTCACGCTGCGCGAAGGCTGGCAGAATATGTCGTCGCTCTATATCCAGGAGAAAACGGAGTATTGCTACACCTCTCGCAGCACGTACAGCGGGCAGATAGCGGGTGTACATACTCTCGAACAGGGAACTCTGGACTGGGATGCCGGATATTCCTACGCCGACAAGAACCAGCCCGACCGCCGTATCGTCAACCGGCAGGAGAACGACATGGTGGGCGATGCGCACTACGGTCAAATGCAGATCGATCAGAACGAGATCCGGCGCGACTTCATGAAATTGCGCGAACACATCGCTTCGGCGGGCATCAACTACTCCTGCACCTTGCGCGAAGGTTCGTCGTTCGCCCCCGAACTGAAGGTCGGACTCTACGGCGAATACCGTACGCGGGACTATCGCACCCGGGCCTATTTCTATCGCTTCGACACGGACAACCTGCCTGCGGACTTTGCTTACGGCGATGTGATCGACGATATTTTGCAAGACGGTAATTACGGCGCCGACAAGCTCTATATCTACGACGACAGCGACAACCGCAACAGCTACAAGGGCGACAACATCCTGACGGCGGCTTATGCCGGCATCGACCTGCCCTTCGGCCGCTGGAACGTTTATGCCGGCGTCCGGTTCGAATACAGCCGTATGGCGCTCACCTCGTACACCAAGATCAAGGACTGGGACAGCGAAACACGAAACTATACCCATGCCGATCCCTTCCCTTCGGTCAATGTGACATACCGCATCAACGACAAGCACCTGCTGCGTGCCGCTTACGGTATGTCCACCAACCGTCCTGAATTCCGCGAAGTTTCCCCTTCGGTCTATTACGATTTCGACCTGTTCAGCGACGTGAAGGGTAATGCCGATTTGAAAGCGGCCTATATCCAGAACGCCGATCTGCGCTGGGAGTGGTATCCGGCTGCGGGCGAAGGTATCTCGGTGGCCGTGTTCTACAAGCATTTCCGCAATCCGATCGAAACGGCTATTCTCGATGCGGGCAGCGGCAGTTATACTTACACGTTCGAGAATGCCGACCGGGCCAATCTGTACGGTGTGGAGCTGGACGTGAAGAAAAACCTCGATTTTATGGGGATGCGCAATTTCTCGGTGGTTCTGAACGGTTCGCTCATGAAGAGCCGTGTGGATTTCGACGACGAGAGCCTCGAGCACGACCGTCCGTTGCAGGGCCAGTCGCCCTATCTGGTCAATGCCGGACTCTTCTACCAGTCGCCCAAACTGGGCCTTACGGTCGGTGTCCTGTATAATCGCATCGGCAAGCGCATCGTGGGCATCGGCCGCAGCGATATGAGCGTGGGCGGCAGCATTGACAACGATATTCCGGATATGTACGAGATGCCGCGCAACGCGCTCGACGTGGTGGTCAGCAAATCTTTCGGCAAGCATTGGGAGCTGAAGTTCAACGCCAAGGACCTGTTGAACGAGAAGGTGCAGTTCGCCCAATTCCCGAAATTCGAGAACGGAGGCGATGTGGTGTCCCGCAAGCAAATCACCAAACAGTTCACGGCGGGACGGATGTTCTCGCTGAGCGTGACGGCCAAATTTTAAGTGAATCGCAGAAATTCGTTCGGGTTCTACCGAGTGAGAAAATAGTCGAAGGAAAATCAACCTTTTTTAATCAAATAAATTATGAAGAAAATTTTATGGGCGGTCTGTTTGATGGCTGCGTTGAGTCTCGCAGGATGCAGCGACGACGAGAACGGTAACGGTGGCAATGGAGGCAACGGCGGTAGCGGCGAGGGCGGAAATCCGTCCGGCGGCGATCTGACGGAGATACTCTTCGAGGACGGGACCCAGATCGGCGACGGACGTCAGGAGTTCGAGATCAAGGGCGACTACACGCTTCCCAAAGGTACCTACCTGTTGAAAGGCTGGTGCTATATCGCCGACGGTGCGAGCCTGACGCTGGCTCCGGGTACGATTATCAAGGGCGACAAGGAGACCAAGGCTGCGCTCATCGTAGAGCCGGGCGGCCAGTTGTGGGCTAAAGGCACGCAGAGCGAGCCGATCGTCTTCACCTCCGAGATGCCTGCCGGCAGCCGTCGGCCGGGCGACTGGGGCGGTATCATTCTCTGCGGTCGCGGTGTGAACAACAAGGGGACGATGCAGATCGAGGGCGGTCCCCGCACTACGCACGGAGGCAGCGACAATGCCGACTGTTCGGGTGCCTTGAGTTACGTGCGCTGCGAGTTCGCCGGCTATCCCTTCAAGGAGGACCAGGAGATCAATGCCATCACGTTCGGTTCGGTGGGATCGGCTACGCAGATCGACCACGTGCAGGTGTCCTATTCCAACGACGACTCCTACGAGTGGTTCGGCGGTGCGGTAAATGCCAAATACCTGATTTCCTATCACACCTGGGACGACGATTTCGATACCGACAATGGATTCTGCGGCAAGGTGCAGTTCTGCCTGGGTGTGCGCCATCCCCGCATTGCCGACACCTCGGCGTCGAACGGCTTCGAGAGCGACAACAACGGCGAAGGTTCTGCCACTTCTCCTTTCACCTCCTGCGTCTTTTCGAACGTGACCTTCGTCGGTCCGGTCGGTCAGGATGCAGCATTCTCCAACACTTCCGATTATATCACCGCAGGCGATATGAATCCCAAGAACGGTTCCAAGCTGGGCCAGTTCCAGTCTGCTATGCAAGTGCGCCGCAATTCGCATCTGAACTGTTTCAATTCGGTGGCGATGGGTTTCCCCGTCGGTCTGATCGTGGAGAACGACAAAGGTTCGCAGACGCAGACTGCGGCGTCCGAGGGTACGTTGAAGATTCAGAACGTCTATATGGCCGGTATGACCGTCCTGGGCAGCGACGTGAACAAATCGTTCGAGGATGGTTTCTGCGACAACGGCGACAAAAACAGCATCGACAAGTCGAAGGAGTCCTTCTCTTCGACCTATTTCAAGTCGATAGCTTCGAACAAGTATTTCGATGCGATCGCCGATCTGAAACTCTCCCAGCCCAACAGCCTGCAAGCCAATCCGAACTACGGTCCGCTCTCCGATAGCCCGCTGCGCGGGGCCGCTTCTTTTACCGATCCGTTGGTTGCCAACGGTTTCGATGAGGTGACCTATATCGGAGCCTTCGCCGACGAGAACGACGGATGGATGTCGGGTTGGACGGAGTTCGATCCCCAGAACAAAGCCTATTAAACCGGGCTTTCGATCAAGCGTTAATAAAAAGTAAAAAGGGAAAGGCAGCGTTTCAAACGCTGCCTTTCTTCTTTTTGTTTTCGGTAAATCCGATTGTCGGATCTTCGACGTGAAAATGTCAGGAGTTCGGCTTTTTTCCGTCGAGCCATTCGATGCCCCGGTGAGTGGCGATTCCGCGCAGGAGAGCCCACCCGAAAGCATCCATTTCCCGACGGGTTCCTCCTTCGAGGTAGAGGCCGAGCAGTACGTTCATCAACCGTTTGGCGAACAGCTGGCAGTCCACATCGGGCAATACGCTGCCGTCGGCGACGCAATGTTCCAGTACTTCGGTAAACGAGTCCAGCCAGAAACGACGGTTTTTTTCGTAGGAATCGGCATAGGAAACCTTCTGTTGCAACTCCTGAAGCGAAATGCAACTGATCATACATACAGCGGCAATGTATTCTTGAATCAGATTCCGGGCCTGTTCGAGGGCCGAACCGGGTTGATAAAAGAGGTAGCCTGCGATCTTTTTCTCCTGTTCTTCCCGGATTTTGTCCCAGCACTGTTCGACCAGGGTGTCCTTATCGCTGAACAGTTCGTAGAGTGTCCGCTTGGAGATCTCCAGCTTTTGTGCGATCTCATCCACCCGGACGGCACGGATGCCGTTCCGGATGATGAGGTCCCGCGTCGTGCGGATGATTTCTTCGCGTGTTACCCTGCGTTTCATTGTTATTTATCGGTTTCGGATTCGATTTCACGGCCGCCGCCCAGGGCATGGTAGAGATCGACGATAGCCTGAATCTCCGAGAAGCGGTCGTTGATTTGCGACAGTTGTGCCGACAGCAGGGTTTGCTGTGCGGTCAGCACTTCGAGGTACGTCGTGCTGCCGTGGCGCATCAGAAGCTGGGTGCTCTCGACGGCAGTTTCCAGCGAAGCGACCTGTTTCTGGCGCAGATCGACTTTGGAGCGTGCCGACTGGCATTTGGCGAGGGCGTTGTTCACTTCGGCTCCCGCGTTGAGCAGGGTCTGCTGGAACGACAGCAGGGCCTCCTGCTGTTGCGCTTTGGCGATTCGAAGCTGTGCCTGGTTTCTGCCCGCGTTGAAGATGGGCTGTACGAGCGATGCCGCAGCATTGAAAATCCATTTGGCGGGGTCGAGCATCGTAACACCTCCATCGTTGGTCCAACCCAGCGTACCGCTCAGACTGAGGGCCGGATAGAACGCCGACCGGGCTCCGGCCGTGTTGTAAAAGGCCTGTGCCAGCGAGTATTCGGCATTTTTCACGTCGGGACGGTTGGAGAGCATCTGCGCGGGAATGCCGACCACCAGATTCTCCGGAAGAATTTGCTCGTCGAGCGTGCCGCGTTCGAAGCTGCGGGGAGCTTCCCCCAGCAGCGACGAGAGGCTGTTTTCCATTTCGCGGATCTGGTACTCCAGGTCGAACAGCGAGGATTCGATCGAATAGTAGCTTGCTTCGGCTTGAGAAACCGCCGCTTCGTTGGTCATACCCGCCTCTTTCATGGCCCGCATCGTATTGACGGTTTCGAGCCATTTTTCAGCGGTTTCTGAAGATATCTCGTACTGAGCGTCGAGCATCAGCAGCGTGTAGTAGAGATTGGCGACGGAGGCGATGACCTGCGTGCGGACAGCCTGTTGGTACTCCTGGCTTTGTGCGAGAAGAGCTTTCGCCCGGCGCTTGCTGTTGGTGAGTTTGCCGAAAATATCGACCTCCCAGCTGGCCGTTGCGGGAACGGTGTAGGTCCACGTGGCGTTCCAAGGGTTGGTCAGGCTGCTCACGCCTCCGTTCGGAGCGAAGTTGAACGAGGGCAGGTATGCCAGGCGTGCCGACTTCAGCGTCGCTTCCGCCTCTTTTACGCGCCAGTAAGCCGACTGGAGGTCGGTGTTGTTGTCCAGTCCCTGCTGAATGAGCTGTTGCAGGTAGGGATCGGTGAACATCTCCTGCCAGGAAATGTTACCCAGGGTCATCGTATCGACCGTTTCGACTCCCTGGCCGTAAAGCCCGTCGGTTTTGATCTCTTCCGGGCGCGTGTAGGGCTTGTAAATGCCGCAGCCAGCCATGGCGGCTGCGGCAAGTATGATGATTAGCTTTTTCATGGTTTACTTCTTCTCTTCGTTTTCTTTTTTGCTGTCTTCGATCTCGGCTTCGATCATCCAGTCGGGAGTGTTCGTGAATTGGATCGGTTTGACCTTCTCCTGCAGGTGCTGGAAGACGATGAACAGGGACGGCACAAGGAACAACAGAGCCAACGTACCGACGATCATACCGCCGACGACGCCCGAACCGAGGGTCGAGTTACCGTTGGCGCCCACACCCGTTGCGATTACCAGCGGGATCATACCGAACACGCAGGTCAGCACGGTCATCAGGATAGGACGCAGACGGGCTTTGGCGGCCGAGAAGGCGGCCTGCGAGAGGCTCATGCCCGACTTGCGGCGGTCTGCCGCGTACTCCGTAATCAGAATCGCGGTTTTCGACAACAGACCGATAATCATGATAAGACCCGTCTGGAGGTAAATGTTGTTCTCCTGTCCGATGAGCTTGACCAGAATGAACGAACCCAGCAGACCGCACGGTACGGCCAGAATGACGGCGAAAGGAATCAGGAAGCTCTCGTAAAGAGCACTCAGAATCAGGTAGATCAGGATGATGCAAATACCGAAGATGATCGCCGTGTTGCTACCTGTCTGACTCTCCTCGCGCGTAAGTCCGCCGAAGTCGTAGCCATAACCCTTGGGCAGCACCTGTTCCGCTACCTCCTCGATGGCCTTGATCGCATCGCCGGTCGAGTATCCGTCGGCGACGGTACCGCTGATGGCGATACTGTTATACATGTTGAAGCGGCTCAATACCTCCGATCCATATACCTTGGTGAGCTTGACGAACTGACTGATCGGTGCCATTTCGCCGTTCTGCATCCGCACGTACACGTTGTTGAGCGATTCGGGATCGAGTCGGTATTTCGGATCGGCCTGGATCATCACGCGATATACTTTCGAGAAGCGGTTGATGTTCGACACGTACTGTCCGCCGTAGTAGCCCGAAAGGGTCGAAAGAATCTCTGTCGGAGAGATACCCGCGCGCTTGGCCTTCGCCGCATCGATGTCCACCATATACTGCGGGAAGTTGATGTTGAAGGTCGAATAGGCCATCTGGATTTCCGGCCGTTGGTTGAGCGCATAGATGTATTGCAAATAGATGTTGTAGAAGTCCGTTATGTCGCCGCCCGTCTGGTCTTGCAGATACATTTCGAAACCGGTCGAAGTACCGTAACCGGTGATCATCGGGGGAGCGACGGCGAAGATCTGCGCGTCCTTGATGTCGGCGGTCCGGGCATAGATTTGGCCGATTACGGCATTCACGGCGTCGGCCTTGTCGGGACGCTCCGACCAGTCTTTCAGTCTGACGATGCACATACCGTACGAGTTTCCCTGTCCGGCGATCATACCGTAACCGGCTACCTGCTGGAAGTCGCGGATCTGGGGAATGCTTTTCAGACGCTCGCCTACTTTGCCCATTATCTTGTTGGTTTCGGCGAGCGAGCTACCCGGAGCCGTCGTTACGTTGATCATGATCGTACCCTGGTCCTCGTCGGGTACCAGACCGGTTTTGGTGTTGTTCATCAGCAGCACCAGCCCGATCATTGCCAGACCCAGCGTTGCCCAGGTGAGCCATTTGTGCTTGATGAATACCATGACACCGCGCTGGTATTTCTTGAGCACGGCGCTGAAGGCCGTATTATAAGCCTTGCGGAACCGGGCCGCGAAGTTGTTCTTCACATTGCCGTCTTCATCTACATAGGGTTTGAGCAGCAGGGCGCAGAGCGCCGGGGAAAGAGTCAGTGCGTTGAGTGCGGAGATACCGACGGCGACGGCCATCGTGATACCGAATTGCGTATAGAACGTACCTGAGGTTCCGCCCATCATCGACACCGGGATAAACACGGCCATGAAGACCAGCGTCGAGGTGATGATGGCCGAAGTGATGCCGCCCATGGCATCGACCGTAGCCAGGTACGATGACTTGTAGCCGCTGTCGAAGCGTGCCTGGACGGCTTCGACGACGATGATCGCGTCGTCCACCACCGTACCGATGGCGAGCACCAGCGCGAAGAGGGTCAGCAGGTTGATCGAGAAGCCCGCGAACGAAAGGAAAGCGAACGTACCCACCAGCGACACGAGGATCGAAATGGTCGGGATCAGCGTCGAGCGTATATCCTGCAGGAAGACGTAAACCACTAAAATGACGAGGATGATGGCCTCGATCAGGGTTTTGATCACTTCGTGGATCGAGGCGTACAGGTAGTCATTCACGCTCATCAAGTGGGTTATCTCTACGCCTTTAGGGAGTTCGGTTGCAATTTCATCGAGCATCGCGTCGATTTCCTCGACGGTTTGTGTGGCGTTCGTGCCTGCGGTCTGGAAGACGAGCGCCGAAACGCCGGGATGACCATTGACCATACCGTGATAAGCATAGGAGTCCTGTCCCAATTCAATGTCTGCCACATCTTTCAGACGCAGTACCTGACCGTCAGAAGTAGCTCGGATTACGATCTCCCCGAACTCTTCAGGTGTCATTTTACGGCCACGGTATTTCATGGTATATTGGAACGTGTTATCTGAGTTCTCGCCGAACATACCGGCTGCCGATTCGATGTTTTGTTCCGCCAGAACGCCTGTAATGTCCGAAGGAATCAACTTGTACTGGGCCATGACGTCCGGCTTCATCCAGATACGCATTGCATAATCGCCACCGAGAGCAAAGAATTCTCCGACGCCCTGGATACGCTGGATGCGCGGTTTGATGTTGATATTGAGGTAATTCGACAAGAAATTTTCATCGTATGAATCGTCTGGACTGCTTAGCGTGAAAACTTTCAGCATCGAAGACTGACGCTTCATGGTCGTAACACCGATTTTTGTAACTTCGGCAGGGAGCGATCCGGTTGCCGTCGCTACTTTATTCTGTACGTTGACGGCCGCCATATCCGCGTTGGTGCCCTGTTTGAAATAAACCGTGATCGATCCGCTACCGGCATTCGATGCTTCGGATTTGATGTACATCATATTTTCCACGCCGTTGATAGCCTCCTCAAGCGGAATGATGACGCTCTTCTGGATGGTTTCGGCGCTGGCGCCCGGATAGCTGGCACGCACCTTCACCGTCGGGGGCGCGATGTCGGGGTACTGCTCGACGGGGAGCGTCGCAACACCGATAATACCGCCCAGGACGATTACGATGGAAATGACCGCCGCCAATACCGGGCGGTCTATGAAATGTTTTAGTGTCATATTTTACTGCTCTTTTGTAGGTTGTTCTGCAGGAGCGGTCGCGGTCGTTGCGGCTCCTTTGGGTTTGATCGGGGTTCCTTCGCGCATCAGACCGACGCCTTCGGTCACGATGACTTCGCCCGGGGTGAGTCCGGCGGTGACGATGAAATTCTTGCCGTCGCTCTGGGGCGATACGGTGATATTCTGCGAGGTGGCTACGCCGTTCTCGACCTTATAAACGAATTTCTTGTCCTGCAATTCGAAGGTAGCGACTTGCGGAACGGTGACTACGTTTTTGTAGATGTGCGGCAACAGGACATTACCCGAGCTACCGCTGTGAAGCAAGCGTCCGGGATTGGGGAATACGGCGCGAAGCTGTACGCTGCCCGTCGAAGTGTCGATCACGCCGCTGATCGATTCGATGCGTCCCTCCTGGGAGTAAAGCGATCCGTCGTTGAGCACAAGCTGCACGTTCGGCAACGCCGCCAGCGCTTTGTCCATCGAGCCGTATTCACGGGTCAGGTCGAGCAGTTGATTCTCCGTCAGGGAGAAATAAACGTACATATCGGAGTTGTCCGATACGGTGGTCAGCGGTTGGGGAATCGATGCGCTCACCAGGGCACCCACACGATACGGCAGGACACCGACTACGCCGTTGGACGGACTTTTCACTTCGGTATAGGAGAGGTTGTTGGCCGCATTGACGAGCTGTGCCTCGGCCTGTGCCAACTGGGATTTTGCCGTCAGCAGGTTGTTCTGGGAAGTTTGCAGGTCGAACTGCGAAACGACGTTCTTGGCGAACAGCTCTTTTTTGCTGTCGTAGGTCAATTGAGCGGTGGCTACGCTGGCCTCGGCAGCTGCGACGTTGGCTTTTGCGGTTTGCAGGGCTGCCTTGTAGGGCACCTGGTCGATAATGAACAACAACTGTCCCTGGCGAACTACTTCACCCTCTTTAACGCACACTTTGGAAATGGTACCCGATACCTGCGGGTAAATGGCGATGTCCTGGCGCCCACGGATGGTTGCCGAGTGGGTGCTCGGAATCGTTACGTCCGATGTCGAAATTGTCATGACGGAATATTCCGCCTCGCCTCTTGCCGTCGGAGCCTGGCCGCACGATACGGCGAAAGCCATGCAGCTTCCGAACAAGACTGCCTGAATTAACTTCTGCTTCATAGTTTTTTGGTTGATTATTATTACTTTGAAAAAATATTTTCCCGTTAAAAAACTTTTTGTCATGCAAAAGTACCGTAAAATTTAATGTGTAACTTTCTTTCTTGCGAATAATATTGTCACTTTTCGGTATATTTATGCCATATTTGTACGATAATAATATCAGGGGCTTTTCGTTTGTCCAAAAAAGAAGAAATCATTATGTCCGCAGCAAACCCCATAGCTGTTTCCGAAGAGGAACCTTTTGTTATCGGAAAATCCGATCTCGCTTATTTCTTCAATAATCCCTGCCGTTGCGATTGCGCACTGGTTCTGCTTTGTACGAGCGGTCATGCCCAGGTGACCGTCGATCTTCGCCGGGGACCTTTGCAGCTCAATACGATCGTACTCTTACTGCCCGGCAGCGTATTGATGTTCGACGATGCGTCGGCCGACTTTTCGGTGAGGTTCGGCGCCTTCTCTCCCGACCTGTTCGGGGAGGCCGGATTTCGGCTGGGGCTCTCGTTTTTCAGCTTTTTGAAGGAAAATCCCATTTCTCAAGTAAACGAAAGGATGGCTGCCGGATTGTCTACCTGGTTCGAAATAATGGATTACACCTATCAGGATCGGGGTAATATGTTCCGAAAGACGATCGTGAGAAATCGGTTGCAGAATATTATGCTGGAGCTTTACGATAAGATCCAGCGTAAGGTCAGCAGCCAGTGTCCCACGACTTCCAACCGGCAGATGGAGCTGTTTCATCGCTTTGTTTCCCTAGTTCATGACTGTTGTATCGAAGAGCGTGAGGTTTCTTTCTATGCGGACAAGCTCTGTATCTCGACCCGTTATCTTTCCGCCATCGTGCGCCGGACGACGCATCAATCGGCCAAGGAGTTGATCGATAAGATCGTAATAATGGAAATAAAAGTATTGCTTCAGAACACTACCCTGCCCATTCAGGAGATCGCTTATAAAATGCATTTCCCGGATCAGTCTTATTTGGGGCGTTATTTCAAGAAACATACTGGGATCTCTCCATCGGCTTTCCGGCAGGAGAGCCGATAGTTTGCCGACAAGTTGCCCGGAACGATTTTACGGGCGGTCGCCTCGCTTCACCCGTGCTGATTTTTCAGTGCGGGTGAAGCGTTTTTATGGACTTCCACTACGGAGCTCGATGTAGTTCTGTGGCTGGGTTACGAGTATTCCGGAAGACCGGGTTCGGGTCATTTTGAAATGTGGGCATCACCCCTCCCCTCGATCGTGTACAGGCTATCGTACGCTTCACGGCATGCAACGGCAGGTATTGCCTCTGCTTTTTGCGAATGTATTTTCTTTTCTTCGGAAGACGAAAGGCGGAACCTGTCCGTACGGCTGTCCGTTCCCCCATTTTCGGATAATGTTTTGTCTGTTAGCAAGTTGCATAACTATAAACATAGCAAATAAGTTATGGAGTTTTATAGATCAGTATATGCAGACGCCTAATGAAAAACTTCCCGTAATATAATTTATTATATTCGAGTTCATTTCAATTTCTTTACAAAATCGGTATTTTTGTTTGTGGTATTAAAATGACTTGTCGTTATGAAATTATTGATCGTGGAGGACGAATCCTCATTGCGTGAGTTGCTGGCACGTGCACTTCGCAAAGAGCAATATGTCGTGGAAACGGCCAGTACATACGCCGAGGCTTCGGACAAATTGGCAGCCTATTCGTATGATTGTATCTTATTGGACATTATGCTGCCGGACGGCAACGGGTTGCAACTTCTCGAGCGTCTTCGAAGAGCGGATAAACGCGAAAACGTAATCATTATCTCGGCTCGGGATTCTTTGGAAGACAAGGTCCTCGGGCTGAAAGAAGGTGCGGACGACTACCTGCCTAAACCGTTCCATTTGGCGGAACTCTCGGCGCGTATCCAGAGTGTCATTCGCCGTAGTCGCGGTGGCGGGAAAGGCGGCATTGCGCTGGGTAATGTAACGCTCGACCCGGAAAGTTGCCGAGTGGAAATAGACGGCAAGGAGGTCGCTTTATTGAAAAAGGAGTTCGATATTCTTTCGTATTTCATGCAGCGTCCGCGTCATGTGGTCGATAAGGCAGTTTTGGCCGAAGCCGTATGGGGGGATCATGTCGATCAATCCGATAATTTCCATTTCGTTTATTCGCAGGTCAAAAATCTGCGCCGCAAACTCGAAGAGGCCGGAGCCTCGATCGAAATCAAAGCTGTGTACGGTTTCGGTTACAAACTGATTGATTAAGCAATGCATTTATGAAATTGATCTATAACATATCGCTTCGTTTGTCGCTGGTCTTGTTCCCGCTGATCGCTTTATGGGCGGTCGTGTTTTATTTTACCATGATGGACGAGATAAACGATGAAGCGGACGATGCTCTCGAGGATTATTCGGAATTGATCGTAATGAGGGTGCTTGCCGGGGAGCCTTTGCCCCGTTCGAACGAAGGTTCCAATAACAGTTACACGATCATCCCCGTTGAATCCGGATACGTCGCCACCCGTCCTTCGATCGACTACTACGATACCGAGGTGTATATTCCGGAAAAGGATGAAACCGAGCCGGCCCGGGTGTTGGCGACTATTTTTCAGGATAAGGACGGTAATTTTTATGAACTGAAGGTGGCTATGCCTACTTTCGAAAAAGACGATCTGCTGGAAACAGTCATGTGGTGGGTCGTGTGGCTCTATCTTTTCCTTTTGGTGACAGTTTCCGGAACGACCTTGTGGGTGTTCCATAAAAGCATGCTGCCGCTTTATGAGTTGTTGCATTGGTTGGATAGCTATGCTCCCGGGCGCGAAGTCGCGCCTGTGCCGAACGATACCTCTATTACCGAATTCCGTCGATTGAATGTTGCGGCACAGCAGGCCGTGGATCGCTCCGAGGAGTTGTTCGAGCGTCAAAAACAGTTTATAGGCAATGCCTCGCACGAGTTGCAAACTCCGTTGGCTGTACTTGGCGGACGTATGGAGTATCTGCTCGATTGTGCGGACCTGGACGAGGAAACGACGGGCGAAATTATTCAGATGCGGCGTACGCTCGACCATATCGTCCGGCTGAATAAAACGCTGTTGCTGCTTACCAAGATAGATAACGGTCAGTTTCCGGAGAGCACCGACATCGATCTCGTTCCCCTGGTCGAGGAGCGGAAGGCGCTTTATGACGATATATACGGAGAGCATAAAATCCGTTGTCGTCTGCATTTGCCCGGTACCTTCTCGGTCCGGATGGATGAATCGCTTTGTTCGATATTGGTTTCCAACCTGATCAAGAACGCCTACCTTCACAGTGCCGACGGAGCCGCCGTAGATATTCGTATCGAGGGAAATGTATTGACGGTTATTAACGACGGAGTATCGCCGCTTGATGAGAAACATATTTTCGAACGCTTTTATCAGGGGTCGCAAAAAGAAGGCTCGACAGGGCTCGGTTTGGCACTGGTCAAAGCCATAACGGATTATTATCGCCTCGGATTAATTTATTACTTCGAAAATGGCCGCCACCATTTTGGCGTAAGCTGGCGATAATTGGGACGACGATCAGCTGCATTCGAATATGACGACTGTTTTTTGCTGATTTCGGCGATAATCCTCTGTTACCGGTTCTGACTCTGTCCGAAATCCCTTTCTCGGAGGAACGTCGAAGCATATCGGCCGGTTTCGGATCGGGGTATCGAAATATATAATCGGGTTTGGAAAAAATATTTTGTCAAAATATCGAAATTCCAAATTCGCTCCAAAATCGGTTCTCAATTTTGTACCATACAAACCGATCGGGTGATCTCCCGATAAAAAATATTGAGAAAATGAAGAACACGAGAAAAATGATGGCGTTTTTGATCGGCATCACGCTGCTGACAATCTCGCCGGCTTATGCCGATCACGACCGTGCGGTCACAACCGAACAGATGCCGCGACAGGCGCAAGAGTTCATTGCCCGGTATTTTCCCGGTGAAAAAATCGCCTACGCAAAAAAAGAGAGCGATTTTTTCGAAGTCATTTACGAAGTGATGTTTACGAACGGCAGCAAGGTCGAGTTCCGTCGAAACGGAGCGTGGAAAGAGGTGGATTGCCGTTATTCGTCGTTACCCGCAGGAATCGTTTCGATGCCGATCGAAACCAAAGTACAGGAGCTGTATCCGGGTGCTGCGGTCATCAAAATCGAACGCGACAAGCAGGAGGTCGAGGTCAAGTTGAATAACGGAATGGAGCTGACTTTTGATCGAAGTCATAATTTGATAGGTATCGACGATTGATACCCCGTCCGTTTCCGATAAAGATTTTTCAGGCTGTGATTTCGCAGTACAAATTATTGATAAACATTTAAGTAAACGAAACAATGAATACGAAGAAAAAAACATTATCTGTTTTAACAATGGCTGCGACGGCTCTCCTGTTCGCTGCGTGCGACAAGGATGAAGTCGGAGGACCGGGCGACTCACATATTTCGCAGGAGGTATTGGCGGCTTTTAACGCTCGTTATCCGGGTGCCCAAGATGTACGATGGTCCCTTCGAGGCGACTATGCTGTGGCGAACTTTTTCTTCGAGGCTACCCGGACGGAATCCAGGGCCAACAATGCGGCATGGTTCGAAAATGCAAACGGACAATGGGCCATGACCGAAACGAATATCGACTTCGCGGCACTTCCGCAGGCTGTCCGGGAAGGTTTCGATGCCAGCAAATATACCGAAGCCGAAGGATGGACCCGTACTGGTAAGGTGGATAAGCTCGAGCGCAAGGAGGTCGTCGGGGCCGGTGACAGCGAGGGTGTGACCGTTGTCTATGTTATCGGCGTCACCCGCACGGCAGACGGCATAACGACCGGGATGGACCTGTATTTTTCGACCGAAGGCGTATTGGTGAACGAAGTAACCAATGCTGCGGATGATGGTTATGAAGACTATATTCCAGAGAAACCTGCGGCGGGTATCGAACAGCAGATTCAAGGTTACCTCGATGATAACGGCGGAGGCTCGGTGATAGACGTGGACCGGGAATACGGAGGTACGGAAGTCGAGCTTGTTTGCGGCGGTTACAAGCATGAACTCTATTTCGATGCGCAGGGGAACCGCATCTATGCAAAGATCGAATACGGACGTCGGGATATTGGTTCGGCCGTGCCGGAAGCGATTTACAATGCGGTAGCGGCCGACCAGCAGCTGTCGAGCCCCAACGATATCGACGACATCGAAAAATGGTCACTCGATAAGGCTACGGCAGACGGAATCAGCGTTTTCTGGTGTGTCGAAGTGGAGACACGGCATAAAGAGGTCGATATTTACGTAAACGACTCCCCTGTTCGGATCATTTCCCGTCCTGTAATAGATATGGGAAACACGGGAGGTAATGGACTGCCGGTAGAGGATGAGATCGAGCGCTTCCTGAACGATCGTTATCCGGGAGCTAAGGTCGTGGAACGCGAATATGATGACGGATGTCTTGAACTGACGATTCTTCACGAAAATCTCAGGAAAGAGGTGCTTTTCGACGGTCGCAACAACTGGCTCCGCACCGAGTGGGAGCTCCACCGGTTGCCGCAAAATATTTTGGATGCGGTGCAGCAGGCTGGCTATACCCTCGACGACGACGAATTTGAATGCATCGAAACTTCCAGCGGTATGTGGTATGAGTTCGAAGCACGAAAAGACCGTCGAGAGTATGATTTGCGTGTGGATACGAACGGAAATATCGAGGCCTACGAAGATTGATGGATCGGCTAGACAACTTTTGAATTTTTCTAAACCTAATATTCACTTAATTAAAATCAATGTATTATGAAAAAGATGATTTTAGCAGTGGCATTGTTGCTTACAGGCATCGTGTCGGCCTAGGCCGACGGACGCGAGAAACCGATTACGATCGACAACCTTCCTAAAGCCGCGCAGGAATTTCTCGCTACGTATTTCAAGGATCTGACCGTAGCTTATGCGGTTGAGGAGAGCAAATACTTCGGTTCGGAATATGAGGTGACTTATACCGACCGCACGGAAGTGGAATTCCGTGCCGACGGTCGGCGGTCGATCGTAAATATTCGGCCGTTCCTGCGGCGATCGTTCCCCAGCAGATCGCGGATTTCGTAGCGAAGATGAACTACCCCGGTCAGTTTATCCGCAAGATCGACCGTGATGCCTATTCGTGGGAAATCGAACTGTCGAACGGATTGGAAGTCGAATTCGATTTGAATTTCAACGTCACAGACTATGATGACTAAAATTCCCGAAGTTTTGAAATCCGGCTCGGGAAAAAGGTGGGTATGGATCACGGGTGTCGTTGCTATATTCGCTCTACTCTTTGCAATCGCATGGAATATAGAGTGTGAAAGAGCCGTAGCGCCACAGGAACTGCCCGGTGAGGCCCGCTCTTTTATCGCACAGCATTATCCGGAAGAGAATCCTGTTTTGGTAATCAAGACGCTCGACGAACTTGCAGTTACGTATAAAGTCGTTTTCGCCGATGGTACCCAAGTGAAATTTCGCCGAAATGGAATGTGGCGAGAAATTAAAAGCCGTTCGCGGGCGGTTCCGTCGGTTGTTGTTCCGGCGCAGATTGCGGATTACGTCGCTCGGAACTTTCCGGGAACCTTCCTCGTCGGAATCGAGCATACTTGCCGGGAATGGGAAGTGAAGTTGAACAATACGATCGAATTGACCTTCGATGACAAGCGTTTCGCGTTGAAAGAGTACGACGATTGATCGATATATTGTTCCGCTTTCCCGGAAATGGGGAGTTATATTATTTGGAGGTAAAAACCAGCTTCCGGATCGGAGGCTGGTTTTGCTTTGTGGATGTTATTTCCGATTGCTGAAAAGTGTCGGGTATTTCGCTTTTCGAAAAGCGGTTGCGGAATGTGTATCGTTTACTATTGCGGTTGCGAGTTGTTACGCAGTGTGGTTCAGACGGATTTTTGTTCCCCGTTCCGAAGAATCCAAGGGGGCGACGGTTTATCGCTGCAAATGGTCGTGAAATCGGGTTGCAGCCATCGATGTATCGGAGGTGTTCGCCGAATAATTTTTAAGCTCAATATAGAAATCGGTTCTTGCGGATGGAGGATGCTTGCGGAAAGGTTAAAAAACCAAGCCGCCCGGGAAGGCGGCTTGAGAAAAATGGAGAGTTAATTTAGTTGGAATTGGTTGTTTATCGTAAACTTCCGGAAATAAAATTAAGAAAAATTTTTCGAAAAATAAAATTGTTGCGAGAAAAAAATATCGATACACTCCCCGAAAAGAGGAGTGTATCGGCTTTAGAACCTATTCTGATGTTTCAGAGTGTATGCAGGAAGGAATCAACCTCCGATCTCGTTCAATTCCAGCCATCGCATGCTTTTGGTGTCGATCTGGTCCATGAGTGCCGTGATCTGCTCCGAAAGCGCCGTAAGCTCTTCGAACGGCAGGTCGCCGGACGAGAGTTTTTCTTCGATTGCAGCTTTCTTCTGTTCTAATTCCGGTATTTCGGCTTCGAGATGCTCCATCTCCCGTTTTTCCTGGAAGGTGAGCTTGCGTGCCGCTCCTGTTTTTGCCGGGGCCGTCCCGGACTTCCGGATCTCCCCGCCCCTGCTTCCGGATGCCGTGCTCTTGGCTTTCTCCTGGGCGACGGCAGCCTGTTTCGCCGCTTCGTAGTCGCGTTTCCAAGCGGTGTAGTCGGAGTAGGTGCCGGCGAATTCGCGGATCTCGCCGTCTCCGCAGAAGACGAGCAGATGGTCGGCGACTTTATCGACGAAGTAGCGGTCATGCGAAACCACGATCACGCACCCCTTGAACGCTTGCAGGTACTCTTCCAGTACGCCGAGCGTCACGATGTCCAGATCGTTCGTAGGCTCGTCGAGGATCAGGAAATTGGGACTCTGCATCAGGATCGTGCAGAGGTATAACCGCTTGCGTTCGCCGCCGCTGAGCCTTGCGACATAACTGTACTGCACCTCGGGCGGGAAGAGGAAATATTGCAGGAATTGCGATGCGCTCATCCGGCGTCCGTCGCCCAAGTGGATTTCGTGGGCGATGTCGGTTACGATGTCGATCACCCTCTTTCCCTCGTCGAAGTCCAGCCCTTGTTGGCTGTAATAGCCGAAGCGGACGCTCTCGCCCACTTCGATCGTGCCGCTGTCGGGCTGTATGATGCCGGTGAGCAGCTTCAGGAAGGTCGATTTGCCGCAGCCGTTGTCCCCGACGATGCCCAGTTTATCATACCGGGCGAAGTTGTAGTTGAAACGGTCGAGGATCACCAGATCCCCGAAACGCTTGCAGAGCTCTTTGGCTTCGAATATCTTGGTACCGATGCGCGTAGCCTGAACGTCGAGTTTCAGCGACGCCTGCGTGCGGGTACTTCGGAGTCTGGTTTCCAGTTCGTGAAACGAGTCGATGCGGGCCCGGGCTTTGGTCGCCCGCGCCTGAGGCTGGCGGCGCATCCACTCCAGCTCGCGGCGGTAGAGATTCAGGTCGCTTTCGCGCCGGGCTTCGGCGGCTTCGGCCCGCTCCTGCTTCTTCTCGACGTAGTAGGCATAATTGCCTTTGTATAAAGAGATCGACCGCTGGTCCACCTCCAGGATGTCGCTGCACACCCGGTCGAGGAAATAGCGGTCGTGGGTGACCATCAGCAAGGCTGCCTTGTTTCGCGTGAGGTACTCTTCGAGCCATTCGGTCATGTCGGTATCCAGGTGGTTGGTCGGCTCGTCGAGGATCAGCAGGTCGGCTTCGCTGATCAGCACCGCTGCCAGTGCCACACGTTTGAGCTGTCCGCCGGAAAGCTGGCCTATCTTTTTGTCGAAATCGTTGATCTTTAGTCGGGACAGAATCTCCTTGGCCCGCTGTTCGTAGTCCCAGGCAGCGAGGGCATCCATACGGCTCATGGCCTCCTGCAACCCGTCCTGCGCAGGATCGGCGACGGCTTGTTCGTAGGCTGCGATGGCTCGCAAGGCCGGATTGTCGGAACGGAAACAGGCTTCCAGTACGGTTAGATCCGCAGCATATTCCGGGTTTTGTTCCAGATAAGCGATACGCAGGTCACGGCGGGGCGTGATCGTTCCGCTGTCGGCCGTATCTTTGCCTGCGAGAATATTCAGCAGGGTCGTTTTCCCGGAACCGTTGCGGCCGATCAGGGCAATGCGCTGTCCTTCGCCGATCGTGAAAGAGATATTGTCGAAAAGCACCAGATCGCCGTACGACTTGGTCAGATTTTCGACTTGGAGGTAGTTGATCATTCTTCGTGCGTCGGTTTAGATGGATAGTTTTTCTCGGCTTTTACTCAGTATGTTGCGGTATTCGGTCACGATGTCGCGCACGATTTCTGCCGCAGTTTGCTGCTCGCGGAAAAGCGAGGCCACCTGCCCTATTTCAAGCTCTCCGTTGTCGAGGTCGCCTTCGAACATGCCTTTTTTGGCGCGTCCTTTTCCGAGAAGCGTTTTCAGCTCTTCGGCCGTAGCTCCCCGGTTCTCGGCCTCTTCGACCTCGCGGAAGAAATCGCCCTTGACCAAGCGCGTGGGAGAAACTTTTTTGAGCATCAGCATCGTATCGCCCTCTTCCAGACTCAGACAGCGGTTTTTGAAGTTTTCGTGTGCCGAGCTTTCTGCGGCGAATGCGAAGCGGGTTCCGATCTGCACGCCTTCGGCCCCGAGGGCCATGACTGCCAGCATCCCAGCGCCCGTAGCGATGCCTCCTGCAGCGATCAGCGGCAGCGAGGTGGCACGTCGTACGGCCGGAATCAGGCATAAGGTGGTCGTTTCTTCGCGTCCGTTATGACCGCCGGCTTCGAAACCTTCGGCTACGATGGCATCGACTCCCGCCTCTTCGCATTTGCGGGCGAATTTCGAGGAGGAAACCACATGGACGACCGTGATGCCGTGCGATTTGAGAAAGCCTGTCCAGAGCTTCGGATTTCCGGCCGAAGTAAAGACGATCTTGACCCCTTCGTCCACTATCAGTTGCATGACTTCATCGAGTTGGGGGTACATCAGCGGTACGTTGATGCCGAACGGTTTGTCGGTCGCCTGCCGGCATTTGCGGATATGTTCCCGCAGTGTTTCGGGATGCATGGAGCCTGCTCCCAGCAGGCCCAGTCCGCCGGCGTTGCTTACGGCCGAGGCCAGCCGCCAGCCGCTGCACCACACCATGCCGCCCTGAACGATCGGGTATTCGATTCCGAAGAGAGTGTTGATTCGGTTCATAGTCGTCGTTTTATTAGATGTGACCAAAGATACGCAGATTTCGGCGTTTCTGCAACCCTGCTCCCGGTTCCAAAAAAGCGGACAGCCCGAAAGAGCCGTCCGCCGGATAATATGCTGCGGATGCGTCGCTTACATGCCGAAGGCGAACGCTCCGATCGAATCGTACACTACGCTGGCGATACCCAACAACAGTACACCGGCAGTGCAGAGCGCCAGGCTCAAACGGGTTCCCCGATCGCTGCGGAAGGTCGGGATGGGGTGTTCGCCGGGGGTGATGAACATGGCTTTGACCACCAGCAGGTAGTAGTAGAGCGAGATCACTGTGTTGAGCAGGGCGATGAAAACCAGCAGATGAAATCCCTCCTTGAAAGCGGCCGCGAAGATGAAGAACTTCGAGAAAAAGCCTGCGAAGGGCGGGATGCCGGCCAGCGAGAAGAGCGAGAGGGTCATCAGCACGGCCAGTTTGGGGTTGGTGCGGTAGAAACCGTTGTAGTCCTCGATGCAAACTTTCCCGTCCGTATGTTGTTCGACGGCCGAAACGATGCCGAAAATCGCCAGGTTGGCTGCCATATAGACCAGGATGTAGTAAACCAGCGAGGTCATGCCCAGGGCCGAGCCGCCGATCACGCCCAGCATGATGTAGCCCGCCTGCGAGATGGATGAGAAAGCCAGGAAGCGTTTGAGATTCTGCTGGCGGATGGCGAAGAGGTTTGCCACCGTGATACTCAGGATGATGACTACGAACAAAATCGTTCGCCACTCCTGCACCATCGGTGCGAAAACCTTGATTAGAATGGTCATCAGCACGAAAGCGGCCGAGCCTTTCGATATGACCGAAAGATAGGAAGTGACGGTCGTGGGCGCTCCCTGGTAAGCGTCGGCCGTCCAGAGGTGGAACGGTACGAGCGAGAGCTTGAAGCCTAAACCGGAGAAGAAGAACACCAGCGCCATAATTTGAAGCGGTGAGCCGTCCAGACGAATGTCGTCGAAATAGAGCGTACCGGCCGTGCCGTAGATGAACGAGATGCCGTAGAGCATCAGACCGCTCGAAAACAGGGCGCAGAGGATGTATTTGGCGCCCGCTTCGGCCGAGTTGTGGCGGTATTTGTCGAAAGCGATCAGACAGGCCATCGGGATCGATGCCAGCTCCATTCCGAGGAAGAACATCAGGAAGTTGCCCGCACTGATCATGAAGTACATGCCCAGCAGCGTGGAGAGGGTCAGCAGATAGAATTCTCCCCGTTTATGGGCGGTGTCCTCGCGCCGCAGCCATTCGTTCGATTGCAGGAAGACGACAAACGTGCCGATAGCCAGCATGCTTTTGACGATGCTCTGCATCGGTTCGTACTGGTACATACCGCCGAACAGCTGCCCTGAGTCCGGTGTCGGAACGATATTGACGAGGATCTGTACCGTCAGGAGGACGCAGGCCAGAGGGTGGAAATATCTGCGGAGCCGCTCCGGGGCGAACAGGTCGAACAGGAAAAGCAATGCGATCGTGACGATGAGCGTCAATTCGGGTCGCATGAAGTGGAATATTTCGCTGTAATTCATAGTCGGATTAGTTCATTAGCTGTGAGATGATCGTGGAAACGCTGCCGCTTACCATATCGCTGATCCAGAGTGGCATCGTACCCATGCCGGCGATAGCGGCGATCAGGCAGATGACCGTGAGTCGTTCGTCCCACGTGGCGTCGGTGAGTTTCAGGTGCGCCTCGTTGCGGCAGGTGCCGTAGAGGATGCGGCCGATGACGCGCAGGATATAGACCGCTGTAATCACGATCGACGTGCAGGCGATGATCGTCACGACGCGGTGGAACGTGTCGTTATTCATGAAAGCGCCGTTGAAGATCGTCATTTCGGCGACGAAACCGCTCAGACCCGGCAGTCCGAGGTTCGCCAGACCTGCGATTACGTACCCTACCGCCAGGAAGGGCATCACCTTCATCAGGCCGCTCAACTCGCGGATGTCGCGCGTGTGCGTGCGGCCGTAGATCATACCGATCAGGGCGAAGAAGAGGGCCGTCATCAGGCCGTGACTCAGCATCTGCAGAATGGCACCCGTGCCGGCCGTGGTATTCATCATCAGGATAGCGAACAGGACCAGTCCGCAGTGCGATACCGAGGAGTAGGCGTTGATATATTTGAGATCGGTCTGCACGCAGGCTGAGAAAGCGCCGTACACGACCGAAATCGTCGTGAGGATGATGAAAATCCAGCTCAATTCGTGCGCCGCTTCGGGCATCAGGTACATCGCCACGCGGAAACAGCCGTAGCCGCCCAGCTTCATCAGCACGCCGGCGTGGAGCATCGACACGGCGGTCGGTGCCGATGCGTGACCGTCGGGGCTCCAGGTGTGGAACGGGAAGAGGGCGCCCAGCACGCCGAAGCCGACGAAGACCATCGGGAACCAGATGTACTGTTGCGAGAGGGGAATGTTGTGCAGCGCGGCGATCTCGTGCAGGTTCATCGTCTGCGCCCCGGCGCCGAAGTAGATGCCCAGGATGCCGCAGAGCAGCAGGGCCGACCCGCCCATGAGCATCAGCGTCAGCTTCATGGCCGAATACTCCTTGCGGCCGCTGCCCCAGACGCCGATGAGCAGGTACATCGGGATCAGTGCCACTTCGTAGAACATGAACATCGAGAAGAGATCGACGGTGATGAAGAATCCGAAGACACCGACCGAGAGCAGGCAGAACCAGAGGAAGTAGGCTTTGACGTCGCTCTTCATCTGCCACGAGGCGAACGTGCCCGTGAAGACGATGATGGCCGACAGTAGCAGCATGGCTACCGAGATACCGTCCACGCCCACTGCGTAATGGATGTTGAGCGGAGCGTACCAGACGACGCTGTCCGTAAGGAGCATCGCGTCCGTAGCGCCTGCTTCCCGCAGGCCGAGGTAATGGAACACAAGATAAATCGCCAGCGCGAGCAGTGCCGAGGAGCCGGCGACCATGACGGCATGGATCTGCCGCGTATTTTTCGAAATCCACAGCCCCAGCATCATCACCAGGGGGATCAGCGGAAACAGAGAAAGTATATTCATAGCGTTCGGATTATCGGAGGATGAGTAACAAAAGGGTCAGGCCGAGCGTCCCGGCAAAGAACCAGATGCAGTAGCGCTGTACGCTGCCGCTCTGCATGAAGCGGATCCCCAGTGCGGCGCTCTGGGTTGTCCGGGCCAGTAGGTTCATGAAGCCGTCCACCACGTGACGGTCGAACCAGGCGATCGGACGCGAAATGCAGCCGAAGATGATTCGGTGCGTGACGAACTGATACGCCTCGTCGATGTAGAAGCGGTGGTAGGCCGCCTTGTGCAGGCCGCTGAAGGTCGTGGCGAGCCGGTCGGCGACGGGCTGTTTGGCCCGCAGGTACATCCAGGTCGCCAGGGCGATCGCAGCGATGGCGACGGTGAGGCTGATGGCCACTACCCCGCCGTCGAGGTGGATCGTATAGGCTTCTCCGTCGCTCGATATGAAATCGCCGAAGGGAATGAATCCCGCGACGCAGGTGATCACGGCCAGGACGACGAGAGGAACGGTCATCGTGGCCGGAGCTTCGTGCGGCGTGTGATGTGCATGCAGTTCCTTGTTCTCCTTGCCCCAGAAGATACCGTAGTAGAGCCGGAACATATAGAAGGCCGTCAGTCCTGCGATACCCGTCATCACCCAGCCCATCAGAGGACTGAATGCGAAGCAGGCGGTCAGGATTTCGTCTTTGGAGAAGAAACCGCTCAACGGCCAGATACCGGCGATGGCCAGACAGGCGACGAGGAAGGTGATGTGCGTGACGGGCATGTATTTGCGCATGCCGCCCATCGCCGACATCTCGTTGGAGTGTACCGCGTGGATGATGCAACCGGCGCAGAGGAACAGCAGCGCCTTGAACATGGCGTGGGTGAAGAGGTGGAACATCGAAGCCATGTAACCCAGTCCGCCCGTGTGGGGATCGGATGTGGTGCAGACACCCAGCGCCACGAGCATAAAACCGATCTGCGAGATCGTACTGAACGCGAGCACGCGCTTGATGTCGCTCTGCACGCAGGCGACGACCGCCGCATAGAGCGCGGTGAAAGCGCCGATGTAGGCAACCCAGTGAAGCACGTCCGGGGCATAGCCGATGTAGAGCGGGAACATGCGGGCGACCAGATAGACGCCCGCGACGACCATCGTCGCCGCATGAATCAGGGCCGATACGGGGGTCGGACCCTCCATGGCGTCCGGCAGCCAGATATGGAGCGGGAACATGGCGCTCTTGCCCGCTCCGCCGATGAACATAAGTCCGAGGGCCAGCGGGATCATCGTCCCGGCGGCGGCCAGCAGTTGTGCGTCGGGCGTGAAGGAGAATGTCCCGGCATAATAGCCGTAGAAGAGGATGCCGATGAGGAAGCCCAGATCGGCGAAGCGGGTGACGATGAAGGCTTTCTTCGATGCCGCGATCGCTTCGGGCTTGGTGTAGTAGAAGCCGATCAGCAGGTAGGAGCTTACGCCCACCAGCTCCCAAAACAGATACATCTGGAAGATATTGGTGGCGACCACCAGTCCCAGCATACTCATCGTGAAGAGCGACAGGAAGGCGTAATAACGCTGGAAGCCCCGCTCCCCTTTCATGTAGCCGAACGAATAGATATGGACCATGAGCGACACGGTCGAGATGACGACGAGCATCATCACCGAGATCGGATCGAGCAGGATGCCCATATCGATATGCAGTGTCTGGCTGATCGGGAGCCAAACGGCGTTGTAGGGCATCAGCGTCGGGAAAATGCCTTCCGCGTTACGCCCGGCGCCGAAATAGAGAATGGCCGTGAGGTAGCTCAACACGGTGACCGCACCCAGCACGACCGTACCGATGGCGCCCGCCGCTCCCGGTTTGAGTTTGGTGCCGGCCAGTCCGAGTACCAGGAAACTCAACAGCGGCAATACGAGAATTAGAATGGTAAAATCCATAGTCGATGCGTTTTAATCCGTTACCATTTGAGTTTCTTCAAATCTTTGACCTGGATGTGGCGCAGGTTGCGGTAGATGTTGATGATGATGGCGATGGCCACGGCCGTTTCCGCAGCGCTGATGCCGATGGCGAACAGGGCGAAGAAGAAGCCCTCCAACTGACCCGGAAACAGAAAACGGTTGAATACCACGAAATTGATATCTACCGAATTGAGGATCAGTTCCACCGAGATCAGCATCGCCAGCAGGTTGCGGCGCGTGACGAACCCGTAGATTCCCACGAACATCATGATCGTCGAAACGATCAGGTAATACTCCATGTGTATCATAGCAGTAATTTGTTTTGTACACTTTCCATCGACCGCATCGCTTTGCCGCTGCCTTCATGCACGACGTTTCGTTGTTTCCTCCCCCCCCCTGCCCGGCTCCTCCGCCGGAGGAGCCGTTATACGGTAAAATGGACGAATGCGGCCGGTCTCTCTTTTTACTCTTTCTGGTACCTTTTTATTATCGTTTGCGGGCGATCAGGATACCGCCGACGATGCAGGCCAGCAGCAATAAACTGATGACTTCGAACGGCAGCAGGTAGCCCTGTTTTTCGGGACTCATCAACGCGAATCCGATCTCCCGGACGGCCAGTTCACCGTGCTCGAAGTGTTCCGGCAGGAACTGGTGGCGCAGGGTGACGAACAGGCAGATCGCCAGTCCTGCGAGGGTCGCCAGGATGCCTACGACGAATTTGTAGCCGCGCAGTTTTTCGGCCTTGTCGCCCTCGGAAGAGGTCAGCAGGATCGAAAAGACGTATAGAACCGTGATACCGCCCGCATAGATAAGCAGCTGGACGGCACCCAGGAACGAATAGTTGAGCTGGAAATAGATGCCTGCCGTGCCGAAGAGGACGAACAGCAGGAACGTCGCCGCACGCAGGATGCGTTTGGTGGTTACGGCCAGTACGGCGCTCGCCAGCGTGAAGACGGCCAGCACGGTAAAGACGATCAGGTCGAGTGTTATCTCCATGACATTATTTGTTCAGGGTTTTTACTAATTTATCGCGGGTATAGACCGCGTGTTCGAAAGCCGTGTCGAAACGGATCGCGTCGTGCGGACAGGCGTTCACGCACAGGTGGCAGAACATACAGGCTCCCAGGTCGTATTCGTATTTGACCAGACGACGCCGGGGCTTGCCCGTCTCTTCGTCCGTGACGGTTTCGGTGGTGATCTTTATCGTACCGTTCGGACAGGCTGCCTGGCAGAGTCCGCAGGCGACGCACTTGTTTTTGCCCTCGGCGTCGTGGGGCATCGTGAGCGTTCCGCAGAAGCGTTCGTTCATTTTGAGCGTCGCCCGGTTTTCGGGATACTGCTCCGTGATTTTCGGGGTGACGAACTCTTTGCCCGTTACCTTGAGGCCCGTGAGCAGGGTGCGGATGCCGTGAAAGAGTCCTTGGATATAATTTGCCATACTTAAAAATGCAGTTTGAATATGACGATGACGACCATCAGCAGCAGATTGACCAGCCCGATCGGTACCAGGTATTTCCACTCCAGCGTCAGAATCTGGTCCACGCGCAGGCGCGGGAAGGTCCATTTGATCCACATCAGCAGCCAGATGACGAAGAGCGTCTTGCCGAAGAACCAGACGAAGCCCGGAATGTAGTCCATGACGGTATTGAAACCCTCCCAGCCGGAGATGTGCAGCGGCATCCAGCCGCCGAGGAAGATCGTGGAGGCTACACCCGCGATGATGAACAGATTGACGAATTCGGCCACGTAGAACAGACCGAAATGCATACCCGAATACTCGGTGTGGTAACCGGCCGTCAGCTCCGATTCGGCTTCGGGAAGGTCGAACGGCCCCCGGTTCACCTCGGCGTTGCCGGCGATCAGATAAATCACGAAAGCGATCATGGCCGGGATGTGCCCCTTGAAGATGAACCAGCCGTCGGCCTGTCGGGCGACGATCTCGGAGAACTGCATCGTATCGGTCAGTACGATGATCGTGAGGATCGAGAGTCCGATCGAAAGCTCATATGAAATCATCTGCGCACCGCTTCGCATGGCGCCGATGAGCGAGTACTTGTTGTTGCTGCTCCACCCTGCCAGCAGGATGCCCACGATACCGATCGACGAGGCGGCCATCATGAAGAAGACGCCCACGTTGAAGTCCAAAATCTCCATACCCTTATTGAAAGGCAGGCAGGAGAACGCCAGTACCGAGGCGAGGATGACGATGTACGGTGCGAGGTTGTAGAGGAACTTGTCCGAGCGCCGGATCGTGATGATCTCCTTGGTGAGCATTTTGAATACGTCGGCGAAGACCTGGAGAGTACCCCAGGGCCCGACGCGCATGGGACCCAGACGGCATTGGAACGCAGCGCAGACCTTGCGTTCCATGAAGATCATCAGGATCGCCACCACTACGTACATCAACAGGATGCAGAGCCCGACGATCACGCATTCGATGAAAATCGCCAGTCCGAGCGGCATGAAAGAAGTGAGCAGTTCATGTACCCAACTTGTTACTATGCTGAAATCAAACATATTGATCTGTTTTATCTGATCTGTTAATTTAACGGTCTATATCCGGAACCACGTAGTCGAGCGTACCTCCGATGGCAATCAGGTCGGCGATCTTCGCACCCCGCGTAATGGTGTCCATACACGAAACGAGCGGCAGGCCCGTCGAACGGAATTTCAGGCGGTACGGCGATTTGTCGCCCCGGCTTTCGAGATAGACGCCGAATTCTCCGCGGCTGCCTTCTACGGCTGCATAGTAACTTCCTTCGGGAACACGTATTACGGGTTTCATCTTAAGTTGATATTCACCCTCGGGGATATTGTCGATAAGCTGCTCGATGATGCGCAGGCTTTCCAGGATCTCCTCCATGCGGACCATATAGCGGGCGAAGCAGTCGCCCTCGGTGAAGAGTACCTCACGGAAATCCACTTTGCCGTACATGGCATAGGGATGCCGCTTGCGCACGTCGCAGGCCCAGCCCGATGCACGGCCCGTGCCGCCCGTAGCACCGAACGAAACGGCGTCTTCGCGCGTCAGCACGCCCGTGCCTTTGAGTCGTTGCTGGGCGATGACGTTGCCGGTGAAGATTTCGTGATACTCCTTCAGGACGGGACGCAGGTATTTGATCAGTTCTTTGACCTTTTTTACGAACTCCGGATGGATGTCCGCCTGTACGCTGCCGATGGTGTTGTAGGCCTGGATCAGGCGTCCGCCAGTGGTTTGTTCGAGGATGTCGAGCACCTTCTCGCGGTCGCGGAAACCGTAGAAGAAGGCCGTCAGCGCACCCATATCCATACAGAGACAGGAGAAGAAGAGCAGGTGCGAATCGATACGCTGCAATTCGTCCATGATGGTGCGGATGTACTGTACGCGTTCCGACACCTCCACGCCGAGTCCCTTCTCGATGCACATGCAGAGCGCATGGCGGTTCTGCGAAGCGCCGAGGTAATCCAGACGGTCGGTAAGAGCGAGCGTTTGGGGATAGGTCAGGCTTTCGCACAGCTTTTCGATGCCCCGGTGGATGTAGCCGCAGTGTACGTCGAGCTTTTTGATGATTTCGCCTTCGAGCGATACGCGGAAGCGGAGCACGCCGTGCGTGGCCGGGTGCTGAGGACCGATGTTGATGACGTACTCGTCCTCCTCGAAGAGCACGTTGCGGCGGCGGATGATGCTGCCGTCGGGCTGGAGCTCGTAGCTCGGCGAACTGTCGTGCGCCACTTCGTTGGTCATACGGAGCGGATTGGTTTCCCCGCTCTGGTCGTAGTCCTTGCGGAGCGGATACCCCACCCAGTCGTCGCGCAGGTAGAGGCGCCGCATGTCGGGATGGTTGATGAAGCCGATACCGAAGAAGTCGAACACTTCGCGCTCGTTCAACTCGGCCCCCTTCCAGATGTCGCTGACCGTCGGCAAACCGCATTGCTCGCGGCTCGGGGTGAGGACTTTCAGTACGACGTTTTCTCCCGTCGCGGTCGATTCGAGGTGATAGACGGCACCCAGCCCCTCTTCGCCCCAGTCCATACCCGTCAGGCTGCGCAGAAAATCGAAGCGCAGCGCCGGATCGTCGTGCAGATACCGGGCCAGATCGTGGAACTGTTCGACCGGGATGGTGAACATCCCGTCGCCGGCCTCCGTATAGACGGCCCCGGGTACTTTTGCCGTAATTATCTCTTGCAGGTTCATACGTTTTTCTTCTCTTCGGGTTCCACATTCAGTTCGGGACGCTCCGCTGTGAGGTCCTCGCGGAGTCGTTTTTCGTACTCTTTCTTGTCGATCTGCCGATTGACGTCGCCGAAGAATTTTTGTAGCTTGACTTTACGCTGCAGCTGCATCATACCGTAAAGCATCGCTTCGGGACGGGGCGGACAGCCGGGGATATAGACATCGACGGGCAGGATCTTGTCCACGCCGTTCACTACGTGATAGGATTTCTTGAACGGGCCGCCGCTTACGGCGCAGCTTCCCGTAGCGATCACATACTTGGGGTCGGCCATCTGGTCGTACAGACGGCGCAGCACCGGCGCCATCTTGTGCGTGATCGTGCCGGCGACCATGATGAAATCGGCCTGGCGCGGGCTGGCGCGGGCTACTTCAAACCCGAAGCGGGCAAAATCGTAGCGTGCGGCACCGACCGCCATAAATTCGATACCGCAGCAGCTCGTGGCGAACGTAAGCGGCCAGAGGCTGTTGCTGCGGCCCCAGTTGATAACTTCGTCCAGGCAGCCCATGACGACGTTCGTGCCGTTGGCACGCAACTCCTCGATCATCTTCTCGAGGTATTCGTTGTCGGTGAAATCTTCGTATTTCATCGACTTGATTTTCGGTTTTCTTACTTCCATTCCAAGGCTCCTTTCCGCCAGGCGTAGGCCAGGCCAAACGTAAGTATCAACAGGAAGAACAGGGCGCTGACAAGGCCGAAGACGCCGATCTCCTGCACCACGACGGCCCACGCGAAGAGGAATACCGTTTCGACGTCGAACATCAGGAACAGGATCGCAAAGAGGTAGTACCCTACTTTGAACTGCATCCACGACTTGCCGCGCGTGGGAATGCCGCACTCGTACGCCTCGCCTTTCTGCGGGTTGTACGAACGGGGCGAGATCGCGCGGGCCACTCCCAGAGCGATCGCCACCAGTCCGATGGCGGTCAGGATTACGACCATTAGTAGTACGAAATACATATACTGTAAAGAGTTGTTTTTTTCGGGCAAATTCGGTTAAACAAGAGTGGTGCGCCTCTTCGGTCGGAAGATGCGCATGGGGGCAATCGAAGCGGTCAAATCCGGATTTTGCCCAGCGAAAAGACGTAGTAATCCACCGCGTCGGGATGGGGATTCGCCGGACGATTGCTGCAAGGGAGCGGACTTTTTTCCGAAGGCCGGAGAGAAGGAGTCGCTGATGCGAGTTGTCTGCAGTTTATATGCAGCATCGGTGCGATGACCTCGCTTACGGTTTCGGACGCGATGAACGAATGGTGGAAATAGTGCAGGCCGCTCTTTTCCTGAGGCGGAACGTGCTGCGTCAGGCTGCCGACGGAATCGCCGCCGGAGGCGTATTGCACCGGAAGTTGCTGGCGGCAGAGCGTTCCTGTCGTCAGTACCAGCAAGGCGAATAAAAAGTATCCGATTTTCCCGGTCATTCCGATTCTTTTTTCCGGCCACAAAGATAACCTTTTTCCTGTTAGATGTTCTCTTTTGTCCGGCGGAAAAGTCTTGGATTGGATAATTTTGATCTCGAATTGACGAATTTTCCGTTCCTGTAACGCGTTACGGTGAACGGTCGAAAACGGGTGATATTCGGAAAAGCGGTTTCCTGAAGCTGCGGCTATGCAGCTTGGTCACTTTTCGAGGTTTTGTACGATGATGTACGGATATCGGATGCAAAGCCTGTTTTTGAAATTTCGGGATTACGGATAAAAATAGCGCTGCAAAGTCGGGTTGCAGCGCTATTTTTCGATTGAATGCAGGCGGCTACGACGCCGGATGTTCCGCCGACCGGTATTCGTTGGGGGTAAGGCCTGTGATTTTCTTGAACAGACGGGTGAAGTGCTGCGGATAAGATGCGGGAACTTCGGTCGATATATTTACCACCGCTTCGACTGTTCTGCCGCAAGTGTAGGGTTCGGGATGGATATGTAATTCATCTCTATTGTCTTTGCGAAAAATATTGGAGTCCGATCATATTGGTCGGATTCTTTGCTATGACCGTTTCTGGTCCCGATGTAATGTATAGCCTGTAATCGGGTCTTTTGTTACGGCTCCGTGTTCGAGGGTGTTACAGCCCCGCTCCGGCCGTTGTTGTCGTAGCTCCGGATATGCGCGGGGATACTCCGCGTCGAATTGTTATGGCGGAGGCGGGAATCTGTTCTTACGTCGTACCCTCTCTTTTTTGCCGCTTTTCTCTTTCTCTCCGGTAACATGTCTGTCTGTTTTTCTTCGGGGTTGGCCGCAGGTGAAGAAGTACATTATATATAAATAGTGATTTTGTATTGCCTTTTTTATGAAATATTTATTTTAGATTTTTATCGGTTTGACTTAACCGATTGAAGAATAAACTTTTAGCGAATTATTTGAGAAATAGAGGTAACGATTTGGCAACTGTGCGAATTTCAGCGTTTTGCGTTGCTATGCTGTCAAATAAACCCTTCTAAATGCAAAGTTAGAACAAATATTCAAAACTACAATGTTCGTAATTAAAAACTATATGCATTCAATGTCAATTTGATAAGTATCATCAATCAGAATATGGTTATAGTGTCGTAACACACATTGTTCCAAGTTATACTCGTTTGTTTTTATTATCTCGTCTAAGATTACATCAGAAGACAATCGTTTCTCTATTACTTTTTCAAATCGAAGAATATCATCCAAATGAGTTTCTATATATTTTTTACTGAATATTAAACAGATATACTTGATTTGTCGCAAATCTTCAAGGGAGAAATCTTTTTCCCAACCAAACGGAATATAGCAGCCCTCCACAATCTGGTTCTGAGAATTTTCAATACAGGTCTTTATCATTTCCCGAACAATCGGCCACAGATATTCCGTCAGTTCTGCATCACTGCTATCAGCGGAAAGACCACACTGCCCGCTCCTAATAAGTCCCATTTTCAGATGGTCTATTGACAGATAGGGATATTTGTATTTCTCCAACAGTCTTTGTGCAAGCAAGGTTTTTCCCGTATGCGTGTCACCAGCAATCAAAATAATCATAACAAACAGGTCTACAACTTTTCAATAAAATGAATCGGATATTTATCCCAGTATCCTTTATACATCCAGTTTTCTTCCTTGGCAAAATTCAGCTGATACAACCGAAATTCAACTAAAAAATTTTTAGGTTGCCATAATTCCTGATATGTGTAACAGTATTTCATTCCGCAAGCCTGCATTACCATACCACTTCTTGGATTATTTTTGTCGTGTGTGGCGGTAATGTAAGGCAATCCGTCTTTCTTCACAAGTTCAACAACGGCCTTGCCAGCCTCCGAAACAATGCCTCTGTGCCAATATTCTTTGCGAAGCCCATAACCGAAATCGTAAGGCTCTTCCATATCAACTTTAACATATCCTACCGGGAAATTGTCGTCTTTCAGGCAAATGGCATAAGCGTATGCCTGAGGCAGCTCATATTCTGCAGCATACCTTTCTTCATAAAATTTTCTGGCTTCTTCCATATTTTTCAAGGGAAACCAAGGTAGGAATCTGTTGACTTCTTCATCTTTTAAAATGAGGAAAAGAGCCTCGATGTCGTTTTCCGTAAACTTCCTTAAAATCAATCTTTCCGTTTCTAATGTAGGGGTATTTATGCATTCTGCTATTTCGTGCTCCTTTCTCATCTCACTCATATCTGTTGTAAAATCCATTCTGCACGTTCTTCGGGAGACAAAAACGGGACATCGACAGTCTCATATCCGAATTTTTCATAAGTTTCCTTTAACACAAGACACGTTTTTTCTGCTTCATCCAGATCCTGTTTTCTCTCTGCGTCATTGACATAAATTTCTTTCCAGAAAGGAAAAAGAAAAACCTTTTTGTTGTACCTGTAACTGCTTGCGGCCAGTAGCATATCGTCTGATACCGGTATATTGATCAGGCGGGCATATCCGATTGTATCAATGATTCCTCTATCAAAGAAACAAGGCTTGTCTGTGTGAACGAATTCTTCAAAATCAACGATTGACCTCAGTAGCATCAGATTCGAATATCTGACTGTATTCTTCCATGGAAGCGCATCACCGCCAGTTCTGACCTGATTCTTTATAATTTCTCTTGCGACCTCATTTACAGTCAGATAACCCTTATTCTTCAATTTTTCAAGAACAGTAGATTTACCACTTCCGGGTCCTCCTGTAAATATGTAGAAATTTCTATTTTCCATATCTATATAAAAGGCTTGATTCCCAATATGTATACTTTTAGTTTGGATCCATAAAATTAAAGAACTATGGCATATCCAACAAATTCTTTTCCCTTTATTAATAATTGAACGTAATACGTTTGCACTTGCATTTTTGCACTATGCGTCCGCGTTTGCTTCATATCAGCTTTTCTCTAAAGAAATTTGCTGGTCCTCAAGAAAATCCGTAATTTTGCGCCGTCAATTGAATAAAAACATAAAGCTTACAATGCTGCAAAGAAGAATGAACAACTGGAACACCGTATCGGATCGAGGCATAAAATGCCTTGAGAGATTGTCATGTGTCCATACTTCGGGCATTGGAGCATTCTATACTTTTGGAGACATTTTCCGACGAACGTTTGATAGAACATCGGGGATACGATGATGCTGGTATCCCGCTGAAACGATAAATGAAAACCGTCGGAGAGTCCTTACCAAGCTTTTCGACGGTTTTTGTTTTGTGCTTGTTGGTGACGTTCGCACGATGTGCTCTTCTCCGTCAATTCCGTCCACGGGCTGAATTATAATGTATTATTAACCGCGCAGTGATGCGCATGAATGGAAAGATTATGAATTATAAATTTGACGGAAGCAGGGTGTTCTTTACATCCGACACCCACTTCAACCACACCAATATCATCAGGTTCTGCAACAGGCCATTCAAGGATGTATCGCACATGAATGAAACGATTATTGCCAACTGGAACCGCGTGGTTGGTCCGGAGGATATCGTGTTCCACCTGGGTGATTTCTGTCTGGGCGGTTCTGCCGAATGGGTTAACGTACTGAACAGGCTGAACGGGAAAATATACCTTATTTTCGGCAACCACGACATCAAGAACCTGAGGCAGAATTACTCGAAATACTTCGAGCAGATAACGATGCAGATGTATATCGAGGTGGACAAACAGAAGATTTATCTGAATCACTGTCCGTTCCTCTGCTATGGCGGCTCATACGATGACACCTGGCAGCTTTTCGGACACGTGCATACCCGAAGGAACAATACCGGAAAGGATGCACCGCGGCTGAGTATGCTTCTTCCGACACAATATGATGTCGGAGTGGACAACAATGATTTCACACCGGTTTCTTTTGCGCAGGTGAAGGCAATCATAGGGAAACAGATTGAGCATTCAAAGAAAGGAGAACAGTAAGATGAAGATACAATACATGAGTGATCTGCACGTGGAGTTCCAGGAGAACAGCAGATACTTGAAAAATAATGAATTGCCTGTCACAGGCGATGTGCTGGTACTGGCCGGGGATATTTTCTATCTCAGGGATAAGGTTGCTCCGTTGACGAAGTTCTGGAAATGGGCTTCGGAAAACTACCGGCAGGTGCTGATTGTCCCCGGCAACCACGAATACTACAACTATTCCGACGTGATGGAACGGGGCCTGCAATGGCGGTGGATGTTCCGGGAAAATGTAGGTTACTATCAAAATCAGGTCGTCCGCATCGATGACACCGACTTCGTCCTGAGTACGTTGTGGTCACGGATCAACCCGAAAGATGAGTATTTCGTGTGGAAAGGCATGAATGACTTCCGCCAGATCAGGTTCGACGGGAAGCTGCTGCAGGTGGATGAATTCAACCGGATGCATGAGACTTGTATCAGCTTTATCCGGAAAAGCGTTAAGGAGAGCACGGCAGCCCATATCGTGGTGGTTACGCACCACCTGCCGACACTCCAGGCAGTGGCTCCGCATCATAAGGGTTCCGTGCTGAACAATGCCTTTGCCAGTGAATACGGAGAACTGATAGCCAACAGTCGGATTGATGCCTGGATCTACGGGCATTCGCATACCAACATCGATGTGAAAATAGGAGATACCCCGATAATCTGCAACCAGATGGGATATATTTTTGAGGATGAACACCTGATGAACGGATTTGATCCGGCCAGGTTTATTGAGATTTAATGGATATACAGAAATGAACGAAAGAAAGATTATAGATAGAAAGTTCTTTACCGATTTGGCAAAGGATGTCGGCTTGAATGCCTCGCATTTGGAGGCGTTGGGCGAAAGCCGCCAATGGGAGATTGTCGTTGGTGGCGATATGCTTGAACGGCTGGTTGAGATTCAACATCGGTTCGAGCAACTGGCCGTAATGGGCGACGATGAGTACCGGGGATTCTATATCGAAGTGCCACGGCCTACGCCGGAAGAGTGGGGGTATACCGAAGAATTGATCACTTCGGGGGAATATGACAGTCAAGAAGCGTTCCTTGCGGATTGGCTTGCATTCAACCCTATGGAGACCCGGTGGTTTCATGTCGCTTCAAGTCGATACGGGGACTCCCGGTCAATCCGTGTTACAGACCGGAAGCGAACCAGTTTTATCATTACGAATGACTCCAAGTGTACGGATACGGAGCCAGATGATACGTGGTGCCGGGAGAATCTAACCCGCCTCTTCGACTATCTGCAACGGATGATTGATGTCATTGTCGCGAATCCCGACGGGTTCAACGATTACGTGGCGCATAACCTGCCGTACCAGCAGCGTACAGGACGGATTGCACAAAGGGAGTTTAACCGTATCGTGCCGAATTTCAAAATCAATGTGGAAGATAGGGATACGGCCATCAAGGCATTGGAGGACTCGGTGCATGGGCGTTCTGTCCCTCTTTTGGAAACCATGACCATACGAAAGTATTGCACCTATTTCCGCATTGCCAACGAGATATATGAGGCTTATCACCGGAAGCCGGGATTCAGGGGATGCATCTATACAGATCCGCAGGATATTCCTGAAGAACTGCGCGATGTGGTCTATTACAAACGGAAGAAGTTCGTGGATGTGACGGAAATGTACGAAATTGACAATCAGGAGGATTTCATGCGGTTCGCAACTGACCATTACGGAGAACTGGGGCTTTCGCGTCTGAATATCTTTGCCTCACACGACCGGCAACAGGGATGGAAAATTGTTGTTTCCAACAGTTATTCTGCCAATGGCGGACTGGCAATTGAAGTGGCGACAGCCTTGTATAAGGCCGGGGCACCGCTGCTGATATATGATGCAGAGAAGCTCCTGAGAATCCTGCTCGAAGAGGATTATGTACGGCTTGTTCCTGACTCATATCACAACTATATGGGCTATCAGGAAGAAGGCTCCGTCTACGAACTGCCGTGGGAATACGAATGTTCGGACGATTATTCGGTTCTGACTAAGGAGCAATATCAGGCGATTATCTCTGTTGCAGAATGGCAGCCGGAGAAAAGAATGAGCCTGAAATAAAAGAGTATGACAGAAAAACAATATGCAAATTACCGGCACTAATTCAATATAGTGCCGGTAATTTGTTTAAAATTAACTTCTGACAACATTTCAACTGACAGATGCCATCATAGCAACAGAATTATCAGGGATAGATGAAAGTGAAGATATTTTGATTGATGGATTGATCAAACATCTTTTGTGCTTATTTGTAATATAAAGTTGTATTTTCTGTGTGTTCAAATCTTTTCCGTATTTTTGTTTAGAGTTATTTCTTACTATGGTTCTTATGATACATTTGACTAAAAAGATTATTCTTGATGCGATAAAATATAGTGCATCGCTAGACAATTCCTTCATAAATGGATGGTGGATTTGTAATGACGATAATACAGCATTTCTTCCCCTCCTCCAGATTGCAAGGAGAGTATACAATGTTGACTTTGATTATGCTCATGAACTTGATTATGCCGAGGCATTCAAAAAACTTGGAATCAACGTCAGACTAAAAAAAATAGCACGTATTTGTTGGAACACAAATGGTTGGACATGTCCTTCCGGACAAATTGGTAAAAGCAAGAATAAGGACTCATATGAATATAAATACGGTTTCGGTCACGAGGAATGGTTATTTGACATTGCCAAGACGATAAAAGGCTATCATTATGGACATATTCAAGCAGTTGCCTCTTATAAGGAAAGTCTACCTTTTGATATCTCTCTCTTTACGATAAATGATAAAACAAAACAGCGTTACTGGGTAGGGGAGATTCTTGATGTAGAACCAGTTTTCAATAAAGAGGCAAAGACTATTCTTTGTGAGTACAAGAAAAAAGGGTGGTATGCAGAAATGCAGGAACATCTCAAAGACTACATAGAAAAAATACCTACTGGATTTGCCTTTAATCTCCGATATAGACCTGAAAATCTCCGGAAATATGATATTCTGAAACCTGTCGACAGAAAAGATCCTAATGTTAAGACAAGCTATTATACATCACTTTATAACCTTAAGACAATTTTCAAACTTGGAGATCATTTCGTCTTTCAACCCGGTTTCCGAACAGAAGAAACTGAGCTAGATGCCCAAAATGCTTCTTCTCATCATTCTCATATTTCAAAACGTCACCCAGTTATCCAAAAAGTTCTTTACGATTATCTTGTAAAAAAATATGGGAACGGAAATGTGGGAACGGAAAATCCTACTTCTATTGGAACTGAAATCGATATCGTCACAAAGCATGGTGATGAATATGATCTTTATGAAATCAAGACAGCATTAGACATTCGACTATGCATTCGTGAAGCACTCTCACAACTACTTGAATACGGTCTATACCGTACCGACATCAAGGTCCGTAATTACTATATCGTAGGCAGTATTGTACTTACTGACGATGCACGGAATTATTTGAATGCTCTTCGTAAAAAGTATCATATTCCAGTTAACTACATTCATGTTGATGCGGAAAACGAAATACATAAATATTAATGGCTATGTATATTGTTGCAGAGGCTCTGAAAATCATAGATAGTAATACTGCTATTGAAAAAACTAAGTAGACTGTGACTTAATGAGATTAATAAAATAATCTCGAAACATCTTTAATGCAAGATATGAAGTCCTGTTTATTATACCATGTTCAGAATCATATTTAACCTCATTGAGAATCTTATCAATGATTGAAAGGTCAGATATAACTTCTAGTCCCTCTTCAGAGTGTGTGAACTTGTAAACTTTAGCCTGCATATATTTACTACGTAAAGCAGTAACATACACATTTATAGATGAAACTGAATAAGGTCGTCCTATATTGGATGTCAATGTGGAAAGATACCTCCTATAACCTGAAAATGCATCAATATTTGATTTTGAACTTGGGATCTCCATTTTCTTTGTATTAAGATTCCTAGATGCATTTTGATGAATAAATTTATCAATGAGTAATTTTGACAATCTTTCTGTGAATTCTTGTTTATGAAGGAGCTCGAATAGCTGGTTATCAAAATAAGCATATTCGACATATTTTACAACCAAGCTGCGACTCCAATTTTGGTTGATGTCAAAATCATCTACCCCATCTGCATGCACAAGGTAGTAGAAAGGTTCACTACTCATATGTATGTATGGCTGAAATGCATTAGCACAAAATGGCCAATCTACAGGAACATACTTATTCCAAATGCGTGTAAAGCAATCAGAGAGTGTATTAGAGGCGAATATTCTTGGTTCTTGAATATAGCCCCTTTTGATACATTCTATAATAGTGAGAATGAATATAGCTTTATGCGGAGATGTCAAACCTTTAATCTTAGAACCCTTCATAGATAAGAGTTTATTTATCCATTGATCTTCGATTAAAGCCTTGTCATTATTATTGTCAACTACGGGTTGTTCTATATTTGATTGTATTGCTATATGTTGAGTAAAGTCTGTTAATGAATTGGTATCAATTTTATCTTTGATAAAGAGCATCGCCCCGGAAGAACAAAATGAATAATTGATATTATGGTTACCGTCAAATTGAAAACTGCAATCTATAGCGCATCGAAGATTGCGCACTTTTAACGCCATAAATTGAGAGACTTGAGGAAACACATGTTTTTTTAGATAAGCTAATTCAAGATTATTGATTTCTTTGCGCAGGTCTGCAACGACATCTTCACCCGAAGCAGAAAGAGTGTCGTATTGTGCATATAATGAACGAAGTTTATCTATCTCGCTGAACATGATTATTTTTTTATTATAAATTCGGGCATTGGCTTAGCAAACGAACTTTCACGGTCGATGTTTGCACATTGTCGTCTGATAATATCTCTACGGTGTATTGCTGGTTTTAAGCAATATGTGTAAAACTCATCAATATCCAGATCTTCTTTCTTCATTATATGAGGGAAAAGAAGTTTGAGATATGCAGTAGCTGTACGTTGTACTGCTTTAACATGGCGCATATCCGATCCATTAGGTACTGATACAAGTTGATTGACTATGTTTGAATATTCTGGAGCTGTTCGAAGTTGGTGAAGTACCTCTGAGAAGAATTCTACATTAAGAGTCCAATCACGTAGAGCCATATCAGTAGTAATCCTCGGTAACAGCCAACCTTCGATAAATCCTTGGAAACGATCTATAAGAGCAGACTCTTTAAATGCTTCAGGCAGTTCATCGAGGTAATTATCAGATATAGGAAAACCATCCTCGGAGAGCGGTATGTTACCTAGTAATATTAATCCACATTCTGACATGAATTCATAATTATCAACATTTGTTTTTCCGTATTCTAGATAATTCTTCAAGATAGAACGCATCTCCATATTGTCGGTAAACGAAATAGATTGTATCTCATCAAGCGCCACGAGGTCATGATGTAGCATTATACCAGGTGCCTTACGAGATTTATCGTAGAAAAGTTTTGCACGAGAAACTTTACCCCCACCAATAAGCCATACGAATTTAGAAAGATTCCCAAATACATATGATTTACCAGTTCCTTTAGGTGCAAGTTCAATGAAATTTAAACGAGGTTCGATGAATGGTAATAAGCGAGCTAAAAATTCAAGTTTTTGTGTTTTGTTAGCGAAAGACTCAGGAGTGTACTCCATTGCAGATAACAAAACATCTATCCATTCATCAACAGAAAATTGTTTTCTACCTTCACGAAATGCATTAAGATCAAGTCTTTCAAGCGGTCGAAATGGTTTGAATTTAGCCATTTCTACATAACCTCGACTATTATCCATAGGAGGTACATAAACGAGTTTAATAATGCCCCATTTCTCCCCATCAATTAAATCGTCGGGGTATTCATCTACAATGTGTTGAGGTATAAGTGTATCGTTATTTTTGATTCCCATTTCTGGGATTTGGAATTGAGTCTTATTCCCTGCTAGATTGGTACTTACCTCAAAACGGGTAAGCAGCGTCAATACTTCTCCTTGCATCAAGCGGGCACGGATAGCATTATGATTAACTGGGATATGTTTATCTAAAAACTCGACTAAAGCCTCGTGGCGAAGCGAGCCATCAAGATTGGTATGTGTTGCAAGTAGATAATCCTTAACAAACGATGGAAGATTTCGTCCGATAAATACTTCGTTGTTAGCCGGATTTTTATAAACCGTTGCATTACCAAATACTTTTTTTATCTTTACACCAATTTCGCTCATAGTTATTAATCAAAATCAGAAAGTGAATCGCTCATACC